>Ga0137403_10004144_pt1 | contig 17149 bp, 16 predicted proteins | sample CZOMad2_1_16fung_FD_122057 | JGI IMG/M metagenome (GOLD analysis project Ga0137403, IMG submission 122057) | Vadose zone soil fungal communities from Angelo Coast Range Reserve, California, USA - CZOMad2_1_16fungal (Hybrid Assembly) | ecosystem: Environmental > Terrestrial > Soil > Vadose zone...
GGTGCTGAGCCCCTGCGAAGCAGGTGGTGTGCTGGTCTTCGGTCATGCTGGTGCCACAACTGGCAGCGTCGGTGGTCCATGTGCGACTGCGAGTGCCTGGGTTTTGCCTATAATTATGGGACAATGTCGAGGCCGACCGACCACCATTGCCCTTTGAACCAGCTTTTGTCTCCCATCATGCAAGCCACCGTCTCCAGTGCAGTAGCTGACGAAATGTCTTGCGTTGGGAGCATGTCGACCCTCCTTGGGAGTTGCCCGATTATGTCAGCGACCTCTCTCGGGCCCTCCAGGATATGGGGACATGGATCGCTTCAGGCAGTATTATCGAACAAGTTGTGGTGGCGCCCCCTCCAACTCTTCCTCTGCTGGTGGCTCCCAGCGACGTCGACGCCCCCAGCTATCCTCCCGGAACCAGCGGTTTCGATCCCATGCCCTTGTTCAGATTACCCTTTCCCTCGGTCACGGTTGCCAGTTCCGATGATTTCTATGTCAGCCTTCCGAGAGCGATTTATTTTGCGGGGCAATGGGGAAGCCGTCTAGTGAATATGGGCGCCCTGGGGCATATCAATTCGGCTTCCAACCTGGGAGACTGGCCGGAGGGCTATGAACTGCTGCGGTCTTTGTATTAACGTCGTTCTCATTTTAAGAATAAAATTCTAAAATTCAGAATTTTATTCTACCTTTGTAAAGTGTAAAAGAAACAGTGTGGTCATCATTTCAAAAGCAATAATCAAGGAATTCACGCAGAAACATCCCGATGCGGATAATGCTTTGACCAAATGGTACAACGAAATCAAGGTCGCGGACTGGAGTAATTTCAGCGATGTAAAAAAGACCTTCAATACTACGGATGCCGTAACTAATGACAGGTACGTTTTTGATATCAAAGGCAACCAATACCGTCTGATTGCCTTGATCATTTTTAGAATAAGAACCGTATTTATCTTATTTATAGGCACGCATAAAGAATACGATAAGATCGATGCCAGCAAGATCGATTATAAAAGTAGCAGAACATGAAACATACCATCAATTCTAAAAGATCTTACCATGAAACAATGGTAGCTGTGTATAACCTGATGAACAAGGGTAATGACAATCTCACTGAAAGAGAACTTAAAAAACTCGGGGCCATGGCAAAGGCTGCGGAAGAATATGAAGACAATGTGCTGGGTTTAAAGCCTGGTAAACAACCACAAACGATTGCTGAACTGGTAGAACAAAAGATGTATGAGCAGAAAATTACCCAGGCCAAACTCGCAGAAACACTGGGGCTTGGCAAATCAAAACTATCGGAAATACTTTCGGGAAGACGCAAGCCCGATGTACCTTTTTTAAAGGCTTTATACAAAAAACTGAATGTCGATCCGGTTTTCTTGCTGGATCATGTTTAAAAATCCCCCAATTACAGCACCCCCTTTGTGCTGGGCAGGTAATTGCTGAGCGGGTCTCTTTTTACCGCCATGCGGATGGCCTTGGCGAAAGCCTTGAAAATAGCTTCTATTTTATGATGCTCATTCTCTCCCCGGCATTCGATATTCAGGTTGCAGCGGGCCGCATCGGAAAACGATTTGAAGAAATGGAAGAACATCTCGGTGGGCATCTCGCCGATCATTTCCCTTTTGAATTCCGCATTCCAGACGATCCAGCTGCGGCCGCCGAAATCGATCAGCACTTTGGCGTCGGCCTCATCCATCGGCAGGGCAAATCCGTAGCGCTCCATGCCCCGTTTGTCCGCAAGGGCTTTTGCGAAGGTCTCACCCAGGGCAATTCCGGTGTCCTCGATCGTATGGTGCTCGTCGATATGCAGGTCTCCATTCACCCGCACCGTGAGGTTCATCTTTCCATGCCGGGCGATCTGTTCCAGCATATGATCGAAGAAACCCAGGCCAGTGACGATATTCGCCTTGCCGCTGCCATCCACGTTCAGCTCGATCTTTATCTGCGTTTCATTGGTATTCCGTTCATAGATCACCCGGCGCAGGCCGAGCTTCATGAATTCATAGATCCTGGCCCATTGTGTCGTCTCCAGGGCGATCGTCTCATCCAGTTCCTTACGTGCGTCACTGATCTCCGCCCCTCCGAGATCGGGGTCGTTATTCAGCCAGATGGCCATGCATCCCAGGTTCTTTGCAAGCTGGACATCCGTGATCCTGTCCCCGATCACATAGGAGTTCTCAATATCGTATTCCTCATTATCGAGATAGGATTCCAGCATACCGATACCCGGCTTGCGGGTGGGTGCATTATCCTTCGGAAAACTTTTATCGATATGCACCGCGCTGAAATGTACGCCTTCGTTCTCCAAGCTCTTCATGACCAGGTTCTGCACCGGCCAGAACTGATCTTCCGGGAACAAGGGAGTTCCCAGCCCATCCTGATTAGTCACCATGACCAGCTCGTAATCGAATTCCCTGGCGATCTTTCCCATATATTCGAACATATAAGGATAGAATTCCAGCTTCCCGAAAGAATCGATCTGGTAGGTCGGAGGCGCCTCCTTGATCAACGTTCCGTCCCTGTCTATGAATAAAATTCTTTTCATTATTTTGTTATGGCCCTGATCGCCTTTACTTCAGAGGCTGTGATCGCCTTTGCCTTGTTGCCGAAATTGTTACGTATATAGGTAAGAACATCCGCGATCTGCTGATCACTGAGCTCGCTGTGCGGGGCCATTACATTGTGGTAGCTGTCTCCATTGACCTCGATCTCGCCGGTCATGCCTTTCAACACCACCTGCACCAGGGTCGTCTTATCACCCAAGATCCACTTTGTCTTTATCAGGGGGGGATTCATATTGGGTACTCCACCCGCATCAGCCTGGTGACAGGCGAGACATTGCTGCAGGTACACTTCCTTACCCCTGTCCAGGGAGGCCTTCAGTCCACCCGCGCCCTGCGCCGCGGGTACGGGTTTTTTAGCTGGAGCCGCCTGGCTAACAGTCTGTGAAGCCGCAGGTTTCGTCGTCTGCGACTTCAGGGACGTTGCGAACATCATCAGGCCGCCTGCCAATAAAATAACAGCACAATATTTTTTCATTCTCTTATCTTAAATGGGAACCTCCCGGCAACAAGAACATACCCTATCCTGTCAGCGGGAGGAGTCTTAAGTTCGTTGACTATTTCTTATACGTGATCTTCCAGATCGTCCCCCTGGCATCATCCGTAACATAGATGGATCCATCCGGGCCCTGGGCAAGGCCGCAGGGACGATGCTTAGCTCTCCCGGAAGCCGTCAGTTCCGGACCGCCTGAAAAATTATCCGCAAATATTTCCCAATCCCCGCTCGGCTTGCCATCCTTGAAAGGCACGAAGGCTACAAAGAAACCTTTCTGCGGCTCAGGCGCCCTGTTCCAGGAGCCATGAAAAGCGATGAAGGCGCCATTCTTATATTTTTCAGGAAACTGTGTTCCGGTGTAAAATAGAAGGCCGTTGGGGGCCAGGTGAGCGGGAAAGGCCACTACCGGATCCTGTACGCTCGCGCTGCCTTCCTTTTTGCCGTCGCCGCCATATTCCGGGGCCAGTATCTTCTTGTGCTGGAAGGGATCGTAATAGATATAGGGCCAGCCGCAGTCGGAGCCCTTGTGCAGCTCATACATGCATTCCGCAGGCAGCTCAGCGCTCTGCTTATCGTCGTACATGGCGGGAAAAATAGAATGAAGCTGGTCGCGTCCATGCTGCATCACGAACAGGCTGTTGGTAGCCGTGTTCCAGTCCAGGCCGACCACATTGCGCAGGCCCGTCGCGTAACGCACACCATCCCCATAGGTCTGAGAAGGCTTATCTGCCTTGAACTGCCAGATGCCCCCGGCAGAATCCAGTATCGGGCATGGTTGCCTGCCCAAAGAGCCTGTAGCCCTGTCCTGCACCTGGCAGGAATTGGAATAGGCCCCTATATTTACATAGAGATTACCTGCATAGTCCAGGGTAAAGGCCTTGGCCTCATGTTCGCCACGCTGCAACAGCCCCGTTACGATCTTCTCAGGCTGATCGGGATTGGTCACGTTATTATCCGCATCCAGCTTGAACCGGTATACTTCCTCATCGTTGGATGCATAGAGGTATCCATTCCGGACCACCATTCCGGTGCCCGCGAAATTCCCGAAGCCTGTGGCTTTATCGACGGCGCCATCTCCATTCTTACCATCCAGTTTGTAGATACCCCTACCATCCTTCAGCTTGGCGAGCTTCACATAAATGATCCCATTACCGGTGACGGCGATATGCCGCGGCCTGCTAAGCCCTTCGCTGATCGTAGTGGCGGTAAATCCTGCCGGCAGCTTGATGCTCGTATCCTTTGCCGGAGTGACCGTCGTGGGATTTTCCCCGGAACGAGCGGTCGGGTCGCCTGCGCAGGCATAAAATCCCGTTATGCACAAACCCAGGATAAGATATACCGACCTGGACAAAACCATCTTCGATTGTTTCAATAGTTGGAGCATGTTAATCTGTTTACGGGTGTAATTTAATTGAAAATTTTATTCATCCGCCCGAAAAGAAACGGGCGTTGTCACTAAAAATCACTAATTTTTTAATTAGATGGTCACTGTCGACAATCACCTAAAATTTTTGCAAAGCGGCGACCAGATCGCTGTTCTCCTTTTCCGTACCCACCGTTATGCGCAGGCACCCTTCACATAATTCCACTTTGCTGCGATCCCTCACGACGATCCCCGCTGCCAGTAAATGATCATAGACCGCATGGGCGTCACTCACCCTGACCAGCAGGAAATTGGCATCGCTGGGATATACCTTCGCTACCACGGGCAATTGCGCCAGGTCCCTTGCCAGCCGCGCTCTCAAGCCCACGAGAGTGAGGATCATATCATTTACCTGTTCCACCTCATCCAGGGCCTTAAGGGCCAGTTCCTGGGTGGCCTGGCTGATATTATAGGGAGGCTTCACTTTATTATACACATTGATAATAGCTTCACTTGCAAAAGCCATACCTAAGCGGAGCCCCGCGAGTCCCCAGGCCTTGCTCATCGTCTGCAATACCACCAGGTTCGGATAGTCTTTCAATTCCTGGATAAAGGATTTATGCCGGGAAAAATTAATATAGGCTTCATCTACGACCACCAGGCCATGGAAATTGTTCAGGATGATCTCTATGTCCTGCCTGTTGATGGAATTGGCCGTCGGGTTATTAGGGGAACAGATCCAGATGATCCGGGTATTTTCATCCACCAGGGTTTCCAGGTGCACCAGGTCCAGCTGAAAATCATCCAGCAATACCGCACGACGAACGGCGATATCGTTGATATGTGCGCTGACCTCGTACATGCCGTATGTTGGGGGATTGATGATAACATTGTCCTTGCCCGGGTTGCAGAAGGCACGATACAGGATATCGATACATTCATCGCTGCCGTTGCCCAGGAAAATATGCTGGGGCGGTATCCCCTTGATCCTGGCGATGGCTTCCTTCACCTTCCATTGCATGGGGTCGGGATAACGGTTATACCATTTCATCAGCGGCGAACCCAGGCTGTTCTCATTGGCATCCAGGAAGGACTGCGCCTCTCCTTTGAATTCATCCCTGGCGGAGGAATAAGGCACCAGCCGCCTGATATTATCCCTTAAAAGATCGTCTAGCTGAAACATATTATTGATTATTCATTCTTACCCTTACCGCATTCGCATGGGCCTGCAATCCTTCCGCCTCCGCCATCAGTTCGACGGCCTTCCCGATATGCCCGATGCCCTCCTCCGTTATTTTCTGAAAAGTGATCTTCTTCACGAAACTGTCCAGGCTCACACCGCTATATGCCCGGGCATAGCCGTTCGTCGGCAGCACATGGTTAGTGCCGCTGGCATAATCCCCGGCACTCTCCGGGGAAAAATGCCCCAGGAATACCGAGCCAGCATTGATCACGCGCTCCGACAGCTCCTCCGCATTCCTGCAGGACAGGATCAGGTGCTCGGGCGCATATTCATTCAGCAGTTCCATCGCTGCCCGATCGTCTTTTACTAAAAAAGCCCGGCTATTCTCCAGCGCGGATCTCGCGATAGCCGCACGTGGCAACTCTTCCAACTGTCTGGCGATCTCTTCCAGGACAAAGTCGACCACCGATGCGGAAGTGCTGACCAGGATCACCTGGCTGTCTACCCCATGCTCCGCCTGCGACAGAAGGTCGGCAGCGGTAAAGACCGCATTGGCCGTCTCATCGGCATAGACGGCGACTTCACTGGGACCAGCCGGCATATCGATGGCCACTCCGTCTTTCTGCACCAATTGCTTTGCGCACATGACATACTGATTACCCGGACCGAATATTTTATACACTTTAGGGATCGTCTTCGTTCCATAAGCCATGGCGGCAATGGCCTGAACCCCACCGACCCGGAAGATCTTGGTGACCCCGACCAATCCAGCGGCGTACAGGATGGCAGGATGCAGCAGGCCCTTTGAATCAGGTGGCGAACACAGGACGATCTCCCGGCAACCCGCGATCATGGCCGGTATTCCCAGCATCAGCAAGGTCGAAAATAAAGGCGCCGTTCCACCGGGGATATAGAGCCCAACTTTTTCGATCGCTACCGTTCTGCGCCAGCAGGTCACCCCCGGCATGGTACCGACAGGCGCTTCCTGCTGCGCCTGCCGGCCGTGAAAGGCCTCGATATTGGCTTTGGCCAGCTGGATCGCCGATCTCAGTTCTTCGCTGAGAAAAGCCTCGGCCGCCGAGATCTCTTTTTCGCCGACTTCAAAATGATCCGGGGACACTTTGTCGAACATGAGGGTGAACCTCCGCACGGCCTCATCGCCATTCTCTTTCACTTCCTTGAGGATATTCGCCACTGTGTTCTCCAGCGAACGGGTGTCGATAGCAGGGCGTGCCAGCAATTCGCCGGGTTCAGGATGTCCCGCAATTCCAGCATCTGTATTTCTCAGGTCAATGATCTTCATAAATTATTTTTGCGTTCACAGGATCATCTTCTCTATCGGCACGACCAGGATGCCCTGTGCGCCCGCTTCTTTCAATCTTTCAATGATATCCCAGAAATCATTTTCATTCAATACGCTATGCACACTGCTCCAGCCCGGCTCCGCCAGGGGCAATACCGTCGGGCTCTTCATGCCGGGCAGGAGCCGGATGATCTCGTTCAATTTCTCATTCGGAGCATTCAGCAGGATATATTTTGTGTTGCGCGCCTTTTTCACGGCACGGATACGGAAAAGGAATTTTTCCAGGATCTGCTGCTGGGCCTCCTGCATTTCCCCATTTCTGATCAGCACGGCCTGGGATTGCAAGACCGTCTCTACTTCTTTCAGCCCATTCATGAACAGCGTACTCCCGCTGCTGACCAGGTCGACGATCGCATCGGCAAGGCCGATGCCGGGAGCGATCTCCACCGATCCGCTGATCTCGTGAATATCCGCATCCACTTTATGTTTTTCCAGGAACTGCCTGACCAGCACCGGGTATGTAGTAGCGATCCGCTTGCCCCGGAGGTCACCGCAATCCGTATATTGCTCGCTCCGGCCTACAGCCACGGACAAACGGCATTTCCCGAAACCCAGGTGCTCGATGATGTCTACCTTTTTATTTTTCTCGTACAGCACGTTCTCCCCCACTATCCCGATATCCGCTACGGCATCTTCCACGTACTGCGGAATATCGTCATCCCGGAGGAAATAGATCTCCATCGGGAAATTATCGGACTCGGTCTTCAGCTTATTGACTCCGTTCTTCAGATCGATGCCGCAATCCTTCAGCAACTTTACCGAATCGTCGTACAGCCGTCCGGACTTTTGTATGGCTATTTTTAGTCTCATTGATTAATTTCATTTGTGGATCGCATGAACCCTCATATAAAAAATCAGGGCTTACCTTCCGGTAAGCCCTTTAATAGTTTTATTTTTTAACAAAACATCACTGGCCTACCCCTGCGGTAAGATAAAATGGTGGTGATGTTGTGTGTTATTTTTCATAATCGAGCCCAAAAATAGCAGTGAATCCGGGATTATCCAAAATTTTGTTTCGGCGCCGGCCAGGAAGCCAGCGATCCAGGATCGGGCAATGATCGCATCTCATTATCTCGCCTGGCTTTGCCGGGCTCAGATGAATTTTTGCCTGATGATGGCCAGGCTCTCCTGTAAAAGCCTGTCGATATGGTCGCGGCTCCGGCCCGATTGAAGGGCAAGCTCCTCCCGCGGCCGGCCCTTTATGAAGAGCTCCCGGAACACCCACTGATTTTCGGGTGAGGCATCCTCCAGCAGATCGGAATAATGGGCACCGGCGGCGTCTCCCATCCCGGATTGCCTGCTATGCTCCAGGATGATCTCCCTGGCCCTGGCCTGGAGCCAGCAGTAAACGCTCAGATTGGAATCAATGGCTTCTTCCAGGCGGAACATGAGCCTGGAAAAAACGGAAGCCAGCAGGCCTTCCGCCTCGTGCCTGTCGGGAGTGAATTGCAGCACGAAGCCGAAAAGCATGCTGCTATAACTGGAATACAAAAGTTCAATAGCAGATTCCTGGCCTGAATGAAGTCTGTCCTTTAGGATCGCTTTAGTAATGATACTCTCCAAAATTTCATGTTTTTTAAAACAATTATTTTAAAGACGGCATAAGGGTTAACATCGGGTCGACATCGGGCTAAAATCAGGCTACCATCGCGGGGTTAACATCGGGTTGATGTCGGGCCGGGAGGGACATATAAAAATAGAAATTATTATCTAATTCCAATTCGATCAGCAATTTATTTTTAAAAAATAAAGATTTCGCCTTTTCTGGTTATTTAACAAAAAGGCTTAAAAGCAGCACTCCGCCAAGCCCGACCACGGCGACGAGGGACTCCATGATCGACCAGGACCGCAGGGTGTCTTTAATAGAAAGATTAAAATACTCCTTGAAGAGCCAGAACCCGCCATCGTTCACATGGGAGAACATGAGGCTGCCGGCGCCTACTGACAATACCATGAGATTGGGATTTACATGCGAGCGGGTCATCAGCGGAAGGATAATGCCAGCAGTCGTCAGGCCAGCTACCGTCGCCGAGCCCAGGCAGATCCTGATGATCGCTGCGATCAGCCATCCCAGCACCAGGGGGTGGACCGGCCAGGTCTGCAATACATTGGCGATGTCCCTGCTGACCCCGCTGTCCAGGAATACCTCCTTCAGTGCGCCGGCGCCGGCAATGATCAGCAGGATCATAGCAATGTCCTTCACCGCCTCACCGTAAATATCCATTACCGCCTTCAGGCTCTTGCCAGTACGGATGCCCAGGGTATAGGTCGCTATACCGATAGCGAGGAGCAGCAGGATGGCGGGATCGCCCGCGAATTCCAGGATGCTCTTCCATGTTCCTGAAGGGGGCATGATCAGCGGCAATACGGTCGTTACCATCAGGAAGATAACAGGCAGCAAGGAGGAAATGAAGCTGTTGGCGGCCCCGGGCAGCTGGTCATCGGGCAGGTTTTTAGCTACCAGCCCTTCCAGCGGAGTGGAGGGCATTTTCTTCAGGGTCCGGGAATACAGAGGGCCCGCAATAATGATGGCGGGGATTGCGACGACCATTCCATACATGAGGGTAAGGCCCATATTGGCCTTGAACTGCCCGACCAAGGCCGCGGGAGAAGGATGGGGAGGCAAAAAGCCATGCGTCACCGATAAGGAAGCGAGCATGGGCAGGCCGATATATACCGCAGGCAGCTTATATTTATACACTACCGAAAAAATAAGCGGGATCATGAGGACAAAGCCTACATTATAGAACAGGGGGATACCGATGATGAACCCGGTGATCATCAGCGCCCATTGAATATATTTTTCTCCGAAGACCCCCATCATCACCGTAGCGATCTTTTGTGCGGCCCCGCTCTCGGCTACCAGCTTACCCAGCATGGCGCCCAGGACAATTACGATCGATAAGGGGCCCAGGGTATCCCCGATACCTTTGTACACGGACTTAGTGATCGCATTGAACGGTATTCCAAGCAGCAGCCCGGTAAGAATGGACACTACTAAAAAGGCCAGGAAGGCGTTCACCTTTCCCCAGGTGATGAGGCAGACCAGTAAGAGGATCCCGAAGACTACTATGAGTAGGGTCATATTGGAGGATAATATCCGTTAAAAGATTCGATAAAGGCCGGGATCTATAAGCCGGCTGATCCTTATGTCTGTGTCAATGTGAATCACGACTGACTTGAGGTCCCGAGCCGCCCACCAGGAAGTCCAGGTCGGCGCCTTTATCGGCCTGCTGCACATGCCGGATATAAAGGCTCACATAACCCCTGTCCGCAAGCGACGGCCCGGCCGGTTGCCAGTCCTTCCTTCTTTTTTCCAGTTCCTCGTCCCCGATATCCAGATGAAGTCTCCGCCCTGCGACATCGAGCTCGATCCAGTCGCCATTCTGCACCAGGGCCAGGGCGCCACCGATCGCCGCCTCGGGCGAAACATGCAGGACCACCGTTCCATAGGCTGTTCCACTCATCCTGCCATCGGAGATCCTTACCATATCCGTCACTCCTTTGTCCAGCAATTTCTTGGGCAGGGCCATATTGCCGACTTCCGCCATGCCGGGATAGCCGACAGGCCCTACGTATTTCAGCACCATGACGCTGGTCTCGTCGATATCCAGATCCGGGTCATCGATCCTGGCATGATAGTCCTCTATATTTTCAAAGACCACCGCCCGGCCGCGGTGCTGCATAAGGGCCGGGGTGGCGGCAGATGGTTTGATGACGGCCCCGTTCACCGCCAGGTTTCCTTTCAGCACCGCGATCCCCGCTTCGGGGATAACAGGAGCTTCATAAGTGGCGATCACATCCCGGTTGTAGCAGGCGTCCTTCCCCTGTATATTCTCCCGGTGGCTCTTGCCGGTGACGGTGATAAGGTCCAGGTGCAGTTTGTCCCCCAGTTCATGCAGGATGACGGGCAGTCCGCCGGAATAATAAAAATCTTCCATCAGGTATTTTCCCGAAGGCATGAGGTTCAGCAAGAGCGGTATCCTGCTGCCGATGCGATCGAAGTCTTCCAGTTCCAGCGGCACCCCGATCCTGCCAGCGATGGCCGTAAGATGGATGATGAAATTCGTGCTGCCACCCACGGCGGCATTCACCCGGATCGCGTTCTCGAAAGCCTGGCGCGTAAGAATATCGGAAAGACGAAGATTTTCCTTTACCATTTCCACGATCCTGCGACCCGATAGCTGAGCCAGGACCTTCTTCCTCGAATCGACCGCAGGTATGGCCGCGGCGCCCGGCAAGGTGAGGCCAAGGGACTCCACCATGCAGGCCATCGTAGAAGCGGTGCCCATGGTCATGCAATGACCGGCGCTGCGGGACATGCAGCTCTCGGCGGCCATATAATCCTGCTCGCTCATTTTGCCCGTCTTACGGTCATCGGCAAACTTCCATACGCTGGTGCCCGACCCGATATCCTGCCCCTGGAATTTACCGTTCAGCATCGGTCCGCCGGGAACGACCAGGGTAGGAAGATTAACGCTGCATGCGCCCATCAGGGTCGAAGGAGTCGTTTTGTCGCAGCCGGTCAGCAGCACCACTCCATCCAGGGGATTGCCCCTGATCGATTCTTCCGCATCCATACTGGCCAGGTTCCTGAACAGCATGGCGGTGGGCTTCAGCAATGTTTCCCCAAGGGACATCACGGGAAATTCCACGGGAAACCCTCCCGCCTCATACAAGCCTCTTTTGACGGATTCAGCCAGCCCCCGCAGGTGCGCGTTACAGGGAGTAAGCTCCGACCAGGTATTGCAGATGCCGATCACCGGCCTGCCGTCGAAAAGGTCTTCTGGAAAACCCTGGTTCTTCATCCAGCTCCGGTAAATGAATCCCATCTTGTCTGTTTTACCGAACCAATCCCTGCTCCTGAATCCGGACATAGCAATAGTATAGTTTATGATGAAAAATGAATTGTTTCCCGGTAATCCCGGATGGTCTTTGCAAAGCCGGAAAAAAAATCCCCCAGCTCGTCCCAGCGACCGGCTTCAATAAACTCCCTGGGAAATAAATGACTTCCCATGCCCACTCCTTTTGCCCCTGCGCTCAGCCAGGCGCCGACATTTCCTGTGCTGACCCCGCCTACCGCGAGCAGTGCAAGCTTATTCAGTGGCGCCAACACTTCCCGGATATAACCCGGCCCCAGCCCGGTAGCAGGAAAGACTTTAACCATGGCAGCCCCCAGCGACCATGCCTTATAGATCTCCGTCGGCGTGTAGGCTCCGGGGAACACCGGTATCTTCTTTTTTACGCAGGACTTTATCACAGCTTTATCCAGGATCGGAGTGACGACGAAACAGGCTCCGGCATCCAGGGCCCTGTCCAGGTCTTTTTTAGTGCAGACGGTCCCCGCGCCGATATTCAGCCGGTCACCGAATTTTTTCACCAGCGAAGAAATTGTCGGGAGCGCTTCCGGCGAATTCAAGGTGATCTCCAGGGTGGTGAACCCGGCTGCAGCATATCTCTCTGCGATCATTTCCACCTGACTGCGGGAAAAATTCCGGAGAATGCCTACTACCGGAACCTCTTCAAATCTCTCCCTGGAAAACGGTCTGTCCATCTGCGTTATTTATGGGATTTTATGCTGGAAAGGATCGCCCACTGCCCCTTCACCGCAGCTAAGTCTACCAATCCGGGAGGGAATATATGAACTCTTTTGCAAAAACTCATCAGCTCCAACGCCTTTTCATAGTGATCCCTGAGCGCATTGCCGCAACACAGGTACAGACCGGCCACATCGGCATTCCGCAAAGCCTGCAGCTCTGTACCGATCAGCAAGCCACTGAGATAATAATAATTCTCTTTTCTCGACAGGCGTCCGAAAAGATCATTGATCCTGGTATGGAAAGTCGCATGCAAAAGGTTGGCGCCCGCCGCTGCCGTCACGCCCTGCCGGAAACTGTCCCAGTCGCGTTCATCCGGCTGATCCGGGCATTTTTCCACTGAGCCGGCCAGCAAGCTTTTTTCGGAAAGCAACTCGAATATCTCCCCGGTCATATAGGTAGTGAACCCTACGATCGTTCCATCCCGCACCAGGATATGTTTGGAATGGGTGCCCGGAAAGATATAGAGTCCGTCGGCCTTCGCCGGATCTTCATCCGGCCCTGCGGCTTGCTTCCTTGCACCCGGCAAACAGCCGATCAGTTGCGTCTCTTCGCCCCGCATGACATCGTCACGGCTCCGCAGTCCGGAGATAAGAAGCACAGGATCGGCAGGCCCATCGCCGTCAGGCAGCCACTCCGTAATGAGACGGTCATTATAAATATTGAACGGGATCTCCCGGTAAGGAAGCTCCAGCATACCGGCCGAAGAGGAAGCCATGCCGGACAAGACAAGTGGAATACCTTGTAAAGAGAGACCCTGTCCCTTTTCCATATTGCGTATGGTCTGACGGATGATATCGAGGTAGAACGATAGCCTTTTGCCGGGATCATTATCCTTTTTCTCTTTCCAGGAAAGAAAACATTGCCGGATACCCATCCCGGAGCGATCCTCCCCAATGACCTGTCCGGTGTCGGAATCGACAAGCCTGACCCTCAGGGAAGACGTGCCCCAATCGCCACTCAGGAACAAGTTCTTTGCGTCTGTTGCACCGACGCTGCCCGCTACCTTCATATTGCATCCGTTTGTTACGATAAGATACGATATAATTAAAATGTTGACTACATTTATCCTTGGTAAAGAATCCATCATTTTATTATTCAATATTAACGTCATGACCCTGCAATCTTTCTTTCGTCCTTGTCTTTTCCTGACCTTTATCGTTCTTTTCGGCGCGAAAGCGTACCCGGGCACAACAGCGTATCCGTTTGCCCCAAAACAGGAATATTACAATATCAAAGTTTATCAGTTGAAGACAAAAGAACAGGAGGAGAGGGTAAAGAAATTCCTGCAGACCGCTTTTCTGCCGGCGCTGCACAGGATGGGCATCCCCCAGATCGGAGTGTTCACTGCTGTAGATAACGATACGGCGGCTATCCGCCGTGTCTATGTGCTGATCCCATTCCGGTCACTGGAAGAATTTGCAAAAGTTGCCGGAGCGCTGGAGAAAGACAAGCAATACCTGGAAGATGGGAAAGATTACCTGGATGCCACGTATAACGAGCCTGCCTATACCCGTATCGAATCGATCCTTTTACAGGCCTTTCCGGATATGCCCGTGCATGAGGCGCCCACGGCTATAAAGTCTTCCCCCGCTTCGGAGAGGATTTATGAATTGCGCAGCTATGAAGGACCTTCCGAAAAATACTTTTCCAATAAAGTGCAGATGTTCAATCAGGGCGGTGAGATCGGGCTTTTTAAAAGGCTGGGGTTCAATGCCGTTTTTTATGCCTCGGTGATCGTGGGAGCGCATATGCCGAATCTTATGTACATGACGAGTTTTGTGAACAAAGCTGCCCGCGACGAGCATTGGAAATTATTCGGGAACGACCCATTCTGGAAGAACCTGTCCGCGCAGCCAGAATATCAGCATAATGTCTCTCATATCGATGATATCTTCCTCCATCCGGCGGAATTCTCGGATCTGTAAAGAGTTTTTTTATTCGCCGCATAAGTTGTCGGATCCTGCATGGTTAGTTTGTCTATTTTTGCATGATTAAACTTTGCCTGTATGAATCCATCCGTCCCTCAATCCCTGTATGATTCGATTAAAGAAGTTTTGCAGCAGACGCGCAACAATGCGTACCGGGCCGTAAATTCTTCGATGCTGCTAGCCTATTGGGAATCAGGCCGCCTGATCGTAGAGGACGAACAGGCCGGCAAACGCCGGGCCTCTTACGGCAAAGCTGTCATAAAAGAATTATCCCAGAAGCTCACCGGGGATTTTGGCCCGGGTTTCAGCGAACCGGCATTGCGAAGTTATCGCCAGTTTTTCCTGACATTCCCAATTCGCTCCGCACTGCGGAGCGAATTGACCTGGACACATTACAGATTGATAATCAGGGTAATAAGTGCCGATGCCCGGAATTATTACATAAAAGAAGCCGCGGCTCAGCAGTGGAATGTGCCGGCGGAGGAATGTTCGACGGAATTGCATGCGGTGGTGCACAAGAAATCGGGGAAGAAGCTGGGTTACGGCGAACTGGTGGCCGCCGCGGCGAAACAGGATGTGCCGAAGAAAGAGGAATTGAAGCTGAAGCCGCGCAGCGAGTGGCGGTACATCGGAAAAGATGCGTCCGGCTACGACTTGAAAGATTTGTGCACGGGCAAAGGGATTTACGGACAGGACACGCGGATGGAAGGAATGTTGTACGCGACGGTGATGCATCCACCGGTGATGGGCAGCACGGTGAAGTCGCTGGACAACAAAGAGACGCTAGCGGTCAAGGGCGTAAAAGGGACGGAGACGATTCCGACTTACAAGCCGCCGGTAAATATGCAGGCGCTGGGCGGCGTGGCGGTGTTGGCCGACAGCACATGGGCGGCGATGCAGGGTCGAAAGAAATTGAAGGTGGAATGGGAAGAGAGCGCGCACAAAGTTTTTAATTCGGGGCCGTACCGGAAGGAGTTGGAGGAGACGGCGCGGAAGCCGGGAAAAGTTATTCGCGAAGTCGGGAACGTGGATGAAGGATTTTCCAAGGGCGGAAAAGTGATCGAGGCGGAATATTATGCGCCGCTGCTGGCGCATGCCTCGATGGAGCCGCCGGCGGCGCTTGCGGTTTATCGTGACGGGAAAGTGGAGGTGTGGGCGCCTACGCAGAGTCCGCAGGGCGCGCGGGATGCGATTGCCGAGGCGGTTGGCGCGAAGAAAGAGGATGTGACGGTTCATGTGACGCTGCTGGGCGGGGCGTTTGGGCGGAAGTCGTTTCCGGATTTTGCGGTGGAAGCGGCTGTGCTGGCGAAGAAGACTGGGAAACCCGTGAAGGTGGTTTGGACCCGCGAGGACGACATTCGATTTGATTCGTATCATTCGGTGTCGGCGATGTATATGAAGGCTGCTGTGGGTGCGGATGGGATGCCCGCGGCGTGGCTGCAGCGGACGGTGTTTCCGCCGATTGGTTCGACGTTTGACGCGAACGCGGTTTATTCGGACGCGGGTGAGCTGGGATTGGGATTTTCGGATTTGCCGTACGCGATTCCGAATCATCGATCGGAGAATGGACCGGCGACGGCGCACGTGCGCATCGGATGGCTGAGGTCGGTAGCAAATATTTATCATGCGTTTGCGATTCAGTCGTTCACGGATGAGCTGGCGCATGCGGCGGGCAAGGATCCGCTGGAGTACACGTTGGCGCTGCTGGGGCCGGACCGCATTGTGCCGAAAACGGAGCTGCCGAAGGATTACACGAACTACGGCGGGAATTACGAGCAGTATCCGATCGATACGGCACGCTTTAAGCGAGTCGCGCAGATTGCAGCGGAGAAAGCAGGCTGGGGCAAGCGAAAAAATGGGAACGGATTTGGGATGGGCATAGCAGTGCATCGCAGCTTTTTGACGTACGCGGCTTCCGTGGTGCAGGTGCAGATCAATGATGCGGGGAAGGTGCAGATCACGCGCGTGGATTCGGCGCTCGACGCAGGAACAGTGGTAAATCCGGAGATGGCGCGTAACCAGTTTGAGGGTGCGGCGGTGATGGGGGCGAGCATCGCGCTGTGGGGCGAGATTACCGCGGCGAACGGTGCGATTGAGCAATCAAACTTCGATACATTCCCGGTGGCGCGGATGAATTCGTCACCGCGCGAGACGTTCGTTCACATCGTAGAGAGCGATGCAGCTCCCGGCGGAATTGGGGAGCCGGGATTGCCGGCGATTGCGCCAGCGCTGTGCAACGCGATTTTTGCGGCAACCGGTAAGCGCATTCGAGAATTGCCACTAACAAAAGCTGGTTTGGCCTGAAATCTCTGTTGAAGCAAACTCTTCTCTTCCTCTGTATAGCGATTTGCGGCGCGTGTCCTGCTGTCGCGCAGCGGCGGCCGGTGCTGCCGCAGATTGACCTGCCGCATCCTTATTACTTTCGCGAAATGTATTTGCCGCAGTTGACTAGCGGGCCGAGCAGCGTGGCTTGGTCGCCGGACTCGAAGGAAGTGGTGTATTCGATGGCCGGGTCAGTGTGGCGGCAGAGCATTGATGGGACGCTGGCTGTTCAATTGACCGACGGACCGGGATACGACTATCAGCCGGATTGGTCGCCGGATGGGAAGAGGGTTGTGTTCGTGTCGTATCAGAAGGATGCGATGGAATTGTGGC
>Ga0137403_10004145_pt1 | contig 17149 bp, 13 predicted proteins | sample CZOMad2_1_16fung_FD_122057 | JGI IMG/M metagenome (GOLD analysis project Ga0137403, IMG submission 122057) | Vadose zone soil fungal communities from Angelo Coast Range Reserve, California, USA - CZOMad2_1_16fungal (Hybrid Assembly) | ecosystem: Environmental > Terrestrial > Soil > Vadose zone...
AGAACAAGACAGCAGAGATTCTTAGATACCACCGACTTTTAGTCGCGTGGAAGTTCAGTTTCTACCTAACTCTGTAACGTCGAAGAAGGCCGAAACTAAAACTCCACACGACTAAAGTCGGTGGTATCCAAGAGGATTACTAGACCCGGACCACCTCTAGGTTAAAGCTGAATACCACGCGGCTGAGCCGGTGGTATCTGAATTTTCACACAATCTCAATTAAGACTTTGTTTCACAGAGGTGATAGAGAGCTTTGAGATCAGGACACTGTTTTCTCTCTCCGGATTAGGAATTTGCTTTTTGAAGGAGTACAATGCCTCCCAACTGGCGAGTGCTGAACGTACTCGCTTAGAGAGCGGTCGGCGGGGTGAGGACGTTGACCGCTTTCGCCTTTCTGCGGAGCCACTCTTCAGCTGGCAAATAGTTTCAACTCCTGCTGCTTTTTCTTTTTTGTACTTTGGTCTACCGACAAAGATAGCGCCCCAGGCTGAATACAACTTGGGGCGCATCATTGATTCTTACGCCACTCTTACGAGGCCTCTATTCGCCGGCGATAGCGTTGGCAGAATTTACCTGGTCCTCCGGAATCAGATGAAACTCGCGTTTGGCCTCCTCGGGAGTTAACACGGGATGATAAGTCTTTCCGTACCGCGTAGAAATCTTCCGCACATAATTCTGAGTCTCACTATACGGCGGCACTCCCTGGTACTTGGCCACTGCTCCTTCGCCGGCATTGTAACCCGCAAGTGCGAGCTCGACATTGCCGTCAAATCTTTTCAATAACCAACTGAGGTACTTCGTTCCTGCTTCCACATTTGCTGTGGGGTCGCTCACGTTTTTGCAGCCGAACCGTCGTGCCGTCGCAGGCATTAATTGCATCAGTCCCTGGGCACCCGCACCAGAATGCGCGCTACTGTCATACTTGGATTCCTGCCAAATGACTGCATGAATAAAACGAGGGTCAATACCCTCACGCTCCCCTGTGCGAAAAATGATCCAGTCCAAATCGGAATTGCCGGACGTTGGTATGTCGAGGGGTATGCTTTCCTCGACTCCGACGGGGCTTGCGTTAACAACAGGTGCCAATGCGTGACTGAAGAAAACACCTGTTAGATTGGTAAAGAGAAAAAGAGAAATTAAGGCAAAGGGTGCAAACTTGACAGAGCGCAAGTGGGGATTATTCCGGGGAATTCTCATTCAGCACGTTCTCCATGTGAGCGATGACCCAAGGTCACCGAAATTACATTCTGCGCAGCAGAATTTGGGGGCTGCTCATTGGTGGAACCGATTGCAAAGAACTTGAAATCGAAACCGAGAATAAGATGGAGAAACTGTTACGACAGTTGCTTTTCTGAGAAGATAATAATGCCGATAAATGCTTTTCTTTCATGTATTTAAACAGTCCACGCTTAACCTTCTATATTGCCACGTTTCTGTGTCAATCATTCATCCTGACGAAATATTGGGGCTCCGAAATCGTCCTGGAAACAACGATATAGTCCTTGGTGTATCGCTATCTCGGTCACTTTAATTTGTTGGTCTATTACCGTCGCTTGGATGAGGGCTTCTTGACAGCTCAATTTCAAAGAGCGTATAAGCAGCGATGAAAAGCGTGGTGAGTTAAGGCGACTTGCGGCCACGTAAAATAACCCGCTAAACAGCTCGGGAAGCCTTGAAAAGGACGAACCCGAAAACTTCAAAGCTTTGAAGTCCCGCGTTGTTTGGCGCGGGACTTCGCATTTTAGATTTGTGATTTTCGCTTTTTGATTGTCCCACTTTCCTATGGAGCAAAATCAGCAATCGGAAATCTAAAATCTAAAATCGACAATTACGACTATGGAACCTTTTAGAAACATCCTCGAGAGCGATGTCATTCACGTGGTTGATGGCGCAATGGGCACGATGCTCTATGCCAAGGGTGTTTATATCAACCGCTGCTACGATGAACTAAACCTAAGCAATCCCGATCTGGTGCGCGAGATCCATACTGAATACATACGAGCGGGCGCTGACATAATCGAGACCAACACCTTCGGCGCTACCGCCAACAAGCTGCAGCAGTATGGGCTCGAGGGAAGTATGGCGGAGATCAACACCCTCGCTGCGCGAATAGCCCGTGAGGCAGCTGGCGACCGGGTTTATGTGGCCGGGGCGATTGGCCCACTGGGCCTGCGTATTGAGCCCTACGGTCCAACCTCGTTCGAGGAAGCAAAGGAGATGTTCAAGGCGCAGGCGACGGCTTTGCTCGAGGGTGGCGTCGACTTATTCATACTGGAGACTTTTTCCGACGTTTCCGAGATTCGTCAAAGTATTCGTGCCATTCGTGAGCTTTGCGATCTTCCGATCATCGCTCAAATGACGATCATGACGGATGGCAACACATTGTTTGGCACTACACCTGAAGTCTTCACCGAACGGCTGGACGAATGGGGAGCAGACGTTATCGGGCTAAATTGCGGCGTCGGTCCGGCTATTATTCTTAGCGCGCTTGAAAAAATGCGCATGGTGACGAAGAAGAAATTGGCCGCGCAACCAAACGCGGGACTACCACGTGACGTCCAGGGTCGACAATTCTACATGTGCTCGCCCGAGTACATGTCGAAGTTTGCGAAGCGATTCATTCAATCGGGCGCAAAGTTCATTGGTGGCTGCTGTGGTACCACGCCGTCGCATATCAAGCTGATTTCTGATGCAGTGCGTGCAGCTTCTCCACGGGCGCAGCGGATTGCATTTACAGCAGGTGCTACAGCACGAGTCGACGAGATCACACCCGCCGATATTCAGGTCGTCCCGCCGGAAGAACGGTCCAGTTGGGGACGTAAAATCGCGCGCGGAGAATTTGTGACTTCCGTTGAAGTTCTGCCTCCCAAAGGTGTCGATGCGCTGAAAACGCTTAATTCGATTCGCTTGCTAAAAGAGGCGGGGGTCGACGGCGTGAATATTCCGGACGGCGCTCGCGCGCAGTCGCGTATGAGCGCGCTCGCAACTGCTGTTTTGGTCGAGCAACAGATCGGTATCGAATCGGTTCTGCACTATTGTTGTCGAGATCGGAATCTCCTGGGCATGATGTCTGACCTGTTGGGCGCGGCAGCCCTAGGCATTCGCAATTTGCTTGTGATTACCGGCGACCCCCCTAAGATGGGACCTTATCCCGATGCAACAGCTGTCTTCGATATCGATGCCATCGGCCTGACTAACATGGTCAACAAGCTGAATCACGGACTCGATCTCGGCAATAATCCAATCGGGAAGCCAACAGCGTTCTGCATCGGCGTAGGGGTCAATCCAGGTGCGATTAACCTTGAGGAAGAGATCAAACGTTTCGAATGGAAGGTGGAAGCAGGAGCGCAGTACGCGATCACCCAACCGGTGTTTGACACAGACCAATTACGAGATTTTCTCAAGCGTATTCAGCACGTGCGCATTCCAGTGATTGCCGGTATCTGGCCACTGGTTTCGTACCGCAATGCGGAGTTCTTACATAACGAAGTTCCTGGGGTGCGCGTAACGCCGTCCATCATGGAGCGCATGCGTGTAGCTTCAGCGCTTAGCAAGGAAGCGGGACGGGACGAAGGATTGAAGATTGCCCGCGAGTCGCTGCTGGAAGTGCGCAATGTGATTCAGGGGGTTCAGGTATCGGCGCCGTTTGGGAATGTGAAGTATGCCCTGGAGGTCTTCGAAGTGCTGGAGAGTTTCAGACCTCTCTCACCAAGGACAGTAGGCCCACCCGCAATCGAGACTATGTGAAAAACAGTCATTGGTCTAAATCATTGGCCATATATCATTAGACTGCGAGGAGTACCCACCAGCTATCTCATCTCAAGACATGCGTTAGTGTCTTCCCGATATCGCCGTGCTTGAACTCGTAACCGAAGTCTTTCAATCTCGCAGGCTCAACCCGCTGGCTTGCCAACAACAAGGCATCAGCCATCTCACCAAAAGCTAATCGCACTCCGAACGCTGGAATCGGAAATAACGTAGGGCGACCCAGAGCCTCGCCGAGTGCCTTTGTGAAATCAGCATTCCTTACTGGATCGGGAGCAACGATGTTCACTGCACCTTCCACCGCCTCGTTCGTGATTACAAATCTAAGCGCAGCCACAACGTCTTCCAACGCAATCCAACTCATCCATTGTTTGCCATCGCCGATCCTGCCGCCAACGCCCATACGAAAAGGCGGCAACATCTTCGCGAGCGCGCCACCTTCCTTAGCGAGAATGATTCCGAAGCGTGCGTTGACCGTTCGAATTCCCTTCTCTACCGCAGGTTGAGTTGCCTTTTCCCATTCCCCGCACACTTGTGAAAGAAAATCCTTTCCAGGCGGACTCTGTTCGGTCAACACTTCGTCGCCACGGTTCCCGTAGTATCCGATTGCTGAAGCACATATAAATGTCGCCGGAGGCCGTGATAGCATCGCGAGCGATCTGCTCAATAACTGAGTTCCGTTTACCCGGCTATCGCGAATCTTTTGTTTCTTTTCGGCGGACCAGCGACCTGAAGCGATACTCTCGCCTGCCAGGTGGACTACCGCGTCCAAACCCTCGAGATGGTCGGCATCGATCAGTCCCTGATTGGGATGCCACTCGATCTCTGAGGAACCAACGGCGCGCCCACGACGGACCAGGCGATGGATTTCATGGCCGTCGTTGGTTAACGATCCAATTAACGCTTGTCCGACCAGGCCGTGTGAACCGCTTATGAGAACCTTCATTGAGTGGGCCTCCTATCCTTGTATTTTTCGCGCAGGATTCATAATACCGCGGCAGAGAGCAAAGGGCAGAGAGCAAAGGGCAAAGAGCAAAGCGATCTTTGCTCTCTTTGCCCTTGGCTCTTTGCTCTTTGCCCTTTCTGGTTGACGGTGTAGAATGCGCGTGCCCAGCAGCGAAGGTACGAGGACCTCAACGCCTCGTCATCAATATTCCTGGCGATCGGTTCAAAGGTCCTCATCCTTCTTGGTAGGCAATTAAGATTGACAGTCACAGCAACAGTTGTTGTGTTGATTTGGTTTTTCAGACGAGACTGAAAAGGCATTCATCTCAGACACATTCGCCCGCGTCGATTGGCTGAATAGAATAGCCAAGACCACCTGCGCCAAGAAAAAGGAGCAACCTCATCATGCTTCGCCTCAGAAGAGCTTTCGTCGTCATCTCATTTTTTGTTCTCCTCTCTGCAATACATTCGCCGCGCCAGAGTGAATCGAGTTCAACTCTGCGTCGTCTCACGAATACTGCTGAAGAGACGATCAGTTTGAACCCATCATTAAGCGACGACGGAACCAGCGTAGCCTTCGAATCGACGGCCGATCTCGCCCGGTTAGGCGGCAGCAACTCTTTCCACGCGCTGCGTGCTAACCTTTCGACGGAAAGCCCGAGTTTTCAGGAAATAGGACGAACACGCGCCGTCTCGCCAGCATTGTCAGGCGATGGTTCGAAGTTAGCCTTTGCTTCAAATGAGGATCTTGTTGGCCAGAATTCAGACCGCAATTCTGAAATCTACTTCTTCGATGGCAATTCTTTAAGACAAATCACTCAAACCTCACCCGCCAGTGAGGCAACCCGGTTACTGGACGGTAACTTTCAGCCTTCGATATCAGATGATGGGAACTTCATAGCTTTCGCCTCAGATAGGAACCTCGTCGGACTCAACGGAGACCTCAATCTCGAAATCTTTCTGTTTGAGACCGCTCGCGAAAACCTTACCCAGTTAACATCCAGCATAGACAGCTTCGGCGCCACAAATCCGAAAATCAGCGGTGGAGGTTCCCGCATTGCTTTTATCAGCAGCGAGACAGAAATGAATACTCAGCGCGACCTAAAGATCTACGACAGAAGAAATGCCTGCATGGAGACGCTTGTCGCCGCTGTAGCGGGCTTGTCATTGGCCGAAGGTCGTGCGATTAGCGCTGACGGGCTGCGAATTGCCTACTCCAGCGAGGTCGCTCCCAACCAAAGTCAGGTCTTTCTTTTTGACATCCGCGCAAACATCTCGCGTCAGATAACTTCACTCGGAACTCGAACTACGGACGTCGATCTGCAAGCAACGATCAGTGGGGACGGCAAGCGCATTGCTTTCGCCACCAGGCGCAAGGTGCTAAACGCAAGTGATGGAGGTGTAGAGCTCTACCTCTTAGACCTTCCGACTGCTCTAATCACACAGGTCAGTGACGCGGCTGCGAACGCAACCAGCGAAGTTGTTTCGTCTTTAAACCACGATGGAAGTTTAATAGCTTTCAGCTTTCCGCGAGTGATCTCCGGTCCGGTTGTCTCAAGTGATATGGCCAACAACTGTGAAATCTATCTAGCCTCGCCGCCTGCGCGACCATCGTTTGGCGCAGCTACAGTCGTTAATGCCGCTGCAAAGGGCAATGACCCTGCAGTAACCAAGACTATTGCGCCCGGAAGCATAGCGACCATCATGGGAAAAGCGTTGGCTTTTAAATCGGAACAAGCTCAATTGTCGGTTGACGGTACCTTGCCCTCTTCAATTGCCGGGACAACCGTGTTCGTCAATGGACTGCAAGCCCAAGTTCTTTATGCATCACCTGATGAAGTTACTTTTCTGGTTCCGCCAGATCTAGCGAGTGGGACTGCTGTAGTGACTGTCACTAATGCAGAGGGATTTCAGTCCAATGCTGTTGCAACAATTATTCGTGTCGCTCCCGGCGTCTTTACAGTCGGTGGAGACGGAGTGGGCGAAGGTGTGCTGCTCAATGCGGACTCACTCGCTGCTGGCCCATTCGATCCGGCTGATGGCCGCCTCCGGCTGTCGGTCTTCGCAACAGGAGTTCGTAACGCATCACACGTGTCCATCAACATCGCCGTTGCGACAATAAACGTAGAAACGGTCGCGAGTTCACAAAGTCTTCCCGGTCTTGATGAAATCCACTTTGCCGTTCCCGCCGAACTGCGCGGCGCCGGAGGTGTGTCGCTGTCTGTGAGTGCGGATGGCGTGGAAAGCAACAAGGTTACAGTGAATATCAGCGGGACTTCCCTGCGTGACGTCATAATCAACGAATTCCTTGCTGATCCGCCCGATGGTTCGGCGGGAGATGCCAATCAGGATGCGATCCGAGACTCTTCAGCAGATGAATTTGTCGAACTGGTTAACACAACCACCAGGGATCTGGATCTGAGTGGGTACCAACTGCAAAGTCGCAGTGCAACTGGCTCGACTGATATCGTGCGCCACAGATTTGCTGACGGAACAATTCTCGTGGCAGGCACGGCTCTCGTACTTTTCGGCGGCGGAAATCCCGATCCCATGAACTCGATTTTTGGTGGTTCTCAGATCGGCAAGGCGTCGACAGGCGGCTTATCTTTGAACAACAGCGGAGGTGTAATCACGCTTCGGGACGGATCGGGCTCGATCGTTAGTTTTGTAACCTATGGTAGTGCCGTCGGTCTGCCAGCCGACACTAATCAATCGTTGACTCGTTCGCCCGATGTTTCCGGCACCTTTGTGGCCCATAAGCTTGCGGTGGGAAGCGGAGGATCTGCTTTCAGCCCCGGCACACGTTTGGATGGCAGTCGCTTTCCTCCTAACCCAGTGCCGACGCCAACGCCAACTCCGAGTCCGAAGCCAACATCGACTCCGACACCGACGCCTTCTGCTTCACCCAGCGCTACCCCAACAGAGTCTCCTTCGCCCACCGCCACGCCGACGCCCGTCGCTTCCCCTTCAGCGAAACCCACTCCCCCGCCAGCAGTCGTCATTAGCGAATTCCGCACGCGTGGTCCAAATGGAGCGAGCGATGAATTCATCGAGCTTTATAACAACACCGCAGCGCCGATAGATATCTCCGGCTGGAAGATCAAAGGCTCTAGCAACTCGGGAGGCATTGGAGTTCGCTTGACCATAAACGCGGGTACTCTGCTCCCGCCTCTAAAACATTTCCTCGTGGGGAACTCCGGTGGTTACAGCGGATCGGTTGCTCTCGATCAGACCTACAGCAGCGGCCTGGTGAATGATGGAGGCATCGCATTGACTCTCCCCAACGACACGATTGTCGACCAGATAGGTTTGAGTTCCGGATCAGCCTTTCGGGAAGGTATGCATCTGGCGCCGCTGCCAAGCGACGCAAATCAGAGCTATGAACGAAAGCCTGGCGGGCTTTCAGGCAGCACCCAGGATACGAACGATAATTTTGCCGACTTTCAATTACTGACACCAAGCGAACCACAGAATTCAGAAAGCGAGGTAACCCCCGGGCCGACTCCTTCCCCTTCTCCGTCACCCAGTCCTTCCCCTGGTTCAACAGCTACGCCGACTCCCACTCCCTCACCGAGTCCGTCTCCTTCGCCTTCGCCGCGTCCGACAGTTACACCAACGCCGTTTCCATCACCGAGCCCCTCCCCAACGCCTTCTCCAGCACCGCCAACCAGGATTGTCATCAGTCAGATCTTCGGAGGCGGCGGAAACACAGGAGCGCCTCTTAGAAACGATTTTATTGAAATATTCAATAACGGACAGTCAACAGTTAATCTTGCCGGCTGGTCCGTTCAGTACGCGGGCGCTACAGCCACGAGCTGGTCAGTAACTAATCTGACGCCCATGTTACTTGCTCCAGGTCAATACTATCTGATTCAGGAATCCTCGGCGGGAAGCAATGGTGCGACCCTACCAACACCTGACGTCACCGGAACGATCGCAATGGCCGCCACAGCAGGCAAAGTCGCCTTAGTGGGAACCACAACAGCTCTCACCGGTCTTTGCCCGATAGATATCAATATCGTGGACGAGGTCGGTTATGGCAGCACCGCAAGCTGCTTTCGAGGCGCTGGTCCAGCCCCTGCGCCTGGCAACGCCCTTGCAGTACTGCGTGGCTCGAATGGCTGCACCAACACGCAGAACAACTCGAGCGACTTCGCCACCCTGGCACCGAACCCACGAAATAGCTTATCGCCCGTGACGCCTTGTTCCGGTAACCTTGCGTCGGCAGAGATTATCGCTGAATATTTGAGACTGTCGCTGCAGCCTTTAGCGCCATGCTCTGAATGGTGGGTATTGACCACGCGCAAGCGGTATTGGTTGGTAGTGTCCTAATTTGTAGGGGCGTCCCTCCGTGGGCGCCCCTCCTTATGTGTCACATCCGCAAGAATGGGGCGCCCACGGAGGGACGCCCACAAATTAGGACACCACTTATTGGTTTTTCAATTGAGTGGTTCGCGAGAAAGTCGCTACAATCAGACGGCCAATTTAGCTGCCAAAGAATGTTAGTGAGATAGTTTACTTGTGTATGAGAATACACAAGTAAACATCGCTCACGTCCAGCGGACCAGTTTTCCCATGCACTCTCTTACCGACGCCCTCACATCACTACACAAACATTTCGGCTTCGATGACTTTCGCGAAGGTCAGCGTGAAGTGATCGGGGCGATCCTGGAAGGCAAAGACGCTGTTGTCGTTATGCCCACCGGTAGCGGCAAATCTCTCTGCTACCAACTCCCGGCAATGATGTTGGGCGGTGCGACGCTTGTTGTTTCTCCGCTCATTGCCCTGATGAAGGATCAAGTGGACGCGCTCCAATCGCGCGGCCTCCCTGCTACATTCATAAATAGTTCAATCTCCGAACGGGAACAGTGGGCGCGCATCGAGGCCCTGCGTCAAAGCCAGTTCAAGCTGGTTTACATCGCGCCCGAACGTTTTCGCAGCAGTCGGTTTCTGGAAGCGCTCCAATCAATCCGCGTCTCGCTTTTCGCTATCGATGAGGCTCATTGTATCTCAACCTGGGGTCACGACTTTCGTCCTGATTATCTGCGTTTGAAGAGCGCAATCGAGTCCCTGAGTGGTGTGCAAACCCTCGCCCTTACAGCCACGGCAACTCCCTACGTTCGTTCGGACATAATTCAGCAACTGGGACTCACAAAGCCGGAAACCTTCGTCACCGGATTCGACCGGCCGAACCTTTCGATCGACGTCGTGCATACGGAAAAGGAGCGGCAGAAGGTGGCACGGATTAAGCGTCTGGCTAAAACGCACGACGGCTCGGGAATCATCTACGCCTCCACACGCAAGGCGGTGGAACAGGTTGCAAGAGAATTGCAAGAGCAGGGTCTCAGCGTCTCAACCTATCACGCAGGGATGAGCGATCCTGTGCGCGTTAAGGCCCAGGAGGATTTCATGACGGGCCGCAGGCAAATGATTGTCGCCACCAATGCATTCGGAATGGGCATCGACAAGCCGGACATCCGCTTTGTTGCACATTATCAAATGCCCGGCTCGATTGAAGCCTACTACCAGGAAATCGGTCGCGCTGGCCGCGATGGTTTGCCATCCTCTTGTGTTCTGCTATTCAACTACGCTGACAAGAACACTCACGACTTTTTCATTGAAGGCTCGTACCCGGGCATTGGGCTTGTTCAGGACGTTTACAAGATACTCGTGTCAACGGGTTTGAAGCGAATAGAACTTTCCACTTCCGAAATTGCTAAACGTGCATTAGTCCGTAACGACATGGCCGTCCAGTCGGCTCTTTACCTGCTCGAGCGCGCCGGCCACATAAAACGTGGCGCGTCATCTGAGAATCGCGAGGCAGCGCGTCGATCCTCGGAGAACAACGCAGCGGCGCCACGCCGCAATCGCACCATCTTTATGCTCGACAACGCCCGGGTAACGCAGCTTCGCGTCAACGCACAGGACGTGGCGCGCCGCGCGGATCTCGAGCGGCGGAAACTGCGCGAGATGATCGAGTTTTGCTACACGGAGTATTGTTATCGAGCCCACATCCTCGACTATTTCGGCGACCGTCATCACTCCCGTCTCTGTGGTACCTGCGGAAATTGCGCGCCACACGCAAGGGTCCCTCTTAGCTCCGACACTCTGAGTTATACACAGGTCTCTACTGTCGCGGGCAAAAGGAATGCTGTCGCGATAGCCTCAGGTCCGCGCGTGCTCACTGAAAATGAGACGTTGCGCGTTCGCAAGATTCTCGCTTGCGCCAAACGCATGAAGGGACGCTTTGGAAAGACAATCCTGGCGGCAACGCTCCGTGGGTCTGCGGCAAAGAATGTGATTCAGGCACAATTAAACGAACTGTCGACCTACGGATTGCTGAAGGACATGCGGCAAGACGACATCCTGCTCTATCTGGAGGTGTTGGTCTCGGCGCGTTGTCTGCAAGTCAGCGCCGGTGAATATCCAACTGTTTCGATCACCGAATTAGGCGAGCGTGTGATGCGCCAGCAGGAACAAGTTGAATTGGCGCTGCCGTGAAATCGAGTGTTACATGATCACTGATTCCCGATAGTCCCTAAACTCCCACTCTCATTTAGAATCAAAATGTTTTCAAACTGACAGGAAAACGCAGCCGGGCATCTGGTCTAATTAGTGGCATACACGACTAAACTTCCGTGACCGGGTTGCCAGGATGTCTATGAAGAACCACCCCACCCGGATCGCATAAGGAGCACTCGATGGCTGGATACTTCTCTTTCAACAGGATGATAACAACATCGTTCGTGAAGGTAATCTACTTTCTCGGACTCTTGGCGCTGACGGCCGCAGGAGTTGCGCTAACAACCTGGGCCAGTCTTCGTCTCTATCAGGGGAACATCCCGAGGGAACTGGGCTGGCGCTATGTTGCCGTTGGTGCAGGTGTCGTGATTGTTGGCAACCTGGCCTGGCGGATGATCTGTGAGTTCTGGATCGTCGTATTTAACATCCATTCGAGGCTCGCCTCGATCGAGCGCGTTGTTCATCTTGAGAGGCTTGGGATGGCAACTGCTTCCGAGGATTTCGAACAAGAAATAAAAGAAGTGCCCGCTCCAATAGGTGGGGTCGCTGAAAGTACCAGGCAGGAAAAAGAGAGTTACGGAACTGGAAGAACAGCGAGCGTCCTCGGACTTTCGTGAGCCGCGAAGGGAGCTGTTAACGAACAACGCCAAGCAAGGGACTCGACGCGCTGGCGTACAACCGTTTCGGCATACGGCCGGCAACGTACGCCAGCCTTCCTGCCTCTATTGCGAGCTTCATCGCTTCAGCCATTTTCGCAGGATCGTGCGCTTCAGCGATCGCGGTGTTCATTAGCACCGCATCCGCGCCCAGTTCCATCGCTATCGCCGCATCGCTCGCTGTGCCCACGCCTGCGTCGACGATAATCGTAGCGTCGGGAAGCTGCTCGCGCATGATACGAAGGTTAGCCGGGTTTTGTATTCCCAAGCCAGATCCGATTGGCGCTGCCAGCGGCATAATTGCCAGACAACCTGCATCGATTAGCTTCTTCGCCATGATCAGATCATCGTTGAAGTAAGGTAAGACGACGAATCCTTCTTTTACGAGCGTTCGCGCAGCCTCCAGGGTTTGCTCGTTGTCGGGGAAAAGCGTGGTCTGGTCGCCAATCACTTCAAGCTTGAGCAGATCCGTCTCAAGCGCCTCACGCGCGAGCCGCGCTGTCCGAATTGCTTCGTCTGCGGAATAGCATCCTGCCGTATTGGGCAGAATCTGTAACGATGGATCAAGATAATCGAGAAAGGACTCGCTGCTGCGATCTAGTGGGACGCGTCTAACCGCAACAGTAACCATCTCGGCGCCCGAAGCACGATGCGCGGCGCCCATCTCTTCGTAGCTTCTATATTTTCCCGTACCTATGATTAGCCTGGAGCGAAACTGCCGACCGCCGATCTCAAGACTTTCGTGCAATGATTTTGCCGTAATAGCTGATGACATGAATCACTTGACCTTTACTAGACTGTTCTGACTCTACACCCAATTCTCTGCGAACACGATCCGCCTCCAACAAAGTGCACAATTTCTACCGTATCTCCATCTTTGACTAATGTCGAACTCCAGTCAGAGCGGCGCACAATCTGGCCGTTGACTTCAATTGCTAAACGCCTGGCGGATAAGTCGAGCTCGCTTACAAACTGCTCCAGCGAAAGTCGTTCCTCTGAGAACTCTTTGTTTTCCCCGTTGACGTAAACCCGCAATTAGCACGACCTCATTTGCTTGGATGAATCACGCGGCGTAGTTCGGCGGCGCTTCCTTGACCTACAGCACGAATAAGGACCGCAGCCCGGCCAGAAGTGAAATGAGGGATTTCGGTTGAGACTACGGCGACACCATCGCGTTGGGTCTTCAGCGAGTAGATCAAGGGTCTGAACGTCGTGCCCAGGATCTTCACGGACACCAGCACATTTCCGAGCGGTTTCTCGGTTTCACCCGTTCGATTAGTGACCTTGACGCGAAGCGTCGGTGCATCACCAGAAGAAAACTCCTGCTGGTCCATGAGGATCACAACCAAACCTTCTCCGGACGAATCCTGTGCACCGAGCGCGTGCTGAACGTCAGCAACGGAGCCACTCTCCGCTGTATGGGCCGTCTCTGAACTCACTTGTTCAGTTGCATTGATGGTCGGTGCGCTATCCGTCACTTCAGGAACCACAAAATGCTCAACTGCGGATGGTTCTTCGGCGATCGCTGGCGTTCTTAGGGCTCCAGTCAGCCGCTCGCCATCGCGCGCGCTCATTTTCTTGAGCTCATTAAGGCGGCCGGAGTGTATAGCAGCGCAGATTAGACGATGCTGACGTTTGAGTCTTTCAGCGAGGACCTCATCGCTAAAACCAGCGGCAATCAGATCTTCGTATGGAGAACGCTTGCTGGCCAGAATGGCCCCGCCCGAATAGACGAGCGAAAGTATCATGGGCGTGTCGAGACCTTTATCTTCAGTCTGCACATGGTAGACCACGCCATCATGTTCTATGTCCGTGTTGAATCCGGTAATCACAATGTTACGATCGGCATTCTCTCAAGATGGAGCCTAAAAAACGTTGCACATACAGTGAGGGTTTCTGAACGTTAACACAAGCGTTTTTTCGTGGTCAATTAGCAATTTTGCTGGGCGATTATTCTCAAGGAAGGTTGCTTGACACCCTTGATCACTTCGACTAGCATCAGCTTGTACAATGATTCTCAATCTCGCAGAGGGTGTTATTCACCACGAATCGATCGCTATAAGAAGGGATCGTTCTTTGGTAGATCAAGGTTGTGCCTGCGATGCCATTTAGTCTTAACGACTACCTGCCGATACTTTTGATGTTCATTGTTGCCGCAGGCTTCGCGGTCGGCAATATCTTACTTTCCCAATTCGTCGGACAACGCAAGAGAACGAGAACCAAGTTGATGCCCTACGAGTGCGGCAAAGACCCCGTAGGCTCCGCACGCGAGCGGTTCTCAGTAAAGTTTTACCTCATTGCGATGATCTTTATCCTGTTCGACATTGAGGTCATTTTTCTAGTGCCCTGGGCCGTGGTCTTCAAGACTCTCGCCGCTCGGGGCCTGGGCGCGCTGGCTTACGTTGAGATGATGGTGTTCATCGGCTTGCTACTCGTCGGCTATATCTATGTGCGAAAGAAGGGCGCGTTCGATTGGGGCGAAAGAGCTCGTCGCGAAGCGGAGGGTGAAGCACGCCTGCTCGCTGATATCGCGAGACGCAAACTGGAAAAGACGCGGGCCGCTGCTTAAGGGTAATTTCTATGGGGCTTGAGAACATTATTGCCGAAGCTTTACCGGAGGTGCTGACCACAAGACTCGACTCGTTAATCAACTGGGCCCGAAAGTCGTCATTGTGGCCGGCAACTTTTGGGTTGGCCTGTTGTGCTATCGAGATGATGAACGCGACGGCGTCCAGAAATGATTTAGCGCGCTTTGGTTCCGAGGTCTTTCGCGCTAGTCCGCGTCAGGCCGACGTCATGATCGTCTCTGGTCGAGTTGCGAGAAAGATGGCCCCGGTGCTGCGAAGGATCTATGACCAGATGCCCGAACCAAAGTGGGTTATCTCGATGGGTGCTTGCGCAACGTCGGGTGGCGTCTTTGACAACTATGCGATCGTCCAGGGCGTAGATAAGATTGTGCCCGTCGATGTATACATTCCAGGTTGTCCACCGCGGCCGGAAATGCTGATTCACGCCATAATGATGTTGCAGGAGAAGGTTATGAAGGAGAGCGTGCGTGACCGCAAGGACATTTTGGAAGTGGAGGCGCGCGAGGCCGTTATGCCGGGTACTTTGCCGGTAACAGATGGTTCGACGCAGCAGCAGAATGTGCTGCCAGAGGCGCGGCCTTATACCATCGCTTCGAGACACGAACGCCGCCGGTCTTCCTGAGAGAGTAGAGCGCTTATAGAGGATGGAATCAGGGCCGGACAATACTAAGCTTACGCCAGAGCAAGCCGGTACAGGTTCAGAGGGGAAAGGGACGCCGTCACTTTTGGTGGCGGCGTTGCAGCGTGAGCACCCGGAATGGGTTCGCGAGGTGATAACGGCACACCGTGAAACCACAATCGTAGTTCCTCGCGAACAGATCGAGGCGGTGTGTTCGTTTTTGAAAACTGCTCCCGACACCTGGTTCGACTTCCTGGCCGATATCTGCGGTGCAGATCGGGGGCCAGAAGAAGAGCCACGGTTTGAAGTTAATTATCACCTCTTCTCAACTACCAAATTCCATCGTCTGCGCCTGAAGGTAGTGCTGAACGAAGAGGATCTTCATGTGCCCACCGTCACGACGGTGTGGCGCACGGCGAATTGGCACGAGCGGGAGACATACGATTTGTTTGGAGTAATTTTTGACGGACACCCGGACCTGCGCAGGATCCTTTTGCCCGAAGACTGGCAAGGACATGCCTTGCGCAAAGATTTTCCGTTGCGAGGGTATGAGCCATATAGCCTCAAGTGATTTTCAATTGCCGACTGCCGATTGTCGATTGTCGCCGCCCGAAGCGTTCTATAAATCGACAAGCGGCAATCAAAAATGGACCGATGAGTACAACAGCAAACATTCCGCCGCAATTCGAGATTGTCGATCAGCCGCTCGATACGCAAATGACGATCTCCATGGGGCCACAGCATCCGTCCACCCATGGCGTCTTGCGTCTTGAGTTGGTGTTGGATGGAGAGATGGTGGTGAAGGCCACACCGGATATTGGTTATCTCCACACGGGCATGGAGAAGCTGTTTGAATATAAAAAGTATCAGCAAGGCATCGTGATCACCGACCGGATGGATTATCTGAATCCGCTGGGTAACAACCTCGCCTATGTGATGGCCGCCGAGAAGCTTCTCGGTTTGGAGATTCCTGAACGGGCACAAACAATTCGGGTCTTGACCTGTGAATTGCAGCGCATCGCTTCGCACCTCGTCTGGCTCGGCACACATGCGCTTGACCTCGGCGCGATGACAGTTTTCTTTTATTGCTTCCGGGAACGAGAGAAGATCCTTAACCTCATCGAGGCTGCTTCCGGGGGACGCATGACGCCGTCCTACTTTCGTATCGGCGGTCTGATGATGGATCTGCCTTCCGGTTTTGAGCGACGCGTCCAACAATTCCTTAACGAGTTTCCCGCGTCAGTAGATGAATTCCACAAACTGCTGACCGGTAACAGGATTTTTCAAAAGCGAACGCAGAACATCGGGCGCATCTCCGCAGAAGATGCCATCGATTGGGGTCTTTCCGGTCCTTGCCTGCGCGGCAGTGGTGTGAATCTGGATATCAGGCGCGCCAACCCTTACAGCGGTTATGAGAACTACGACTTCGAGGTACCAACCGAAGCCGACGGAGACGTGTGGGCGCGATATTTGGTGCGCATGCGCGAAATGAAGGAGTCGCACAAGATAGTAGTGCAGGCGCTTTCGCGTCTGAAACCAGGTCCGGTAAAAGCCGACGCTCCGAAAGTGGTATTGCCCGACCGTGAAGCAATGAAGACGCATATGGACGCGTTGATTCACCACTTCCTGATCGTAGCTGAAGGATTCGACGTTCCCGCGGGTGAGGTTTATCACCCGATTGAAGCTTCAAAAGGTGAACTTGGCGTCTATATCAGGTCTGACGGTGGACCTAAACCAAGTCGCGTACACTTCCGCGGGCCGAGCTTTGTGAATCTGTCCGCGCTCCCGCACATGGCGGAAGGCGAAATGGTGGCAGACATTGTGGCCGTGATCGGATCTTTGGATATTGTGTTGGGGGAGATAGATCGGTAGATGGGGTTTTTGGTCTTTGGTCTTTGGTCTTTGGTCTTTGGTCTTTGTCACGGAGTTTGTTTGAAATAAAAAACTCTATTACCAAAGACCTAAGACCTAAGACCTAAGACCAATTATTTAATGTCTCAACAGTTAACGCAAATACAGCCACTATCGCAACCGGTCAACATCGGGGATGAGGT
>Ga0137403_10004147_pt1 | contig 17145 bp, 10 predicted proteins | sample CZOMad2_1_16fung_FD_122057 | JGI IMG/M metagenome (GOLD analysis project Ga0137403, IMG submission 122057) | Vadose zone soil fungal communities from Angelo Coast Range Reserve, California, USA - CZOMad2_1_16fungal (Hybrid Assembly) | ecosystem: Environmental > Terrestrial > Soil > Vadose zone...
GGGATGTGCACTTCACTCGCTGGCCCTACCTGCACGATGCGCGTGCCTTCGACCAGAATGACTTGTTGCTTGGTGAAAGCGTCCGATTTCCCGTCAAACATACGTCCGGTGCGAATTGCGACTCGCTCATGCGTTCGGGCCTGCGGCGGAGGAAGCGGCGGAGGCGGCGGAGTTTCAGGTTCTTGTTCTTGTGCCGACAAGGAACACAGAGAAAAGCACCAAGCCAGAACTATCGTCGCCCCGATGTGAATCACCTTTCCCGCCAGCCGATTCGCGTCAGACCTCATCGTCCCTCCTAGGATCCCACTTCCGCATGTTTGGGAGCCGCCTTCACCAACATCGTGAGTCCCGCGCCAACCAACGTAATCATGCCCAAATATGTAAATCCTGCCAGAAAACTACCCGTCCTCTTGTTGAGGTATCCCACGATCAGCGGAGCGAAGTATGCCCCAAGGTTGCCGATAGCGTTTACAAAGCCCATTACCGAGCCGACAATTCTTGAGGACAAGGTTTCTGTCGGGATAGCCCAGAACGCGCCCATCGGACCGTAAGCTCCCACGCCGCTCAGTGCGATGAATGCGAAAGCGATCAGTAGCGAATGAGGAATGGTGGCAACTGCGAGCAGGATGCAAGTTCCCCCAAACAACATAGCTCCGGCAGCGTGAAAACGGCGCTCATGCATTTTGTCCGAATGCCGAGAGATGACTAGCACCGAGATGGCGCCGACAATAAAAGGAATTGTGTACAGGATTCCCGTCGAAAGACTGCTTAGCATCCTGAATTTTCCCATAGCGCTGGGCAGCCAAAACAACAGCCCCATCTGTCCGCTAACGAAGCAAAAATAGATAGCTGCGAGCAGAAACACCTGAGGCCGTAACAGCGCGCGAAAATAGGGAATTTTTTCCGATCCCTCCAACTCAGAAGACTCGCGGCGCAAGGTTTCCACCAGGGAAACGCGTTCGCCTTCCGGAAGCCAGGACGCCTGCGAGGGATGGTCTTGAATAAATACAAGCCAAACCGCCAGCCACAAAAAAGGTAACGAGCCTTCCACGACCAACATCACCCGCCAATTCCAGTGGTCCAAAATCCATCCAGAAAAAGGCGACGCTAATATTACGGCCCCCGGCAAGCACAGCAGCCAAAATGCGTTGGCGCGCGCACGCTCGGAACGGGAAAACCAGTGCGAGAGCAGGATCAAAGTGGCCGGATAAACCCCGCTCTCCGCCACTCCCAGAAGCAACCGGAGCCACAAAAGTTCGTGATAGGTACGGGCCAAGCCGCAGCCGATCGCAAAGAGGGCCCATACAAGCAATAGAACGCTGATAAATTTCTTCGCACTCCAGTGCTTGGCCAGATGCCCTCCGGGAATCTGCAACGCCAGGTAGCCCCAGAAGAAGATGCCCGCGACCGTCCCGGCTTGCTGCGGATCCAAATGGAGGTCCCGGCTGATATGCGGCAAGGCGAGAGATATGTTTGTACGATCGATAAAGGCGATCGTGTACATAATGAGAGCGACCGGGATGATGCGCACCCAGCGGAGTGAAATCCGCGATGGAGAGATTCCGGTTCTGACGTCAGGCTGTTCGGCGGTTGTCATTGAGATTACTGAGCCTCGCGAATGTTGAAGGTTCCACATTGCAGACCGGCGACGGATCCGCGGTTCAGCAAAGTGACTCTAGAGTATTCGCTAGGGCTGAATCTCGTATACACGAACTTCGGCGTCCTTATTCTCGTGATGAGGGACAGCGAGATAGTAGCGGTTCAGTTCCGGGACCAGAATGCCCGTCTTTGCGCGGAAGCCTCCTGGAATCTTCGCCAGCAAAGCGTAATGGTCGGGATCCTTCTGTTCGAAAACATCCAAAGCCCCGTCGCCGGCCAGATAAAGGCGCTTATGCTGGGCGTCGTAACTCATGTCATCAACCATGCTTACTGCCGGCACATTGCTGATCACTTTACCGCTGTCCGAGTTAAGGACAATCAACTGACCAGGATTTCTGGTGACTACAAACAAACGGTGGTCCCCTTCATCAAAAGCCATCGCAACATTCAGTTTGTAGCCCGCGGGCAAAGGCCAAGTGGCCAGCAGTGCAGACTTGTTCCGGTCGAGGACTCCAACCGCACTCTTACCCGTCAGGTTGCAAAACATCCGTGGTCCAGACTTTTCGAGCACGATCGCTTCGACATGGTTGGTGTCGATTTTGACATCGCGTAACTTTTTAGGGTTGTCGGTATCAATAACGCTAATCAACGAATACGGTGTATGCGCCTCCCGGCCCCCATTGACGACGTAAAGGTAGTGACTGGCGGAATCGTAGGCGATGGAATCCGCATCGATAGAGACTTTTACCTCTCCACGCAATTTATAACTATCGCTGTCATAAACTTGAACCGCGGATGCGTCACCGGCCACGATGAAAAGCTTTTTTAAATCCTTGCGGAAGAGAATTGCATGCGGCGCCTTCACATCTTCAATGGTGTGAATAAGCTGGTTTGTGGTGGTGTCGAAGACCAGAACCTTTTCATTCTCTTCCCCGGTTAGGAAGAGCCGGTGTCCATCGACATCTGGAGCGAAGTGATCAAAGTCGCCATCGTGGAGCCCAGGCAGGGGAATGGTCGCTACGAGCTTCAAAGGTGCGTGATCTTGAGCTTTGGAGTTGACTGCCAGCGCCACTGACAACGCCATGACGGCGACTTGCATTCGCTTCATAGTTCCTCCCTACAAAGGACGTGGCATTTCAGCCGGCTTCGGCGCCGGCGAGCGAGATATTTGTTCAAAATCCAATCCGGGCAAGAGCGGTGTCTTCTCAATTCTGACCGCGTCCAAAGAAGCCGGGTCCAACCCTAGCGCCTTGAGTATGCTCGGGGCAATTTGCGAAGTTTGTACAGGAAACTTAATCTGAACAGGGCTTAACTCAGAGTACGACACAAGAAGCGGTACGTTCCGATCGGTGTCCGCATTACCGCCGTGCTCTGCTATGAAAGTGGTGCCTGTCTCTACATAGATCTGCCCAGGAGTTGGCTGAACTATGATATCTGGTACCCGCGGATCACTCATGGGGTCGTTAAACAACAGCTTCAATGATTCGCCGGAGTACATTTCCTGAATGCCGGCCTCCAACTGAATTTTATTCAAGGCATGGACGACGTCAGGCGTGCGGTGCTGGTCCGAGAGCCAAAGCAGGGCAACGCTTCCATCTTGCTCGACACCCGCCAATAACCCTTTATCGATCGCGGCAACAGTCTTCGGGATGAGCTCGAGGTCGGCGCGCCTCAGCTTTTCAGGGTCAATCGGGGAGTCACCGTGTTTAGCAGTGACGATTATGAGGGTGGAGTCAAACAAGCCGCGAGCCTGTAGTCTAGCGATGATTTTTCCTATGGACTGATCTGTATGAGTGAAGGCATCTTCTAGAACCGTGCTGGGATTACCACTCGCGTCGCGGTAACCACCGCCGCTGGTCTTCTGCGCAACACTGACAGCCTGGAAGTTCATGCCGAAAATGGCTGGCACACCCACATGTTGAGTTCCAGTGTGGTCTTTTCCCTCGATTTGGTTCAGGATCGCCGTCACTTTTAGGTCGTCGTACGATTCGACGTTATCGGGGCCGTGGAAAGAACGGACTTCCGGCGTAAAAAGGTCGTCCACTCCTGCACCTGATGGTCCGTTCACGAATTCATAAGCCAGATGCTTGTCTGACCAGGCGGTACGCCGGCCACTCTCCTTAATAACTTCAAAAATGGTGTTCACGCGTATAAAACTGTGCGGGAAAACCGGCGCGCAATGATTATTCGGATTGCGCGGCAGCTTGTTCTCGTCGATCCCTCCCCCGCCATCTACTGCATCACGATTCTTATCGATCGAGGAATCGAAGACCACGGCAGTTCCGATCTTGGAGCAATCGGAAGCGGGGGGCGATAAACTGCGGTCGTAAGAGTTCTCAAAAATGACACCCGTAACGTTCGGAGAGCCTCCCGTTACCATGGAAAGCAGTCCGGGCCACGAGTTGGACGGGAACGAAGTAGAAGCGTTTGAGTAAGTAACCGCGTGCGAACTCAATATTGAAAGAGCCGATCCGGGTCTGTTTTTGACCAGATTAGCGAGATCAAGGTTATGCATGCCGTCGACGCTAAGCAGCAAGACATGCCGCACCGAATGCTGTCGTGGAGTCGCTCCGTTGTCGTGAGAGTTTTGCGCATTTGCTCCGAATGGACGCAAGAGCGACATTGCGCTCACCAAAGCAATCCTCAAAAAAGAGAGCAGTGCGAATTGAGTTCTTCTATTTTCGGCTAGCAACTGTTTACCTTTCAACGAGTAAATACTCCTTGAGGCTGCTTGTCGAGTCAACTGACCCTCAAACCCGTGAGCGAGCAGTGAAGCTCGCAGAGGATTTAAGGCGCTTGTTTTCAAACAAAAGTTGTCTTTTTTCTTTTTTCAGCTAAATAGAAATTAATGTTGTTTTAAGTTCCCATGTCAGTGAATGAATTATGCTCTGTCGTGCTGGCTTGCGAACCGGGCAGTACCGGTCGGTCTCAACTTCGCCGTAGCGAAATCAAGTAAGTTTTTCGTAATTCTGTCGGACCGAAAACAGAGCACATACCTTACGGGAGAGAAAATGAAGAAACTGTTCTTAATTTTCGTGACGCTTTTTCTTGTGTTCGAAGTCGCGGCCGAGGGTCAAGAAAGCGCGCCACTCAGGCTTGTCCGGACCATCACACTGCCTCCCGACGTTAAAGGACATTTCGATCATTTTGAGGTTGATCTAAAGGGTGGCCGACTTTTTGCGACTCCAGAGTCTTACAAGGCGGTGCTCGTTTTCGACTTCAAGACCGGCGAACTCATCCGCACAATAGGCGGAATCGGGAAGCCCCATGCCGTGCTCTATCGCGAAGACCTTAACCGCATATACGTGACCGATGGGGATGCTGGGGACCTCAAGATATTCGACGGCAAAAGCTACCGTTTGCTTTCGAGCGTGAAATTGCTGGAGGACGCCGATTCAATCGGATACGATGCCGCCACAAAATACCTCTACATCGACAATGGCGGTGGCGATGTCCATCAGACATACTCTATGCTTAGCGTCGTCGACACGACCGCTGGCAAGAAATTAGCCGACATCAAAATTGACGGAGACACACTTGAAGCAATGGCACTCGAGAAATTGAGCCCGAAAATATATATCAATAACAAGGCCAAAAACCAGGTCGATGTGGTCGACCGGGACAAACGGGAGCTCATCGCGAGCTGGCCTGTTACCAAATGCAAGACGAATGTCGCCATGGGCTTCGATGAAGCAGACCATCGATTGTTTGTGGCCTGTCGCAGCGGGCAGATTTCTGTGCTCGACACCCAAACCGGAAAGGAAGTCACCACGTTGCCCATAACAAAGGGTGTCGACGACGCGACGTACGACGCTGCCAGCAAGCGTATCTATGCTGTTGGTGACGGCAGCGTAGATGTTTATCATCAGACCGATCCGGACAACTACAAGCTGCTTGGAACGATTCCTACGGGACCGCTGGGGAAAACTGCGCGCCTGGTTCCTGACCTAAATCGATACTTCGTGGCGGTACCGCAGCACGAAACTACAAGCGCCGAGATTCTCGTCTTCGAGGTGCACTGAACAATCCGCCGGGCGGGGGGCAACTCCTGGCCTTCCAGCGGACATACGGCGTGCAGCGGGTCGTAGGTGTGCGATGATATGTGCAAAGGCGGTATGCGCATTCTCTTAGTCGAAGACGAACACAAGGTTGCCAGCTTTATCGCGCGTGCCCTGAAAGAAAATACCTACGCGGTGGATGTAGTCGAGACGGGCGAGAAGGCGCTGGAATTGGGGACCGACGTCCATTACGACGCAATCCTACTCGATGTCAGACTACCTGGCATCAGTGGTATTGAAGTCTGCCGCGAGTTACGGCAGCGGGGGATCGAGGCTCCGGTCCTGATCCTAACCGCGCGAGGGCTGACGGAACAGAAGGTAGAGGGATTGGACGCTGGTGCGGACGACTATCTAACCAAGCCCTTTGTATTGGCGGAACTACTCGCGCGGGTACGGGCGCTGGTTCGGCGGGGCTTCCATAGCGGCAATGCAAAATTAAACTATGCGGATCTTTCGCTAGACCGTCACCGGCGACGCGCCACGCGTGGCCATGAAGTAATTCCTCTGACCACGAAGGAATTCGCGCTGCTCGAGCTTTTCTTGCTGCGCGCTCCCGAGCTGGTCACACGCAGCGAAATTGTCGAGCATGTGTGGGATTGCCACTTCGACAGCGAGACAAATCTGGTGGAAGTCTACATCAATCGTTTGCGCAAGAAGCTTGAGCAAAATCAATCGGTGAAGCTGATTCATACCGTTCGTGGAGTCGGCTACCGCCTGGGAATGCCGGAATGAAAGCGAAGACCCTTCGTATTCGCATGATGTTGCTGTTCACCACCGTGGTCGGGGTTCTCCTCGCTGGGTCATATCTTGCTTTCTGGGGCCTCTTGGCCCACGAGGTTCCTACCCAACTCAACCGCCAGTTACTGGAGACGGCTCGCCCTCTCATTGCCGACATCGTCACGGAACCCAATGCAAAGGATGTAAACAGGCTGGACATTCCTGGGGAGTTTTTTGAACTGCTGGACTCAACGGGCCGAGTTCTTCAACGTTCGAGAAATGTTACAGCTCCAATCGATTTAAACGGAATCAGCCCCGCTGTTTCACGTCCCACCTTCGGAATTGCAACTATCGGGCACGCTCAATCAGTACGCATTGCACTCGTTCCTTTTCAACAAGGGAATCAAACACGTATTTTGGTGGTGGCTATCCCCACACTAGGCACCAATAGAGTGCTCGACAGCTTTGGAAGAGTTGCCCTGCTGCTCTTTCCTTTAAGCCTCTTTCTTACTGCCAGCATTTCGGCTTTTTATGTGGGGAGAAGTCTGGCGCCTATCACCGCGCTCACCCGGCACGCGGCCCTGATGGCGAGGAGGGTCACCAATCAGAATGGATTCTGGACACCGCTACCCGTATCGTCTCCCTATGACGAACTGAGTCGCCTGGCGGAGACCTTTAACCATCTGTTCGAGGGGGTTGACTCAGCCGTCCGTCAGTTGCGTCAATTTGTGACTGATGCTTCGCATGAACTGCGCACACCCCTCGCTGTTCTTCACGGCGAGACTGAACTGATACTTTCCAAATCCCGAAGCGCTGAAGAATATCGAAAAACTCTGTCCGCCTTTAGTGACGAATTCAAGAAACTGACTCGGATCGTAGAAGGGTTGTTCACGCTTTCCATGGCTGACGCTGGACAGCTCCACCTCATGTCCGAACCTCTTTACATTAACGAAGTTCTGGAAGAGGCTTGTGCTCTCGTAACTTCGCGCGCACTCGTAAAGAATATTGCCATCGTGCGTGAGCTAAACGAGGAGGTTGCCTACTCCGGGGATGAGGCTTTTCTGCATCAACTCTTTCTCGTTTTTCTCGATAATGCGATCAAGTATTCGTCCGATGGTAGCCTAGTCCGCGTAACTCTAGAGCAACAGGCCGGTACGATTCGAGCTCGCTTCGAAGACCAGGGCATTGGAATCTCAACCGAGCACCTGGCCTTCATATTTGAGCGGTTCTATCGTGCTGTCCCGCCCAGAAGCGGCGAAGCCCATAGCGGGGGGCTAGGCTTGGCCATCGCTCAGGCCATCGTGCGCGCCCAGGGTGGCTTCATCGAGTGTCAGAGCACACCGGGCGTCGGCTCAACCTTCACGGTGGTTCTGCCTGCAACTCATTCCGCAAGCAATCTCGAAAGCAAACCTGAACAGAAATTAATCTTGGGTTAAGGTGCCACAGGCGTACATTTGCATCCGCCACAAGTCTGGAGGTGGCCAGTGTCCTCCGGAAGAAAGCCTATAGCATATTCGAGCCGCAGTTCGCGGCCGCTGAGTGCAAAGCCTGAAGCGAGATGAGGTCGAAGAGGAAAGACCAAAAAATCGTTTGGGGGAGATATGTCCGCTCAAATGTACCGCAAGACGTACCTTGGCACATGTTTGACTCTTTTGGCGGTGACGCTTGGATTCCTGTTCCCGGCAGTGTCCTGGGGTCAGGTGGCAGGTGGAACGATTTCAGGGACGGTCACAGATAGCAGCGGGCGCGTCATCGGGAACGTCCAGATTACGATTAACAATCTCGCTACAGGCGTTACACGCGACGTCACTACCAACGACGGAGGCTTCTACTCCGCCCCCAATCTCCTGCCGGGCACGTACCAGGCGAAGTTTTCCGCCAAAGGATTCAAGACGGAAGCACGTAGCGGCATCGCACTGACTGTAGGAGCGACAGAGGTTTTGGATCTGACGATGAAGGTCGGCACAGCTGTCGAGACGATTCAGGTGACCGGCGAAGCCCCCGCCGTGCAGCTCGCCACCTCGGACATCAGCGCCGTGGTCAACGCGACCACTGTCCGTGAGCTGCCTCTAAACGGCCGCAGTTGGACAGACCTGGCAACACTACAGCCCGGTGTTGATGCGATTCACACCCAGCCCGACTTTGCGGCGGGCACCGATCGAGGAAATCGCGGTTTTGGACAACAGTTGACTATCTCCGGCGCCCGGCCACAGCAGAACAACTACCGTTTGGATGGCGTCAGCCTCAATGACTACGCCAATGGAGCACCCGGCAGCGTGCTGGGAGGGAACCTGGGCGTGGACGCGATTCAGGAGTTCTCCGTCTTGACCAGCAACTACTCGGCGGAGTACGGCAAGACCTCCGGAGGAGTGGTCAACGCCATTACGCGCTCGGGGACAAATCAGCTTCACGGCAGTGTGTACGAGTTTCTTCGCAACAGCAAGCTGGACGCCAAGAATTACTTCGATGACCGCACGCTTCCCATTCCGCCGTTCAAGCGGAATCAGTTTGGCGCAGCGATTGGCGGACCGATCGTGAGGGACCACACATTCTTCTTCGCCGATTACGAAGGCATCCGGCAGTCGAAGGGCATTTCGACCCTGGCCTTCGTCCCGTCGCAGAACGCGCGCAGCGGACTCATGTGCTCGAACCCGGCGGGCGCGGACCCAAGTAATCCCTGCGCGACAACTCAGATCACCGTAGATCCATCGGCGGCGGAGTACCTCACTTTCTACCATTTGCCCAACGGCCCTATTCTTGGGAACGGAGACACCGGAGAATTCACCTTTGTCGGCCAGCAGATCGTCAACGAAAACTTTCTTACCGCTCGGGTCGACCACAAGGTCTCTAATAACGACAGCCTGTTCGGCACATACATGTTCGACAAAACGCCCTACTCGTCTCCTGACGGACTGAATAACGTTGAGTTCACCACGCTCACGTCGAGACAGTTCGCTGCGCTGGAGGAGACACACATCTTCTCGCCAGGCTTCGCGAATTCCATCCGTATTGGTGGCAACCATGAAGCTGTAAACAATAATGAGAGCCTGAAAGCGATCAATCCCGACGCAGCCCGGATCGATCTGGGTGTTGGAGGCGCTGCGTTTGCGGGTCGCAAGGCGGCTCAGGTTCTTGTCGGCGGTCTGAGTGACTTTACGGGAGGAGTCGGAGGCAGCCCGACCTATTTTTACCATTGGAATTCGATTCAACTCTATGATGACGCCTTCTTCACCAAAGGCACCCATTCCATACGATTCGGCGTGGCCGTCGAACGCATGCTGCTCAACGTGCTTGCCGACACCGATCCAAATGGCATCTGGAACTTCGACAGCGTGCAGGGATTTCTCACCAACAATCCAACGAAATTCCAGGGTGGAATCGCCAACACCCTTTCCCCGCGCAATCTTCGCCAGACTCTCTTCGGTGCATATGTGCAGGACGACTGGCGCGCACGACCAAACCTGACGCTAAATCTAGGCCTGCGCTACGAAATGTCAACCGTTGTGGCCGAGACTCACGGCAAGCTCGCAAATTTGAGGAAAATCACAGACGCCACCGCCCATCTAGGCAATCCCTTTTTCAGCAATCCCACGTTGAAGGATTTTGAGCCGCGCGTCGGCTTCGCGTGGGACCCCTTACGGAACGGAAAAACCGCAGTCCGGGGCGGAATCGGGATGTTTGATGTGCAGCCGCTGCCCTACCAGTTTCCACTTCTGGTGACTCAGGCAATCCCCTTCTTTTCTTACACCGTGGTCAAGAATCCCGCGGGAGCATGTAGCCCTCCCCTCAACCCATGTCCGAGCCCCTTTTTCAATTTTGGCGGCCAGAATATTTCCTTTCCGGCGAACAGATTGCGTACCACGTATGATCAGCCGACCCCCAAACGCAATTACGTGATGCAGTGGAATCTCAACGTGCAGCAGCAGCTTGCCCCCAGTCTGGCGGCAATGCTCGCCTATGTGGGTTCGCGTGGCGTGCATCAGCCATTCCGGGTAGATGACGCGAACCTAGTCATCCCGACTAAGACTTCCTTGGGATACGTGTGGCCGTTTGACTCCTCGGGGAACCCGCTAGACCCAATCAATCCGAACTTCGGCTCAATCCGAGGAATGTTTTATCAGGGACACTCTCAATATGACGCCCTGGAGGCGCAGTTGGCCAAGCGCATGAGCCATGGCTTTCAGGTGCAAGGGGTCTTCACTTGGAGTAAGAGCATCGACACCAGCTCGGCGTCGGTTGCGGGAGATACTTTCGGCAATTCGATCTCCAGTCTCCACTGGTTCGACATGAGATTGAGCCGCGGTCTCTCGGATTTCAATGTCGGGCGGACTCTAGTGGTAAATGGCACGTGGGAGGTTCCTACGCCGAAGTCCCTTGCCGCGCCTGCCCAATGGGCACTAGGAGGATGGGAACTGGGGCTGATTTTTACGGCCAGTGATGGAGTCCCATTCACCGCCACCTGGGGAACAGGATCAGACCCGGCGAATACCAACAGCGGTGACGATTGGGCATTTCCGAACCGGCTGAGTGGGCCCGGCTGCAAGACGCTTACGAATCCCGGAAATCCTACGAACTACATCAAGACTCAATGCTTCGCCATACCTACCGCTCCCGATGTGGCATTCTGGAACCAGTCTTGCAATCCGACGCCACCAAGCGTCGGGGGACCAGTTGCCTTCCCATTGTGTTTCAACCTGCGCGGCAATGCCGGCCGCAATATCCTGATCGGGCCGGGCGTCACGTCACTCGACTTCTCTCTGTTTAAGAACAACTACATCAAGAGGATTTCGGAAAGATTCAACGTGCAGTTCCGCGCAGAGATTTTCAATATTCTGAATCATGTCAACTTTGCTCCACCCACCACGCCCACAAATACAGACATCTTCGATGGTGCAGGAAACTTGAACCCCGTGGCGGGTGCGCTCACTACAACCACCACGACGGCGCGCGAGATTCAGTTCGCGGTTAAAGTCATGTTCTAGAACCGGTTCGGCGTCGCAAGGCTGCCGCGGCGGTTGTTCCGATGGCCAAATCCGCGGGTTTGTGATTACTTCCCCTGACCCGCGGAGTCCAGGGGCCGGGCAAGAGCCAGGCGTAACCGCTCATTGATGTTTGTAATATGGCACTAGTTTTCTTATCCAAGGGGAGAAGTGAATTCAGAAGATCGATGCGCAGACATGCTGCGTGCAACCCGCCGGCTAACTCTGACCCGGCGTAGTTTGTTGCAGAACTCCGCCTGGATTGCCGCTGCCACAATGTTTCCACGCTTAGCGGCGGCTGTGGTCCATGACGTCAGCCCGGTCATGGAGAAGCTAAGCTCATACATGGCCCAGGCCCGCAACCGCGCATTGCCCGACAATGTAGAGCAGGAGACAAAGCATCACATTCTCGACACCATCGCTGCTATGGTTTCGGGATCCGAGCTGCCTCCGGGCCACATGGCGATCGAGTTTGCTCGTTCATACGGTGGCGAGAAAATTGCCACGGTAGTTGCCTCCCAGATCCTGTGTGGACCCATCGAGGCGGCATTTGCCAACGGCGAGCTCGCTCATTCCGACGAAACCGACGACGATTTCACCACGGGAGGAGCGCATCCTGGATGCGCCGTGGTACCGGCGGCGCTGGCTTCAGGAGAGCAATTCGGCATCAATGGTGCACATTTCTTGCGTGCTGTGGCGCTTGGCTACGATATCGCGATGCGGGCGATGAAAACTGTCGGTCCCGGGATGAAAGAAACACACAACCTGGTGGGAACCATGGGCGCGACGGCTGCTTCCGGCTGCGCCGCTGCTCTAAATGCCCAGCAGATGCGGTGGCTCCTTGATTACGCCGCACAGCAGGCTGGCGCCGGCATCGGCGCGTGGCGGCGTGACACTGACCATATCGAGAAGGCTTTCCTGTTCGGTGCCATGGGGGCGCGCAACGGAGTCAACGCCGCCCTGGTGGTTCATTCGGGTTGGACCGGTGTCGACGATATTCTGTTCGGGCCCAACAATTTCGTGGAGTCCTACAATCCCAAGGCCGATCCGGCGGGGCTGATCGATCAACTCGGCGAGGTCTTCGGGGTGACGCTGACGACCCTCAAGAAGTGGTCCACGGGAGGTCCCATCCAAGCGCCGCTGGACGCGTTAGAGAATCTGAACAAGCGCCAACCTTTCCAGGCGGACCAAGTGAAGCAGGTTGTGGCGCGTGTCGCCACCAGCGCCGCCTATACCGTCAACAACCGCGATATGCCCGATATCTGTCTTCAGCACTTAGTCGCGGTGATGCTGCTCGACAAGACGGTCTCCTTCCGCGCAGCCCACGATAAAGCACGCATGCAGGACCCAACAGTGCTCCGCGAGCGTGCTAAGGTGCGACTGGTCCCCGATGAGGAGTTGGAGAAGCTTATACCGGTGCGAGTGGCCGTCGTTGAAGTTACGCTGACCGACGGGACGCGCCTCAGCGAGCGTGTTGAGCACGTGCGCGGTACGCCTGAAAACTCGATGTCTCGCGACGAAGTCATTGCAAAAGCGCGAGAGCTCATGACGCCCGTCCTCGGTGGCACAATATGTTCGAAGCTGATCGAGCACGTGCTCGAACTCCAGAATGTGAAGGACATCCGAGAACTTCGTCCCTTACTCCAAGGGACCTGATCGGGCGAAACACTCTGCCATTAACAAACGTCGCTGGGAGCAAAAAAGGTTAATTCGAGTCCTTGCGCAGGTAGAAAGCTGACCAGGTTGGAGCGAAGATGAAAAACATAACCACACTTTGTCTCGCAGCGTTGATTTGTGGATCTCTTGCCTTATCGCAGGATCAGCCGGGCGCGCCTGAAAAAGGCCCTTTACTTCTGGTCCAGGAAATTCCACTACCTAATGTTGGAGGACGGATCGATCATTTCACCTTCGACCCAAAACGCAAGCGCGTCATTGGTGCTGCTCTGGGCAACAACACGGTCGAGGTCGTCGATACATTCGCCGGTCGGGACGTACACAGCATCACCGGGGCTGCAGCACCGCAAGGTGTGGTTTATGTAAGCGAGCTCAATCGGCTCTTCGTCGCGAACGGCACAGATGGAAAGCTCAGGGTCTACGATGGAGACACTTTCAAGCTGTTGAACACGATTGACATTGGAGAGGATGCCGATAATGTGCGCTACGATCCGTCAGAAAAGCGAGTGTATGTCGCCTATGGCGGAGACAAGGACGGTGCTATTGCAGTCATCGATGCCGCGAGCGGCAAACGCCTCGATGACGTCGCCAAGGTCGACGCCCATCCAGAATCGTTTCAGATTGCCGCCTCAAAACCAATGATCTACGCCAATATCGCTACCAAAGCGAAGGTGGTCGTCATCGATCGGAATACTCATAAGGTCACGGATTGGCCTTTGAAGAGCGGGAAGGCCAACTATCCCATGGCGCTCGATGAAGCTGACCACCGCCTCTTCGTGGTGACGCGAAAGCCAGCACAACTTGTGGTTCTCGACACTGATAGCGGTGGAATGGTAGCCAGCGTCCCCTGTGTTAGCGACTCGGATGATGCGTACTATGACGCGGCCCGCAAACGTATCTATGTCCCTGGGGGCGAGGGCTTCATCTCTGTTGTCCAACAAATCGACCTCGATCATTATCAATCACTGGCGAGAATCCCGACAACAATCGGAGCACGCACGGGTCTGTGGTATGAGAAACGGGACCGTTTCTATTTGGCTGTGCCCGCAAGCTCTAAGCAGGGTGCTGCATTGTGGGTATACGCCCCCGAGGATTGAGTCAACAAGATGAACAGGCCTTCCCACATCTGGTTGGCTGCTATCGTCCTGATTGGATACACCGCGATTGCACCTTCGCAAGAGGGTGGAAAGCAGCCGTTTCGGCTCGTCCAGACAATCTCATTGCCGAATGTGAAAGGCCGCCTGGACCACATGGATGTGGACGTCAAGCGCAAGCGTTTGTTTGTTGCGGGCTTGGAAAACGGCACGCTTGAGGTGGTAGATCTGCAGGCTGGCAAGTTTGCACGCAGCATCCCTGGATTCGAAAAGCCGCAAGGTGCATTGTACGTTCCGGAGCTCAACAAGCTATTTGTGGCAAGCGGGGATGACGGGATGCTCAGAGTCTTTTGGGGCGACACGCTCGATCTTCTTGACCCGATCCAGCTTGACCGTGGGCCCAACCGCGTCGTCTACGAACCTCATTCTAAACTTGTCTATGTCGGTTACGGTGGTAAGGACGCAGGGAAGGACTACGGAGAGGTTGGAGTCATCGACGCAAAGAAAGACAAGCACATCGGCGATCTCAAAGTTGTGGCCCACCCCTCTGAGCTTTTGTTGGACAGGTCGGGAACGACGCTTTTTGTGTTCATTGCCATTGCCAACCAGATCCAGGTAATCGACACGAACAAACGGCAGATAGTTTCGACTTGGCAAGTAAGCAGCCAACGCCCAGGCGACGCTGCCTTCGACGAGTCGACCTCTCGCCTGTTCATCGGCACCCGCACTCCTCCCGAAATGATTGTCATGGACTCCAAGTCGGGCAAGGAAGTCGCTCACTTTCCAACCGCGGACGGGATGGACGGCGTCTATTTTGATGCGCCGCGGAAGCGTGTGTACGACTCTGGAGGAAGAGAGTTGTCGTCCGGCTTTGTTTATGTCTATCAACAGACAGATGCTGACCACTACGAGATCGTGGGGAAGGTCACGACGCGGGGAGGTGCTGGCACCTCTCTCTGGTTGCCCGAACTCAATCGCTATTACGTCGCTGCTCCAGCGAATGAAGGAGCAGTTGCGGCGATTCTGGTATACGCACCCCGGGATTGAAGGCTGAAGCCTCGCGCCTTCCCGCGCCCCGCGATCTCTGGAAATGCGCCGATGCCAGAATGCAGCAGATTTAAGCGGGCGATTCGCAATTCGATTGCCCCAAAAAGTACGAATGTTCCAGGAGATCTTGGGAATGGAGCGTCTAAGAAGAGCAAAGCCAGTATTGTTGGCCATCGCTGCTGTCTGTGGCTTGCTTGTAACGGTAGGAGGGGGAGCCGAAACGCCATCTGCCGCGCGACAAGCGACGATCGCGGCATCGCCTGCCCATCAATCGGGGAAAAGCTCAGGGCCTGCACAGTCGTCTCTTGATTTTGAAACCTACCGAACTCGCATCGAACCTATTTTCCTCAAGCAACGGCAGGGCGGCGTGCGCTGCTACGATTGCCATTCGGTGTTGGCCACGCGTTTGCGGTTGGAGCCGCTGTCGCCAGGAAATTCCGCGTGGACAACAGAACAATCACGCCGGAACTTCGAAGTCATCTCTCAGTTAATTACGCCCTCCGACCCGCTGAAGAGCCGCCTGCTGCTCCACCCTTTGGCACAAGAGGCAGGCGGCGATTCCTCCCATACGGGAGGCAAGTTCTGGGCTTCGCAGAGTAATCCGGAGTGGAAAATACTTGCCGATTGGGTCCGCCACAGCACCGAGACGCGACCGGCCACGCAGACAGCATCTCGTTCCAACGCAACCGACGCCCTTGATTTCCAATTTTTTAGAACTAAGGTCGAGCCAATTTTCTTGAAGGAAAGACCGGGCCACGCCCGCTGCTACGGGTGTCACGTTCTCACAAACCGGACGTTTCATTTGGAGACTCTGTCACCCGGAAGCGCAGCCTGGACCGACGAACAATCACAGCGCAATTTCCAAAGCGCGCTGCAACAGGTTGTTTCTGGGAAGCCGGCGTCAAGCAGGCTCTTGATCCATCCCCTTGCGCCCGAGGCGGGAGGAGATCCGTTTCATTCCGGTGGCCGGCAGTTTGCCTCTCAGAATGATCCCGACTGGCTTGTCCTGGCTGAATGGGTACGAAGCCTTTCTGAGCCTTCATCGGCGGCGACAGCGTGGATTTTTGTCACAAACAGTGCTGGCGACACCATCGATGTGATTGATCCCACCACCAATAAGGTCGTACAAGTAATCCAGGGCGTGGAGTTGCCGCATGGCATTGCTTTTTCTCCTGATGGAACGCGCGTTTACGTCAGCAATGAATCTGAGAGCGTGCTTGACGTGGTGGATCGAAAGAGCGGAAAGGTCGAAAGGAAGATTTCTCTCAGCGCTCGGCCGAATAACCTCGCCATCACTAAAGATGGCGGCCGAGTGCTGGTCGGCATACGGACGGATGCGGGCGTCATTGACGTGATCGACACAACTTCACTCACGCGCGTGAAGAGCATTCCCGTGGATGGCAGCGTGCATAACGTGTTCGTCACACCGGATGGCAAGTATGCGGTCAGCGGCTCGATAGAAAACAGAGCCGCCACAGTTATTGATCTCCACACTGAACAGACGATTTGGGAAATCAAATTCGACAGAGCAGTGCGTCCCATGGCTTTCGACACAAATCCTGATGGCTCGACAAACCGTATTTTCGTCCAGCTATCCGGGTTTAACGGATTTGCGGTCGTGGATTTCGCAAAGCGGTTGGAGGTGGCCAGAATCAAACTGCCCGATCAACCCGGCGGATTCGGAAAAGTCGAGGGCCGGGCCGGCACTCCCTCTCACGGCATCGGGGTGACGCCGGATGGGAAATCGCTGTGGGTCAATAGCACGGTCGCCAATGCCGTCTTCAAGTACTCGCTTCCTGAACTCAAGTTGCTGGGATATGCAACTCTCCCTGAGGTTCACCCGCTGGGACGATCACCAACCGGCTCCGTGCCTGAGTGGATCACGTTTACACCAGACAGTAAGGTTGTCTATGTTTCGAACTCGGGAGCGGGATCGGTATCTGCCATTGACGCAAATACGCTGCAAGAAATCGCTGT
>Ga0137403_10004149_pt1 | contig 17141 bp, 16 predicted proteins | sample CZOMad2_1_16fung_FD_122057 | JGI IMG/M metagenome (GOLD analysis project Ga0137403, IMG submission 122057) | Vadose zone soil fungal communities from Angelo Coast Range Reserve, California, USA - CZOMad2_1_16fungal (Hybrid Assembly) | ecosystem: Environmental > Terrestrial > Soil > Vadose zone...
TAGGACACACGCGGAGCGAAGCGCGATTCTCGCGGCCTACGGGCCCCCTCGGCCGCTCAGGCCCTCCAGCTCCTCCCTGATGAGACGGCGGAGGCCCTGCCGGATCGCCGCCAGGAGGCGACGCCCGCCGAACCAGACCGCCGCGCTGCCGCCCAGGAGGACCACGCCCATGACGCCCCACCACACTTCTTCGCGGTGCAGGTATCCTTGCTCCTTGTGCTTGATGTCGCAGTCCTCGCGCACCCGCTCGACGTCGGGAAAGCCGGGGTGGATGCGGTTGGCGGCGCTCATGTTCCGGTAGGCACGGTAGTGGAGGTCGCGGACGTAGAGATCGACGCCCCGGTTCCACAGACGCGTGAACATGCTGTCGCCGCGGGGCGTGAAGCCGGCCCGACCCGCGGCGGCATGAATGGTCTCCACGGGAATGAGGAAGTTGAAGCCCTGGACGACCTGGTCCCCCTGGAGCGAGGTGAAGGTGGCGGCGCCGATGACGTAGCCGCGGTCGTCGAAGACGGGCCCGCCGCTATTGCCCTGGATGATGGCGGCGTCGGTCTGGATGACGCGCTGACCCCCGACATCCTCCTTGAAGCCCGAGACTCGCCCGGTGGTGATCGAGGGCTCGAACTGGGTGGCCCGGCTCAGAAGCTCGTGGGCGGCCACCACGCCGGGGTACCCGATGACGAATAGCGCCTGGCCCAGGTGGAGATCGGTGCTCCGGGAAGCGAGCCGCACCACGGGCAGCTCGCGCTCCTCGATCTTCAGGATGGCGACGTCGCGGCCGTGCTCCTTGCCCCCGGCCGTCACCACGTAGGCGGGCGGGCTGTAATACTTGATCTCGGCCGGATATGCCTTGCCATTGGACAGATTGATCTGAAGGGAGCGCTCGAGCACGAGCCCCGCCCGGTTCATCGGCTCGGCGGCGAGCGCGCGGATCCGCTCGGCTCGCGCCGGGGTCGGCAGCGGGTCCACTTCGGCCGCGCAGGCGGTCGCCACGGCCTTCTCGAGGAGCTCGGCGGCAAACGCGCTGTCCTGGCCGTCCTGGAACGGCTGGACCACATGGCCATTCGTCACGATCCAGCCATCCGGATGGACGATGGCGCCGCTGCCCAGCTCCCCGATGGGCGCCGGGCGAACGGTGAAGCTCTTTCCCTCGCTGCAGCGGATGGTGGCGGTGGCGCCGATGCGGACGCCGACCATGACGACGGCTGGTTTCGCCCGGAACACCGCCGACTGGAGCTCCGCCTCCGTCGCGGCGACGGCGGCGCCCGCCCCGCCCATCGCCACGAGCCACGCCAGCGGGCCGATCAGCCGTGAGCGCGCGGTCCTCGACATGGACGCCTCTCCTCGCAGGTTCAGGTTAGACTCACCCGGGGCGTCCCGCGATCCGCGGGGCGCGGCAACTCGGTTCCGAACCTCTTCGGGCCGGCCCCGTGTCCAATACCCGGAGCTATCAGGGAGGGTCTCATGGCCGACGATTTCGAGTACATCTCAAAGGCGCGACTCGAGTACCGGGACGGGTACCGCAACGCATACCTGGGTGAGGTGCCCGAGCCCGTGGTGTACGGGGTCCAGGGCGCGCTCCGGCAGTACTACGGCGCCAAGGAGGGACCGCCGATCGCCTCCACGCTCGACCACATCGTCGCCGCGGTGGCCGGCTGAATGTACGGCACCCTGCGCGGCGCCCTGGCAGGGCGCAAAGTCGAGTTCGATCGCGAGTCCTACAAGGCCACGGTGGAGGGACGGATCGTCGGCATCGGCCGGACCATTCGCATCAAGTCCATCCACGTCCACTACGACCTCGCGGTGCCGGCGGGAGCCCGCGAGGCGGCCGAGCGTGCTCTTCGCCTCCATCCCGAGGGATGCCCCGCGCACCAGAGCGTCAAGGACGCGATCGAGGTTACCTGGGACGCCACCCTCCTCGTGGATGGCGCGCGGATCCCCCTGCGTAGCGAGGACAACCAAGGCGCCGCCGCCTAGGGACTAGGCGGAGCGAGCGGGTCGGCCGAGCAGGAGCCGGGCGGCGGCAGCGATGGACGGAGCATCGATGCCGTAGTGACGGTAGAGATCCGCCCGGGTGCCGGACTGGCCGAAGTGATCCACGCCCAGGGGCATCTGCGGGACGCCGAGCGCGCCGCCCAGAAATGCGAGGCCATGGGAATGGCCGTCGAGTACCGACACGATGGGAACGTCCTCCTCGTCGGCGGACACCAGCGTCTCGAGCACCCCCCGCCCCGCGCGCAGCCCGCGATGGAGAAGGTCGGGGCTGGTCGCGACGAAGACGCTGGCGTGGAGGCCCTCCTCGCGCAGCGCGCGCGCGGCGGCGAGGGCCTCGGGCACCATGACCCCGGTGGCGAAGAGGGACACCGCATTGTCCTCTCGATCCCAGCCGGGCTCCCCGCGCGCGTCGAGCAGGCGATAGCCCCCCGCGAGCACCGCCGCGCGGAGCCCGGGGCTCGGCGCCGGCGCGAGGGCCTGATCCAGGGGACGCGTGGACAGGCGCAGGTACAGGCTCTCGCCCTCGCCCCGCGCCATCCGCGCGAGCCCGTCCAGGAGGATCCACTCCACCTCCTTCGCGAACGCAGGCTCCCAGTAGACGATGCCGGGCAGCGCGATGCCGATGCCCGGCGTGATCACCGACTGATGGGCGCCGCCCTCGGGGGCCAGGCTCACGCCGGAGGGCGTGGCGACCACCACGAATCGAGCGCCCGAGTACAGCGCGTGGTAGAGCGCGTCCAGCCCGCGCGTCACGAAAGGATCGTAGAGCGTGCCGATAGGCAGGAGCGCCTCGCCCGACAGCTCGCCGGTGAGGCCGAGAGCGCCCAGCAGGAGGAAGAGGTTATGCTCGGCGATGCCCAGCTCGATGTGCTGGCCGGTGGGGCTCTCGCGCCACTGCATGGCCTGGGGAATGTCGGCGAAGGGATTCGGTCGCGCGGGCCGCGCGTAGATGCCCTTCCGGTTGATCCATCCCGCCAGATGGGTGGTGATCGCCACGTCGGCGGACACGGTCACGATGCGGTCCCCCGATGATGTCCGGCCCAGGGCGGCGAGCGTTCGCCCGAACGCCTCCTGGGTGGAGAGCGCGCCCGCATAGGCCTCGCCGAGGTCCAGCGGGATCTCGGTCGGGACGGCGCGGGGCGCGGCGGGCCGGAAGAAGGCCGGCCGGGCCCGAATCAGCGCCGCTTCTGGGCTGGCCTCGGGAAAGGCCGCCCACTCCTCTCCCGCCCGCACGCCGAGCGCGGCGCGGAGCGTCTCGATCTGGGAGAGGCTCAGCAGCGCGCCGTGATTCATGGGATCGCCGGCCATGGGCAGGCCCCAGCCCTTGAGGGTGTCGGCGAGGATCACCGAGGGCCGCGTGGAGTCGGCGTCCGCCTCCGCGTAGGCGGCGATCACCCCGGCGAGGTCGTGGCCGCCGAGGTCGCCCAAGAGCGCCTGCACGTCCTCGTCGGCGCGGCCTGCGAGGAGTCGCTCGAGCGCCGGAGCGGGCGCGCCGTCGGACGCGGTGACGAGAGCCTTGCGCGCGGCGGCGGCGGGCAGCCGGAGCAGCGCGTGATACTCCGGGTTGGACATCGCCTCGAGCCGCCGCGCCAGCGCGCTGCCCCCGGTGCCGGCGAGGAGCGCGCGCAGGCGAGAGCCCCAGCGCAGCTCCAGCACGCGCCAGCCCGCCGCCGCGAACATGTCGCGCAGCTGGCGGCGCCGCGAGTCCGGCACCACGCGGTCCAGGCTCTGGCGATTCATGTCCACGATCCAGCGGACATTGCCCAGCGCCGCCACCGGCTCCTCGAGCAGCGCCTCCCACACATTGCCCTCGTCGAGCTCGGCGTCGCCCACCATGACGATCACGCGCTCCGGGCGCCGGGGCCCGCCGTGGTCGGCCTGATAGCGCGTGGCGAAGGCGCCGAAGGTCGCCTGCACGGCGCCCAGCCCCATGGAGCCCGTCGAGAGATCCACCACGTCTGGATTCTTGCGCCGACTGGGATAGGCCTGCAGGCGGCCGAAGGTCCGCAGCTCGCGGAGATCGTCCGCGGTGAGGCGCCCGAAGAGGTACTGGATGGCGTAGAAGGCGGGCGCGGCGTGGGCCTTCAGCGCGACCACGTCGCCCTCGCGGAGGTGGTGGAAGTAGAGCGCGGTGAGCAGGCCCACGGAGGAGGCGGAGGAGGCCTGATGTCCGCCCACCTTGGTGCCCTCGGGGTTGGGGCGGAGATTGTTGGCGTGATGCACCATCCAGGTCGCGAGCCATAGCACCCGCCGCTGGATGCTCTCCAGCGTCGCGAGCATCTCCGCGTCCGGCACGGATAGCATCTCGTTCGAACCGGTGGGGGGGTCCGGGGGTGGAGCGGCGGTCGCTCCCCCCCGGTCTAACAAATCAATTTACTTTTATGGTCACGGCAACCGACATTCCGGCGCGCAGCGGCTGCGGGTTTCCGATCTCCTTCATATTGAGCCGGATCTTGACGGGTACCCGCTGGACCACCTTGACCCAGTTCCCGGTGGCGTTCTCGGGCGGGAGCAGGGAGAAGCGCGAGCCCGTGCCCGCGCTGATGGACTCGACCACGCCGTTGAGCGACTTGCCGGGAAAGGTGTCCACGTCCACCCAGGCCGTCTGCCCCGGCCGCACCCGCGAGAGCTGGGTCTCCTTGAAGTTGGCGACCACCCACACCGCATGGAGGGGCACGATGGCCATGAGCGGCTGGCCCATCTGCACCACCTGCCCCAGCTCCACCGATTTTTTGGCCACCATGCCGTCGACGGGCGCCCGCAGCTCCGTGTAGGAGAGCTGGAGCTCGGCCAGGGCGAGGTCGGCCCTGGTCTCGCGCAACCGCGCCTCGGCGCGCACCACCTCCGCCTCCTTCACGGGGATGGTGTGGCGCTGGCTGTCCGCCCGGGCCAGTGTCGCCAGCGCCTCCACCGCGCGCTCGCGGGCCTGCGCCACCGCGTGCCGGCGCGAGAGCAGCTCCGCCTGGGCCTGGTCCACTTCCTTCTCGGCCTGGCTGAGCCGGCGGCGCGTCGCCTCGAGCGTGGACGCCGCGCTCGACGCCGCGGCCTCGGCCTGGTCCACATCGCGCTCGGCGACGTAGCCTCCCTTCGCGAGCTGGCGCACGCGCTCCAGCTCGCGGGACGTCTGGCGCGCGGTGCTCACCGCGCCCTGCACGTCGGCCTGCATGGCGAGGACGGCGGCGCGGCGTGACTCCACGCGGGCCACCACCTCCGCCACCCCGGATTCCGCCGCGCGCTCGGCGCCACGGGCCGCTTCCAGGGAGGCGCGCGCCTCATCGCTCTGGGCCCGGCTGAGCTCGCGCGCCAGCGGCACCTCCGAGCCCGCCGACCGGAGGGCGGCTTCCGCCACCGCGGCCGCGGCCTGGGCCTGGTCACGCTTGGCCTGGTAGTCCCGCGGGTCGAGCCGGAGGATCACGTCACCGGTCTTGACGGCCTGGTTGTCGTCCACGAGGAGCTCCGCCACGTGGCCGCCCACCTTGGCGCTCACCTGGGCGATGGTCCCCTCGACGTAGGCGTCGTCCGTCCAGATATGTGAACGCGAGAAGATCCAGGCGTGGACCCCGTAGCCGACGGCTCCCAGCACCGCCAGCGCGGCCAGTCCGACTACGAGCTTGCGCTTCATCGCGTTTAGATGTCGACGTCGAGCCCCCTGAAACAACCGTTGTCCGGGCGGCTCGGCGACGTCACGATATTACGCCGGAACGCGGCGCCGCGGAGCTCGAATCGCGGGTCGAACACGTGGCGGGTCACGCGAGCATATGGACGTCGTGCCGGGAACGCGGCACCTCGATCCCCGCCGCGCGGAGACGCTCCAGCACGGCGCGGTAGAGATCACCGGAGGCGGCCACCTCGGCGTCCACCGTTACCCACGGCTTCACCGCGACCGTGATCCGCGCGTCGGTCACCCCGGCCACGCCGATGACCGGCGCGGGTTCCCGCAGGACGCGCGGGTCCGCCTCCACCGCGCCGCGCGCCGCGCTCAGCGCCCGCTCCAGGTCGGTGGCGAAGGCCACGTCAACGTGAAGATCAAGCTGCCTGATGGACCCGTAGTTCTGCAGGATCTCGCCCACGATCTTCCGGTTGGGGATGACCACCCGCGAGCGGTCCGAGTGCAGGAGGGTGGTCGAGAACAGCTCGATGCTGCTCACCTGCCCGTGCACGCCCACCACCTGGATGTACTCCCCCACCTTGAAGGGCTTGGTGAAGATGATGCTCAGTCCGGCCACCACATTGGACAGCACGCCCTGGAGCGCGATGCCGATCCCCAGACCGGCCACCCCGATGCCCGCCACCAGCGGGGCGATCTGGAAGCCGAACTTGTCCAGCGCCACCACCAAGGTAAAAACCATCACCACGACGCGCACCACCCGCACCATGAGCTTGCGGGCGGGCGGCTCCAGCGCGCGCTTCTCGAGCCAGTTGTCGAACAAATTGCCCACCCAGCGGGCGAGGAGCAACCCCACCGCCAGGATCACGACCGCCCCCAGGACCTGGAAGCCGTACCGGATGGCGAGGTCCAGCGTCAGGTCCTTGGCGGAGAGACTCATGGGGATCTCCTCGGATCGGCGGCGCGGAGGGCCGGGAGGCCTCCCCGCGCCGCCGGGGGCAACGGGCGAGACGGTCTAGGCGTGCTTGCGGAGCTCGAGACGCCCGATCTGGCGGCGATGCACCTCGTCCGGCCCGTCGGCGAAGCGCAACGTGCGCGAGTGGGCCCACCAGAAGGCGAGCGGGAATTCCTGGCTGACGCCGCCGCCGCCGTGGAGCTGCATGGCGCGGTCCAGCACGCCCAGCGTCATGTTCGGCACCGCCACCTTGATCTCGGCGATGGCCTGCTTGGCCGCCTTGTTACCGACGGTGTCCATCATGTAGGCGGCATGGAGCACCAGCAGCCGCGCCTGGTCGATATCGATCCGCGACTGCGCGATGCGCTCGGTGGTGATGTCGTTCTCCGCCAGCCGCTTGCCGAAGGCCACGCGGCTGAGCGAGCGCTTGCACATGTACTCCAATGCGCGCTCGGCCACGCCGATCTGGCGCATGCAGTGGTGGATGCGGCCGGGGCCCAGGCGGCCCTGGGCGATCTCGAAGCCGCGCCCCTCGCCGAGCAGCATGTTGGAAGCGGGCACGCGCACGTTCTCGAAGAGCACCTCGCCGTGGCCGTGGGGAGCGTCGTCGTAACCGAAGACGGTGAGCATGCGGACGACCTTGATGCCGGGCGCCTCGCGCGGCACCACGATCATCGACTGCTGCTTGTAGCGGTCGGGGTTCTGGGGGTCCGTCTTGCCCATGAAGATGAGGACCTTGCACCGCTTGTCGCCGATGCCCGAGGTCCACCACTTGTGCCCGTTGATGACGTACTGGTCGCCGTCGCGCACGATCGACGACTCGATGTTGGTGGCGTCGGAGGAGGCGACCTTCGGCTCGGTCATGGCGAACGCGGAGCGGATCTTGCCTTCGAGGAGCGGCTCCAGGTACTGCTTCTTGAGCTCCGGGGAGGCGTAGCGCTCGAACACCTCCATGTTGCCGGTGTCGGGGGCCGAGCAGTTGAACGTCTCGGCGGCGATGGGCGAGCGGCCCATGATCTCGCAGAGCGGCGCGTACTCGAGATTGCTGAGACCGGCGCCCCGCTCGCTCTCGGGAAGGAAGAGGTTCCACAGCCCGCGCTCGCGCGCCTTGGCCTTGAGCTCCTCCATGACGGGCGGGACCGTCCAGCGGTCGGCCTGGGAGTCGAGCTGCTGCCGGAACGTCGCCTCGTTGGGATAGACGAACTTGTTCATGAAGTCCGTCAGCTGCTCCATGTACATCTTGGTCTTCTTCGAGTACTCGAATTCCATTCGCGGCCTCCGTGGCGGTTGGAAACACGGCGCGCAGACATCGTGGCCCGGCGACAGGGCCCCATACTCCCCCCTTCCCCGGGGGAACACAAGGGGCCCCCGGCGGCCCCGCCCTCCCACCGTCCGCCCGCTGCCGGCCCCGTCATCGAGTTGACACTCCGGACGTCAGCCTGTCAGGGGGACTCTCATCTGGATACGAAAGGTTTGATTCCATGGCGGTGTAGGATTGGTGCTGGCTTTGCACCGCGAACGGGCCGGGAGGAGACCGCGATGAAGACCCATTGCCTGCGTCCGATCTTGCTGGGCGGCGTGATGCTGCTCGCGACCGCCTGCACCACCGCCGAGGACCGCCAGATGTGGCAGGACCACTCGACGCAGTACGCGTCGGACCGCCATATGGCCTTCTCGGCGCGCAATGTCGGCGCGAAGAAGCTCCGGGTCACGGAAACGGACCTGGCCTACGCCCAGCGCGAGCAGTGGTGGGGCAGGGGCCTCCCCGGCTCGCTTTCCGGCGGGCCGCCGGCCGAGATCGGCGGGCGCTGGGAAGGCGTCTGGTCCGGGCGCGGGATGTTCTCCAACACGGCGCGCTCGGCGGTGGCGCGGGCGGAGTTCGTCCTCAAGGACGACCGGGGCGAAGGCGTGCTGGTCGTCTATGACGCCGGCGCGGTGGAGGGTGTGCCCTGGACACTGCGCCGCGCCGGCTCGGTCGGCGTCCTGGTCTGGGTCAAGGTCGAGGGCAATGACGTCTACATCCAGGAGGCGACGGACAAGAGGCCGTTCTCCGCGGAGTTCACCGTGCTGGGTGACAAGATGGTCGGCCACTTCCTCAACTCGCCACTACCCATCCAGATAGAGCTCGCCCGCCGGCCGTAAACCACCGTCCGAGGGGTCGCGAAATCCCGGCGGGCCCCGAGGGAGTCGTGTAGACTGGCGTCGCCTGGACGAAGGTCGGTTACCCACGAACCGCACTCCCTCCAGACCGCGCCTCGGTGCGTCGGACCGGCACCGTCGCGCGCCCGGTCACACGCACGGCTACAGGGGGCTCGATCATGGCGGACAAGCTCTTCGTCGGCGGTCTCTCATTCTCCACTTCGAGCGAGCGGCTGCGCGAGATCTTTGCGGAGGCCGGGCGTGTCGACTCGGCCACGGTCGTCACGGACCGCCAGACCGGGCAGTCGCGCGGTTTCGGGTTCGTCGAGATGGCCACCCCCGAGGACGCCGATGCGGCGATCTCCCGCTTCAACGGGGCAAAGGTGGACGGCCGCCAGCTGAAGGTCGAGCGGTCGCAGTCGACGGGAGCCAAGCGGGGCGGCGGCGGTGGTGACCGCGACCGCGGCGGCGACCGCGGCTTCCGCCGCTAGTCGCCTCCCTCGCCACTCGTCAGAGCAGCTTCGTCATGATGAGGGCGTCCAGCGTCCGTCCAGGAGTCCCTGCTCGCGATAGACACCCCCGGGAAAAGCCTGCCCGCGCGTAGACGGCCGTAGACTACTTGACTGCGGGATGCGGATTCGGTATGTGGAGGACGGTGAGAGCATTGTCCCTCGACCCGATGCCATGCCCCGATGCCATGCCCCGATGCTAATCCCCCGATGCTAATCCATAGATGATTCGCCAGCTGGGCGTCGGGCTTCGGGCGGGAATCGTCACCGAGCCCGCGGCCCCCGATCCCGCGCTCGAGTCGATCGGTACACGACTGGGCGCCGAGGTGCATCGCCGCTTCGGGCGCTCGCTGCACATCCGGCAGGTGGACGCCGGCTCCTGCAACGGCTGCGAGCTCGAGATCGGCGGGCTCACCGGACCGCACTACGACCTGGAGCGGTTCGGCCTGCACTTCGTGGCCTCGCCGCGCCACGCCGATTGCCTCCTCGTCACCGGTCCCGTCACTCTGAACATGGCCGAGGCGCTCCGGCTCACCTGGGAAGCGACCCCGGATCCCAAGATCGTGATCGCCGCCGGCGACTGCGGGCGCGACGGCGGTATCTTCCAGGGCTCGTACGCCATCGTGGGAGGAGTCGCCGCCGTCGTCCCCGTGGACGGCGTGATCCCCGGCTGCCCGCCCTCGCCGACGGCGCTCCTCGCGGGCCTCCTCGACGCGATCGGCCGCCGGCGCTGATGTCCTCCCTCGCCTTCGTCGGCGGGGCCGTGGCCGGGCTCGCCGCGGCGGGGCTGGGGCTCGCCGGCCTGCTCGGTCACGAATGGGCCCTGCAGATCGCGTGGCTCGTGCCGCTGGCCGGCCTCGAGCTGCGCATGGATCCCCTCGCCGGATTCTTCCTCCTCCTCATCGGCGCCACCTCCGTGCCCGCGTCAGTCTATGCATTGGACCACGCCCGGGGCGAGGTAAAGGGGCTCGTCTCCTACCTCGCCTTCTTGCTGGCGATGGGCGTGGTTCCCCTCGCCGCCAATGCGCCGACTTTTCTCCTCGCGTGGGAGCTGATGGCGCTCGCCTCCTACGCGCTCGTGCTCCACGACCACGGAGAGCGGGGCGTGGTGCGGGCGGCGTGGGTGTACGCGGTGATGACGCATGCCGGGCTCGCCAGCCTGCTCGCCGGCATGCTGCTCATGAGCGCCTCGACGGGAAGCCTCCGCTTCGCGGACTGGCAGACCGCCGGCCCGGGTCTGGACGAGGCCACGCGAAGCCTGGCCTGGCTGCTCCTCACCATCGGCTTCGCGAGCAAGGCGGGCGTGGTCCCCCTGCACGTGTGGCTCCCCATCGCGCACCCCGTCGCGCCGAGCCACGTCTCCGCGCTCATGTCCGGGGTGATGATCAAGCTGGGGATCTACGGCCTTCTACGGGCGGGGCTCGAGTGGCTCGGTCCCGGCCCCGCCTGGTGGGGCGTGGTGCTGCTCCTGGCGGGCACCGTGTCCGCGGTGAAGGGTGTCCTCTATGCCCTGGTCGAGCGTGACCTCAAGCGGCTGCTCGCCTTCTCCAGCATCGAGAACGTGGGCATCGTGCTCATCGGCGTCGGGGCGGGCATGGTCTTCCACGCCTCCGGTCTCGATTTCCTGGCGGTGTTCGCGCTGGCCGCCGGTCTCTATCACGTGGCCAATCACGCCGCCTTCAAGGCGCTGCTCTTCCTCGGCGCCGGCGCGGTGGTCCACGCCACCGGCACGCGCGACATGGAGGCGATGGGCGGCCTCGTCAAGCGCATGCCCTGGACCGCCGCCGCCTTTCTGGTGGGCTCGGTGGCCATCGCCGCGCTGCCCCCTCTCAACGGCTTCGTGAGCGAATGGCTCACCCTCCAGGCCCTCCTCCAGACGGTCCAGATCCCCGGGCTCGAGCTGAGCCTGGTCTTCGCGCTGGCCCTCGCGGGGCTCGCGCTCACCAGCGGCCTCACGGTGGCCTGCTTCGTCCGGGCCTTCGGCATCACCTTTCTCGCGCTGCCGCGTAGTGAATCGGCTACGCAGGCCCTCGAGGCGGGAGGACCGACGCGCGCGGCCCTGGTGCTCCTCGCCGTCGCCTGCGCGGCCCTCGGCCTGGGCCCCACCGTCGTGCTCCCCGTGCTGGGCGGCGCCGCGGCGAGTCTGGTGGGCCTGCCGGCGCCGGTGCTGGTGGAGTGGCCCCTCACCCTCACGGTGGCGGGCGACTTCGCGAGCCTGTCGGTGCCCGTGATCGCCCTCGCTCTGGGCCTGGGCCTCCTCCTGCCCCTGCTCGCGCTCCGCGGGCTGGGGACGCCGCGGGGACGTCGCCTCACCGCGACCTGGGGCTGCGGGCGACTCCTCCAGACCGCGCGCATGGAGTACAACGCGACCTCCTTCGCCAGCCCTTACAAGCGGATCTTCGACTTCGTCTACCGGCCCCGGAAGCGGCTCGAGGTCGAATACCATCCCGAATCGCGTTTCTTCGTGCGGCGGATGGCGTACGAGAATCTCCCCCGCGGGCTCGCCGAGGAGTGGCTCTACGCTCCCGTGGTGCGGGCGCTCCAGCACGCGACCGCCCGGGTACGCGCCATCCAGTCCGGCAGCGCGAATCTCTACCTCATCTACGTGCTCGCGGCGCTGCTCATCCTCCTGGTGTTCGCGTGACCGCGACCGTGGTGGCCGCGCTCGCTCAGACGCTCCTGGTCGCGGCGGGGGCTCCACTCCTCGTGGGACTCATCCACACGCTCAAGGCCCGTCTCGTCGGGCGGCGGGGCCCCAACCCGTGGCAGCCGTACGCCGACCTGGCCAAGCTCCTCCACAAGGAAACCGTGGTCTCGGAGACCACGTCGTGGGTGTTCGCGGTCACGCCCTATGTCCTCGTCTCTACCATGCTGGTGGCGGCGGCAGTGGTGCCGGTCATCGTGACGCGCCCCGCGCTCGCCTTCGCCGGCAACGTCATCCTCCTCATGTATCTCTTCATGCTCGGCACCTTCTTCCTCGCCCTCGCCGGCCTCGATTCCGGCAGCGCCTTCGGCGGCATGGGCTCGAGCCGCGGGGTCGCGGTGGCCGCGCTCGCCGAGCCCACCATCATGCTCGCGGTGTTCGCGCTCGCCATCCGCACCGGGACCATCAACCTCGGGGGCGTGGCGGAGCGGATCGGGGGCGATCCCGTGCTCGCCGCCCACCCCGGCCACATCCTGGCCTTCTTCGCCTTCTTCATCGTGATGGTCGCGGAGAACGGACGACTCCCGGTGGACAATCCCGCCACCCACCTCGAGCTGACCATGATCCACGAGGCCATGGTGCTCGAGTACTCCGGCCACTACCTGGCCCTGGTGGAGTGGGCGGGGGCCATGAAGCTCTTCCTCTTCCTGACCCTCCTCGCCAACCTGTTCTTCCCCTGGTGGATCCCCACCGAGGTGGCGGCATTGCCCATGCTGCTGGGCGCGCTCGCGCTGGCGGGCAAGCTCGTCTTGCTCGTGACGGCCCTCGCGGTGATGGAGACGGCGGTGGCCAAGCTCCGGCTCTTCCGGGTGCCCGAGCTGCTCGCCGGGTCCTTCGCGCTGGCCGTCCTGTCGGTGGCCTCCGTGGTGCTCCTCAAGTGACGGCGACCGCCAATCTCCTCGTGTTCTTCGGGCTCGTGGTGACCCTGCTGCTCGTCTGGCGGCAGAGCTGGCCGGGACGGCTCCGCCTCTTCGTCGCGCAGTCGGTGCTGCTCGCCCTCCTCGCCGGCGCCATCGGCTGGTTCGCGGAGAAGCCCGCCCTCCTCGTGGTGTCGATCGTGTTCCTCGGGCTCAAGGCGTGGATCATTCCGCGGATCCTGTGGCGGATGGCCTCGGGCACTCCGGTGCGCCCGCTGGGACCCGGCCACTCGAGCGGAGTGGCGCTGCTCGCGGCGGGCGCTCTGGTGGTGGCCGCCTATGTGATCATCCTACCCGTCACCGCCACCGCCACGCTGCCCACGGCAGGCGCCATCCCGCTCGCGTTCGCCATGGCGCTCATCGGCCTCTTCGTCTGCGTGACCGGCCGCGACGTGCTGGGCCAGGTCCTCGGCTTCCTGGTCTTCGAGAACGGGATCTTCGGCCTCGCCCTCCTCGCCACCTACGGCCTGCCCGGCCTCGTGGAGGCCGGCGTCTTCCTCGACGTGCTGGTGATCGTCCTCCTCATGGAAGGTGTGGTGATGCAGATCCGGCGGGAGCACGATTCGATCGACGTGGATCGGCTGCGGGAGCTGCGCGGATGAGCCTCATCGTCCTCCTCCTGGCCCCGCTCGCCGGCGCGGCGCTGCTCGGGCGCGCCGCGGGGCCGCCCGCCCGCGCCGTGCATGCCGCGACGCTGGCCGCCATCCTCGGCGCCGCCGGCGCGGTGGTGAGCGGCGTCGCGCGCGACGGCACGGTGACGGCGCTCGACGGGCTCCTCCGCGCCGACGCGCTCTCCGCCTGGATGGTGGGACTCATCGGGATCGTGGCCACCCTGGCCGGAGCCGAGGTCCTGGGCGGGTTGAACGCGGGGGAGGCCGGGGAGTCGCGGCGCTTCTACCCGCTCTTCCATCTCTTCGTGTTCACCATGCTGCTCGCGGTGACCACCGACGACCTCGGCCTGATGTGGGTGGCGGTCGAGGGCACGACCCTGGCGTCCGTGTTCCTCGTCAACTTCCACCGGACCCGCGCGTCCCTCGAGGCCGCCTACAAGTACCTCCTGATCTGCTCGGTGGGCATCGCGCTGGCGTTCGTGGGCACCGTCTTCGTCTACTTCGCCGACGCCCAGCGGCTCGGCGCGGAGGCGCACGCGCTGCGGTGGACCACCCTGCTCCGCTGGGCGCCCCAGCTGCCCGCTCCGGTGGTCCAGCTGGCCTTCGTCTTCCTCCTCGTCGGCTACGGGACGAAGGCGGGGCTCGCCCCCATGCACACCTGGCTCCCCGACGCCCACAGCGAGGCCCCCGCGCCCATCAGCGCCCTCATGTCCGGCGTGCTCCTGAGCGTGGGCATCTACGCGGTACTCCGCTTCAAGACGGTGGTGGATCTGGCCGCCGGCCCCGGCTTCTCGCGGCGCCTGCTCGTCCTCTTCGGGCTGGCTTCGATGGCGGTCGCCGCCGCTTTTCTCTGGTCGCCGACCAACTTCAAGCGGATGCTCGCGTACTCGAGCGTCGAACACCTGGGGCTCGTGTGCCTCGGCCTGGGATTCGGCGGGATCTGGGGAGTGGCGGGAGCGGCCCTGCACCTCGGCAACCACGCGCTCGCCAAGTCCGTCCTCTTCCTCCTCTCCGGTCGCATTCGCGACGCCTACGGCACCGTCGACATCCCGTCCGTGCGCGGCCTTCTCACCGCCATGCCCGTCACCGGGCGAGGCTTCGTCGTCGCGCTGCTCGCGCTGCTGGGGTTGCCGCCCTTCGGCCTTTTCATCAGCGAGCTGATGATCTTCGGGGCGGGCATCCGGGAGGGGTGGTTTCTCGCCGCCGCGCTGGGTCTCGTCCTCCTCCTCATCGCCTTCGGCGGCCTGCTTCGCGCGCTCCACCACATGGCCTACGGGTCTGCGGCCGCTGGGGGCCCGGGGGTGTCCGCGCGCGAGACGCTCACGTGGAAGGGAGCCGCGCCCATGGCCGTCGCCCTGTCGCTCCTCGTCCTCACCGGCACGGCGTGGCCGCCCGGTCTCGCCGCCGCGCTCGAGCGCCTGGTCGCGGTGATGGGTGGATGAGTGCGCCCAGCCCCGCCCTCCTGCTCGAGGCGGTCCTCGCCGCCGGCGCGGAAGACGCCGAGGTCCGTCCCGGCGGGACCGTCCACTGCCGCCTTCCGCGCGGGGAGATTCCCGCGTGCGCGGAGCGCCTGGCCGGGCTCGGGCTCGACCTCGAGCTGCTCGCCGGGACCGACACTCGGCCGGAGACGGGCGACTTCACCCTGACCTACGTCTTCGCCCCCGCCGCGCCGCGCGCCCTCGTGGTGGCGCTCGTCTCGGTGCCCGCCGATGCCCCGCGGTTTCCCTCCCTCGCCACGCGCTCGTACCCCGCGAGCCGGTTCGAGCGCGAGATCCATGACCTGCTCGGCATCGTCCCCTCCCACCATCCGGAGCTGCGGCGGCTGACCCTTCACCAGTTCTGGCCCGAGGGCTACCATCCGCTCCGCCGAGACGCGGCGCCCCGGCGCGATTTCGTGGACGCCGGCCAGCCGTTCCCGTTCCGGCGGGTGGACGGCGCCGGTATCTTCGAGATCACGGTGGGGCCGGTGCATGCCGGCATCATCGAGCCGGGCCACTTCCGCTTCAGCGTCGAAGGGGAAGAGATCGTCAATCTCGAGACGCGCCTGGGCTTCACCCACAAGGGAACGGAGAAGCTGTTCGAGCAGCTGCCCTTCGCGCGCACGCCGGAGCTGGCGGAGCGTGTCTCCGGCGACGAGAGCGTGGCGCACGCGCTGGCCTATGCGCAGGCGCTCGAGCGGCTGTCCGGCGGCGACGTGCCGCCGCGGGCGGCCTGGCTCCGGGTGGCGCTGCTCGAGCTCGAGCGGTTATACAACCACGTGGGCGACGTCGGCATGATCGTCAACGACACGGGCTTTTCCTGGGGCCACGCCCACTGCTTCCGCCTCCGGGAAGAGCTCCTGCGGCTCAACGAGCGGCTCACCGGCCACCGCCTCATGCGAGGCGCGGTGGTGCCGGGTGGCATCACGGGCCCCCTGGCGGAGACCACGCTCGGCGAGGCGGCGAGCACCGTCGAGCGCGTGACCGCGGAGTTCCTCGAGGTCGCGCGCCTGTGTCTCCGCAATACCCTCGTTCTCGAGCGCCTCCAGGGCACGGGGCGTCTCTCCAATCAGACCGCGCGGGAGATGGGGGTGGTGGGACTGGTGGCTCGCGCCAGCGGCGTGTCGGTCCGCGCTGGGAGGGTGGCCCGCGCCTGAATGCTGGCTGGCATCGGAGTGATGATCGCTGCCGATGTGCTGGACGATCGCCTTGGCCGGAAGTCCCGCCGGTGTGAAAGGATCTGAGCCGTCACGGTAGCCGGGCAGCTCGTCGCGGCGGAGGCCCATGTCACGCACCTGGCGTGAATCAAAGATCTGCTCCACCGGGCCGCCGTCGGCCGCAATGGACTTCGCAGTGATGAAGATCAGGAGATTGGTTGTGGTCAGGTTCTTGGATTTTTCCTTGAACAGATAACCGAGCACGGGGATGTCGCCCAGGACCGGAATCTTGGTGTCGGAGGTCGTCAACTGGCTGGTGATCAGGCCGCCGATGCCCATCGTATAACCGTCCTTGAGCTGGACCTGCGTGGTGGCCTTGCGCGACGCAATGATCGGAATGGAGGCACCGCCGGCGCCGCCGAAGTTGATCGAGCCGTTCTTCTGGCTGACCTCGGGGACGACGGTGAGCTTGATGAAGCCGCGGGCGTTGACCTGCGGGGTGACCTTGAGATTGATGCCGATCGCCTTGTAGTTAAAGCCGCTGACTTCGAATGTGCCGCGCTGCTCGTTGTACGAATAACTGGGAATCGGATCTTCCTCACCCACGTTGATCGTGGCCTCGGTGTTATTCAGCGTGACGATGGTCGGGTTCGACACGACTTTCGTATTGCTCAAGGCGGTCAGGGCACTCAGCACGAAGCCGAACTGGTCGGCCGTAAACACCGCGGTGGCCGTGCGGGCAATGCTCCCGGTGTTCGCGATGGAGTTCAGGAGTTGGAGAGCGGAATCCGTGGTGTTGGTAATCGTGCTCGTCAGCCCGCTCGTGAGGGTCGCGGTGTTGCCTACGGGCGCCCCGGTAACGGTGGAGCTGGTTGAAGTCAGGGTCTGGCCATTCGTGGCGCTCGAAATGCTGTTGTTGTCATTCCTGCCGGTCCCGTTGCTGCCGTTGTTCGTGATTTTCTATGTGTCGGCGCTGGCCGAGACCAATCGTCCACCGTTCGACCTCGTCGAAGCGGAATCCGAACTGGTTGCCGGTTTCATGGTCGAATATGGCTCGACGCCGTACATG
>Ga0137403_10004151_pt1 | contig 17139 bp, 14 predicted proteins | sample CZOMad2_1_16fung_FD_122057 | JGI IMG/M metagenome (GOLD analysis project Ga0137403, IMG submission 122057) | Vadose zone soil fungal communities from Angelo Coast Range Reserve, California, USA - CZOMad2_1_16fungal (Hybrid Assembly) | ecosystem: Environmental > Terrestrial > Soil > Vadose zone...
TTGGTCGGCCATGCCGAGCGAGGTGGTGTTCACGAGGAGACCGGCTTCGGCCATCAACCCATCGAGGTCGCTCCAGCGCGCCAGCATGACCCGGTCGCCGAACTGCGTGCGCAGCGCGGCCGCACGCTCGGCCGTTCGGTTGACCAGGAGGATGCGCCCGATCCCGCGCTCGAGCAGCCCGAACACCACCGCCCGCGCGGCCCCGCCGGCCCCGAGTACCAGCGCGCTTTGTAGACCACGATCCCAGCCCGGCGCCGTCGCATCGAGATTGCCGATGAAGCCCTCCACGTCGGTATTGCTCGAGCGCAGGCGACTGCCATCGAGCCAGAGCGTGTTGGCGGCACCGACCGCGCGCGCCCGATCATCGGGCTCCGACAAGGCGAGCGCCGCCTCCTTGTGCGGCACGGTCACGTTCGCCCCGACATAGCCGCGCGCCGCGAGATGGGTGATAAAATCGTTGAATTGCTCCGGTGCCACCGCCTCGCGCCGATACTCGGCGTCAAGGCCATGCTGCTTGATCCAATAATTGTGAATGAGCGGCGAGCGGGAGTGCCCGACCGGCCAACCGATCACACAGGCGGCTTTGGGTTCTGCCATGACAACACACCAAACGAATCGACGATGAGCGCAAGCCCCTGATCCGCCGCGTAACTGTCATTGACCGCCACCGGGGCGTCATTCACAGGCGTTACAGAGATGGTAACTGTGGCCGTGTCGCTTCCGCCGTTTCCGTCCGACACGGTGTAGGTGAACGCATCCGAGCCGAAGAAGTTCGCGTTCGGTTTATAAGTGAACGCGCCGCCGCCGCTGACGCTGACCGAGCCGTTCGCGGGAGTGGTGACGGAAGTGACCGTTAAGGAGTCTCCGTCAGCGTCGGAGTCGTTGCCCAGCAGTGCGCCGCTGAGGGGTGTGTCTTCCGGGGTTGTGAAAGCGTCATCGACGGCGTCGGGCGCAGCATTCAGAATCGTGAAATAGGCGACCGGCATGTCGTGATCCGACACGCGCTCCGGCCGGGTCGCATCCGTGCGATAGATTTCAGGAAAGTCCGCGTCATTTCGCGCGAATGCAAGCTGAACGAATTGCGAGTAAAGGTTTTGCGTGATCAGGATGTGATCGATGGCCTGCGCATTGCCATCGAAGGAATAGGAGTACGGATCGAACTGCAGGGTATCAATCAGATTGATCAGGTCTGGAGTAACCAGGTCATTGCCCGCAAGAACCACGTTGATTGCCGGAGCCGGAAAGCCCTTGATCGTGCCGATGGTATCGACGTATCCGTCGCTGAACTGAAAGGAATTGTAGTCGCCGACAGAGATGATTTTTTCGTTCGGGTTGCCCGATTGCATGCCCTGGATCAGGTTTGCCAGAAACTCCGCCTGGGCGAGACGCTTCGCGCGGACCCGCGGACCGTCAACGGCATCGTCGATGGAGAGCAGCGAGCGGAGGTGATTGACAATGACGGTGAATGAATTCGATCGAACCTTCGCTTTCAACACAAGCGGTGGGCGATCGTTCAAGAGGTCCTGAGCCTGTGTAAGCGGATTCGTGTAAGTCGCATTCTTGCCTTCCTGTGTCACCGAAATCACCTGAATGCGCGGTGACTTCACAAGGAAGCCGACGTCAATGCCTCCCGGATCGTTGCCTTCGAAGAGATAGGCCTGATAATTCGGGTTCGGGTCTCCGGCCGTCACTGCGTCGTTATTTACTCTTGCGGCGATTGCCTGCAGCACCGGGAGATTTTCAACTTCTTCCACGCCGATTACATCCGGCGTCCGCATCACATTGCGGATGGCGAGCGACGCCTTCGTCAGCCGGTTATCGAAAGCTGTCGCGGTGAGCACCGGGTCCCCCAGGAGCGGATCGTCGATGGTGTCGAAGAACCGCTGCATGTTGAACGATCCGACGGTCAGCTGGTTAGGCGCGGGAACCGGCACCGGCACGGCCGTCATGTTGGGCGTTACGATCGGTGTGGGTGCCGGATCCGGATCCAGCGTATATGTCCGAAAAGCGTAGTCCAGCACACCGGTGACGTTCATCACCGTCACACCCGTGGTCACGTCCAGCGTCGCGGCACCGGGCTGAGCGTCACTGTCCACGCGAAGCCGCTCCGGATTCGTATCGAAGCGAGTCACGCAGCACGGCGAGCCGGCCGGAAGCGGATCGAGCGCGGCGACGCCGGGCTCTCGGAATGGACGCGCAATCCCGGTAATCACCGCATAGAACACGCCGGTGGAACTGCCTGTCGCGTTCGCTTCATTGACGTTGCCAAGGGTGGGCGAGATCGTCGTCAGAGAATCTACGTGAACCCGCATACCCTCCAATCGCTCGAGCTGCTCGGGCGTTCCGTTGGCCGCAGTGTCCGCAGCAGTGAGCGTCACAGGCGCAGGAAGAGGATTCCCGGTTGAGAGAAGCGTGACCGCGGGCGTAACGATCTCGGTGAGCGGCGGGCTGTTCGGATCGCCCTTGAACTCGCTGACTGTTCCGCTGACCTGCACCGAGTTTCCAACTGCCGCGGCGGCCGGAGGGGCGCTCGACGTAAAAACGAAGACGCCTTCCGACGTGTTGGGATTGTTGTCCGCCTGGGCCGCCGGAAGCTGGATGAAGAATCCGTTGCTCTTGCGCGCCGTGACGATACCTTCCGTGGTGACCGCCTGGCCGGCGAACGAAGAGACCGATCCACTTCCTTGAATATCGTGGATCGTCGTGGTCACCGGCGGCGGTGGCGGCGGTGGCGTGGAGTTTCGTGGGTTGGGAGTGCCTGTTGCGAAGTCCAGGTTGTTGTTGTCCGTATCGACGCTGCCCGCGCCGCCACGAAGATTAGCCGTCGTGTTGGACAGCGTCGGAGCTGCTGCGGCACCCTCGAAGCAGTTGGCTCCCGACGCGCCGGTCCCGTAACCGACGAAATCGATAATGTTCGTTCCCGTCGGGCAGGTTCCGGACAACGCCCCACCGGCGTTGACGAGGGCCACCTTGCCGGCAGTGGCGCTCATCGCGATGGTTCCGGTCGCGTTCGGTGCAGGCAGGTTCGTTGTTCCTCCCGTCCCCTGGGCTTCCTGGATCAGATAATATTGCCCTGGATCCAGAGATCCGTTGAGCGCAGTGACCTGCCAGGTACCTCCAGCAGCCGACGAATACTGAACGGACCATCCGGTCAGAGCAACGGTCGTGTTCCCGCGGTTGTAAAGTTCTATGAAATCGTTCCTCAGGGTGGCGCCCGAGTTGCCGCCTCCTCCATAGACCTGGCTAATCACCAGCGTCGATGAAACCATCCGGGCCGGCGCGGGGAAAACGATCATCGCCAGCAGGAGCGCGCACAACAATGCCAGGCCGCCTCTTCGATCACGCATGAGAACCCTCCAGGCTGTGGACTATAAGTTCTGGCTTTTTCAAGGTTGTGAATTGTACGTGAAATTCGTTTCTCGAACTTCCAAACAAAAATCCGGGGCGGTGTTTTAAGCTGGAATGATGAAAATCCTGTTCTGGATCGGACTGATTGTGCTTGTTTTAGGCCTGGCCTCCCTTTTTGTGCCAATCCCGCAAAGAGAGACGGAAGGCTTCAAGGCCGGACCTGTGTCGGTCGACGTCCAAACGCGCCATGACGAGAAGGTGTCGCCAATCATCAGCGCCGTGATGATATTGGCCGGCGCAGGCCTGCTGATTGCAGGAAAAGTAAGGGCGTGACCGTACCGGCGGCTGACCACGCCGGGATCTAAGAGGTTGCGGAAAAACTCGGTTCGAGCAACTGTAGCGGCGCTCTATGGCGCCGGTCTTTCCTGAAATCCACGAAAATACCGGCGGTCATAGACCGCCGCTACAGTGCAGTTTGCCATCCCGGAGCATTTTTCCGCAGCCTGCTAAACTAAGAGCCTTGACTGGAAGAGCTTACGCGCTCGGCCTGTTTAGGGCTTGATGGCTTTGTTGTCCCCATGATTAAACGAAATACATGATCATTTGGCCTAGGCGCTGCGCTTAAGCCAGCAAATTAAGGGGACAACAGTGTGAGAGGGATAAATCTACGACGTTTGTGTGCCATTCTCGCTGCCGTTGGATTTGCCTTGCCGCTGCAGGCAGAGGACGACAGGGGATGGAACTTCGCCGCGCGCTTTTCAGGCAGCTCGAACTCTTCGGGTGTCGTTCTGAAGGCCGACCCCTCGCTCGACTACCGCTTCAACCGCTACTTTCAGACATACGCGGGGTTACCTGTTTACTTTGTAAACGAATCTTCAACAAGCACAATTTCCAGTGCCGGCTTTGTTAACGGAATCGGCAACGCCTATGTTGGATTTCGCCTGGGAGTCGACAACCCCGCCGTGAACTTCGCCTCTAATCTTGTGTTCACGGCCCCGACCGGGAACAAAGACAAAGGATTCAGCACCGGACGCGCAACAGTAGACTGGACGAACAGTTTCAGCCGCAAGTTTTCCGCGGTAACGCCATTTGGGAGCGTCGGCGTTGCCAACACGATTTCAGATACTTCGTTCTTTGTCAGACCGTTCAGCTCCCTCGGCCTCGTGGGCCACTTTGAAGGTGGCGCGATGGTCAGTCTCTCGCGATTAGTTGATCTCGGCGCGTCTGCCTATGGTGTAAGGGCGTCGGGACAACAAACAATCTTCAGTAAAGTTTTCAAACACCAGTCCACCTCCACGCCAGGTTCATCGAACTCTCCCGGTCAGGGGAAGGGTAAGAATCGCGTTTTCGAAACCAGTTCCGAAACGGTCGGATCGGCGGACATTGCCAATGATCACGGTTTTTCGACCTGGCTTGGCATCAATCCCAGGTCGAATGTGGATTTTCAGATTGGTTACAGCCGGAGCGCCACGTACGAACTCGATACCCTGTTCTTCGGGGTCGGCTTCCGCTTCGGAAAGTAAGTCAGAGGAAGAAGGAGAGAGAGTATGAAAAAATTCGTTACCTTCATTTTCGCACTTAGCGTGATTGCTTATCTGAACGGCATGGCAGCATATGCCCAGGGTAAGGGGCGTGGTCAGGGCGCTCCAGCAGGCGCGGCTCGAAGCCAAACAGGCAAACCCGCTGAGCACGCAAAAACCGAGAAGGCCGATAAAGACAACAAGCAGGCTCACGAAGCGAAGGAGGCCAGGAACGACGAAAAGTTCGAAGAACGCATCGAGCGCAACCCGGCCCTAAAGGCCAAAGTTGAAAACTTGCTACCTCCCGGCACAAACCTGAAAACGGCGGCGAACGGATTCAGGAATGAGGGCCAGTTCATTGCCGCTCTGCACGTTTCCAAGAATCTGAATATCCCTTTCGATCAGTTAAAAGCCCAGATGACCGGCTCGAATACTGTGTCGCTTGGCGAAGCCATTCAGAAGCTGCGGCCAGCCATGACTGAAAAGCAGGCCAAGGAGGAAGCCCAAAAGGCCCAGAAACAGGCGAGGGTGACGGAGAAAACAAAGCCCATCAGCTAGGAAAGACACAAAGCCTTAGCCGCGAATTACGCGAATGACGCCAAATGGGCGCGTCAAGAATTCTTTGATGCGCCCATTTGGCGTCATTCGCGTAATTCGCGGCTAAGGCTTTGTGTCTTTGTGGTTCCTGAGCTAAGCTTTGCCGATACCATTTTTCAGGAGGATGCTCCGTGAGACGCTTGCTGCTTGCATTGATTGTCGCAGGAGCCCTTGGCATTCCCGTTTACGCCCACCATTCTTTTGCGGCGCAGTACTTCGAAGAGCAGACGCTGTCCATCGAAGGCGAGCTGGTCGAGTTCGAATATCGCAGCCCTCACGCCTGGGTTCATGTGATGGCCAAAGACGAGAATGGCCAGATGCAGCGGTTCTCCGCGGAATGGGCCAGCCCGAACCGCCTCTCGCAGCAAAGCGTAGGCAAGGATACGTTGAAACCCGGCGATCGCCTGGTCATCAGCGGGAGTCCGGCACGCAATGCTTCGGAGCGCAAGCTGCACCTGAAGCAGATCGAGCGGCCGGCGGATGGATGGAAGTGGGCCGGGGGCCGCCGCGGCAGGCGTTGACTGAAGGTAAATGAACGCGGGCTAAAGCCCGCGTTGAAAAATGGCTTTGCGACGTACTGCCCCTGATGTATATATCCCTCGATTCAGCACGAGTTAACACCGCCTAGGAAGGGTGGTCGAAATGATGACGAGGACGTCACTGGAAGTCTCCGGCCGCAGCAGCAGTCTCCGCGCGTGTCCACCGCGGAATTCCCCATCGGCTCGATCAGTGGCTCGAGCATGAGTTCCAAAGAACCACAACTGGTCGCCACGATCGTCTACAACAGCCTGACGCATGCAACGATGGCCGGATTTCGAGGCGCGGCAGAAAGCCAGCAGATTATCTTTCATGCGGACGGCCTGAGCATTCACCTGCGTATTTCGAAAGTAAAAGCCGAAAGGATCATTCTCGGACAACTCCTGCAGCGTTCATCGGACGAATTCCTTTCCGAAACCACAGTGACCCTGGTTTCCGGAGCTGAAAAGATCCGGACAACGACAACGAATTCCCACGGCGAGTTCCGTTTCAGCGGAGTACCGGCAGGAGCCCTGACGATCGAAGCTGAAATTCCGTCGAGACCCCTTCTGATCGCAAACTTCAAGGTCATAGGAGATTAGCAACGATTGCTGGCTTTGTATGAATGAACAAAAGGATTTCTTCGACAGGGCGACGGACATCATCTTTGGGATCGATCTCGACGGAACGCTAACCTGCATCAACCGTGCGGGCCTGACGATCGGCGGCCACGATCTTGCCGATGTCGTCGGCAAGCCATTCACCGATTTCATCGTTCCGGAAGACGTGCACCTCGCCGCCCGCATGATGCAGCGGAAATTGAACGGCGATGTGTCGACTACCGTTTACGAAGTCCGCTTCAGGACCAGAGACGGACGAAAGATACTCGTTGAAATCAGCAGTTGGGTGATTTACGACGACGGGAAACCAGTTGGAATCGAGGGCATCGCCCGCGACGTCAGCGACAGGGAACAACTGGTACAGGGATTGATGCAGGCCCGGCAGGACGAGATCGTTGGAAAGCTTGCCGGCGGCGTCGCCCACGACTTCAACAACCTGCTGACGGTGGTCCTGGGCCGCAGTGAGCTTCTCAAGGGAAGAGTCACACCCAATCATCCGATGCGCGCAGAGATCGATTTCATCAGCGAGGCGGCCGAGCGTGCGGCTGTGATCACACGCCAACTGCTGGCGTTCAGCCGCAAGCAGATTCCCATGCCGGTTCCTCTCGATCTGAATGCCCTCGTTTTGAAAATGAGCGACTGGCTTCAGCGGCTGGTGGGCGAACACGTCCGGCTGGATACTTTCATGGCCGAAGACCTGGTCGCCGTATGCGCAGATCCTGTTCAGATCGAGCAGGTCATTCTTAATCTGGCCTTGAACGCGCGCGATGCCATGCCGAAGGGGGGCGCGTTCACAATAGAGACGTCGAATGTTGTCGTCAACGAAAGCGGGATGGAAAACGAGAAGCTCAGCCCTTACGTTCTTCTGTCGATTTCCGATACGGGTAAGGGCATCGACCCGCAGATGATGCCTCATCTCTTCGAGCCGTTTTCCACAACCACGAAGGCAGGAGGATTCGGTCTGGGTCTATCCACGGTAGAAAGGATCGTTTCGCTTGCCGGCGGATTCACAAAAGTCGAAAGTGAACTCGGCAGGGGCACTGCGTTCAAGATCTACCTGCCAGGCGTGCTGGACGCTCCGGAAGCGAAAAAGACCTTCCCCGTACCTTTTGCCGGTGGAACGGAAACTATTCTTCTTGTAGATGATGAGGATGCGTTGCTTTCCCTGGTGAGTGAAAACCTTGAAATGGATGGCTACACCGTACTGCGGGCCCGCTCGGCCGAAGAAGCCATTCATATCTGCGAACAGCACAACGGCCCGATCCATTTGCTTCTTTCCGACGTCGTCATGCAAAACATGAGTGGTGTGGACCTGGCGGCAGACCTCCAGGGCCGAAATCCCAATCTCAAAGTTCTCCTGATGTCCGGTTACCCTGACGAGGTGCTCTCTCATCACGGGGTGCTCCAGGGCTCCAAAAACCTTCTCGAGAAACCCTTCACGCGAACCCAACTCGCTCTTAAAGTCCGGGAAGTCCTGGATTCCGTTTTTGAATGAGAACTGAAGAATTAGCCGCGGATTACGCGAATTACGCGGATGGGCGCGCGATAAGTCGCACAGAACCGGGGGTACACATGATGGCGCGCCCATCCGCGTAATTCGCGTAATCCGCGGCTAATTCTCCCCTGAATTTTTATGAAACCTTTTTCCCCGATATCGCGTCTTTAGTCCAGAGGTCACCTCATGGACAATTTCCTTAAGGATCTGAAGCATTCGCTACGGATGTTTGGACAGAGCCGCGTCTTCACCGCGACCGCGGTGGCCGCCCTTGCGCTCGGCATTGGCGTGAACACGGCAATCTTCTCCATCGTCAACACCGTCCTCTTGAAGCCGGTCCCTTTTCCAGACCCCGATCGCCTCGTCATGTTTATGAATACGTCGGCTCAGGGTTTCGCCGGACCGGCAGCTTCACCTGCGAAATTCCAGCACTGGCTGAGCCAGCCCACCGTGGAAGATGGCGCCGCTTTCAGGGTTGGTGTCATGAACTATACGGGGGGCGAGCTTGTCGAGCAGCTCCGGTCGGGGCAGGTATCCTCCAATTATTTCAAACTCTTCGGCGCGCCCATTCTGAGAGGCCGCGCATTCAGCAAAGAAGAGGATCTTCCCAATGGTGAAAAGGTTGCCCTGATCAGCCACAGTCTGTGGACCAGACGTTTCGCGAGCGATTCGGGAATCATAGGTAAGACCATTTCCTTGAGCGGTGATCCCTATGTCGTGATTGGAATCGTTGGCCCGACTTTCGATATCCGTGAATTCGGTCCGGCACCCGAAGTCTTTGTGCCGTTCCAACTCGATCCGAACACCAGCGATCAAGGCCATTACTTTCAGGCGGCGGGCCGGCTGAAACCCGGGGTCACACTGGAGCAGGCCAAGGCACAATTCCAGGCATCCGGCGAGGAGTTTCGGCGCAAGTTCCCGAACGGTATTCGTCCAACCGATGGTTTTAGCGTCCAGCCTCTCCAGGAGGCCTTTGTAAGTAATGTGCGGCAGACGCTTATGGTCCTGCTCGGCGCTGTCAGCTTCGTTTTGCTGATCGCGTGCGCGAATGTCGCGAACCTTCTGCTGGTCCGCGCTACCGGCAGAAAACGCGAGATTGCCATCCGATCGGCCATGGGCGCAGGCCGGGGACGGATTATGCGCCAGTTGCTGACGGAGAGCATTCTGCTGTCGCTGGCCGGAGGTGCCCTGGGACTGGTCCTTGGTGTTCTGGGCATTCGAGCGCTGCTGTCTGTCAACACCGCGGGTCTTCCCCGGGTTGGAGAAAACGGCGTGATGGTGGGCCTGGACTGGCGGGTCGTCGGTTTTACCGTGCTTGTCTCGCTCGGGACAGGAATCCTGTTTGGCCTGATTCCCGCGCTTCAGGGTTCGCGCGCCGACCTGAATGCGAGTCTCAAAGAGAGCGGCGGACGCTCGGGCACCGGCCTTCGACATAACAAGATTCGCTCGCTGCTGGTCGTCACCGAGATTGCGCTCGCCGTGATTCTGCTCGTGGGATCGGCATTGTTCATTCGCACGCAGATTGCGTTGAGTTCCGTCGAGCCCGGCTTCGACGCGACGAACGTTCTGACCATGCGAATGTCGCTGACGGGATCGAGATTTCTGCAATCCGCGGTTGTCGAGCAAATCGTTCGCGAAGGTGTGGAACGTATTCGCGCCATACCCGGCGTTATCAGTGCCTCCGCAACGTGTTGTGTCCCGCTGCAGGGCGGCTATGGTCTCCCATTCATCATTGCGGGCCGGCCGCTGGGGAAGGGGCCTTTCCATGGCGGAGGCGGGTGGCTGACCGTCTCCTCCGGCTATTTCGATGTCTTCAAAATTCCCATCAAGCGCGGTCGTGCGTTCACCGATCGGGATGATGGCAGAGCACCTGCAGTCGTCATCATTAACGAGGCCATGGCCAAACAATATTGGATCAGGGGTGATGATCCTCTCACTGCACGTCTCATTATCGGGCGGGGCATGATGCGGGAATTCAAGGACGAGCCGGAACGCCAGATCGTGGGCATCGTCGGCGACGTGCGCGACGGCGGACTGAATAACAATCCGCAGCCGAGGATGTACACCCCGCAGGCCCAGGTTCCGGACGCCGTCAATGCTCTGAATGTCCGGATCACTCCAATCGCCTGGACCATTCGGACAAAGGTCGAACCGCATTCGCTGAGTGCCAGGATTCAGGAAGAACTCCGCCAGGTCACCGGCTTGCCGGTTTCCGATATCCATACGATGGATGATGTCGTGTCGTTGTCAACCTCCCGCCAGCGCTTCAACATGCTGCTCATGACTATATTTGCATGCGCCGCGCTTCTGCTCGCGGCAGTCGGTATCTACGGCCTGATGGCTTACTCCGTGGAGCAGCGCACACCGGAGATCGGAATCCGTCTCGCCCTGGGCGCCGAGGCCAGCCGGATCAAGAACATGGTCGTACTGCACGGAATGACTCTGACCGTACTGGGAATAGTGCTTGGCGTCTCATTTGCATTCAGCCTTACGCAGTTCATCACAAGATTCCTGTTTAGCGTTCAGCCCTGGGACCCGGCCGTCTTTATCTCGGTACCGATCGTCCTGGGCGTTGTTGCCCTTCTGGCTATCTGGATTCCGGCGCGCCGCGCAAGCCAGGTGAGCCCTATAGAGGCGCTGCGATACGAGTAGGGGCAGGAACCAAAAAAATTAGCCGCGGATTACGCGAATTACGCGGATGGGCGCGCACTTCTTCATACCACGGGAATACAGTATGATCGCGCGCCCATCCGCGTAATTCGCGTAATCCGCGGCTAATTTTTTTGGTTCCTGCCTCCTATGACCCCGGACTCGCGTCGATTTTCAGATCGCCCGCCGTCATGTGGATATCTTTGTTTCCCTCGATGCCCTCGATTTTGACGTCGCCGGCCCGCATATGAACGTACAGATTCGTTCGTGCCGGAACTTCGATCACCATTCGCGCATATTGGGTTGGCCCCTCGGTTCGGATTGTTGTAATCAAACCGGACGTTTCGACGTGCACTTTGATCTTCTTCATCTCTTCCAGCTTTTTCTTGTTCGCCGGCTCGTTGGGTTCCCAGTGAACCGAGATCCGGTCGCCGTTTCCAGGTCGCACCGTGTATTCCCCGGACGATAGCTTCAGGCGAACCAGCGCGCCGCTTTGTGCGTAGACCAGCGACCCGATCGCTGCCCAAACCACGAATCCGATCATCAATCGTTTCATGTGTCCTCCGCCGGGCGGCTATTGCAGTTTGTTGCCCAATGGACAAGTCATTGAAACTTTGCGGTCATGGAGAACCTGAACTGTGACTCACATTCACACGTGTGCTTTGATAAACTGCCCGGGTGGGCAGCTATACGCACAGCGTAGTCCTCCCATTCACGCCTTACGAAGTTGCGGCGATTTTCCGCGACAGAAATTACTTCGCGTTTCTCGATTCCTCCAGAACCGGACCGGTGCAGGGACGCTATTCAATCCTTGGCTGGGACCCGGAGATTATCTTCCGCTCCAAGGGCACCCGGATCGATATATGCGCTCGGGGTGAATGGCTGGGGAGACATGAAGATCCGATTTCGGCGCTCGACCGGCTGTCGAAGGCCTGGGCTCCGGAGCCGGCAAACACAGTCCGGTTCGCCGGAGGAGCGATCGGCTATCTCAGCTACGACCTGTTTCGATTCCTCGAGCGATATGAGAACCTCCAGGCCGTTGACGATCTGCATCTGCCGGATTGCTGCCTCGCTGTTTATGACTTTCTGCTGGTTTTCGATCACGAAGCCGGCGAGTGGACGTTGAGAGGGAGGGGTTCCGAGAGAGCGCTGGAACAACGTCTGGGAGAAATTCAGCGAAGTATCCCGGCTTCGGCTGCGCCTGGAGGCGCCCGAGGATTCGGGCCGCCTCAATCGAATATGGACAAGCGCCAGTACGTCGTTGCCGTCGAGAGGGCGCTCCATTACATCGCTGCAGGCGATATCTACCAGGTGAACTTGTCGCAACGATTCTCCCAGCAGGTTGAGGCTTCTCCGTTCGAGTTGTTTTCGAGTCTGCGCAGCGTGAGTCCGTCCTTTTACGGAGCCTATCTGAATTGCGGGGACCACGTGGTCATCAGCTCGTCGCCCGAGCTGTTCCTGGTGCGTGAGGGATCGTCGATCGAAACCCCGTTGATCAACGATGAAAAGGAGGCTGTCGAGCTTGCCATGATTGTGGATCTGGAGCCCAGCATCTCAACGGTGCGGGGAAAACTCCGCGGCAGAATAACGATCGTGGACATACTTCGCGCAACTTTTCCCAGTGGATCCATTTCTGGCTGCCCGAAGATCCGCGCGATTCAAATCATTGACGAACTCGAGAGGACGCAGAGGCACGTCTATACAGGCGCCATCGGTTTCATGGGCTTCAACGGAGACTTGAGATTGAGTATCGCGATTCGCACGATGACTGTGATTGGAAAGCGCGTTTATTACCACGTCGGAAGCGGGATCGTCGCGGACTCGATTCCTGACCGAGCGTATGAGGAGACCCTCCATAAAGCCGCGGCGTTGCAGCAGGCGATTGCGAAGTAGGTAAAACACAAAGACACAAAGGGCACAAAGACACAAAGAAGGCCGCCTTAAATAATCTTGATGGCGGCCTTCTTTGTGTCTTTGTGCCCTTTGTGTCTTTGTGTTTTAGCCCAATCTCAGAATCCGGGTTGCGTAATAGGCTTGGTGTCGACTGTTGGCGCGTACTTCTTTGCCAGGGACTGGATCTCGCCGGCTTTGCCGATCAGGACGAAGACGAGATTGTCCTGCGGGAAATACTGTTGGATGATCCTGCGCGCATCGGCCATTGTCATGGCATCGATCTTCGAATAGTAAGAGTTGATGTCGTTTTCATCCAGGCCATAGAACTCGAGCCGTGCGATGGTGGAAGCCAGTTGGCTCGAAGTCTCGATGCTGGTAGGGAACTGACCTTTCAGGTACGCCTTGGCCGATACCAGCTCTTCAGCGGTAATGCCTTTCTCGTGGAGGTTCGCCAGGACCTCGAGCGCCATATCCATGGCCTTCTCCGTGGTGGCATTTCGCGTGTATGTCGCGATGGTAAACGGGCCGGCCAGCCTGCGCTGATCGAAGGAGGATCGGGCGCCGTACGTAAGGCCGGAATCGACGCGCAGCGCGGTGTTCAGCTTCGAGGTAAAGCGGCCTCCGAAGAGCGTGTTGACGACGCCGATCGCCACACGGTCCGGGTTCATTCGAGTGATACCCACGTTCCCAATGTAGAAGTACGTTTGCGTGGAATCCGGCTTGTCGATCAGCAGTAGACGCTTGCCCTGTGCGGGCCGCGGCTCTTCGATCCTCACTGGCGAAGGATTCTTTGCAGGCCAGGGATTGAATCGCTGTTCGAGCAGCCCGCGCATTTCGCTGGTACTGAAGTCACCGGCCGCGGCAAGGATCATGTTTGCCGGCACGTAATTCGTTTCATAGAACCTCTGGACGTCCTGGCGCGTGATAGCCGCCAATGATACTTCGTCGCCATCGACAGGCCGGCCGTATGGATGCTTTCCGTAGAGGTAGGCGAGGAAGTATCGTCCGATCACACTGTCGGCTCGATCCTTCGCCGACTTGATTTCATCGATACGCTGCCGGATCCGCTTGGTGACCTCTTCCTGCGGGAACACGGGATTCAGGATGATGTCGGCCATCAGGTCGAGTCCCTGCCGGATGTCCTTCTTCAGGAATTCCGCGCTGCCGGTGGTGAAGTCGGTCGAAACGTCCATGTCGAACTCGCCGCCGATGAAATCGAGATCGCTCGAAATCTGATCCGAGGTGCGCGTGCGAGTGCCCTTTCGCAGGAGGTCGGCAGTGAGAGAGGCCAGGCCTTCCTTGCTCTGGGGATCTGATGTGGAGCCTGCCTTGAGGACCACGCTGAAGCTGATGATGGGAACTTCGTGTTGTTCGAGCAACAGCACGGTCATGCCGTTTCGGAGTTGGAACCTGGAGAAAGCAGGGAGGCGGAGGGAGGAATCCTGTGCTGCGAGCGTATGGGAAAACACAAGGACACAAAGGCACAAAGACACGAAGATGCGGTTCACTGCCTGGTCTCCCCCTTCTCCGGAATCAGTGTCGCCACGGTTCGATTTTTGTCGGTGAAATATTTCTTCGCAATACGCTGCAGATCCTCTTTGGTCACTCTGCTGTAATCGTCGGCGGCGGTGAACATCTTCCGATAGTCGCCGAAAAAAACCTCGTAACGGCCCAGCGCATTCGCTTTGCCGTTAATCGTCTTCATGCGCCGGTAGAAATCGGCGAGCAGAATATTTTTGGCTTTTTCCAGCTCCCTGTCCGAAACCTGGCCGGTCTTCAATCGCTCCACCTCTTCGTAGATTGCCTTCTCGACGGCATCTGGCTGGACTCCTTCTTTGGGCCGGGCGGTGATTTCAAAGAGTGTCGGATCGAAGGCAGGCGTGTAGTCGCCGTTGATGGAAATCGCAAGCTGATCCTTGTCCACCAGGCGCTGGTACATCCGTGAGCTCTCGCCTTCGAAAAGGATGGTCCTGAGCACCTGAAGCGGGTAATAGTCGGAATTTGCCGCCTCCGGCACGTGATATCCCATCATCACGATCGGCAGTTGCGCGAACTTGCGCACGACGACGCGCCGTTCTCCCAATTGCTCAGGTTCGCGAGTCGTCACCTTCGGAGGCAGGCCGCGCGGCGGAATCGGCTCGATGTATTTTTGCGCGAGCTTCACGATTTCATCCAGCGTGATGTCTCCCGTGACGACCATCGTGGCGTTAGCCGGCGAGTAACCGATGTCGAAGTGATGCTTGAGATCCTCCATTGTCCAGTTTTCTATATCGACCATCCATCCGACCACCGGCCACTGGTAAGGATGTGCAGTATAGGCAGTCGCGGCGAGCTGTTCGTAGAGGAGTCCCATATTGCTTGCGTCAACGGAGGTTCGCCGCTCGGAGGCTACGACACCGCGCTCGGATTCGATCATTTTTTCATCGAAGTTGAGATTCTGAATCCGGTCGGCCTCGAGGTCGAATATCGTTTCCAGGGCGGATCGCGGAAACCAGTCCTGGTAAACCGTCACGTCATTGCTCGTGTAGGCGTTGTTCGATCCGCCGGCAGCCTCCATCGTCTCGTCGAACTTCTTCGGCCCGTACTTCTTCGCGCCATTAAACATCATGTGCTCGAAGAAGTGCGAGAGACCGGTTGTCCCGGGACGCTCATTGCGCGATCCGATCCTGTAGAAGATATAGAGAGCAACATTGGGAATGGAATGATCTTCCTGGACCAGGATCTTCATCCCATTCTTGAGCTGGTGCGTTTTGATGCCGTAATCCTGAGCGGTAGCTGTCGCGGCGGCGATCGCCATGCCGGCGAGCAGGAGCGTCAGTCTTTTCATAAAGTTTCCTTTAAGTTATTGTCCATTTCAGCCCTCGGACTGCGCACGAGTCCGACACTAACAAAAAGGGAGGATTTTATGCAACGACGACGAATGTTCTCCTTATGCATCTTCCTGATGTGTTCTACAACCGCCGCCTGGTCCGCGGATGTCTCGATTCTGCGTGCCGAGATCGCAAAGTTGCTTCCGCGCGCCAGGGGCGGCGTGGGGGTGGCCATCAAGCACTTTGAATCGGGAACGGAGATTGTCGTCAATGGCGACCAAGAGTATCCGATGGCGAGCGCCTACAAGCTTCCGATCCTCGTCGAACTGTTTTATCAGCGTGCCGCAGGCAAGCTGAATCTCGATGACAGGATAGAGGTCGCACCAGCCGATCTGCACGTGGGAAGCGGATCCATGTCGCAGTTGTTCGATGCGCCCGGGGTTCAGCTCAGCATCCGTAACCTGATCAACCTGACGATGAGGATTTCCGACAACTCGGCCGCCGACATTCTGTTGAACAAAGTGGGTGCGGACAATGTTACGGCGCGCATGAAGTCGCTGGGTTTGACCACTATTCGCGTGGACCGCACGACCCAGGAGATGATCTTCGATCAGTCCGGAATCGATTATTCCAACTTCGGCAAGCTTCTGCTCCCGGAGTTGAGGGACAAGTTCAAAAGGAGAACAATGCCTAGACAAAACGTGGCCACAGGAACCAAATGGGAGCCGATCGTCGGGTATTCACGAGCGGTGCGAATGGGAAATGTCATTCACGTGTCCGGAACCACCGCGACAAACGAAAAGGGTGAGATCGTTGGGCCCGGCGATGCGTACGCCCGGACGGTTCAGACGATTCGAAACATCGAGACCGCGTTGAAACGTGCCGGCGGTTCCCTGAAGGATGTCGTGCGGACACGAATGTTCGTGGTCAATATCGATGAGTGGGCGGACGTTGGACGCGCCCATGGCGAGTTCTTTGGGGAGATTCGTCCGGCGACCTCCATGGTCGAGGTCAGGCGTTTGATATCGCCTGACATGCTGGTCGAAATCGAAGCCGAAGCGATGGTGGAATAAGGCGCGCCATGCTCTTTACGCTCGCGTCATTTCTGATGCCGCCGCTGCTCGTGTTCGGCGTTTATCACCTGATGACGTGGTTCAACGTGTTCAAGATCAATGAGCGCGTCTATTGGCGGCGGGTGGCCCTTGCATCAGCGGTTTCTCACCTGCTGCTGGTGACAGGCTATATTGGTTTTTCTTACTTCGATTTTCAGGCCTATCGCCGGCTGAATCCCGCAGAAACCGCCTTCGGGCCCTACCTGTTCAACCAGTCCGAGTTTGTGCGGCTGATGAAGATCTTCGATACTCTGCCCGGTCTCGTGATCCAGATAGTCTTTTCGATCCTGAACCGGGCGGGGATAAATCCGCCCGGCCTGGTCATCGTCACCTTTGTGATCACTTACCTCTTCGGAACGCTGCAGTGGTTCTGGATCGGCGGTGGTATCGGCGCGCTTCTCGAAAAATTCTGGGCAGGGCTCAAGACTGGTGATGAGGAAGATGAGGAGTGGTTTTGAGCCGCGAATCAGGGCGTTAGAAACACAAAGACACAAAGGGCACAAAGACACAAAGAAGCCGGCACCAAAGGATCTTTAACGCCGGCTTCTTTGTGTCTTTGTGCCCTTTGTGTCTTTGTGT
>Ga0137403_10004152_pt1 | contig 17137 bp, 17 predicted proteins | sample CZOMad2_1_16fung_FD_122057 | JGI IMG/M metagenome (GOLD analysis project Ga0137403, IMG submission 122057) | Vadose zone soil fungal communities from Angelo Coast Range Reserve, California, USA - CZOMad2_1_16fungal (Hybrid Assembly) | ecosystem: Environmental > Terrestrial > Soil > Vadose zone...
TCGCAATACTCTTCCTTGCTTCTCTCGCCGCTTGCGTGGGACCGCAGCCGGTGCCGCTCGCCGGCGTGCCGGACAAGCTCAAGCCCGGCGCGAACGAGTCGCTGGCGATAATCGTTCCCGCGAAGGGCGTGCAGATCTACGAATGCCGCGCGAGCAAGGACCTGACCGGAGGATACGAGTGGGCCTTCCTCGCTCCCGAGGCCGAGCTCTTCGACGCGCGCGGAAACCGGATCGGCCGGCACTATGCCGGCCCGCACTGGGAATCGAACGACGGCAGCAAGATCCAGGGCGCCGTGAAGGAGCGCGCCGACGCTCCCACGGCCGGCGCGATCCCCTGGCTTCTCCTCGCCGCGAAGTCGGTCGGTGCCGACGGCTCCTTCAGCAAGATCAGGAGCATACAGCGCGTCAACACCGCCGGTGGCGTGGCGCCCGGCGGCGGGTGCACCGCCGCCACCTCCGGCGCGCCCGCGCGCGTCCCCTACACGGCGGACTATTACTTCTACACCGCAAGATAGGCGGTCGGCGAAGACGGCCACGACGGCCGCGACGAGGATTGAGCCGCAGACTGCCGGTTAATCGGTCAGAAAATTCCGTCCCGAGGCGATCGCCTTGGGCACTTCGGCCTCGTCCTTGAGGGCGACGCCGGTGAGCTTGCGCCGCCGCGCCTCGCCCATGAGGTAGTGGAGCTTGTGCGCGGCGAGCTCGCAGCTCAGGCCTTCGCGCCGTATGTTCGAGATGCAGTTGCGCAGGGCGTCGGGCGTGCCCACTCGCGGAGCGTAGGTCAGGTAGACGCCCATGCTGTCGGGAGAGCTCAAGCCCGGCCGCTCGCCGATCAGGATGGCGACCATCCCGGCGCCGAGGACCTCGCCGACCTCGTCGCCCACGGCCACCCGGCCCTGCTCGACGATTGTCAGCGGCGCGATACGCCATCCCTCGAGTTTCGCGAGCGCCGCGTCGAGAAAGGGCAAGGCGTTTTCTTCGATGGCGAAGGCAGAGAGCCCGTCGGCGAGGACAAAGGCCGCGTCGAACGTGCCCTCAGAGCGGCGCGCCAGCACCTCGAGCCTCGCTCGGGAATCCCGGTCCAGCTGGCGGCCCTGGTCGGGACGCTGCAGGTAGATATGGCGATCGCCGGCGGCACTGCGCAACGTGATGACCTCGCGGCCGCGCCCCTCGAGCGCTGCGCGCAGTGGCTCGACCGCGAGCGGATGGTGAACGGCGTCGCGTGCGCGGGCGTGCGCGAGCTGGAATTCCAGATGCGGCTGGGTCGGCAGGCTCGTCCCCGCGCGCCCCAGCGCGATCCGCGCCGGGGTCAGCCGACGCAAGGCCTGCCAAGGATTGGCGACGGTCGGGGCTTCAGGTTTTTCCATCGTTCTGCGCCGACAAGGCGCGCCGGAAAGGCCGGGGCAGCGCCTGCGCAAGGCGCAGCCCCTCGCCGCGCTCGAGCACGCCGGCGTTCTGCAGCCACGCCTCGAATTCCGGCGCGGGCTTCAGGCCCAGTACCCGGCGCACATACAGCGCATCGTGAAACGAGGTGCTCTGGTAGTTGAGCATGATATCGTCCGAGCCGGGGACGCCCATGATGTAGGTGACTCCGGCCACGGCGAGCAGCGTGAGCAGCGTGTCCATGTCGTTCTGGTCCGCCTCCGCGTGGTTGGTATAGCAGACATCGCAGCCCATCGGAACGCCGAGCAGCTTGCCGCAGAAGTGGTCCTCGAGCCCGGCGCGGACGATCTGCCTGCCGTCGTAAAGGTATTCCGGGCCGATGAAGCCGACGACGGTGTTCACCAGGAGCGGCTCGAACCCGCGCGCCACGGCGTAGGCCCGCGCCTCGCAGGTCTGCTGGTCGACGCCGTGGTGGGCGTTGGCGGAGAGCGCGCTGCCCTGGCCCGTTTCGAAGTACATGACGTTGTCCCCGGCCGTTCCGCGCTTGAGCGAGCGCGCCGCGTCGCGCGCCTCTTCGAGGATGCGCAGGTTGACGCCGAAAGCCGCGTTGGCAGCCTGCGTCCCGGCGATCGACTGGAACACCAGGTCCACCGGCGCTCCGCGGTTGATCGCCTCGATAGTGGTGGTCACGTGGGTGAGCACGCAGGACTGCGTGGGGATTTCGTACTTGGCAATGACCGCATCGAGCATGCCGATGAGCGCGATCACCGCGGCGACGCTGTCGGTCGCGGGATTGACGCCGATCACCGCGTCGCCGCTGCCGTACAGGAGGCCGTCGACGATGCTGGCTGCGATCCCGCCGGGGTCGTCGGTCGGATGGTTGGGCTGGAGCCGCGTCGAGAGCCGCCCTTTCAGCCCTAGGGTGTCGCGGAACCGGGTCACCACCCGGCACTTCTGCGCGACGAGGATCAGGTCCTGCACCCGCATGATCTTGGACACCGCCGCCGCCATCTCCGGCGTGAGGCCCGGGGCGAGGGCGGCAAGCGCCGCCTCGTCCGCCGCGTCGGACAGCAGCCAGTTGCGGAAGTCGCCCACCGTGAGATGCGCGACGGGCGCGAAGGCGGCCGTGTCGTGCCCGTCGACGATGAGCCGAGTGACCTCGTCCTCTTCGTAGGGAATCAGCGCTTCGCTCAGGAACGTCTTAAGCGGCACATCTGCGAGGGCCATCTGTGCCAGGACACGCTCCGCGTCGTCTTGCGCCGCGATTCCGGCCAGGGCGTCCCCCGAGCGCGCCGGGCTCGCCTTGGCCATCAGGTCCTTGAGGTTGCGGAACCGGTGCGTGCGGCCGGCGGCGGTGTGCGAATAAGCTGTCATGGTCTTCTTTCCCCTGCAGAGGTTATTATCCGCCAGTCATATCGGGTCGATCGGTCATAGAAACGTAACAGCCAAGAGGAGGACTTGCCGTTATGGAAGCTGCCCAAGAACCGCGACTGCTGTTTCCCAAGCTCAAGCCGTTCTACGACTGGGTCGAGCCGTACACCTGGCCGCTGGTCCGCCTGACCGTCGGGCTGATGATCATTCCGCACGGCTGGCCCAAGCTGATGATGGGCGTCGGCGCGACGGCGCAGATGGCCCTGGTCAAGCGGGGCATCGCGCCGGCGGAGCCGCTGGCGGTGATTCTCATCCTCCTGGAGACCGTCGGCGGGCTGTGCGTGGCCCTGGGCCTGTTCACGCGCTTTTTCGCCGCGGCGATCACGATCGAAATGGCGGTAATCGTGTACCACCATCTGCCCAAGTTCGGATGGACGAACCCCGGCTACGAGTATCCCCTGATGTGGGGCATCATCATGTTCGTGGTGGCGCTGCGCGGCGGCGGCGCGTATTCGCTCGACCGCAAGCTCGGCTGGCAGCTGTAGCATGCGGGACTGACGAACCGAAGGCGCCGATGGACGATCGCGAACTGCTCCTCGAGGCATGGAAGGCCACGGTCGAGACGCAGCGGCATTTCAACGACGTCGCGATGAAGCTGCGCAGCTTTGCGCTGACGTTGATCGCGGCGATCCTCACGGCGGAGGGCCTGGTCGGCGCGGGTCCGTTCGCCATCGGCGCCGCGCTGATCACCTGGGTCGCGTTCTATCTGCTCGACCGCTGGTATTACCACTACCTGCTGATCGGCGCGGTCCTCCACGGGCAGGACCTGGAGAAGCGCGCGGCGCAGCTGGGCATGTCGCTTCCCGAGGCCGTGGATTCCGGCGGGTCGCTGCTCGGCCTGACGTACCGGATCTCGAAGCTCAACCAGGAAGGCTGGGGCGTCAGGGCCAAGTACAAGGTCGATGTCTACTATGCCCTGATCGCGGCCGCGATTCTCGCCCTGCTCCTTCTGCGGTTCTGGGCTCTGGAATAGAGACAATAGGGGATGGAAGGCAGGAGTCCAGTCGACGCCGGCGAGGACCCGCTCGCAATCTACCGCGAGCGCATCCTGTACGCCACCGCAACCGCAGCGGCGGTTTTCCTCACGCCGTTTTCAGTCAACGCCTTCGTGCAAGGGCGCCTCGCTCTGGGGACCGGTATTTTGTGCGCCGTGCTTCTTCTCGGCATCGATGCGCTGGCCATCTACCTGAAGAAATCTCCCCCTCTCCCGCTGGTCCTGCTCCTTGTCCCGGCGATCCCGGGCATGGGGCTTGCGCTAAAGCTCCAGGGCTTTTTCGGCGCGCTATGGTGCTATCCCATGGTGCTGCTCTTTACGTTTTCCCTGTCACAGCGCGTGGCCAACGCGGGCAACATCGTGCTGCTCGTGAGCATGACCGCGCTGGTGTATCACTTTATCGGCCTTGAGTACACGATCCGCTTTTTCATGACGCTGACGCTCACCATCATCCTGGCCACCATCACACTGAGCATCGTCGGCGCCCTGCAGCGCAGGCTGATCGATCAGGCGATCATGGATCCTCTAACCGGCGCTTTCAACCGGCGCCACATGGAGGGATCCCTCGGCGACGCCATCGAGCGGCAGCGGCGCAGCTCGGCGCCGGCTTCGCTGCTTCTTATCGATGTCGATCATTTCAAGCGCATCAACGACCAGTTGGGTCATGCGAAGGGCGACGGCGTGCTGAAGGGAATCGTTTCCGTGGTAGGAAAGCGTTCGCGCAAGCTCGATCTGTTGTTTCGCATCGGCGGCGAGGAATTCATGTTGTTGCTGCCCGACACGCAGGAGGCCGCGGCCGCGATCCTCGCGGAGCAGCTCCGCGCCTCCATCGCGAAATCTCCGCTGCTCGACGGGAGGCGCGTGACGGTGAGCGTAGGCGTAGGTGAGCTTCAACCCGGCGAGTCGATGGACTCGTGGATCAAACACACCGACGATGCCTTGTACGCGGCCAAGAACGCGGGCCGAAACCGAGTGGCCCGCGCCGCAGAGGTGCCAGCCCAAGAACAGATTCAATGAGCGAAACCAGGCTTCCCCCGCCCGTCATCCCACGCAACTTCTACGCCGCGGGCCTCAACTACCTCGCCCACATCGAGTGGGCGAACAGCCGCGGCGCGAGCCACAAGGTTCCGCCCCAGCCCGACATCGGCTACCGCTCCGCCGCCGCGCTGATCGGCTCGGGCGAGGACATCGTGATTCCCGCGGATTCGCCCGGCCCGGTCGAGTACGAAGGCGAGCTGGTCGCAGTAATCGGGAAGAAGGCGAGAAACGTCGAGGAGAAGGACGCGCTCGGCTGCGTTCGCGGCTACACCCTGGGCAACGACGTCAGCGAACGCTCCTGGCAGAAGACCGACCGCACGCTGTGGCGCGCGAAGAGCGCCGACACCTTCAAGCCCATGGGACCGCGCATCGTCTCGGGCATCGATCCCCAGAACCAGGTGATCGAGGTGCGCGTGAACGGCCGCACGGTGTCGAGCTACAACACCAAGGGCATGATCTTCGGCGTGGCGCGCTACATCGCGCGCATGTCGCGCTACGTGACGCTCCACCCCGAGGACATCATCTGGTTCGGCTGCGACGGGCCGACCGAGCCGGCGCTGCAGCACGGCGACCTCGTCGAGGTGGCGAACGACGCGATCGGCGTTCTCGCCAACCGGGTGAGGAGGGAGGCTTGATCGCCGCGGCCGAACCGCGCAGACTGCGTCCATGAAAGTCAGCGTCTACAACCGGCGGGGCGAGCTCGTCGGACCCGTGGACAGTCCCCGGGTCGTCAAGACCGACGCCGAGTGGCAGCGCCAGCTCACACCCGAACAATACGAGGTCGCGCGGGGAAAGGGCACCGAGCAGGCGTTCTGCGGGCTGCTCCTCGACAACAAGCGCGACGGCGTCTATGCCTGCGTGTGCTGCTCGCTCCCGCTCTTCTCCTCCGACTCCAAATTCCATTCGGGCACCGGCTGGCCGAGCTTTTTCCGGCCGGTCGCCCCCGAGAACGTCGTGACCGAGGAGGACCGCAGCTACGGGATGCGGCGCACGGAAATTCTCTGCGTCCGCTGCGCGTGTCATCTGGGGCACGTCTTCGACGACGGCCCCCGTCCCACCGGCCAGCGGTTCTGCGTCAACTCGGAGTCCCTGGTCTTCGTCGACCGTGAGGATCTCGCGACCCTCGTGGACCCGGCCGCTGAGGCCGTCACACAGGAGTAAGCCATGCCGATCAGAAACGTACTGGTCTCGATAGCGTTCGCGCTGTCCGCCTCGGGTATCGCCGCCGGCGTTCACGCACAGGGAAGCGCGCAAAAAGTGGACAAGGCCTACAGACAGGGACCCTGCTCGAATGACCTCAAGAAATTCTGCGCCCGCGTCAAGCCGGGAGAGGCCCGGATCGCCAAGTGCATGGCGGACAATTTCCGTCAGCTCGAGCCGGCCTGCCGGGGCATGGTGCAGTCTGCCATAGACAAGCGCGGCGGCCTGGCGAAGGCGTGCAAGGCCGATGCCGAGGCACTCTGCAAGGGCATTCGGCCCGCGGAGGGGCGCGTGCTGTCCTGCCTCAAGGGGCGGGAGGCGGATCTCAGCTCCGGCTGCGCGGCCGAATTCAAGCGTGTGGGCAGCGACCCGACGGTAACCCAGTAAACCATCGCATAGGGAGGCACCATGTCGTTCAGAAACGCTTTGATCTCGACCGCATTCATCCTGCTCGCCGCCGGGTTCGCGACGAACGCCCCCGCCCAGGGGAGAAAAGGCGACGGGCCCTGCGCCGCGGACGCGAAGAAATTCTGCGGCAACGAACAGCCGGGAGGCGGCAGGATCGCGAAATGCATGAAAGCCCACGAAGCCCAGCTCTCGCCCGCGTGCCAGAGCGAGATGAAGCGGGTCGAGGAGAGAATCGAGCAGGTGAAGGAGGAGTGCGGCGCCGATGCGAAGAAATTCTGCCAGGGCATCCGGCCCGGACAGGGACGCATCCTCGCGTGCCTCAAGAGTCATCAGTCGGAGCTCGCTCCGGCCTGCGCGGCAGAATTCAACAAGGCCGGGAAGAAGTAGCCGCCTTTCCGGCGGCGCAGCTACTCCGGGATGGACGCCCTCGATGAGCGCCTGATCCGCGTTTCGGGCGCCGGCGTCCGGCGCGAGCACGGCGAGCTGCGCCCCGGCGAAGCGGGGCCGGTAAGGCCCGACTACCGGGTGGTCGAGAAGTGGATGACGCCGCCCGAGGCTTTTCGCGCGTTGTGCGCGGCCTGCGTTCAGCATCTCGAAGCCAACCGGGTGGGCGCGCTCGCCGGCGCCGATCCGGAATACCTCCACCAGATGCGCGTCGCCTTGCGGCGCTTACGGACCGCGTTCGACATTTTCGCGGACGCCGCTCCCGACGCGGCCGGGCTGGACGGCGAGCTGCGCTGGCTCAGTCGCGCCCTGGAGCGCGCGCGTGACTGGGACGTGTTCGTCGCGGACACGCTCAAGCCCACGCTGTCCGGGCGCCCGCGCCATGCCGGCCTGCGCGCTCTGCGGGAAGCATGCGAGGAGCTGAGCGCGGAGGCGAGGAGCGCAGCGCATCGCGCGCTCGAGTCGCGGCGCTATTACGGGCTGATGCGCGCGCTGCGCTCGCTGAGCTACGGCGATGCGCCGCGTCCCTCGGGCGCGGTGCGCTCGCTGCCGATGCGGCACGCGGTCGCGGTGATCGGCGCGATGTACGGCAAGGCCAGAAAGCGGGGAAGAAAGCTCAGGCACCTCGGGTCCAAGGATCTCCACCGGCTGCGGAACGCCGTAAGGCGGCTGCGCTACGGCCTCCTGTCGCTCGCTCCCCTGCTGCCTGAAGCGCGCGTGCGGGCGCTCGCCGAATCGGTCGAGTCCCTGCAAGAAACCCTGGGCGGCATGAACGACTGCGCGGTCGCCGGTAAGCTGATCGAGGAGGCGCGCGGCCGCGCGCGCGGGCCGCGGCTGCGCAAGGTGCGCAAGCTCCTCGGGAAGCGGATCGCGGCGGCCCGGGTGGTCCGCCGCGAGGCGCTCAGGGCCCAGTGGGAGGATTTCCGCGCCGCGGAGAGATCGTGGGCCTACGCGGGCGGCTGATCCTACTCGTCGCTGCGGATCTCCGGATAAACGTCCTTCGCTTCGTTGCGCTTGCCGTCCGCGTCGTACCAGCAGAGCTTCCCGGCGGCTTCGCCCTTCGTCACTTTGTGCGAGCCGTCGCAGAAGGGCAGGTTGCCCGAGAGGCCGCAGGCGCAGATCCATTGCGATTCTCCGCCGACTTTCACCTCGTAGGGGTGGTCGCGGTGTCGTTTCACGATTCGAGCCATGGAGATCTCCTTCGGGACCGGTAACGCTTCATAGACCCCAGTTCTGGCCCCCGCGTTCCCGCCGCATTGCCTCCCGCGGAAGCCTTTGTTACATTGGCCGAAACCACCAGAAACCACCACCAAGGAGACTACATGTCACGCATTCTCACCGGCGTCGCGGCCGCGCTCTTGGCCTGCGGCGCGCACGCCCAGGTGCTCGGCTTCGGCAGCCCGCCGCAGGGCCAGATCGGCTACAACATGAGCTCGGCGATCGCCCGTGTCATGGCGGAGGCCGCGGGCGTGCAAAGCCGCGTCCAGCCGTACTCGGGATCGAGCGCCGTGCTGCCGCTGGTCAATTCCGGCGAGCTCGATCTCGCCGTGTGCAACGTGCTGGAGATCGAGGAGGCGACCAAGGGTGAAGGGGCCTACGAGGGCCGCAAGCAGGCGAACCTGCGCGTGCTGGGAGTGATCTTCCCGCTCTACTCGAGCATCTTCGTGAGAAAGGATTCGCCGATCAAGTCGCTCGCCGAGCTGAAGGGCAAGCGTATCCCTTACGGCTTCTCCGCCCAGGTGACCCTCGAGCGCATCGTCGACGCGATCATCGCCACCGGCGGCCTCGCCCGGCGCGACGTCGTTCAAGTGCTCGTGCCCAACGTCAATCGCGGCGCGGACGACTTCATGGAGGGCAAGATCGACGGCGGCTTCTTCGCGCTGGGAGCGGCGAAGGTTACCGAAGTGGACAAGACCGTCGGCGGCATCCGCTATCTGCCGCTGTCCGACGACGCGAAATCCGTCGCGGCCATGAACAAGATCATGCCGTACGCCTATGTCATCACGGTGAATCCCTCGCCCGCCTTCGTCGGGCTGGACGGGCCGACGAAGCTCATGGCCTACGACTACCTGGTCGCGGTGGGCGCGCACGTCAAGGACGACGCGGTGTACAAGATCGCCAAGGCGATGTTCGAGAACAAGCCGAAGCTAGCCGAGAGCTTTCGCGCCTTCGGCGGCTGGGACCCGCAGACCATGAACAAGGACATGCCGGCCTCCTTTCATCCGGGCTCGGTGAAATTCTTCAAGGAAAAGGGCCTCGGAGCCAAGCCTTAGTCCTCGATGGCTGAAGAATTCCTCGGGGACAGCTCGCCTGTCCGGCGGCCTTACGCCCGGACGCTGTTCGCGCTGCAGGCGCTGCTCGTCGTCTGCGTCACGGGCTGGGTGCTCGACCTCGCGCGCCCCCTCGGACTCAACCTCTACACCGAGCAGCTGCTGCTCGCGGTCCTCGGCTTCGCCATCGCGATCTGCTTTCTGATCGCGCCGGCGAGCCCGCGTTTCAAGGGACGCGTTCCCTGGTGGGACCTGGTCGCCGCGTTCGCTGGGCTCGCGCTATGCCTCTACCTCGCCTGGCGCTATCCCGAATTGAGTGATCGCCTCACCATGCGGCCCCTCGACGGCATCCTGATGTCGGCCGCGCTCGCGCTGCTCGTTCTCGAGGGGACGCGGCGCATGGCGGGGTTCTCGCTCGTCGGCTTCACGCTCGGTGGAGTCGTGTACGCGATGCTCGGCCACTATCTGCCCGGCGTGTTCCAGTCGCGGCCGGTGGATTTCACGCGGCTGCTCGTGTACCTGAATCTCGACACCAACGCGCTGCTCGGCACGTCGCTGCAGATCGGCGTCATCGTGATCGTGCCCTTCATCCTGCTCGGACAGGTGCTCGGGCGCTGCGGCGGCTCGGAGTTCTTCACCGACCTCGCGCGCGCCTGGATGGGCCGCTACCGCGGCGGCTCCGCGAAAGTCGCGGTGGTCGGCTCGGCGTTCTTCGGCATGATCTCGGGAAGCGCGGTGGCGAACGTCTCGGCGGTCGGCGTGGTCACCATCCCGCTGATGAAGCGCGCGGGCTTCCCGGCGCAGATCGCGGCGGCGATCGAGGCGGTGGGCTCCACCGGCGGGCAGCTGATGCCTCCGGTGATGGGCGCGGCGGCCTTTCTCATGGCCGAAGTGCTCGGCGTCCCCTACGCGCAGGTGATGATCGCCGCGATCATTCCCGCGCTGCTCTACTACCTCGCGCTGTTCTTCGCGGTGGACATCGAAGCCGCGAAGCGCGGCATCCATGGCGAGCCCGCCGAGCGCCTGCCGCAGACCCTCGCGGTGCTGAAGGCGGGCTGGTATTTCCCGCTGCCGTTCATCGTGCTGGTGTACGCGCTCGTGCAGTGGGGGTGGCAGGCCGAGCACGCGGCGCTGCTCGCCACCGCCGTGCTCATCGCCCTGTCGCTCGCGTTCGGCTACAAGGGCGAGCGCGTGCCGGTCAAGGACATCGTCAAGGCGATCGTTTCCACCGGCGGGACGGTGGTGGACCTGATCCTGATCTGCGCCGTCGCGGGAATGTTCATCGGCATCCTCAACATCACCGGGCTCGCTTTCGGGATGACCCTGCAGCTGCTCGAGATCACCGGCCAGAACCTGCCGATGATGCTCCTGGTGACGGCGGGCATGGCGGTCCTGCTCGGCCTGGGCCTGCCGACGGTCGGCGTATACATCATCATGGCGACGTTGATCGCGCCGGCGCTGGTGAAAGTCGGCGTCGCGCCGATGGCGGCGCACATGTTCCTGCTGTACTTCGGCGTCATGTCGATGGTGACGCCCCCGGTGGCGCTCTCGGCCTTCGCCGCCGCCAACATCGCCGGGGCCGACGTCGACAAGACCGGCTGGACCGCCACGCGCATCGGCTGGGCCGCGTACATCGTGCCCTTCCTGTTCGCGGTCTCGCCGAGCCTGCTGATGCAGGGCGACCCGTTGACCATCGCCTGGGCGGTGCTCACCGCTGCGCTCGGCATCTGGATGGGAACGATAGGGGTCGTGGGTTACTACTCCGGCCCCATCGCCGTCGTTTCGCGGATCCTGTTCGTCGCCGCCGGGGTGCTGCTCCTGATTCCCTCGGACGCATTCAAGGGCGCGATCTTCACCGATATCGCGGGGCTCGTCCTCGGCGCGGTGCTGCTCGGGCGCGAGCTGTTGCGGGGTCGAAAGGGAAGCGCATGAGATTCATGGTTCTGCTCCTGGCGCTGGCGCCGATCCCCGCTCTTTCCCAGCAGGGCGACGACTATCCCGCCAGGACGATCCACATCCTCGTCGGCTTCACGCCGGGCGGCGGTCCCGACATCACCGCGCGCTACATCGCGCAGAAGCTCGGCGACGCCTGGAAGCAGCAGGTGATCGTCGACAACCGCCCGGGAGCGGGCGGCACCATCGCCGCCGGAACGGTGGCGCGCGCCGCGCCCGACGGCTACACGCTGCTCTCGGTGTCCTCCGCGCACGCCGTCGCCGCGGCGATCTACCCGAAGCTGCCCTACGACACTTTCAAGGACCTCGCGGGCATCACCGAGACCGCGAGCTCGAGCTACGTGCTCGTGGTCGCCCCGTCGCTCGGCATTCGCACGGTGGGCGAGCTCCTCGCCCGAGCGAAGGCCATGCCCGGGCAGCTCAATTTCTCGTCGGCGGGCGTGGGCAGCGGCACTCACTTCGCCGGAGAGCAATTCAAGGCGATGGCCGGGATCGACGTGGTGCACGTGCCCTTCAAGGGGATCCCCGAGTCGCTCACCGAGACCATGACCGGCCGGGTGCAGTTCTTCATGGCACCGATGGCGAACGGCCTGAATCTCGTGCGCGAAGGCAAGCTCACCGGGCTCGCGGTGTCCTCGGCGAAGCGCGATGTTCTGCTGCCGGACCTGCCGACGATCTCGGAGTCGGGGGTCCCGGGGTACGAGTCCATCCTGTGGTTCGGCCTCCTTACCTCGTCGGGCGTGCCGCGTCCGATCGTGAACAAGCTCAATCGCGAGATCGTGCGCATTCTCCGGGACGCAGGGACGTACGAGCGTTTCTCCCCGATCGGAATGACGCCCCGTCCGACGAGGCCGGAGGACTTCGACCAGCTCATCCGCGACGACGTCGCGGTGTTCGCCAGGATCGCGCGCGAGGCGAACATCAAAGCGGAGTAGAATTCCGCTCATGTCGACCGTCGCAACGCGCAGCGACATCGCGACGCTCGCGATGGAGATCGTCGAGCACTTGCGCGACGTCAGGCGGCGGCTGGCCGAGGAGATCAGGAGCTATCCGACGCCGATTCCCCGCTGCGACGCCCAGTTCAACCACCTTTACGAGCAGCTGGGCAGGCTCGCTCGCGACCTCGACGGCATCGAGAGCGGGAAGCCTTCCCGCGCGCTCGTCGAGCGGTTCATCGCCTCCAGGCCGTATACGGACGATCCCTCGGAGCGGGATTTCCGCCTGCGGGCCGGGAAAGCGCTTCAGTCCTTCGCCTCGGTGTAGCCGAGGAAGCTTTCCGGGCTCACGCGCAGCGCCGCTCCCGTGGGGCAGGCGCGCACGCAGGCGGCGCCGCCGGGAAGGTCCTTGCACATGTCGCACTTGACGGCCTTCTTCGGGATGTCCTTGGATTTCGGCGCGGGCTCCAGGCCCGGCTCCGGCCCCATGCCCAGCAGGAGCCACGACACCAGGCTCGGCGGCTTGCGCTCGGGGTCCACGGGCGCGAGCTGGATCACGCCGTAGGGGCAGTTGCGCTCGCAATTGCCGCAGCCGATGCAGGTGTCGTTGATGAATACCTCGCCGTTCGCCGAGCGGTGGATCGCGTCGGGCGGGCAGTCCTTCATGCAGTGCGGGTGCTCGCAGTGGCGGCACGAGGTCGGCACGTGGATCTGGGCGAAGGTCGGGCCCGCCTCGCGATCCAGGCGCGAGGTGCCGTCGTGCACGTCGGCGCAGGCTTTCTCGCAGTGGTTGCAGCGGATGCACAGCGATTCGTCGATGAGCAGCACGTCGGTCGCCTCGCCCATGCCCTGCTGCAGGAGAAAGGCGATGATGTTGCCCGGGTCGGGCTGGGCCTCCATCGCGGCGTTGACGCGCATGCGGTCGAGGAACCGCGCCTCCATCTCCTCGCGCCACTTGGGATTGCGCGCAAGCACGCGCTTGAAGGTCTCGGAGTTGAGCACCACCACCTCGGTCGTCACCGCCGCCTTCACCGTCGCCGTGCGCGGCGTCTCGGTGAGCAGGGCCATCTCGCCCACGTAATTGCCCGCCGACAGGTAGGAGAGCACCACCTCGCGCCCGGCGATGGTGCGCGAGATCATCACCGAGCCGCGGCGGATGAGGTACAGCCCGTCGGGCTGGTCGCCTTCCTTGAACAGCACCTCGCCGCCGGCGCAGCGGCGCACCTGCACCCCGTCGGTGACCAGCTCCTCGAGCTCGGCGTCGGGCAGCATCGGCGCGAGGTAGGCGCGCACCGCGCGCTTCATGAAGGTCTCGTCGACGGTCTTGCGCACCGATTCCACCTGAGCGATGAGCTTGAGCATCGCGCGGCGCGGGGCCTCGACGAGAACGCAGTCGCCGCCCGCCTTGACGGTGCTCGAGCGGCGCCTGCCGGACACCAGCCCCAGCTCGCCGAAGAATTCGCCCGCGCCGATGCGGATCCACGAGCCGTCGGCGATCTCGACCAGCACCTGGCCGCCGGCCACCATGAAAAAGGAGTTGGTGTAGTCGTTCTTCCTGAAAATGACATCGTCCAGGCTCGGGGCCAGCAGCTCGCTCTCGAGCATGAACTCGCGCAGCTGCAGCCGGTTCAGCCCCTCGAGCAGCGGCACGCTGTCGTGCACGAAGTCGAGCACCTCCGCCACGCTCTTGCCGCGCGCGAACGCCGCGAACTTCTGCGCGAGCAGCGGCTCGTCGGCCGGCGCGACCGATTTCCCGAGCGCGAACTCCACCGCTTCGTAGCCCTGGTTCATCGCCTGCTTGATGAGCGGGTAGCCGCCGAGCGCGCCGATGACGTAGAGCCCCTTGACGTTGGACTCGTAGCGGTCGGTGAGCCTGGGCACGGCATTGGGATCGGCGTTCGGGAACTTCACCCCGAAGCCTTCGACGAGCTTGCGCGGCGGTATCCCGCCCAGGCGCGCGATGATGCGGTGGCACTCGATCACGTCGGGCCCGTCGGGCGTTTTCACCTTGAACCGCAGCGGCACGTCGCCCCCGGCCTCCTCGACTTTCATTGCCGTGGTGCCGTAGCGGCACTCGATCTTGCCGTCCTTGATGGCGTTGAGCACCAGCGTCAGGTTGCCTTCCTTGCAGCGGGCGAACTCCTCGTTGCGGTTGATGAGGATCACCTGGTTCTGCTCCGCGAGCGCCACCGCGTTCTCGATCGCCGCGTCGCCCGCGCCGACGACGACGATGGTCTCGCCGTCGAAGGCCTGCGGATCGTCGAGCTGGTATTGCACGCGCGGCAGCTCCTCGCCCGGGACGCCGAGCGGGCGCAGGTTGCCCTGCAAGCCGATCGCGAGGATCACCTTCCCCGCGTAGAAGGTCTCCCCCGACTTGGTGCGGACCTCGAAGGCCTTGTTCTCGCCCTTGATCTCGGTAACCTCGGCGCCGTAGCGGATGTCGACGCGCAGCTTCTGGATCTCGGCGTTCCAGGTGTCGAGCACGGTCTCGCGCTTGCCGGCGGCGAAGCTCAGGGGACTCCTGAGCGGCAGGATCTGCGGCTCGGCCATCACGTGCTTGCCCTTCTGGTACTTGTAGATGGTGTTCGAGGCCTGGTCGGCAGCCTCGAGCAGCACGTAGGGGATGCCGAGCTCGGCGCAGTGGGCCCCGGCCGACAGCCCCGCGGGCCCCGCGCCGATGATGCAGATCTCGTTTCTGCGGAATTCGATTCTCTGGTCGAAGTTCGTGGCCATGATCTACCTCACCGTCTTGCCGAGCTCGGAGAGCGCGGCGCGGAATCTTTCCGGTCGGAAGGTCTCGTCGTTCCTTACCTCGGCGTGCAGCCGGTCGAGCGCCGCGTTGGCGGCGCGAACCCCGGAGAGCTCGCCGCGCTTCGCGAGGAAGTTGAGCACGCTGCCGATCGCCATCGTCGCCTGCTCGGCGCCGGCGTAGTCGCTGTACTCGCCCGCGATGCCGTCGCCGATCAGCCCCGAGAGGATGCCGTGCAGGTCGTTGCCGTCGAAAGCGCGCACCGCGAGCCGGCTCACCAGCCGGTCGAGCCCGGCGCGCAGCTTCCTCGCCGTCTCCAGCGTGTCGCCGCCTTCGCCCGCGACCGCCCGGTATAGCGCCGAGACCTGACCGCTGTATTCCTTCTCCTCGCCGGGAAGCGTCTGGCGCACGATCTGCCGCAGCATCAGCAGGTTCGCGTCGTTGAACCGGATGCGCCCCGGGCCGATGCCCTGCCTCGGCGTCCAGCGCACGTTCGACATCGGGTGGTGGCAGGCGTGGCAGTCGAAGACGACCAGCTCGGGGAAGAAGCCGTCGTGGCTGCGCTTGGGGTCGAGCAGCACGTCGATCAGCTCCTGGGCGACGATCGCCTGGCCGATCGCCCACACGCGCACGCCGTCCCAGGTGCGCTTGCGCTTCTGCCAGTCGGCGTCGATGACGAAATGCGCAGGCTCGGTCTGGGTGAAGGTGTCGAGCTCGAAGCTCATGCGCGGATGTCCCGCGCCCATCATGCGGTGCGTGACGATCTTGTCCTTGTTGCCGAAGTGGCAGGAGATGCACAGCCGCGCCTGCGCCACCGGCTCGCTGGTCGGGTACAGGCCGCGCTCGATGTTCTCGGCGTGGGTCACCCCGGGAGCGACGTGCGAGCGTATCCAGTTTTCGGAGGGGCCGTGGCAGGCCTCGCAGCCCACGCCGTCGCCGAGCTTGAAGCGCTCGCCGCGACGCTCGGGGCGCGGGTTGTGCGTGTGGCAGTCGAGGCACAGCTTCGCCTGGTGAGCGGGCTCCTTCAAGCCCAGGTTGCGCGCGATGCGCTGCGAGCGTTCCTCGAAGAGAACCGAGTAGGCCTTGCTCGCGTGCTTGTCGACGCGCGACCAGGTGACGTATTCGGTCTGCAGGACGTTCGAGTCCTTCCACGGCGTCACCGAGCCGTGGCACAGGCTGCTCGCGCAGGTCACCACGCCCAGGTGCTTGCCGGGCGCCTCGTAGGGCAGCGGTGCATCGGCCGCCGCGGACGCCGAGGCGAGGATGAGGAATGCGGGCATCAGCCTCATCGGTCCTCCACGGTCCACACGGTGCCGTCGCGTCGCAGGTAGAAACGCTCCTGCTCCTCGCGCGTGAAAGGCCGCGACCCGATGCGCCCGAAGACCGCGATCTGCCCGCCGGTCTCGTCCACGGCGCGGTCGCGGTCCAGGCCCTTGGCGAGCGCGATCGCGCTCGAGGCGGTCTCGCGCCAGGCGATGAGCCTGGGTTTCGGCTCGGGGCTGAAGCCGTAGAACTTCGGCTGGCTCTCGGGCGAGGTGAGCTGGATCACCGGTGGGTGCGGCAGCGCTCCCGGCGGGGTCGTCTGCACTGGCGGAAGCACCGCCGGTGCGTACACATTTCCCGCCGAGTCGACGCCGCGAACGACGTACGTGTAGGTTGCGGCCGGATCGATTCCGGTCTTGTTTTTCGTGTCCAAGTCGATGGTTCTGCTGGTGATGTCGACCAGCTGATACCCGGTCGTTGGGGTTCCCCGGTAGAGGTAGTACTGGTAGATCGGCACATCTTTGGGGGCATGCCAGATCAGTTGCATCGCCCAATAATAGTTCTGATCTTTGTCTTCGATGTCCCATTTCACGACCGCCGGAATCGTCCGGTCCCACACCGGCGCGGCGTTGCTGCCGAAGGGTGTGGTGAAAGTCGACGAGGCGGCCGAAGCCGCCGAAGAGTTGGAGTTCGCCGCGTAGATTTTGTACTGGTAAGCAGTAGCGGGATTGACGGTAGGGTCCAGGAAGCTGTTCACGCCTGCCGGTACTCTGCCCACGTACGTGTAGGTGGTGCTGCCGTTGGCGGCCCGCCAGATCTCGAAATGGTCCTCGTTGCTCGTGGTGGTTCCGCTGATGGGGCCGGGCTCCTGCCAAGTCACAACCAGCGAGCCGGTGTAACTTCCCGCGGAGCCGGCACCGGCCAGTTCCGTGGCGAGAAACGGCGCGCCGGGCGCGGTCGGGGCGGACACGGTGCCCGGCAGCGTAGCTGACACCGACGCCGAGGGCGGGGAAGCACTTTGACCGCTGGGGCCTCCGGCCACCACCTCCTCGACGCGATAGTAGTAGGT
>Ga0137403_10004153_pt1 | contig 17135 bp, 10 predicted proteins | sample CZOMad2_1_16fung_FD_122057 | JGI IMG/M metagenome (GOLD analysis project Ga0137403, IMG submission 122057) | Vadose zone soil fungal communities from Angelo Coast Range Reserve, California, USA - CZOMad2_1_16fungal (Hybrid Assembly) | ecosystem: Environmental > Terrestrial > Soil > Vadose zone...
TGATCCTGCGCATCTACTTCTCGGTGGCGCACGACCCGACCAAACTCGACCGGCAGGGGCCCGACGTCGGCACGCAGTACCGCTCGGCGATCTTCTACGGCGACGCGGAGCAGCAGCGCATCGCCCAGGCCTACATCGCGCAGCTGGAGAAGGCGCGCGCTTTCCGGCGGCCGATCGTGACGCGCGTCGATCCCCTGAAGGGGTTCTATCCCGCTGAGGCCTACCACCAGGACTTTCTGATCCTGAACCCGCGCTATCCCTACATCGTGATCAACGATCTGCCGAAGATCGCGAACCTGAAGCGCTTGTTCCCGGCGCAGTACCGCGACAAGCCGGTCATGACCACGGCGTCGGCGTCCTGAAACCCAAAAGCCCGCCGCGTTTGCGGCCGGGCCGTGGCAAGGCCTCGCCCGGGGCGGCGCGCCTATACGTGGCCGTATTTTTCCAGCACCTCCTCGAGGCTCGCGCCGTGGCCGAGCTCGCCCCGGGAGGCGGCTTCAGGTGCCATAACGGACCGGTGAACTGAACTGGCGGAACGCGGCGAGCGCGCTGTAGCAGGCGAGCAGCGCCGTCTTGGGGTTGTCGGGCGAGGGCACGCTCTCGAAGCGCAGGTCGATGGTGCCGGTCCTGCCCTTGATGGTGATGAAATGGGTGTTGAATCTGAGCGCCGGGTCGGCCACGACTTTCAGGCGCGTACGGTCGAAACCGATTCCGGCGAGAGAGAGGATCGCCGCGATATTGACGTTCGCCGGGAAGTGCGGCACGCCCTCGCGCGCGGTGCCTTCGAAGAGCGTCACCGGCCCAGGGAGACGGTCGAGATCGACGCGCAGCCGCTCGACGTAGGGGATGCCCTTCCAGGCCGCGGGCGGCTTGGTGACGGCGATGCTCACTTCGTCCACGCCCGCCGCGCACGCGGCCTTGAGGGCGTCTAGCCCGCCGATTCCTCCCGAGGGAACGTAGAGCGGCGCCCGGTGCTCTTTCGAAGCGCGCTCGAGGCGCTCGCGCAGCGAGTCGTCGCAGAGCGCCCCGCCCGACAGAACGATCACCGCGATACCGGAGGACAGCAAGCTCTCGGCGTGCTCGCGCACGGCTTCGTGCGAGGCGGCCTCGATCACGATTTCGGGACGCGCGGCGATGAGCTTCTGCACGCCGACCACGAAGGGCACCTTGAATTCGCGCGCGAGCGCGCTGCCGCGGGAGGACTCGCGGCGGCCGGCTACCGCGACCACGGTCGCCTCCGCCAGCCGGCCGGCGCTGACCTGCTCGAGAAACAACCTCGCGATGACGCCGCCGCCGAGTATCCCGACGCGCACGTCAGCTCATCCGCGCTTTTCTCTTCAGCAGCCGCTCGCGCACCTTCTGCACGTCGACGATGAAGCGCTCGTGCGTGCCGCGCGCGACCGCCTCGGCGCCCGCGGCCACGGCGGCCTCGAAAGTGACGCGCCGGCCTTCGAGCTGGATCAGATTGACCGATACGGTGACCGCTTCGCCGAGAAGGGCTGGACCGACGTGTTCCCAGTTGACCTTGGTGCCGACCGAGTCCTCGCCCGGGTCGAGATGCTCGAGGAGGAGATCCCTGCAGGTGTACTCGACGTCGCTGATGATGCGGGGGGTGGCGTAGACGCGGCAATCCTCGCCCATGAAATTGATCACCCGCGAATCGTCGACGGTGATGTTTTTCGTGTGGTCGAGTCCGGGCTTCAGTGTGGGCTTCATGATTCTCCTAGGCTTGGCGCTTGCGGTCCTCGCGGATCATATCCGAGCCGCGCTCGGCGATCATCAGCGTGGGGGAGTTGGTGTTCCCCGAGGTGATCGTCGGCATGATGGACGCGTCGACCACGCGCAGAGCTTCGACGCCGCGCACGCGCAGGCGCGAATCGACCACTGCACCGGGGTCGGAGTCCGGGCCCATCTTGCACGTTCCCACCGGGTGGAAGATGGTGGTGCCGATGTCGCCGGCGGCGCGGGCGAGGTCCGCGTCGGACCGGAATTTCGGGCCCGGGAGGAATTCCTCCGGCTGGTATTTCGCGAGCGCGGGCTGGCCCGCGATGCCGCGGGTGAGTTTGAGGGACGCCGCGGCGATCCTCCGGTCGACATCGGTCGAGAGATAGTTGGGCCGGATCGCGGGGGCCGCATGCGGGTCGGCCGACTTGATGCGCACGCTGCCGCGGCTCGTCGGCCGCAGATTGGCGACGGAGGCGGTAAACGCGGGGAAGGCGTGTAGTGGATCTCCGAACTTGTCCAGAGATAGCGGTTGGACGTGGTATTCGAGGTTGGCGCTGCGTTGCGAAGGATCCGAGCGCGTGAATCCGCCGAGCTGCGAAGGCGCCATGGTGAGCGGACCGGTGCGAAAGAACAGGTACTCCAGTCCCATGGAGATCTTCCCGGTGAGCGTATTCGCCCGCTCGTTCAGCGTGCGCACGTTCTTCACCTTGAATGCCATGCGCAGCTGGAGATGGTCCTGCAGGTTCTCGCCGACGCCCGGTGACTCGTGCGCCACCGGTATGCCGTGCTCGCGCAGCAAGGACGGAGGCCCGATGCCCGAGAGCTGCAGGATCTGCGGCGAGCCGATCGAGCCCGCGGCGAGCACGGTTTCGACGCGCGCCCCCGCAAAGGCTTCCTCGCCGCCTCGCGAGAACTCGACTCCGCCTGAGCGCTTGCCCGCAAGCCGGAGCCGCCGCGCCTGCGAGTTCGTGAGGACCGTGAGATTGGGGCGCCGCATGGCCGGGCGCAGGAAACCCTTCGAGGCGTTCCAGCGCACGCCGCGCTTCTGGTTGACCTCGAACAGGCTCGAACCCTCGTTGTCGCCGCGGTTGAAGTCGCCGATCTTCGGGATCCCGGCCTCGCCCATGGCGTCGCGGAAGGCGTTGAGGATCTCCCAGGACAGGCGCTGCCGCTCGACACGCCACTCGCCCCCTTCGCCGTGCGATGCGTCGGCGCCGAGGTGGTAGTCCTCGGAGCGCTTGAAGACGGGAAGGACGTCGTTCCAGCCCCAGCCGGGATTGCCGAGGGCCTTCCATTCGTCGTAGTCGCGCGACTGGCCGCGCATGTAGACCATGGCGTTGATCGAGGAGCAGCCGCCGAGCACCTTGCCGCGCGCGTAGAGTATCGAGCGGCCGTGGAGGCCGGGCTCGGGCTCGGTCCGGTAGCACCAGTCGGTGCGCGGGTTGCCGATGCAGAAGAGGTAGCCGACCGGGATGTGGATCCAGATCCAGTCGTCCTCTCCGCCTGCCTCGAGCACGAGAACTTTCACCTCCGGGTCGGCGGAGAGCCGGTTGGCGAGCACGCAGCCCGCCGTTCCCGCGCCGACGATGACGTAGTCCCAGGTTCCGAGATCCCTTGGCATTGCGCGCTATTATGCATGCTGGGGAATGCGATGAGCTCGACAGGGAATCTCAGGCCCGGCCTGAAAGGCGCCTCGGAGCTGGTGGTGGCCGAGGCGCACACCGCGCCGCGCGTGGGCAGCGGCCGCGTGCACGTGCTCGCGACGCCGGTGATGATCAACGTGATAGAAGCAGCCGCGCTCGCGGCGATCGAGCACCTGCTACCGCAGGGTTACCAATCGTTGGGAACGCGCCTGGACATCCGCCATTTCGCGGCGACTCCGGTGGGAATGCGCGTGCGCGCCGAGGTCGAAGTCGAACGGGTCGAAGGCCGCACAGTGACCTTTCGCGTCCAGGTCGCGGACGAGAAGGAGCCGATCGGCGACGGTTCGCATGAGCGGATGGTGGTGAACGTGTCGCGTTTCGACGTCCGCGTTCAGGACAAGGTTGCGATGGTGCGCGGGAGGGCCTGAAGCTCAGGCCGCTCGGGACTCACCGGCGCTACGAGGGCCCCTGGGAGATGTCGCGGGGGCCGATTTGCCCGGAGATTCATCGCCCTTGCGCACGGCGAGGGCCACGTACACGCCCGAGGCCAGGAGCAGCACGACCAGGGACTGAAGCAGGTTGATCAGCAGATCGAGCAACGCAGGGCCTTGGTTCACGAGTTTCTCCTCCTGGGAAAAGTGCTGCGTGCGTGTCCCTCCCACCCGTTTCGGACCCGGTCGTTCCTCCGTCACGGAGACGCCCGCAGCGCAGCCCATCATCGGAACACTCGCCGCCGGAGGAAAGCTCCGCACGCAAGGTGGCGCCGGCTTTGACCCGGGGTATCGCCAGATGATACTTTTCGTGGAATTGGAGGAATCAAGCCATGAGCGCAAGCGCAGCCCTGATCGACACACTCAAGAAGGAGCTTAAGGCGCTCGGCGTCACCTACGCCGCGGTGGCGCGCGCCCTGGAGATGAGCGAGGCGAGCGTGAAGCGCATGTTTTCGCGCAAGGACTTCACCCTCAAGCGGCTCGACCAGGTGCTCGATTACGCGGGCATCGAGCTCTCGGATCTGACCCGCTCGCTAGAGCGGCGTGACCGCCTGGTATCGCGGCTTACGCCGCAGGCCGAAAAAGCCATCGTCGCCGACAGGCGCCTGGTCCTCGTGGCCATTCGGGTGCTGCACCAATGGCCGGCGGAGAAAATAATCCGCACCTACGCGATGTCGGAAGCGGAGTGCGTGCGCCACCTGGTGCGCCTGGACAAGCTGGGCATCATCCGGCTCCTTCCCGGGAACCGCTACCGGCTCCTGCTCTCGCGCACTTTTTCCTGGATTCCCGACGGACCGTTTCAGGATTTCTTCAAGGCGCAGGCGCAGAACGAATATTTCCGCACGCGCTTCGACGGTCCCGACGAGCTGATGCTGTTCGTCACGGGCCGGCTCTCGAAAGCCTCCCGGGAAGCGATGCTGGTGCGCCTGCGGCGGGTCGCAAACGAGTTCGCCGACCTGCACAGCGACGACACGCGGCGGCCGTTCGACGAGTGCACTGCGATGCACATGCTGGTCGCGATCCGCCCCTGGGAGCTGTCCAAGTTCGCCGAGATGCAGCGCCGCAAATAGCGGGAAGGCTCAGGCGAGTGCCCGGCTCGCGATCTCGAGAACTCCCTTGGAGACGCCCTTGGCGTCGCGGATGAGCTCCAGCGCGGCGCGCGCGTAGGCCTGGCGGCCCGCATCGAATTTTCTCCAGCGGTCGAAGGCGCGCGCCATGCGTGCGGCGACCTGCGGGTTGATCGGGTCGAGCGCCACGACCTGATCGGCGACGAAGGCATAGCCCGAGCCGTCCGCCGCGTGGAAGCGAACCTGGTTGCTACGGAACGCGCCGATCAGCGCGTAGACTTTGTTGGGGTTCCTGATGTTGAACGCCGGATGCGCCATCAGGCGCCTGGTGTCGGCGAGCGCACTGGGCAGGCGGCTCGCCGATTGGACCGCGAGCCACTTGTCGACCACGAGGGGCTCGTCTTTCCATCTGCGGTAGAAGGCGTCGAGGGCCGGTACGCGCTCGGGGCAGTCGCAGTTGGCGAGCCTGGCGAGCGCCGCCAACGAATCGGTCATGTTGTCCGCGGTTTCGAACTGCTTCACGCACAGCGCGCGAATGCCGGGCTGGTCGAGCTCCATCAGGAACCCGAGCGCCGCGTTGCGCAGCGCCCGGCTCCCCGCGGACGCGGCGTCGGGCGAATAGGAACCCGGGACCGCGTAGCCGCGATAGATCGCGAGCAGCTCGTCCTTGAGCGCGAGCGCCAGGCGGCGCCTGATTTCGCCGCGCACGGCGTGGATCGCGTCGGGATCGATGGTCGCCATCTGCTCGGCGATATAGCTCTCCGGGGGTAGGGCGAGCATTTCCGCGGCGAACGCCGGGTCCCGTGGCGCGTCCTCGAGCACGCGAGCGATCGCCGCCACGAAGGTTCCGGCGAGCTTGATTCCGCGCCCTGATTGCAGCGCCTCGATCCCGCGCAGGATGATGCGAAGCGCAAGGCGCTGGCCGGCCTCCCAGCGGTTGAACGGATCCGTATCGTGCGCTGCGAGCAGGGCGAGCTCGGCCTCGCTGTAGTCGTAGCGGACGATCACGGGCGCCGAGAAATCGCGCGCGATCGAGGGCACGGGGTTCCCGTCGCGGAGCGCCGCGATGCCATCGAAGGCGTAACGCTCTTCGGCTCGCCGCAGTGACAGGACCCGTGTGCCCTCGGCGAGCATATCGCGCCCGTCCGGCGCGACCAGACCTACCGCCAACGGGACGTGGAACGGGAGCTTTGTGTCCTGTCCCGGCGTCGGCGGGCACGACTGCCTCGCCGTGAGCGTGTAGCGCCCGCGCGCCGCGTCGTATTCGGTCTGGATATCGACGACGGGTGTTCCCGCCTGGTCGTACCAGAGCTTGAACTGTGAGAGATCGGTCCCCGAGGCGTCGGCCATGGCCTGCACGAAGTCGTCGCAGGTCACCGCCTGCCCGTCGTGGCGCTCGAAATACAGGTCCATCCCCTTGCGGAACGCGGGCGCGCCGATCAAGGTACGGATCATCCGGACCACCTCGGCCCCCTTCTCGTACACCGTGCTGGTGTAGAAATTGTTGATCTCCATGTACGAGGCCGGCCGCACGGGATGGGCCATCGGCCCTGCGTCCTCGGCGAACTGTCCGCTGCGCAGGCCGCGCACCTCCCGGATGCGTTCGACCGGGCGCGAATACATGTCCGCGCCGAACTCCTGGTCGCGGAATACGGTGAGCCCTTCCTTGAGCGACAGCTGGAACCAGTCGCGGCAGGTGACGCGGTTCCCGGTCCAGTTGTGGAAGTATTCGTGCGCGATCACCCGGTCGATGGCGACATAGTCGGCGTCGGTCGCGATGTCCGGGCGCGCGAGCACGTACTTGGTGTTGAAGACGTTGAGCCCCTTGTTCTCCATCGCGCCCATGTTGAAATCGCCGACCGCGACGATGGAGTAGTTCTCGAGATCCACTTCGAGCCCGAAGACGTCCTCGTCCCATTTCATTGCACGCTTGAGCGCCTCCATGGCGAAGGCGCACTGGTCGAGCTTTCCCGGGTCGACGTAGATCGCGAGCCTTACGCGCCGCCCGGAGCGGGTGGAGAAGTCGTCCTCGAGCTTGTCGAGCTTCGCCGCGACCATGGCGAAGAGATAGCAGGGCTTGGGGAAGGGATCGTGCCACCTCGCGTAGTGACGGCCCCCGGATTCCTCGCCCCCTCCGACCCGGTTTCCGTTCGACAGCAACACGGGATATTTCCCGCGGTCGGCATGAATCGTCACGGTGTACTTCGCCATCACGTCGGGGCGATCGACGAAGTAGGTGATCCGGCGGAAACCCTCGGCCTCACATTGCGTGAAAAAGCCGCTCTCGGCGGCGTACAGGCCCATGAGCGTGGTGTTCTTGCGAGGGTGGATCCTGCATTCGGTCTCCAGGACAAAGCGCGAGGGCACCTTGGGAACGGTGAGATGCGCGTCGTCCAGCGCATAGTCGCCCGCGCCGAGCTTGCTGCCGTCGAGCACCGCCGACTCGAACTCGAGCTCCTCTGCGTCGAGGACCAGCGGCGCGCGCGCATCGGATGCTCCCGGATTGCGGGACAGGGAGAGCCGCGAGCGGACGCGGGCGTGATCCTCGGACAGATCGATGTCCAGATCGACGGTGTCGATCAGGAACGCGGGCGGCGTGTAATCTTCGAGCCGGACGGGAGCCGGGGCGGGATCGCGCATCGGCCGGCGGTCAGGCGGGATTCACGGTTTGCCGCGAGCCTCAGACCAGGCGCACGTTGTTCCGCAGCATCCTGGCGCACTCGTCGGGCGTCGTCGGCTCCGAGAAACGGTAGCCCTGAATCTCGTCGCAGCCGTTGGCCGCGAGCAGCTCGAGCTGCTCCTGCGTTTCGACGCCTTCGGCCACCACCTTGAGCTTGAGGTTGTGGGCCAGGCCGATGATGGCCAGCGTAATCATCGCGTCTTCCGGGTCCGTGGTGATGTCGCGCACGAACGAATAGTCGATCTTGAGCGCATCGATCGGGAAGCGCTTGAGGTAGGCAAGGCTAGAATAGCCGGTGCCGAAGTCGTCGACCGAGATCTTCACGCCCGAGTCCTTGAGGCCGCGCAGGGTTCGCGCGGCGCCTTCGGGATCGCTCATCAGGAGCGACTCCGTGAGCTCGAACTGCACCAGCGAAGGGTCGACGCTCGCACTGCGCAAGATGTGTCTCACGGTCGCCTCGAAGTCCTTTTGCTGGAATTGACGCGCGGACAGATTGACCGTCACGGGTTTGACCGGCAGTCCGTCGCGCTGCCACGACCGGATCTGTTGACAGACCTCCTGCAGAACCCATTCGCCCACTTGCACGATGAGGCCGGCTTCCTCCAGGATGGAAACGAACTCTCCGGGCAGTACCAGGCGCTCGTCGCCGAGCCGCCAGCGCAGCAGCGCCTCGAAGCCGCAGATTTCGCGGGTCTTCAGATCGACCTTGGGTTGATAGTGGAGGAGGAACTCCTTGTGCTCTATGGCTCGGCGCAGAGCCGCCTCCGTGCGCACGCGCGCCAGCGCGCGCTCATTCATCTCGCGGGTGAAGTACTGATAAGTGTTGCGGCCCTGTTCCTTGGCGCGATACATGGCGGTGTCGGCGTTCATCACGAGGGCCTCGGGATTGTCCCCGTCGCTCGGAAACAGCGTAATGCCGATGCTCGCGCTCACGTACGTGTCGTGCGCGTCGAGCTTGAAGGGCAGGGCGAGGACATCGAGAACTTTCTGCGCGACCACGCCGGCGTCTCCCGGTTTCGCGAGATCAATGACGATGGCGCCGAACTCGTCGCCGCCGAAGCGGCCGACCGTGTCGCCGCCCCGCACGCACTGCAGGAGCCGGCCGGCGGCTTCCTGTAGAAGCTTGTCGCCGGCGCTGTGTCCCTGGGTATCGTTCACCAGCTTGAAGCGGTCGAGGTCGATGAACAGCACCGCCATCGGCTCGCCGCTGCGTCGCGCGTGCGCCATCGTCTTGAGGAGCCGATCGTGAAACAGGTGCCGGTTGGGCAGGCCGGTGAGCATATCGAACTGTGCGAGCCGCTCGAGGCGGTCTTGAGCGTTCTTGCGCTCGATCGCGACGGCCAATATGTTCGCCACGCTCTGCAGGAAGCTCGCGTCGTCCTGTCCGAAACGCCGCTCGGCGCGCGCGTGCGCGGAGAATATTCCGAAGGTGCCGGCGGTGCCGAAAATCGGGACCTGGATGCCGCTGCGCACGCCCAGCTTGAGAAGCGGAGATTCCGGAAATCGATCGTCGGTCGGCAGGTCTTCGATGATGAGGGGCTCGCGGTGGGACAGCACGTGCTCCAGGCGGCCACCCGGGCGGATGGGTACCGCGGTACGAGCCTTCAAGTCCTCGGGCCAGCCCGACGCGGCTTTCATCAGAAGGTGCTTGCCGCTCCGGTCGAGCTCGAGCACCGTGCAGTAATCGGCGCTGAGCGACACGGAGACCAGCTCGACGGCGCGCTTGAACACGTCCTCGACATCGGTGCTGGCGAACGCTTGCTGGCCGAATTCGGCGATGAGACGCTGGCGCATCGCCTGGTTATGGATTCTTTCTTCGGCCTCCTTGCGCGAGGTGATGTCGGCCATCGCGCCTATCATGCGCACCGCTCGTCCCGATTCGTCCCGGATGACCTGGCCCCGGTCGAGCACATGAACCCAGCCGCCGTCCTGCCTGCGGAACCGGTACTCGTCGCTCCAGTTCTCCCCACCCGCGCCGATCAGGCGATGCACGCCGGCGATCACCCTTCCCTGGTCGTCGGGGTGGATCCCCTGGTACCAGGACTGGATGCTGCGGTCGCCGGCTTCGCGCGGCAGGCCGAATACCTTGGTGTAGTTCTCGTTCCACCAGATCTCGTCGGTGACGAGATCCCAATCCCAGATGACGTCGTTGGTGGCGCGAACGGCCATGTCGAAGCGCTCGTTGCTCTTGCGCAGCGCCTCCTCCTGCGCGATCCGTTCGCGGATGTCGCGCGCGGTGGCGACGATGATCCAATCGTCTCCCGAGCGCATGACGCGGCGCCGCGACTCGAACGGTAGCGTCGAGCCGTCTTTGCAGCGATAGGCGCTTCGCATCGCCTGCGTCGCCCCGGTCGCGATCATCTCGTCGTAGACGGTTTCGAGCTGCTCCCTTGTCATGGGGAGAATATCCCCAGGAGTCATCCGCAGAAGCTCGCCGCGCGAGTAGCCCAGGTTCCGGCAGACGGCCTCGTTGACGTCGATGAAGCGCATGGTCTTGCGGTCGATGAGCAGGATCATGTCGTCGGACATGTCCATGGAGGCGCGGAAGCGGCGAAGCGCCTCCTCGCTGCGCTTGCTTTCGGTGATGTCGCGGCCGATCCCGCGGTAGCCGCGAAAGCGCCCCTCGGAGTCGAAGATCGGCTCGCCGCTGATGCTCGCGATCTGCAGCTTGCCGCCCGGGTCCAGCCGGTGCCACTGCAGGTCGCGGAACGGACGGTGCGCTTCGAGCAGGGCGCGGTGAGCCACCCAATCCGCCTCGGTCATGTTGAGCGTCGGAAGGTCCCACCGGGCCTTGCCGAGGTGAGACTTGACCGCCGGGCCGCCGCGACGATGAAGGTTCTCGGAAAACATGGTGAATCGGAAATTCTCGTCCTGCTCCCAATACCAGTCCGAGGAGAGCTCGGTGAGGTTGCGGAAGCGTTCTTCGCTCTCCCGGAGCACTTCTTCGGCTCGCTTGCGCTGCACGAACTGTCCGATCTGCGCGCCGATCACGTGGATCGCCTCGAGCAGATTCTCGTCCGGCTCGCGGATTTCCCGGCTGTTGAAGCCGAGCGCGCCGATGAACTTTCCTCCAGAATTCACCGGAAAGACGAACGCGCCGTGCATGCCGGATTCGTGCGCGATTGTTTTCCGGGACGCGCGCGGATCCCGCGCCACGTCGGCGACCCAAAGCGCCTCCCCGGTTTGCCATACTGTTCCGATGAGTCCAACGCCCGGGGTATAGGTGACGTTGCGCGAGCGTTCGATATAGAGGTCGAACTGCGGGCCGGATTTGCTCCAGAATTCGGCGAAGCGCAGCACGCCGGCGTCTTCGTCGATGCGGAAAAAACGGCCGCAATCCCAGTGCTGCGCCTCGCACACCGTTCGGATCGCCCCGGTCAGGCCCTCGGAAACGCTGTCGGCATCGCTGACGCAGCGTGCAACCGCGTGCTCGAGCCGGAGCAGCTGCTCGGCGCGCTTGGGCGCTACGGGGCGGCGCGGGATACCGGGCTTGAGTCGGACGGGCGCTCTCATGTCATCGATTCATGCACCGTATGTGCCGCTTTTCCCTAAGGTCGGCGTAAGGGCGACGGCTGCGCTACCGCATTACCCGGTTCCGCCCGGCGCGCTTGGCCCGATAGAGCGCCTCGTCCGCGGCACGGATGACCAGCAGCGGCCGGATCAGCGTGTCATCGCGCTCGGCGACACCTATGCTCACGGTCACCGACAGGGTCTTTTCCGGGGGCCGCGTCGCGCGAAGCCGCGATCCGGCTTGTCTCTCCCTGGGACGGTTTCCCCCGCGTACGGCTATTCTATAGTCCTCGATGTCCTTTCGCAGGCGCTCCAGATGGGGCAAGGCCTCCTCGAGGCTGCGATCGGAGAAGAGCACGCAGAACTCCTCCCCGCCGTACCGGTACGACAGCCCCCCGCCCTCGATTTTGGCGAGGCGGGCGGCGACGAGCTTGAGCACCTGGTCCCCGACGTGATGGCCGTGGGCGTCGTTGAACTGCTTGAAATGGTCTACGTCGATCATGCCGATCGCGTAGCTCGGACCCAGTCCGGCAAGGCGCTCCTCGAGGGCTCGCCGGCTCGGCAGGCTCGTCAGCTCGTCGCGGAACGCGAGACGGTGGGATTCCTGGAGCACCGCGGCCAGCAGAATCACACCCGCGGCCGACATGAACACGCTGAACGCTCCGGGCGATTCCATGAACTCGCATCCGAGAAAGAACGCGACCAGCGCCGAGGCGATTCCAACGTCCACCGGCCGAGGTTCCTTGCGTAGCTCCTTCGGGCCACGGCGGGGCCAAGCCTTGACGATCGCGGCGACGAACGCGGCGGCGATCACGATGCGCGCCACGAGCGGAGTGGGAGGCGAGCGCAAAAGCCAATGGTCGAGCACCTCGCGCCACGCCGTTCCGGAGAGATTCGAGCGGCCGGCGTTGGCGATCCAGATCACGATCAGGACCTCGGCCACGCCCAGGAGGAGCCAGCGGTAATTCCGGTGGTGGCGTACGCCGCCGTCGGGAAAATAGGTGGCGAGCAGGACGTTGAACGGGACCAGAACGGCGAGCGCGGTGGATACCGCATGCACGGCGAAGGGCTTCGCGCCGGGCTCCTGTGCGAGGTTGTAACCCGCGTAAGCGGCGAGGAGCGAGGCCAGCATGATCAGCGCGCGGCCGCGATTGAACCACGCGCTGATCGCCGCGCCGAGGAGGAGCACGATGTACGGCCCGACGACGGTAAGGCCCGAGAGAGTCGGGGGAAGGGCAGGCCCTGGAATCAAGGTCAGCGCGGCCGCGAGCAGAATCACGGCCGGCACGGCTATCGGGCGCAGGATCGCGGGCAGACTCTCCATGGCGCCCGGAATATATCTAATAATGCCTTGATTTGCCTTAGCTATCGTGATTTCCTGACACGGTTTCTGGGGTAAACCTGCTGGACTGCCGGCGCTCTCCCCGTTAGCCTCCCAATTTCCAAGGCGGATCGCAGCGAAGGCGTCAGAATTACAGATTCCGCCGGCCAGCACAATGGACTAATTTGAGAATGGCGAACGACGATTTCGGGCGTAGACGCGAGGACTGGGTGATCGAGGATTCCCCCTTGCTGCTGGGGGTCGTCGCGCTCGACTTGCGACTGCAGAACCTGAACCGGACCTGGGAAAAACTCCTCGGCTATCCGCGCACCCTGTTGCTCGGCAAGCAACTCACGCGGCTCATCGACACGGGCGAACAGGCCGCCGCCCTCTCCCTGGTCAACGCGCGCGACACCAAGCGGATCGAATTCTCGCTCCGGTGCAGCGACGGGACCTACAAGTGCTTCGAATGGGAACGGCGGCCGGCCCGCGAGGGAGAGGGTACGTTCATCCGCGGGACCGACATCACGGAGCGCAAGAAAATGGAGACCACGGCGAACCTGCAGCGGTACATGCAGGCGAAGAAAGCCGAACGCTCGGCCTGAAGCCGGGCCGTCTGCTAGGCCGCTGCCGCCGAGCGGCGGTCCCTCACGAAATTCCTCAGCACCTTCGCGGTGTGTCCCGTTTCCCGCGGCGCGATCAGCGCTTCGGGCGACCCCTGCGCCACGATGCATCCGCCCGCGTCGCCGCCCTCCGGACCGAGATCGACGATCCAGTCGGCCTCGGCGATGACATCCAGATTGTGCTCGATCACCACCACGGTGTTGCCCGCGTCCACCAGCCGGTGCAGCACGCGCAGCAGTTTTTCGACGTCGGCCATGTGCAGGCCGACGGTGGGCTCGTCGAGGACGTAGAGAGTTCTGTTGTCGGCGCCGCCCCGGCCGGGGCGCGACGCGGCATTGCCTTGCGCATCGGTGCGTACCTTGGCGAGCTCGGTGACCAATTTGATCCTCTGCGCTTCGCCGCCGGAGAGCGTCGGGCTCTGCTGGCCGAGGGTGAGATACCCCAGGCCCACGTCCTGCAGCAGGCGCAGCGCGTGATGGGTCGAGGGGTGCGCTGCGAAAAAATCCACCGCTTCGTCCACGCTCATCGCCAGCACCTCGCCGATCGATTTTCCCTTCCAGCGCACCGTGAGCGTTTCGGGGTTGAAGCGCGCGCCGCCGCAGACCTCGCAGGTCACTTTGACGTCCGGCAGGAAGCTCATCTCGATTTTCTTGATGCCCTGGCCTTCGCAGGCCTCGCAGCGTCCGCCCTTGGTGTTGAAGGAGAAGCGGCTCGCGCTCCAGCCGCGCATGCGCGACTCGTTCGCCTCGGCGAACAGGCGCCGGATCGCGTCCCAGAAACCGACGTAAGTCGCGGGGCAGGAGCGCGGCGTCTTGCCGATCGGAGTCTGGTCGACTTCGAGCACGCGGCCGACGTTCTCCGCGCCGCGGATCGCGCGGCAACCGGACAGCGGCGCAGGCTTGTTCTGCCTGCGCTCACCCACCATTCTCGAAAGGTTCGTGTAGAGCACGTCGCGGGCGAGCGTCGATTTGCCCGAGCCCGAAACGCCGGTGATCACGCTGACCCTCGCGAGCGGCACGCGCAGGTCGATGTTTTTCAGGTTGTGCAGCGACGCGTCCGCGATCTCGATAGAGAGAGTGCTGCGCACCACCGGGCGTTGCGGATGCAGCGGATGCGCGAGCGGATTCCTGAGAAACCGTCCCGTGAGGGAATCGGCGTTCCGCATCAGGTCGTCGGCGGAGCCCTGGGCGATGACGCGGCCGCCCTGCTTTCCGGCGCCGGGACCGAGATCGATCACGTGCGATGCGCGCCGGATGGTGTCCTCGTCGTGCTCGACCACCACCAGCGTATTGCCCTTCGCCTGGAGCTGCTCCAGCGTATCGAGCAGGATCTTGTTGTCGCGCGGGTGCAAGCCGATAGTGGGCTCGTCCAGGATGTAGCACACACCGCGCAGGTTGGAGCCGAGTTGCGAGGCGAGCCGGATGCGCTGCGCCTCGCCTCCGGAGAGCGTCGGCGCCGAGCGGTCGAGCGAAAGATAGGAGAGGCCCACCTGATCGAGGAACGAGAGACGCGAGCGCAGCTCGGCGACGATGTCTCGCGCGATCTCGGCTTCGCGGCCCGAGAGCTCCAGGCGGCGGAACAGCGCTTCGAGCTTGCCCACGGGGAGCGCGGCGAGCTCGGAGATCGAGCGCTCCTGGTAGCGCACCGCGAGCGCCTCGCGGTTGAGGCGCTTGCCCTCGCAGGCGGGGCAGGTCTCGTCCACCTCCAGCCATTCGATCCAGGAGTCGAGCACATGGTCCTCGGTGCCGGTCTTCTGACGGTCCTCGTCCCATTCCACCTGGTCGAGCTTCAGGCCCGTGCCGTAGCAGCCGGGGCACCAGCCGTGCTTGGAGTTGAAGGAGAAAAGCCGCGGGTCGAGCTCGGCGAAGCTGCGGCCGCACGAGGGGCAGGCGCGTTTCGTCGAAAAGACGCGCTGCGCGAGGTCGATTTCCACTCGCGCCGACCTGGATTCGGTCTTGGCTTTTTCCAGCCGGTCGAGTCCCGAGAGCACATGCACGACGCCCTTGCCGAACTCCAGGGCTTGGCTCAGCGCCCGGCGGATCTCGGCCTCGCTGTCGGCGGCGATACGCAAGTCGGCGACCGGGAGCTCGAGGGTGTGCTCCTGGAAGCGCGACAGCCGCGGCCATTTGGCGGTGGGCAGGAACTCGCCGTCGACGCGCAAGAATTCGTAACCCTTCCCGCGCGCCCACTTGGCGAGATCGGTGTAGTAACCCTTGCGGTTGACGACCAGCGGGGCGAGCAGGCCGATGCGCTGGCCCTTGTAGTCGCGCAAGAGACGCGCCGCGATGGCGTCCTGGCTCTGCGGCTCGATCGGCACGTTGCAATCGGGGCAGTGCTGCTTGCCGAGCTTGACGTAGAGCAATCGGAGGAAGTGATAGATCTCGGTGAGGGTCGCGACGGTGCTCTTGCTGCCGCCGCGGCTGGTGCGCTGCTCGATCGCGACTGTCGGTGGGATGCCGAAGATCGCGTCGACGTCCGGCCGCGCCGCGCCCTGGACGAACTGGCGCGCGTAGGCGTTGAGCGACTCGAGATAGCGCCGTTGGCCTTCGGCGAAGAGGATGTCGAAAGCGAGCGTGGATTTTCCAGAGCCCGACACGCCGGTCACGACGGTGAACTCGTTGCGCGGGATTTCGACGTCGATTGACTTCAGGTTGTGCTCGCGCGCGTTGTGGATCCGTATCGACTGGTTGATGCGCGCCTGAAGGGGTACGCCGCGCTCGGCCGCGCCGAGAGCAGCGGGCTTTGCCAGTGCCGTCTCGTATTCGCGCAACGCCCGGCCGGTGTGCGAGCTGGCGTGCTTCACGACCTCTGCCGGCGTCCCGGTGCAGACGATCGCGCCGCCGGCGTCGCCGCCCTCGGGGCCGAGGTCGATGAGCCAGTCGGAGGCACGGATGACATCCAGGTTGTGCTCGATCACGACCAACGAATGTCCCGCGGCGATCAGCTGGCGGAAAGCGGAGAGCAGCTTCGCAACGTCGTCGAAGTGAAGCCCGGTGGTCGGCTCGTCGAAAAGAAACAACCTGCCCCGTTTCCCTCCCACGGAGTCGCTCGCGGATTCGACCAGGTGCCCGGCGAGCTTCAGCCGCTGCGCTTCGCCGCCGGAGAGCGTCGGCACCGGCTGACCGACGCGCAGGTATTCGAGACCCACATCTCCCAGAGGCTTCAATGCGCGCTGCACCTCGGCATGGTCGCGGAAGAACGCGAGCGCCTCGGACACGGTCAGCTCGAGCACGTCGGCGATCGACTTCCCGTTCACCGCGATCTCGAGCACCTCGTCGCGGAAGCGCTTCCCGTTACAGTCGGGGCAGCGCAGGTAGACGTCGGAGAGAAACTGCATCTCGACGTGCTCGAAGCCGTTGCCGCCGCAGGTCGGGCAGCGCCCGTTCCCCGAGTTGAAGCTGAAGGTGCCGGCGGTGTACTTGCGCTCTTTCGCGAGCGGATCTTTTGCGTAGATGTTGCGGATCGCGTCCCAGGCGCCGACGTAGCTCGCCGGATTCGAGCGCGTGGTGCGCCCGATCGGCGTCTGGTCCACCATCACCACGTCCTCGATCAGCTCGTCCCCGCGCAGATCGCGGAAGGTCCCCGGCGTTTCGGTCGGCTTGCCCTTCGCCTTGCGCAGCGCGGCGTAGAGTACGTCCTGCACCAGCGTGGATTTTCCAGAGCCCGAGACGCCGGTGATGCACACCAGGCGCTGCAGCGGAATGCCGACGTCGATGTCCTTGAGGTTGTGCTCCGCCGCGCCGAGGAGCTCGAGCTTCGGCGCCTTCCTGTCCAGTGCCGTTGACACGACGCTGCCGGCGCGCTTTCTCCCGGAGAGGTATTCCGCCGTGAGGGTCTTCGACTGCTTCAGCTCGTCGGGCGTGCCGAAGAAGGCGACCTCGCCCCCGCGCTCGCCGGGCCCGGGGCCCATGTCCATGATGCGGTCGGCGGCGAACATGATCTGCGGGTCGTGCTCGACCACGACGAGCGAGTTGCCGGCGTCGCGCAGGCGTTGCATCACGCCGATGACGCGACCCATGTCGCGCGGGTGCAGCCCGATCGAGGGCTCGTCCAGCACGAACAGGGTGTTGACGA
>Ga0137403_10004155_pt1 | contig 17131 bp, 19 predicted proteins | sample CZOMad2_1_16fung_FD_122057 | JGI IMG/M metagenome (GOLD analysis project Ga0137403, IMG submission 122057) | Vadose zone soil fungal communities from Angelo Coast Range Reserve, California, USA - CZOMad2_1_16fungal (Hybrid Assembly) | ecosystem: Environmental > Terrestrial > Soil > Vadose zone...
AGCGCGGCATCATGCAGGTGATGGAGCACCCGAACGGGCCGTTCAAGATGCCGACCTGGCCGGTGCGGGTCGACGGCAAGACGGCGCGGATCAAGCCGTCGCCGGGCCTGGGTCAGCACAACGCCGAAGTGCTGAGCACCTGGCTCGGCATCGGCGCCGATGAAATCACCGCGATGAAGAGCGAGGGCGTGCTCTAGGGCGGGCCGTGGCTCGCGTCGTCCTGATCAGCCTCGACGGGTTCGCGGCCTTCTACTGGAGCGACCCGCGCGTGCGCATGCCGACGCTGCGCCGCCTCGCCGAGCGCGGCGTGGTCGCGCGTCGCATGGAATGCGTGTTCCCCAGCACCACCTGGCCGACACACGCGAGCATGGTGACGGGGGTACGCCCCGATCGCCACGGCGTCGTGGCGAACTACATCCTCAACCGGGAGTCAGGGCGCGCTGAAGATCTGACCGGCGACCCCATCTACGACGCGGACCGTCTCCTGCGGGCGCCGACCGTGTACGACGTCGCCCACGCCGCCGGCCGGCGCACGGCCGCGGTCGACTGGCCCTGCACCCGGCGGGCCGCCGGGCTCGACTTCAACCTGCCGTTTTTCAAGGATCAGCGCGTCTTCGAGAGCGCCACCGATCCGGGTGTCTGGCGCGAGCTCAAGGCGCTCGGTCTCCCGGTCGACCGGCTGGGCGAGTGGTCGCAGCTGCCGAAGCGCTTTCTCCGGGACGACGTGGTGGCCGACGCGGCAGCCCACGTGCTGCACCGCCACGCCCCCGACCTGCTCCTCGTCCATTTCCTCTGTGCCGACAGCTTCCAGCACCTTCACGGTCCCCGCTCTCCGGAGGCCTACTGGGCTCTCGAGTACGTGGACCACTGCGTGAACCGCGTGCTGGCCGCTCTTCCGTCCGGGGCCCTCGAGCGCGACACCGCGGTGCTCGTGGTCTCCGACCACGGCTTCCTGTCTTCCGAGCGGGAGATCCGCGTGAACGTGCGCCTGCGTCAGCTCGGCCTCCTGAAGGCCGACGCCGAGGGGCGCATCGTCGAGAGCCGGGCCCGCTTCGTCACCAACCACGGCGCCGGCTACGTCTACGTCCTCGATCCGGCCGATCGCGCGTCGCTCGTTCGCGATCTGAAGTCGGAGCTGTCCGGCCTCGAGGGCGTGACGGGCGTCTGGGGCGTGGCCGACTATGCCGGTCTCGGGCTCCCGGTCCCGGACGTGAATCCGATGGTCGGCGAGCTCGTGCTCGAGGCCGCGGAAGGCTACGCCTTCGGCGACGAGGCGCGCGGCGACGACCACGTCGGTCCGCCTCGCTATCGCGGCAACCACGGCCACCGGCCGACCCATCCGGACAACGGCGCGTTCTTCCTGGCGGCGGGCGCCGGCGTGAGGCGCGGCGCCGAGCTCGGCACCATCATGAGCCGCGACGTCGCCCCGACGGTCGCGCACCTGCTCTCCGTCAAGCTCGGCGACGTAGAAGGCACGCTGCGCGCCGACGCGCTCGCCTAACGGGTCGTTCGCCCGAACCTGCGCGGGAAACAGCTACATCAGACTCCGAACGGCGTAGCGACGGGAGTCTCGCTCACGACGCCGTCCCCACGATCAGCTCGCTACCGCTGATCGTGAGCGTCGTGCCGAGCCTGTCGCATCGGCGCACGATCTGCTCGACCGCGTCCTTGTCGTGGCGCGGATCGCAGACGTAGGTTTCGTTGCGCTCGTTGTGGCGCACGAGCGAGAAAGCGACCTCCGCGAGCGTCGCGTCGTCGAAGGCGAGGCGGGCGAGCATGCCGACCCAGTCCCCGTGCGCCCGGCCGCCGTGCCCGGTGTGGAACGAGAAGCTGCCGAGGCCGTAGAAGATCGGCTTGCCCCGGTACATCTCGACCGCGCACGCGTAGTGCGGTCCGTGGCCCATGACCACGTCGGCCCCGGCGTCGATCGCCGCGTGCGCGATCTCCACCTGGTAATCCAGGACGTCCTCGGCCAGTCCCCAGTGATGCGAGGCGACCACGATGTCGGCCTCGGCGCGCAGCGCGCGCAGATCGCCCGTGAACTCGGTGAGCGACCGGACGTCCGCCCAGGTGACGATGGCTGGGGGCAGGCCGGGACGATTCGCGGGCGGGACACCGGCGCGCCGCGTCTGAAGGGGCGGCTCGTACGCCGTGCGTCCGGTCAGCACGGCGACGCCCGGCGAATCGCCGGTCGCCTCGTGGCCGGTGGCCCAGTAGACCGACGTCCGCTGGAGGAAACCGAATCGCAGGCCCTGGTGAGTCACGACGGCGGGGGCGCGCGCGGCCTTTTCGTTCAATCCCGCGCCGGTGCAGGGGATACCGATGCGCGCGAGCTCCCGGAGGGATGAGCGGATCGCCTCCTCGCCGTAGTTCACGTTGTTGGCGTTGCCGATGGCGTGATAGCCGCCGAGGATGAGGGCTTGCGCCGACGCGAGCGGCGCGTAGAAACCCTCGCGCTCGACCGAGTGCCCGGCGCCCGGCTCATAGAAGCAGCACTCGAGGTTGCCGAACAGCACGTCAGCCTGCCGCAACGTGTCCCCGATCAGCGCGAACGGCACCTTCGGATCGGTGACGTTCATGAGATTCACGTCGCCGGTCAGCATCAGCGTTCGTCTCATGGCTCACCCCTTCGCGTCATGATAGGGTCGGGCGAACCATGGAGGCTCCGGGATTTCCACCGACCGTGTCCGCCTGAGCGTCGCCGAGGCGCGCGCGCTGGCCGAGCGGGCCATGCGCGGGATCGGCTACGAGCCCGAGGAAGCGCGCATTCTCGCCGACCACGTGATCGACGCCGCGCTCTGCGGCTACGAGTACTCCGGCCTGGCGAAGCTGCTCAACGTCGCCGACTATCCGCGCTTCAAGGCGCCCCGCGGGCCGATGCGCGTCATCAAAGAGACGAGCGTGTCGGTACTGTTCGACGGCGGCAACCAGAGCGGCATGGTGGGGATGTACTACGCCACGCGCGCCGTCATCGAGCGGGCGCAGGCCCACGGCTTCGCTTTCGTCGGCGTCAACAACATCTGGATGAGCGGCCGCAGCGCCTACTACGTCGAGATGGTGGCGCGGGCGGGCCTGATCGGTATCCACACGGTGGCCGCGCCGCCCATGGTCGCGCCGCTGGGCGGCGCCAAGGCCGCGCTCGGCACCAATCCGATCGCCTTCGGCTTTCCGATGGACGGCGATCCGCTGGTGATCGATCTCGGCACCTCCGCGTTCATGGGCACCGACCTGCAGTTCCGGCAGCGGCTCGGCATCCCGCTGCCGGAGGGCGTGGCAATCGACGAGCGCGGCCGCCCCACCACGGACGCGGCGGCCGCGCGGCGCGGTGCGCTCCTGCCGTTCGGCGAGCACAAGGGCTACGCGCTGGCGCTCGCGATGCACGCGCTCGGCGTGCTTTGCCGCGGGGCGACCGACGAGAAGAGCGCGTACCTCTTCATCGCGTTCAAGCCCGATCTGTTCGTGCCGCTCGAAGACTACCGCCGGGCGCTGGCCGCCGAGATCGCCCTGATCAAGGCGACGCCGCGGCAGGAAGGGGTCGCCGAGATCCGCATTCCCGGCGAGCGCGCCTATCGCGAGCGTGCCCGGCTCACGCGCGACGGCCTCGAGATCGACCGGCGTGTCCAGGACGCGCTGATCGCCCTCGCCGAGGGTCACCGAGGCGCCTGAAAAGCAGTCGCCGCCTCTACAGAGGCTTGATCTGCACCTTGCGCCACTTGATAGCGCCGCCGGGCGCGTCGTTGGCCCGTTGCCGAACTGCAGCGCGAACGGTCCCTCCGCGTGCTTGCTGTCCTGGACACTGGCGGTCTGGACGCCGTTCAGCACGACCGTGAGCTGGGAGCCCTTGGCCGTGATCTCGTAGGTGTTCCACTTGCCGCCCGCCTTGGGCATCGGCGAGACCTTCGCGACGTTCACGATCCCCCCGGTGCCGTAGGACGGCTCGGGGCCCTCCTCAGTAAGAGACAGCGCGCCGCCGGCTACCCGTGATAGTCGCCGCCGTTGACGTGGACCAGCTGGCCAACGACGTAGCGCGCCTCGTCGGTTGCGAGGAAGACGACGACGTCCGCGATGTCCTCCGGCTCGGCCAGACGGCCGGTCGGATTGGCGCGGCCGAGCGCCATCAGCGCATCCTCGGTATTGCCCCCACGCGGCATCGCGGTATTCGTGACGCCGGGCGCCACGGCGTTGACGCGGATGCGGTGCGGGCCGAGCTCGCGGGCCATGCCTCGCGTGAGCCCCACGATGCCGAGCTTGCTCGCCATGTAGGCGGTGGCGCGCATCGATCCGCGGTAGGGCGCGCCCGACGAGATGTTGATGATTGTCCCCGGCCGGCCGGCGGCGACCATGCGACGGGCCGCCTCCTGGGAGCAAACGAACGTGGCCTTGAGGTTGGTGTCGAGCACCGCGTCCCACCCGTCCTCGGTGAGCTCGAGAAAGGAGGCGCGGGGGAAGATGGCGGCGTTGTTCACGAGGACGTCGATCGGGCCGAGCGCCCGCTCTGCCGCGTCCACGAGGCGCCTGGCCTCCTCGGGCTTCGCGATGTCGGCGTGGAGCGCCGTGGCGCGACGGCCCAGGGCGGTGATCGCCGCCGCCGCGGACTCGGCAGCCGCCTTGTCGTCCAGGTAGTTGAGCGCCACGTCCGCCCCGGCCTGCGCGAATCGGACGGCGATGGCGCGCCCGATGCCGCGCTGCGCGCCCGTGACGAGGACGATCTTTCCGGCGCACCGCTGGTCGGAGCTCATGGCAGCAAGGTGTACCACATCGCGGCGCTGCACGGCGAGGAGGCCTGAAGGCGAGGTATACTCGGCCCCGCCATGCGAGAAAACATCCTCAAGCAACGGCTCTACGCCGGGAAACCGGCCTTCGGCGTCATGTGCACCTTCCCATCGCCGCCGGTGGTCGAGATGCTCGGCCACCTCGGGTTCGACTGGATCCTGCTCGACAACGAGCACGGCTCCATCACGGTGGACACCGCCGAGGCTTGCATCACCGCCGCCGAGCTCGCCGGCATGCCGCCCATCGTGCGTCCGGTCGGGAACAGGCCCGAGATCATCTCGCCGTTCCTGGATCGGGGTGCCTGGGGCGTGCAGGTGCCCCACGTCAACACGGCGGACGAAGCTCGCGCCGCCGTCGATGCGGTGAAGTACGCGCCGGAAGGCCACCGGGGCATCTTCAGCGGCGGCCGTCCGGCCAACTATGGCTTCAAGGGCACGACGGGCGACTACGCCAAGGAAGCCAACCGCAACACCCTCGTGTGCCTGATGCTCGAAGAAGTGGAGGCCATCGAGAACCTTCCCGACCTGGTCAAGGTGCCGGGGGTGGACGTGTACTTCATCGGGTCCGGCGACCTGTCTCAGTCGATGGGCTACACCGGCCAGCAGGCGCATCCGGAAGTGCAGGCGATGATGGAACGCGGCGTGAAAACGATCACCGGCGCCGGGCGCATCGCCGGGTGCAGCTGCCCCGACAACCTCGTCCCGAAGTTCCTGGGCCTCGGGGTGCAGTATTTCCACAGCAGCGTGGGGCGCCTGCTCCAGCACGGCAGCGACGCCTATTTGAAGACCATGCGCCAGGCCGCCGGCGCGGCGAAGTAGAGCGCCAGAGGAGAGACCCCATGCGCTGGGCGACCTTTCAGATTCCTCCCGCGACGACGGAGCGCATCGGCGTGGTCCGAGGCGACGAGATTTACGCGATGGCCGCCGGGCCAAAGCTGATCGACCTGCTCGGCGACGACGGCGAGCGGCTCGCCGCCGCCGGCGCCAAGACGCTCGCGTCGCCCGCCGAGGTGGTGCGGGTGGATCGCGTGCGGCTGCTGCCGCCGATCTCGCGGCCGCCGGCGGTGCGCGACTTCATGACGTTCCGCCAGCACATCGAGGAGATTCGCAAGTCGCAGGGGCTCGAGCTGCCCAAGCAGTTCTTCGAGATCCCGGTCTTCTACTTCACGAACCCCCACGCGGTGATCGGCGCCCACGATCCGGTGCCGATGCCGCCGGGCTGCCAGAATCTCGACTTCGAGTGCGAGATCGGCGTCGTCATCGGGCGCGACGGCTCCAACCTCGACCCGAAGAACGCCGCCGACCACGTGGTGGGCTTCTGCCTGTTCAACGACTGGAGCGCGCGCGACGTGCAGCGCAACGAGATGGAGATGCGGCTCGGTCCGGCCAAGGGCAAGGACACCGCGACCACGCTCGGGCCCTGGCTCGTGACCAAGGACGAGATCGAGCCCTGGCGGCGCCAGAACGGCTACGACCTCGAGATGGTCGTCTCCGTCAACGGCCGCGAGTACGGCCGCGACAAGTGGGCGAACGCCTACTGGTCGATCGGCGAGATCATCGCCTACGCGTCCCGGGGCACGAAGGTGTGCGCCGGCGACGTGCTGGGCACGGGCACCTGCGGCAACGGCTGTCTGGCCGAGCTCCGGGCGCGCGACGCCGCCGGGTACCCGTGGCTGAAGGTCGGCGACGAGATCGTCTACGAAGTCGAGCGTCTCGGCCGCGTCGCCAACCGGATCGTTGCCGGGCCGCCACTGATCCCGCTGCGCCCCTGACGTCGAGGGCGCAGCGCGGCGCCCACAACCTCACCACGCGTCCCGCCGAACCCCGGAGGAGACTCCGCCATCGGACTATCGGTCCGATGAACCTGCCATGCGGTTCGTGGAACGCGAGACCAAGGTCCCATGGCGAGGGGATCGGCGGACTGTCAGGATTGCGCGCTGCGGGAACCGTCAGCGGCCCGCCCAGGAGGACGATCATGACGCGTTGGACGGCGTGGCGAGCGGCGGCGGTGGTGATGTTCGTGGTGGCGTCGGGCGCGTGCGCGACGACGCAGGAGGCGAGCAAGCCCGGGGTGGTCGCCGTAGAGGTGGTCGAGTTCACCAGCAAGGTCGAGGCGATCGATTATCAGAAGCGCACGGTCGTCCTGAAGGGATCCGACGGCAAGCTGCGGGTCTTCACCGCCAGCAAGGACGTCAGGAACCTGGATCAGGTCAAACCCGGTGACCTCGTGAAGGTCCAGCTCGTCGAGGAGACCGCTCTCTTCGTCAGAAAGGCATCCGACCCACCGGAAGCTACCGAGACGTCGACGGTCGGGCTCGCGCCGAAAGGCAAGAAGCCGGGCGTCATGTTCGTCGACACCATGCAGGTGACGGCTAACGTGGACGCGGTCGACTACCAGAAGCGGACGATCACGCTGACGGGCCCGCAGGGCAACGTCAGGACCTACAAGGTCAGCGACGACGTCAAGCGACTCGACGAGGTGAAGACGGGCGATCAGGTGGTGCTACGGGTCACCGACGCACTCGCGATCTTCGTCGAAAAGCCATGAGAACCCTCACTCGATCGATTCGTTCGCTTGCCGTTTGTGGGGCGATCTTCAGTTTCATGGCGATCGGCCTTGCTCTTCACGGTCGCGTCCAGGCCCAGCCCGCTCCTCGGACGGATCAGCCGGGTACGAAGGTCGAGCTGCTCTTCGTGCAGAATGCCGCTTCAGGCAGCTTCGACGGCAAGACGCTGACGCTGAATGGAGTAGGGCCAACTCTCTACTTCTCGGATCGGCCGGAGCGAATCGCGGGGCAAGTCCGCACTTCAGACTTCGTTGGTCGCTGGACCAAGGGAGCCGACAACTTTGCCGCCAGTCCCCCCAATGCGACGCTGTCCGTCTTCGGCGCGAAAGAGGTCAGCAGCGTCGTCGTCGTACTGACGAACCCCAAACTGAACGGCAACACCCTGGCCTACACCGTCAAGATCCTCGAGGGCAAACTCCCGAGCTCGTTCAAGGAGTCTTCGTTGTTCATCGACATCCTCGGGCGGTGGAGGATGGCCGCCATGGGGATGGCGGTGGGGGAATCTCGCGGATACCAGGAAGGGCAAGCCTCGGCCCGAGCCCCTGCCCCCGCCGCGGCCCCCGCTCCGGCTCCTGCGCCGCAACCGGCCAGTCCACCGGCACCCGCGCCGGCGACGGGCTTGACGGCCAGCCAGACCGCCGCCGTGGCGAAGCTCAAGGAGCTCAAGTCGCTCCTGAGCCAGGGCTTGATCACCCAGGCTCAGTACGATGCGGATTCCAAGAAGCTCGTCGACCAGATCATACAGTGACGCACGCGTGACCGTGGAGACGCCGCGACAGGATCGTTCGGAAGGGAACCGATCGATGACGACACGCCGCGACTTCGTGGCCACGGCCGCCCTGATGACGGCCGCCGTTCCACTCGGATCAGCGCTCGCGCAGGGCAGTGAGCAGATCGAGGCGCTGTTCGTGCAGAGCGCGACGGGCATGACCTACGACAAGGCCAGCGGCAAGCTCGTGCTGCGGGGGGTGAGCCCGGCCACCATCGTCTTCTCCGACCGGCCGAAGCGTATCGCAGGGCACATGGACACGAAGGAGTTCGTGCCGTTCTGGAGCGAAGGCAAGGACAGCTTTGCGAAGGATCCGCCCAACGCAACCGTCTCGATCTTCGGCGAGCAGGCGCTGACCCAGGTCGTGGCAACGCTCCGCAATCCGGTTCTGGCCGGCGACACCCTCACCTACGAGGTCCGGGTGCTGCAGGGTGAGATGCCGGCCAGGGGCGGGCTCGTCTCGGTTTTCATCGACGTCATCGGCATGCCGATGACACCGATCTCCTACGCCGGGGCCGCTCGCCGCCGCGCTTACTATTATCGCTAGCGACTAGAACCACCTTGGCGGCGCTCCGTCCCTGACGGAACGACGCTCACCGCGCCTCGATCGCCACGGCCCAGGGTGCGCGCCCGGGCCGCATGCCGCATGGCCCCCCGTTCTCGTTCCCGGCCGGGTATACTCGGCCCATCATGCGCGAGAACAACATGACCCGACATTTCGGCGTCCTGATTCCCTCCACGAACACGACCGTCGAGATCGAGTGCCGGCTCCTGCCGGCCACCTACCAGGCGCACGTCGGGCGCCTCAAGTCGAGCGGCGCGGGTAGCTTCTCGCCGAGCCGCGACGAGGACATCGACTATCAGTCTCACCTGCTGGGAACGGCCAGGGTCGAGATGGTGATCCTCGCCCAGACGTCGGCCAGTCTCCATGCCGACGACTACGACGACGTCGTCACGAAGCGCATGAGCTCCGGGGCCGGCGTTCCGGCGATCACGTCGGCGCAGGCGGTCGGCCGCGCCGTCCGGGCCCTCGGCGCGCGCCGCATCGCCATCGTGTCTCCCTACTCGGAGGCGGTCAACGAGCGAGCTTCCCGATACTTCGAGAAGAAGCACGGGCTCGCCACGGTCGCTCTCGAGGGATTTGGCGCGACCGACGCGTATGCGATCGGCAAGCTCGGCCCGCAGAACGCGCGCGATGCGTTCGCCCGGATCGATCGGCCGGAGATCGAGGCGTTCGTGGTGCCCGGGGGCAATTTCCCGACCATGCCGTCGGTGGCCGCCTGGGAACGGGAATTCAAGAAGCCGGTGGTGACGACGAATCAGGCGTCGATCTGGGCGATGCTGCGCGCGTTCAACAGCGCCGATCGCCTACCGGCCTTCGGCCGCCTGCTCGCCGAAGTGCCGCCCGACGCGTGAGGGGCCAGAGACTCGCCCGATGAGCGTGCCGCCGCGCCAGGACGACAGCGATCCCACGGTGATCATGTCGGCGCCGACGAGCGGGGCGCCCACGGTCGCGCGGCCCAGGCGGAAGCGCCCGTCGGTGCTGCTCATCGCGGCCTGGATCGCGCTCGTCGCCGCGATCACCGGGGGCGCGTTGTTCTTCCTGCGGGAACGGAGGCTCGCCGCCGTTCCCGCCCAGCGCCCGCCGCAAGCGTCCGCTCCACAAACGACGCCGCAAGTCATCCAGCCCACGCCCCCGCCGGCGCCCCGCGCGCCCGAGAAGGCGTTCAGCCCGCGCCAGATGCTGGCCGAGATCTACGAAGGCCGCAATCGTGGGCAGTCGGTGACCGCTTCGGCCGACGGAGACGCGGTCCGCATCGGCTCGTCTCGGCCGGGCTACGTCTACGTGCTGGCGGCCGGCGCTGACCAGTCCGTGCTGTTCGTGGCGGTGCTCTTCCCCAGCGCGGCGGACAGGAACAATCGCATCCGGCCCGGGCAGACGCTGAAGCTCCCCGGCTCGCAGTGGCCGACGAGCACCGAGTTCCTTGCCATCGTGTCGGATGAGCCGCGCGACTTCAGCGCGACGGGATCGATCGCCGGGAAGGTCGTCTGCGCCTCCGCGGCCCCGTGCTCGGATGCCTACGGGGCCGTCACCTTCTCGAGCGAGGTCGTAAGGGGAGCGCGCGACACGGCCCGCGCCCCCGCGCCCCCGAAGGCGCCGGCCGCCCGGCCGACCGGCGAGGTCCTGCGGCGCTGCAGTGATATTTTGGAGCGCGCATCGCTCGGAGAAGTGTTGACAGCCGAAGAGCACACGTTCCTCAGAAGGGAATGCCGATGATGGACGCGCGGTCGCTGGCGATTCGCGGGCTATTGGCTTACGCCATCGTGCTCCTGATCGTGGCCGGGTGCGCCGCCCCGACGCCACCACCACCACCTCCTCCGGCGGCGACCAGCGACACGTCCGAGCGGAGCTTCGACGAGGCGGTGAACGTCGCCACGGACGGCCTGATGTCTCAGCTGCAGCAACGGCCGGACCCTTCGGCCAAGGGGGAAGCCAAGCGTGGCGTGATGATCGACCCCATGGTCGACGCCGCGTCGGGCCAGCAGACCGGGGCGACGCGCTTGCTCGAGCAGCGGGTGGGGGAGCGGATTCAGAGCAACTACCCACAGTTCGAGGTCATGCCCTTCCAGGTCGGCAACCTGAGCAAGGCCCAGTACCTCGTGACCGGAACGATGACGCGCATCGAGAGCGCGCAAACCGGGACCCGCCAGGTATTCCAGATCGACCTGGCGGCGACGGATCTGAAGACCGGGACGGTGGTGGCCCAGGCGTCGTCGCGCGCCCGTGACGAGGCGCTTGATAACAACCCGACTCCCTACTATCGCGACAGTCCGATCCTGGTCAAAGACAAGGTGGTCGACGGCTACATCAACACCTCCAAGACGGCACCCGGTCAGCCGGCGGACTCGGTTTACTTCGAGCGTGTCGCCACCGCGACCGTCATCAGCGAGGCCACCGCCGCCTACAACAACGAGAGCTACGCGGATGCCCTCACCCTCTACCGGAACGCGGAGTCGACGGCCTCGGGCGAACAGCTGCGCGTGCTCAACGGGATCTATCTTGCCTCGTGGAAGCTCGGTCGCACCGCCGAGGCGGAGGAAGCCTTCGGCAAGGTGGTCGCGCTGGGGTTGAGCAGCAACAACCTCGGCGTGAAGTTCCTGTTCAACCCCGGGTCGACCGACTTCTGGGGCGACCCGCAAGTCAGCGGGCCGTACGGCTTCTGGCTGCGGCAAATCGCGCGCCAGGCGGCGGCGACGAAGGTGTGCATGAACGTGGTCGGCCACACCAGCCGGACTGGAACCGCGCAGTACAACGACCGCCTCTCGCAGCGGCGGGCGGCCTACATCAAGCAGCGCCTCGACAAGGAGGCGCCCGAGCTCACCCGGCGCACCCGCGCGTCGGGCATGGGCTTCCGGGAGAACCTCGTGGGCACGGGGACCGACGACGCGCGTGACGCGCTCGACCGTCGAGTCGAGTTCAAGATCACCGACTGCTGATGTCGAGCGGCTTGGGGGGCGCCTGGAGCCCTATGGAATCAAAGCAGCGTCGAGCACCGACCCGGCTCCGCCGGGGCGGTTGCGAGCGTCGGGGGGCTTGGGGGGCGCCCGGAGCCCCCGGATACGCGGAGCCTTCCCGAGGGGCGCCCCGGCTACGCCGGGGCGTCTCCGAGCGCGGGGGGCTTGGGGGGCCCGTCGGAGCCCCCCATGACACTAAACAGGCAGCAGCGGCTCGGTCCTGTCCGGCGGCAGATCGGTGTCGAACGAGTTGATCAGCAGCGCCAGCAGGCTGTAGTTGCCCATGACCAGGGCCAGCTCGACGACGCCCTGGCGCCCGAACTGCTCCAGCGCCGACTGAAACGCCCCGCGGCTGACGCGACGGGTCCGGAAGAATTCGCGGCCGTAGTTCACCACCGCCGCCTCGTCGAGCGCCAGGGCCGGGAGCTCCTTGCGGTCGCGTAACGCGTCGACGAGCTCACTGCGCACGCCCGACTTGCGCGCGGATCCGGCGTGGGCGTTCCAGATGTGCTGGCAATCCAGCTCGCGCGCGGTGACCAGCATGGCCAGCTCCTGGATCTTCTTCGACAGCGAGGATTCCTCGCGCAGATAGTGGTTCAGGAGCGTGGCCCACTGGTGCGCCTTCGGCACGTGGATCAGGACGGAGCCCGGGCCATAGCGGGGGACGGACCCGAGGCCTTTCACCATCTCGTCGAAGGTCGTTCGTTGCGCCTCGGGAACACTCTCTTTGGTCGCGATCGGCAGTCTGGCCACAGTTCTCTCCCAGTTCGCGCGATGAAGCCGCTCGTCTAGCCGGACAGCGTATCGTAGTGGTGCGAGCTCGAGATCACGCCGTTCGCGTACAGCTTGGCGATCTCGTCCTTGGAATAGCCCAGGAGGCCGAGCACCTCGTCGTTGTGCTCGCCCACCTGCGGGGTGGAGCCCACGACGGCCGGCGTGCGGCTGAAGTGCCAGAAGTCGCCCGACACGGCGATCTTGCCGGCCAGGAAGTCGGGCACCTCGACCATCGCCCGCCGCTCCCAGGGGTGAGGGTCCCGAGCGGCCTGCGCGATCGTGTTCACGGGAGCCGCGACCACGTCGTGGCGCGTGAAGTGCGCGATGGCGTCCTTCATCGTCATCGGGCCCATCAGCCCGCGCATCGCATCGTTGATGACCTCGGCGTGCTTGCCGCGCTCGCGGCGGGTGGTGAAGCGCGGGTCTTGCTGCCACTCGGGCTTACCCAGCGCCGCGCACACGCGATGCCAGTGATGCTGATCGCCCGCGGCAATCAGGACCCAGCCGTCCTTGCAGGGGTACATGCCGCTGGGCGGCGCATCGGACTTGCCCCGTTGCGGCTCGGTTCCGGCGCCGTGGTAGGCGGTGATGGGGATCTCGGTCAGGCTGTAGCCGGAGTCCGCCAGGCAGACGTCGATGCACTGTCCCTCGCCCGAAATGCTCCGCTCGTGCAGCGCGGCCAGCGTGCCGATCGCCGAGTGCAGCGCGGTGGTGCGGTCGATGATGGGGACGCCGGCGCGCACCGGCGGCATGCCTTCTTCCCCGGTGACCATGGCGATGCCGGACATCGTCTGGCCGATGGGGTCGTAGCCGATCTGATCGCGATACGGCCCGAATTGCCCGTACGCGGAGACGTTGACCATGATGATGCGCGGGTTCAGCGCCTTCAGCTCGTCGTAGCCGAAGCCCATCTCCTCGATGGTCCCCGGCCGGAAGTTCTGCACGAGCACGTCGGACACCTTGATGAGCTTGCGCAGGGCCGTCTTCGCGTCTTCCTTGCGCAGGTCCATGCTCACGCTCTTCTTGCCGCTGTTGTACTGAACCCAGTAGGCGCTCTGCTTGCCGACCCACGGCGAGTGATACCGGGTCTCCTCGCCGCCGATGCGCTCGATCTTGATGACCTCGGCGCCGAGGCGGGCGAGCACCTGAGCGCAGCGCGGTCCTGCCTGATGGCGCCCCAGGTCGATCACGCGGATTCCGTTCAGAGGCCCTTTGCCGTCCGTCATCGCAGCGCTCCTTGCTGTGTGCCCGGAATCAGAAAACGATCACCAGCCGCCCTCGAGTCCCGCCGGCGGCCATCGTGCGCTGCGCTTCCGCGGCCCGCTCCGGCGGAAACGTCGTGGAAACGCGCAGGGTGAGCCGCCCTTCGGCAACGAGGCGCCCGAGCCGATCGAGCGCTTCGTGGTTCTGCACGTACGAGGCGACCCGCACCGGCTCGATCGTGATGCCGCGCTCCGATGGGCCGGCGAAGCCGCGCACGGTGGCCAGCTTGCCGCCGTCCCGGATCGCCGGCAGCACCGCCGCGTCGAGCACCGCGGCGTCGATCAGTCCATCGACGCCCCCGGGAGCCGCGTCGTACATCCCGCGGATCGCCCCGTCGCCGCTGGGGACGAACGTCTTGGCGCCCAGCTGCCTCACCAGCGCCTCATCGTGAGATCGCGCCACCGCGATCACGCGCAGCCCCTCGCTGACGCCGAGCTCGACGGCGTAGCCGCCGACGGCGCCGGCCGCGCCGGTGACGCCCAGCGTCTGCCCCGGCTTGAGGGCCAGACGGTCCAGCGCGAGGCGCACCGTCAGCCCGTTCATCGGCAGGGTGGCGGCGGCCTCCAGGCTGGCTTTCTCGGGCACGCGCGCGACGGACGCGGCCGGAACCACGACCTGCTCGGCCTGCGCACCGCCGCCCGGACGGCGCGGATTGACGATCGCCATCACGCGGTCGCCGGTGCGCCATTGCGTGCCCTCGCCGACGGCGTCCACCACGCCGGCCAGCTCCATGCCGGGGATGTACGGGGGCAGCACACCCATCTCGGCCAGCTGGGCCGTGGTCAGCTGCCGCCCCGAGCGGAAGCTGATGTCCGTCGGATTGACCGTCGCCGCCGCGACGCGAATGCGCACTTCGCCGGGGCCGGGCTGCGGCACAGGCAGCTCCGACACTTCCAGCACCTCGGGTCCGCCCAATCGAGAGAAGGTCACCGCTCGCATGTCGTCCCTCCGCGGGGAGGAGTCTAGCATTGTCTGTTCATAGCCGCGCCTCGGCCGGCGGGGCCCCAGCCCCGCGACGGCCTGCAGCGCGCACTACGGCCGGACGCCGGGCGTCTCGATCGCCATCCCGCGCGCGCGCCACATCAGGAACAGCTCGAGCTCGACCATCTCCGGCGCGCCATACTCGTACGGCTCGGCGCGGATCCCGACCAGACAGTTGCGGAGTCTCCGCTGGAGCGAGCCGAGACTCTGCCACTCGAGGCGGTAGACGGGATAGCCGGTCGGGTGCGCCTGCGGGATCGTGTTGCCGGCCAGGCGCCGGCCCCAGTTATCGTCGTGACACTGGCTGCAGGCGAGGTTCAGCTGACCCTGCCGTCGGTAGAACGCGGCCCGGCCGCGGTCGAGGAACGGTTGCGTCCGGGCATCGACGGGGATGTCGATAGGCAGGCCGCGCGCCTGGCGCGCCACGTACGCCGTCAGCGCCAGGAGCTCGCGGCTCTCGTAGGCGAGCGCCGGCGACTGCTGCCGCTCGGTGCGGCACAAATTGATGCGCTGCTCGAGGTTGACGGGTCGCTTCAGCGTCGTGTCGTACGCCGGATAGTGCGCGGCCACGCCCTTCATGCTGGCGCGCGCGTCGCCGTGGCAGTCGGCGCAGGCGCGGCCGCCGGCGCCGGTCTTGCGCGCCCAGAGCGCGCCGCCCTCGAGCACCGCCAGCATCCCGGGATTGGCGGTGTCGTCGTCCTGCATTGCCCGCGTCTCGCGGCTCATGAGCTCGTAACCCGAGCGGCGCTCCGCTTGCGGGATCTCGCCGGCGAACGACGCCCCGGCGAGGGCGATCATCGAGAGCGCGATCAGGAGGCGGCGAGCTCTCCCGCTCAATCGACCGTGATGGCGGCGGTCTCGGTCACCGAGAAGCCGTTGTCGCCGGTCCACTGGAACGTGAGCGTCCCGCTCTCGGTGGCGACGGTCGAGAAGACGAAGAACGGGTTGGCGGTGATGGCCGGGTGGAGCTCGGCCCGGAAGACCTCCGTGCCGTTGTAGGTGCACACGAACAGCCGGATGATGTCGCGCGGGATCCGGGCACCGAGCTGTGAGCGGCGATACCCGGTCTCCATCGGGTGCGAGATCAGCGTCTTGATCTCGACGATCTCGCCGCGTCGCGTCCGGTCCGGCACGTTGATGAGCGCGTTGGCCACGGCTATGCGTCCTCGAGGCAGGCGGCCAGGGTCACCACGACGGCCGCGGTGGCGGACCAGAACGAGCCGTCGCTGAGCTCGCCGATCGCCGTCACCGTCTGGGTATTGGCGAGCCTGATGCGCGTCGACACGCGCGCCCGCCCGGCGCGCGGCCCGAGGCGGAAGGTGACGACCTCGGGCTGCGGGTTCAGCTCCGTGAACACGTGGATGGCTCGCACGTGGTCGGCCGGTGTCATCGCGCTCTCGACGCTGACCGTGAGCGGTACGGTGTTGCCGTTCTCGGAGAGCGGCGGCAGCTCGAGCTTGACCCGCCCCTTGGTCACGGGTGCCGAGCCGACGACCTTCCGGATGGCGTCCTGCATCTCCTGGGGAGTCGCGTGAGCGGGCGTCACCGCGATGACCGCGCCCAGCCCGAGCCCGGCCGCGGCGCCCGCGAGGAACTCGCGGCGCGACGTCGCGCGATTCATCAATCCCTCAGTGTCGTCAAGAAGGCCACCACGTCCTCGATCTGGTCGGCGGTCAGGACGGGCTTGCCGCGCCACGCCGGCGCAACCCGCGTGAGCCCGTCGGTTCGATGATACGACGGCATGGTAGTGGCCGGGTTGATTCGGCTCGAATCGACGATCCGCAGGCGCAGCTGGCCCTCGGACCAGCGCTTGCCGGCGCCCGCGAGATCGGGCGCGAGATTGCCCTGGAAGCGCTCCTCCGGGAACGGGCCGCTGTGGCAGAGCAGGCACAGGCCGAGCTGGCGGTTGGTGACGATGGCGCGGCCGCGCGCCGGGTCGCCCTTGGCGCCGGTGAGCGAGGCCGGGATCGAGTCTTGCGCGCTCGCGCCGCCGCCGCTCGCCGCGCCCGCCGCGCAGCAGGCGGCGACGAACGCTACGGCGAATCTCACCCGAACGACTCGGCGCTGATCGTGCGGAACCAGGCCTCGGCGAGCACCGCCTCCGCCTTGCGCGTTTCGCGCGGCGCGTCCGACGGGCTCACGCCGCCGGCGCCGGGAACGTCGGCGAGCTGCCCGCCGGTGGGCTGGTAGACGCCGGCGACCGAGATCCCGTAGTCGGGCGCGACCAGGCTGTAGCAGGTGTTGATCAGCTTGGGAACGGACGGCGTGCCGCCGGCGACGAGCGTGGCCACCGCGGCGGCGCACACCTTGGCCTGGGAGTTGGCCGCGAACGCCGACTTCGGCATCGCGCCAGCGATCGCGGCGTCGCCGATGACGTGGATGCCCGCCTGCAGCTTCGATTCGAACGTGACCGGATCGATCGGGCACCAGCCGCTGCGATCGGTGACGCCGGCGACCTCCGCGATGCGGCCGGCCTTCTGCGGCGGGAT
>Ga0137403_10004156_pt1 | contig 17123 bp, 9 predicted proteins | sample CZOMad2_1_16fung_FD_122057 | JGI IMG/M metagenome (GOLD analysis project Ga0137403, IMG submission 122057) | Vadose zone soil fungal communities from Angelo Coast Range Reserve, California, USA - CZOMad2_1_16fungal (Hybrid Assembly) | ecosystem: Environmental > Terrestrial > Soil > Vadose zone...
GAAACCTTCGGGCTCAGACGCGTTGCCCACAGGCGACGTCATTGGCCATGGCTGGGCGAGCGCGCGCTTTCGCGTAAGGGCGCGATCTGTTAGGACGGATCGCCCTAAATCCCATGGAGGTTCCGCGGGACTGGGGGGCGAAGTTCTCGAAAATTTTCCGGAATCAGAAAAATTCCTGACCCTGGTCCGGCATTAAAGCGAAAACAGTAGGTGCGCGCGGGCCCTTCGCTCTGTGGAACCTGCCAGCCGACGTTCTCGAATATGTTCGGAATCGGAAAAATTGTTGTTCCGGGGGGATAAGGTTCCGGGGGGATAATTTGGTCTAGAATAGGGACTCGTAGGGACTCTGTCTATCAGGCAGAGTTCCTGATTTCTCGGAGAATTTTCACCTAGGGACATTTGTTCCGACGATCGCGCCGGAAGTGCGGACGCGGACTTTCGAGGTCCCAATTGCTAAATAAGAGCGCAAAGGAACGGCTGCCGGTTGAGAGCCGGCTCCGAGCGAAGCCGAATGGATCAATCGCCCCTACTTTCTTCGGACCGGGGTCAACGACCCCGGCTACAACGAAGCCGAATGGGTCAATCGCCCTACCTCGCAATCGCCGCGATGATGAGAAAGACGCAGCCCGCAGCGCCGAAAAGCAAGCTCACGATCCAGAACCGGGGTCTTTTTGTAAGCGCAGAGATTGCCGCGATGGCAATGGCGATTTGGAACATGGTCACGCCACCTGCAAACACTTCGTGCTTGTGAAAGTTTGATTTCGCCGCGGCTTCCTTCTGCTCGGCTTCGGATTTTATCTCTTCCTGCTCTTTTTCGTAGCGATCGCGCTTTGATTGATCCGATTCGTTAGGCGCGCCGGCGAGCGAGATTTTCGCATCAAGCACTGAAGCTTTGATACTCTTGGCCTGGTAATAACTCCATTGATCGGACGCTTCGATTTGGTTCATCATCGCCTCATTCACGTATCGCCCGGAGAGCAGTCCAGCGATTGCGGCAAGGACCGCAAGGATAGCGGTGCTCAAGGCCACCCATGAAATCCACGGAGCGCCGCTGTGTTCTGCCGTTTCCTTTACGTGTTCGTGCAAGTGCTCGAGAGGTACTTCCGATTCTTCCATCGCCATAAGGTGTGAGGTTCCCGAACCCCATTCAAGATCGAATCCTACGCCAAGGCGCAACTCATAACGCCGCCGGCCGTATCGTACGCGGCACCATGCCAGGCGCCGCGCTTGACTCGCGGTTTCAGCGCTGATGGTGATTTTTATTCTATTCTCGCCGGGGCGAGCTGATATTGAGGCTGCACCTTCGGCGCTACACACATACTCCCCGCGCTCCAGGAGCGGTGGTCGTCGAAACCCTCACCTTAATCCTCTCCCTTTGGCAAAGGGAGAGGCGAGCTTTTGGTCGGTACTTTCAATGATTCGTTCAAGATGGAATCGACAAACCACAGGAGAGCAGAATTCGCGGGAGTTCACCCCTCCATTTTCACTGCGCTGCGGAGCGGAAACCTCAAGAACGACGTGATCTGATGCAATTGGAGAACGCAGCTCTGCGACGCGTGACGAGATCCGTCGATCAAAGATGGAATCGACAACGGCGCAGAAGCGGTTTAATTCGGCAGCGAAATCCCGATGAGCACCGCACCATTGATTTGCCAGGTTTGCAAAAAACCAAAGTCGCCGCACAGCGGAATGATCGCGGAGTTGATTCGGCCGTCGCTGCTCGAGTTCATTAAAAAGAGATTGCCCGACTTGGACAGCAAAGGGTTCATCTGTTTCGATGACTTGGGCGAATTCCGCAAGGATTACGTGAAAGAGGTTTTGGAGGACGAGATCGGCGAACTTTCGGCGCTCGACCAGGAAGTCATCGAAAGCCTGGAACAGCACGAGATTCTTTCCAGCGACATCGAGAAGCAGTTCGAAAAAAAACTGACTTTTGGCGAGCGGCTCTCCGACCGCATCGCCGAGTTCGGTGGCAGTTGGAAATTCCTCATTACCTTTGGCGTTGTCATTATCGTATGGATCGCTGCGAACGCCGTGTTGCTTGCTACCCGAGCGTTCGATCCCTTTCCATTCATTCTTCTCAATCTGATTCTCTCCTGTCTGGCCGCGGTGCAGGCGCCCGTCATCATGATGAGCCAAAACCGCGCGGAGGCGCGAGATCGTTTGCGCGCGGAAAATGATTACAAAATCAATTTGAAAGCTGAGCTGGAGATTCGGCATTTGCATGAGAAACTCGATCATCTGCTGCGCCGTCAATACAACCGGCTATTCGAGATTCAGCAGATCCAGATCGAGTTACTTGAAGAACTCAGCCGTCACAAAAAATAACCGGTTTGTTTCTTCGATCTATCAGCTCAGTCACTAACCAAGGGGAGTTGCTTATGTTTAGGTTTAAAAGGGTTCGTCTTACGTTGTTACTCGTTTCCCTGTCGACCTTACGCGTCTTCGGGCAATGGTTTCCTGTTAGCTCCGGAACAACGAACAACTTGAACGGCTCGTATCTTCTTGGTTCAGGAACGGGTTTCATCGTAGGAGAGGCAGGTACGATTCTAAAGACCACGGACCTCGGGGCGACGTGGGCGCCGCTCATATCGGGGACAACCACAACCTTGCACGGTGTTTACCCTTTTGATTCTGGCGAAGGAGTGGCTGTTGGCGAGAAGGGACTGATTCTTCGTACGACTGATGGTGGGGCTATCTGGCAAACTGTTGGAAGCGGTGTGAAGGACACCCTCAGATCAGTCTCTTTTAGCGGGGTAAACGGGATCTGTGGTGGCGACTCCCAAACCATTCTCTACTCCACGGACTCGGGCGCTTCGTGGCAGATCGGTCAAACCGGATTTTTTGGCGGCGGCTTCCCAGGCGCTCACATGCTAAGTGCAACGACAGGTTTTGTCGCGGGCCAAAATTCGATCTTTCAGTCTTTGCTTGGTGCTACCACTGATGGCGGAGCGAGTTGGGCTTTTCAGGCCTTCTATTTCGATAACAACGAAGGTGGTTCCACCGACGTATTTTTTTTTGATCAAAACACCGGCTTCGTTTCAGGATTTGTTTTCGACGGACGAGGGGCAATTGCGAGGACGACTGATAGTGGGATGAACTGGTCAACGCTGTTCTACGATCAGGCGATCGAAGGCATTGATTTTCCAACAACAGACATAGGGTTTGCCGTTGGCTGGGCAGGCAGAATCCTGAACACAACAGATTCCGGAGTTACTTGGAGCGATCAAACAAGCGGAACCTCTGTAAACCTTAATGATGTCGCTTTTGGCGGCAACGCTTTGACAGGCATAGCAGTTGGCGAAAGCGGCACGATTCTTCGAACGACAAATGGAGGTCAGTCATCGCCAACTCCGACACCGACACCGACCGCTACGCCGACAGCGACCCCTGCTGCGACCCCGACACCAACAGCTACGCCGAGCTCAACCCCGAGAGTTACTCCAACACCGCGGCCTCGTCCCACGCCGGCTCCGCGCCCGTAGGCCGCGGTCACTCTGATTCCGAGGCCTGCCGCGCCGTAGCCTTGCCGCGAAGGTGGGTGATAGGCAATCAGTGATCTGTGAGAAGAAGCAACAGAAATAAGAAGCGTGTTTCCGCCGTGCCACTGTTTGAGCGCAAGCGCCTCATAAATAACAATACTGTTACTAATCTGTTCTTGTAGGAATTTCCCCCGTTGACCATCACTCGAGTGGTCTCAAACGATTTTTTTGACGCAGCTTCACTATATGTCGTGAAAAAGAATCACGTCGCAGTTCGCCGCCTGCCGTGGAGAACACGATTGGAGACACCGCGTATGGCCGCCGACGGTAACGAGACTTCGCGCAATGGAAGCGGTTTGCGTTCGCCACGGCGAATCCGTTCTGCGGCAGAAACGGAAACTAAAGCGGCTGCGTTTGCGACAACGCATTGGAGCCTCGTGATGGCCGTGCAAGGTGAATCCCCCGCCGCAGAAGAAGCTCTCGAAAAACTTTGCCGCATTTACTGGCGGCCTCTCTACACTTTTGCCCGCCGCCAGGGAAGCGATGCTGAAGAGGCGCGGGATTTGACCCAGGGTTTTTTCCAGTTGCTGCTCACGCGTCGGGACTTGGCTTCCGCCCATCGGGAGAAAGGACGTCTGCGTTCTTATCTGCTTGTATCGTTCAAACATTTTCTGGCAGGCGAACGGCGCCGGGAGATGACGATCAAGCGCGGCCATGGACAATGGCTGATTCCATTGGGCGAACTGCACGCAACTGAGCGAGGCGACCCTGCATTTATCGAACCTGTTGATTCGTTGAGCGCCGACCGGCTGTATGAACGCCGATGGGCTTTGACCCTGATCGACCAGGTGCTCAAGCGGTTAAAAGAAGAATACCGCGTGACGGGCAACGCGCTTCTGTTTGATTCCTTGAAACAATTGTTACCAGACGAACTGGGAGCGCCGTCGCGCGCAGAGATCGCTGTGAGATTAGGTATGACGGACAACGCGCTCAGACAAGCGTTCCACCGGTTTCGCCATCGTTATCAAAATTTGTTACGGGAGGAGATCGGCCACACCGTTACCGATCCTAGCGAGATCGAAGATGAGTTACGTCATCTAATTGCTGTGTTGCGGTCATAGAAACACGAAGTACACGGGTTACTACGAATTTTCGTCGGGGCTTTATTGGTGCGGATCGTGAAATTCGTGTCCGGAATCTGTTCAAAGTGCGGCGCGGAAATCCTGGCCGACGCAGCGGAAGGGCTTTGCACTGCGTGTCTCCTCGAGGCAGGTCTTGGATTGTTCGAAGGAGCTGCAGCGCGGGTCGGTGACACCGGCAATGCGGACCGCGCTCCGGGTCTCGATACTCCTGGTGCGAACGGGAGTAGAGTAACAGTGTTTGACCCGGAGATGCCAGGGACCCTGGGCGATTATGAATTGCTGGAGGAAATTGGACGCGGAGGCCAGGGCGTGGTCTATCGCGCACGACAGAAAAGTCTCAACCGCACGGTCGCATTAAAGGTTGTCAGGACAGGCCCGTCGATTACGCGGGTACACCTCAAGCGATTCCGGCTGGAAGCTGAAACTGCCGCGAGCTTGGATAACCCCAACATCGTTCCCATTTATGAGGTAGGCGAGCATGGCGGTTCGTGCTACTTCAGCATGAAATTCATTGAGGGCGGCCCGCTCGACGAACTCTTTAGACGCGAGCCGATGCCGATCCGCCCTGCAGCGGAATTGATCGCCAAGCTCGCGCGCGCTGTGCATTACGCGCACCAACGCGGGATTCTCCACCGAGACATAAAGCCTGGAAACATTTTGCTCGACGCAAAAGGCAACCCGCATCTTACCGACTTCGGCCTGGCCAGGCTGACTGAAATTGAGAGCACCGTCACTCGGACAATTGAAACGCTGGGCACGCCGAGTTACATGGCCCCAGAACAGGCGCTAGGAAATAATAACCAGCTGACCAGCGCGACCGATGTCTATGGATTGGGCGGGGTGCTTTACCATCTGCTCACTGGTCATCCACCGTTTGCAGGAGGAACAACCTACGAGACGATCCGGTTACTCTTGGAAACCGAGCCACGGAAACCGCGCCTGTGGAACTCGAAAGTAGACCGCGACCTAACAACCATCTGTCTCAAGTGCCTCGAGAAGAACCCCCAGCGTCGTTATCCATCCGCCCTCGCACTAGCTGAAGACCTTGAGCGGTGGCTCAAATATGAGCCAATTCGTGCGCGACGCACAGGAATTTTCGGGCGCGGAAAAAAATGGCTGCGCCGGAATCCCACCAAAGCGCTGTTGCTCATGTCATTGACCGCTCTCGCGGCGGCCATCGGGTGGAACGTTTGGAAAAGCGAGTTCCTCATCCAGCCGGCAGTAACAGGTGTCGCTGTGTTGCCGTTTGAAAATCTGAGCAACGATAGAGAGGACGCATTTTTTGCCGATGGCATTCAGGATGATCTCTTAACGAAGTTGGCGAGAATTCGCGCTTTGAAAGTCATTAGCCGTACCAGCGTGATGCAATATCCGCCAAGAGCCGCGGGCCGGGATATGCGCCAAATCGGAAACGCGCTGCGAGTCTCTCACGTCTTGGCGGGCAGTGTGCGTAAGAGGGGTTCGTGGCTTCACATCAACGCGCAGTTGATCGATACCCGCACTGATAGTCACGTCTGGGTTGAGCAATATGATTGCAATTTGAAGGACGTATTCGCGATCCAGAGTGAAATCGCACAAAAAGTCGCTGAGCAGCTTCGCGCGAAAATTTCGTCCGCTGAGCGATTAGCCATCCAGCGTCCATCGACTGCCGATCTAACCGCTTTCGATCTCTACAGCCGCGCTAAAAATCTTCTTATCGGTACAAATTTTTCGACCGGCGCAAAACCGAACTTTTTGCGGGCGATTGATCTGCTAAACCAGGCCGTCACGCATGATCCGGCGTTTTTCCAGGCGTACTGCCAACTCGCCGAGGCTCACGAGCAGCTCTATCTTTTTGGCATCGATCGCACGCCTGCGCGACTAGCCTTGGCGGAGACAGCCATCCAAGCCGCGTTGCGCCTTCGTCCTGAGGCGGGCGAAGCCCACGTCCTCCGTGCGGGAAATCTATACATGGGGTACCTCGATTACGATGGTGCCCTGGCTGAACTCAGCACAGCAAGCCAGAGCCTTCCCAATGATCCCCACCTGTTCGAGCTGAAAGGCTATATTCAGCGCCGGCAAGGCAAACAAGAAGAGGCATTGCGGAATCTTGAGCGCGCGGCCGAGCTCGATCCACTCAACTTTTCCACGCTGCTGCAGGTTGCGTTGAGTTACGAATATCTCCGGCGTTATGTCGACGAAAAGGCCGTCCTCGATCGCGCGCTGGCTATCGAGCCCAAAGAGGAACAGACAAAAGTCGCGCGCGCTTCCGTGGAGTTGGCATCGAAAGCTGATACCGAGCCCTTGCATCAATTGATCGGTGAAATGCGTGCGAAGAATTCTGCTGAGCTTGAGAATATGGCCGATAACTGGGTTACGTGCGCATTGGCTGAACGCGATCCTGTCGGCGTTGCTGACGCGTTGGCAGCGCTTGGGGCAAATAATTATGGTACCGACATCATAAAATTCAGCCGCCCTTTCGTGGAAGGTCTAATTGCCCGGATCACCAATGATGATAAGAAAGCATTGTCGGCTTTCAGTGCTGCGCGAGCAGAGCAGGAGAAACTCGTCGACGCTCAGGCAGATGACGCGCCGGCACTGTGTGTGCTTGGGTTAATTGATGCCGCTCTAGGCCGGAAAGACAAAGCGCTACGGGAAGGCCGGCGCGCCCTCGAGCTCCTTCCGGTGGAAAAAGATGCGATCACTGGCAGTGGCATGGTGTTCTATTTTGCAATGATCGCTGCGTGGACTGGCGAAAAAGAGCTGGCCTGTGAACAGCTTGCCACCGCCATCCGCCTCCCGAGTCCTCTCACCTACGGCGATTTAAAACTGATGCCGTTTTGGGATCCTTTGCGAGGCGAGCCATGCTTCGAAAAAATCGTCGCCTCCCTCGCGCCGAAATAAATTTGACCGCGGATTACGCGGATACAACGGATAGATTTCTCGGCTAAGGCGGCTGGGCGCCTACTACTCCTTCCGAATCATCTAATCCGTGTTGTCCGCCTAATCCGCGGTTCCTCCTTTACCGATTTTAACCCGGCGAAGCCATTTTCCGCGTAACAAATCGCCGGATTTCGCACAGTACAACAATGAGTGGCCCTAATTCAGCAAACAAGTTCACCAATCACCGCAGAAAGGAAATCACCGTATGTTCAGGATTGAAGAAGTCAGAAAAAACAACAGAGCTAGACTACTTGTTGCACCATTCGCGGCCCATATCGCTGCAACGGCAGTGATCCTCATAATGGTCCTCGGTCCCTCCACCACCTTGGCGAGGCGGCCACCGACGCCCGAGAACTTTCGCGTGACGGCGACGACCGCTTACACGGTCACCCTCGCCTGGAACCCAGCTCCCGCTAACTCCGGCGATTTCAACTATTACCTCTGGGGCGCTTACAATGTCGGCCCTACCGTCATTCTTCCTAAGACAGCCACTAGCTACACCTTTACCGCACTCTATCCCGGGAACACCTACACCTTCGGCATCTACGCCAAGAGCGGCGGCCAAACCTCTGCCCAGGTCACCGTTAGCGGCATTCGCCTCCCGAACGACACTATCCCGCCGACAACCGCCCCCATCGTCAGCATCGACGAAGTCGGGTCTAACTATGCCAAGCTTTCCTGGATACCAGCGCAGGACGATGGCCCGCACCTCTCCACGCAAATCTATTTGGACGGCGTTTTTTACTACGGCGTCGGCCGCGGCATCACGACAGCCACCCTCCGTTTCCTCCAGCCCGCCACGACTTACAGCCTTACCGCCCGCGCCATCGATTTTGGCAATAACGCCGGCCCGTTCAGCGATCCAATCGCCCTTGTCACTCTGCCCGCCAATCCGAATGACACGACACCACCGACCACACCCGCCAACCTGTATGCGAGCGGCACTGGCGACGGCAGCACCGAGACCCACATCAGTTGGACCCAATCTACCGATGACTTCGACGCGCAATCAAACATCCGTTACGATGTTTATGTGAACGGTGTCTTGCAAGACGTCCTCTTTGGTTCCGGCGGCGAAAGCATCGTTTACGCAGAGTTCGGCGAAAACCTCATCGAGGTCACTGCCACCGATACCGCCGGCAATGTCTCGGCGCCGGCCACTTTTACAATATTCTTCTAACAGCTAAGCGTTCCAAGGAGGTTCGGCCAAGAGGCTCAACTAGCAGCAGTTTGAGGCTCACTTCTTACAAACTCTGGCTTTGGACGGAACGAATGGAATCTTCGTCGTCTTTTCGAGAAAATTTCAAACTTTGCGCGTAACAAATCGCCGCCTTTCGCACAGTACATTGGTAGATGGTCTGCCGCTTCTCATTCGCCAAAGGGTGAGCCACGGAGGTGATGAAGATTCGGCAGACTGCTTTTCCACCAATGCAGCCAAACTCAACACTCGGAATTATGAAAATGGCGAAACTGTTTACTAAGATAATGCGCGACGTTCCCGGCGGTCGTGTCCACATGTATGCGTTGCTCTGCGCGGCGATTGCGGCGACGGGGTCGATGGCCAGAGCAGATTGGACACAGTACCGCTTCGACCCAGCCCATCACGGAGTCAATCCCAACGAGACAATCCTTTCCCCGGCAACCGTTGGAAACCTCACGGTCAAGTGGCATGTCAGCGTCGGCGGCGGCGGGGACGCCTCTGCAACCGCGGCCGACGGGCGGGTCTATGTGGTCAGGGAGCGCGCAAACGACAACGAGGGGGGTGGCAAGCTCTATGCCTTAGATAGGAACACCGGCCAGGAGCTGTGGAACTTTCCACCCGACGCTCTCGCTGGCGACTTTTCGACTACGACGCCGGCGGTGGCGAACGGCATTGTCTATTTCGGCGTGAACCGTGGGGGTCCGGTGGTCTACGCCGTTAACGCCACCACTGGGGTGCGGATCTGGAGTCACGGCGGTCCGATCGCCCAGATCATCTCTTCGCCTACCGTGCTCGACGGTCGAGTGTATGTGGCGTTCACCGACGGCACCATCCGGGCACTGGACGCCGCCACCGGACAGGTTATCTGGAGCGCGGTGCAAGACCAAGGGGCCTATTCGTCACCGGCGGTCGCTGGCGGACGCCTGTATATCGCCATCCATAATCGCGGGCTTCTTGCCCTCGACGCCGCCACCGGCGCTACCTTATGGCTTTCGCCCATTCCCGGCCCGCAATGGTCCTCGCCCGCTGTGGACAACGGACGGGTCTTTGTCGGCTCCCGGGATGACCACAAGGTCTACGCCTTCGATGCCGTCACCGGGCAGACGCTCTGGACTGCCACCACCAGCGACTGGGTGCATTCGTCTCCCGCGGTGGCAAACGGCGTCGTTTACATCGGCAACGAGGCAGGCGACCTCCACGCCTTCAATGCCGCCACCGGCGGCCTTATCTGGCGGACCGGGCTCACGAACACTGGCATCTTCAACGGACCTACGGTGGCGAACGGCGTCGTTTACGCCGCCGGGGAAGATGCCAAGCTCTACGCGGTCGAGGCCGCCACCGGCAGGGTCTTGTTCCGTGGCTCTATCGACAACGCGGGACAGTCCTTAGCTTCACCGACCGTTGACGGGGGCACCGTGTACATCCCCGCCTACGACCAATCCGCGGTCACCGCGTTTGCGCTAGATACACCTCCCCCTACTCCCACACCGACTGCTACCGCTACTCCGACGCCACAACCAAGTGCGACGCCTACGCCGGGCCAAATCACGCTCAGCGCCGTAGGCTATAAGGTGCATGGGGTCAACACGGTCGATCTATCCTGGAATGGGGCGACTTCAAGCCAGGTCGACATCTACCGCGATGGGGTTGTGAGGGTGAGGACGGCAAACGACGGCTTCCATACCGACTCCACCGGGAGCCGAGGCCAAGCCACCCACAGATACAAAGTCTGTGAAGCGGGCACTTTGACCTGCTCTAATGAAGTCACGGTGAAGTTCGGACGATAGGGAATTTAGGCAGGCAAAATCCACGATGACCGCTTTTGCCCTAAAACCCAGATCACGCTGAGTGCCGTAGGACATTTTCCTCGCCAGATTCTTAGCCACTTCCATACCAGCAAAGCCGATTAACCAAGGGAAAAAATGAATGCAGAACGATGAATGCATTGAACCGGCTGAAAAAAGGAGCGCCATTATTTCTCATCGCACTACTGGTGGCGAGTCCTGACCTCTCACCAAAACCTCAGGCAGTTAGTGCGGCTCCAGATGCAGGCTATCCAGGGTTCAACAAGGCGAAAAGGCAGAACGCGCTGTTTAGTCCGACAGGCGGCGGCTGGAACGTGGTCCCAAGCCCCAATACCGGCTCGCCGAACAACTATTTCTTTGGCGTGGCAGCCACCGCGTCGAACGATGTGTGGGCAGTCGGAAGCTATGGTATCCAAGGCGTCCAGGCGTGGCAGCTCATCCAGCATTGGGATGGTCTGAATTGGACCTTTGCAGACACGCCCACACTCAACACTCCCAACGAACTCCTGGCGGTCAGCGCCGTTTCCGCCAATAATGTGTGGGCGGTCGGCGGATACAATTCCGGCGGCCAAGCCCTCACCCAACACTGGAACGGGTCGACTTGGGAGGTCGTGCCGAACCCGAACCCCGGCACGTTCAATCGTTTCTTTGGGGTTGCCGCGATTTCAAGTAATAACGTCTGGGCGGTAGGCGTAACCAGCGACGGTGGGCTGTCCCAGACCCTCGTGGAGCACTGGAATGATACGAATTGGAGTGTCATCCCCAGCCCGAACATCCCCGACCAGCATAACCAGCTCAATGCCGTGACCGCTGTTCCCGGCTCACCCAACGAGCTCTGGGCTGTCGGCGAAGCGGGTCCTGCCGCGCTCATCCTGCATTGGAACGGCACACAATGGAGCATCGTCCCCAGCCCAACAGCAGGCACAGTTCCCCGCTTAATGAGTGTCGTGGCGATTTCCGCTAATGACGTTTGGGCAGTCGGTTGGACCGGCGGCGAATCGGGACCTATCACGCTCACCGAGCATTGGAACGGCTCGACGTGGAGCGTGGTGCCGAGCCCAAACCCCAGCGCCAGCGACAATTTCTTGTGGGGAGTTACCGCGCTTGCCTCAGACAACGTCTGGGCTGTGGGCGAGTTCAACGCAACGGGAGGCCATCAGCAAACCTTGTTCTTGCGGTGGAATGGCACGGCCTGGGTGCAGGTGCCCGGCGACAACACCGGTCCCAATGGCGTGCAATTCTTCCTGAGAGCGGTGAGCGCGCTCAGCGGGAGCGACATTTGGGCTGTCGGTAACAACAGCCATACGCTTGCCGAGCATTGGAATGGCACCACCTGGAGCATCGTCCCCACCCCAAACGCGGGCGTCGGCGATAACATACCTAATAGCGTGAGTGCCAGCGCATCAACCGATGTTTGGGAGGTGGGCTATTACAGCTTCGGTACTTGGAAGCGGACCTTGATCGAGCATTGGAACGGCACAGACTGGAGCATTGTGCCTAGTCCCAATACCGATAACCGACTCAATGTACTAAACGGCGTGGCCGCGATTTCCCCATCGAACGCATGGGCTGTGGGCAATGCTAGCAGCGGCAATGCTCCCGACCAGATTACGTTGATTCTGCACTTGGATGGCACAGCATGGAGTATCATCCCCAGTCCAAGCCCTGGCACGGCGGGGCTCAATACACTGTTCGCAGTAGCGGCTAACTCGGCGAACGATGTATGGGCCGTGGGCAGCTATACGAACAGTGGCGAGTTCGCACAAACTCTCATCGAGCACTGGGATGGTACGAGTTGGAGTGTGATTCCCAGTGCGAACGTCCCAGGATCAAACAACGAGCTCTACAGCGTGGTAGCGCTCGGGCCGAACAACGTCTGGGCAGTCGGATACTGGGGCAATGCTGCGTCTGGGTTTTCTACACTTGTTGAGCATTGGAACGGCTCCAGTTGGAGCATCGTGGCCAGCCCCAATCCGTCTGGCAACAACTTCCTGAGTGCTGTATCCGCTACGGGCGCGAATGACATCTGGGCGGTGGGCAGGTCGCGGAACCCGTCTACCTTCCAGACGCGTACGCTAATCGAGCATTGGGATGGGAACAGTTGGAGCGAGGTCTTCGGCTTTGGTGTTGAGTCCGAAAGCGCAGCGTATGGAGTGGCGGCGGTGTCGCCGGGGGATGCCTGGGCCGTGGGCGATGGCGGCGGTTTGACTTTGATCGGACACTGGGACGGCAGCGGTTGGAATGTGTTCCCAAGTCCCAATGTAACGGGCAGGCTTCTCGCAGCGACCGCGATCACAGCCTGTGACGTGTGGGCAGTCGGGCAGATCTATGTAACGAACGTAGGCATCCTGACGCTGAACGAACACTTTACTTCGGAAGGCTGCGGAACACCCTCTCCAACTCCCACTGGAACTCCAACGGCTACCCCGACCGCAACGCTAACACCAACGCCTACTGCGACCCCGAGTGTAACACCTAGCCCGAGCCCGACCGCAACACCTCCAGCCACACCTACTTCAACCCCGATCCCAACCGCCACGCCAACGCCAACGCCCATTGTCACGCCCACTGCAACCGCATCACCTACTGCTACGCCTAGGCCGACACCCACGCCGAGATCTGAGCCGACCCCGAGGGGTCGTCCTACTCCGCCGCCTCACCCGTAGGCCACACCGAGTGATCAATTATCAGTAATAGGCGAAGCAACACAACTAAGAAGCACGCTTCTGCCGTGCCACAGCCTCAGCGCAGATGCCTCAGATAAATAACAATATTGTTACCAACCTGCTGTTGTAGGAATTCACGTGTTGACCATCGCTTGTGTAATTTCAAACGATTCTCTAACGCCGGTTTAACATAGATATTATGAAAACGAATCGCCTTGCAATCGCTTTTGCAGTCGCGACCCTCGCGGTTACAGCTCTTGCGCTCCACAAACCACCAGCCAGTGCGGGCGCTCACGGGCATAGGTTCGGCAATGGAGCTACGGCACCGTGGGAAAAAACCGCTGGACCGCCGGGGCTAGAGACAAATGTCATCTTTAAGGCGAATAACATCGTCTATGCAGGGACAGAAACCCAGGGAGTATACAAATCGAGCGATAACGGCTCGAACTGGGTGGCGGCAAATACCGGCATCGAGCGGACCTCAATCAGCGACCTGATTTTCTCAGGAACCAACTTGATAGCTGCCGTGAAGGCGGATTGCCCGACCTCGCTAAACGTTTTCAACTCGACAGACAACGGAGTCACTTGGAGCGGCACGACCGGGCTAAGTGGAAGGATAGTCAAATCTTTTGCAATAAAGGGCTCCGCTATTTATGCGGCTGTCGCGCTTTTCCCAGGCAGCAGCGGCGTTGCTCGATCGACCGACGATGGAAATACGTGGCAAGACGTAGCTTCACCAATCGAGAATGGAGGCGAATCCATTGTCAGCGACAACGCGATCATTATCGCGGAAGACAATTTCATCTGGCGGTCAACGGACGACGGAGCCAGCTGGGATGTGGTAGAGCAGTTTGCCCTGACGGGTATCAGCTCTTTTGCCAGGGCCGGCACGAAGTTGTTTGCTGCAGCCACGACCGGATTTCATACCTCAACGGATAATGGCGCGAGGTGGACCTTTGAGGCGTTTTCTAATGGGGCATATTCTTTTTCTGCGAGTGGCAATACGATCTATCTGGGTTCCAACAGCAAGGTTTTCAAATCCACTGATTTCGGCGCGACTTGGATAGACATGAGTACCGGCCTTGGCCATGGCGGTATCCGGGCATTGTTGTATGACGGGAGCAATTTATTCGCCGGCACGCCTGCGGATGCAGCAGGAATATACAGAAGCACCAACGGCGGAGCTAGCTGGGACCCCGCTGCCGCGGGACTTCCTGTCGCCTCAATTATCCGTGGCCAGATAGCCTTTGGAGGATACGTGTTTGCAGGGACACAGGGTGACGGAATATATCGCTCCAGCGACCACGGAGATACCTGGAGCAAGACCGACGTCAATAACAGTCTGCTTGCTCAACAGCTAGTTTTCGCTTTCTGCGAAAAGGACAACGCGCTTTATGCCGGAGCTGGCAACGGCATTTACAAATCGACCGACGGCGGCGCGACGTTTCAACGGACCCTAAACGGCTTTCCGCCCAACATAAACGTGACTGCATACTCGTTAACTGTCAGCACCGGTAACATTCTCGCGGCGGTTAGTGTCTCTTTCTCGCCTAGCGAGGGCTTGGAAGGTATCTTTTACTCCCCTGACGACGGAAGCAATTGGCACCAGGCCAATCTACCTCTTCAACCAACCTTCGTCTCGGCGGTCGCCTCGGATGGAACTTCCATTGCTTATGCTGGAGTCTACGGACAAAGCTCTTTTGTTACAGGCCTATACCAGTCGACGGACGCTGGGATTACATGGGTCTCCAGGACAGATGTCCTGATGGTGGATATCGAACGTCTGGCAGTAAGGGGAAGCAATGTGCTCGCAGCGACGCTATTTACGGCTTTTTATTCCACGGATTTTGGTGAGACTTGGGGATCCAGCACGCCGGGTTTCTGCCCCCCATTTGGCTGCGGAGTCGCCACCTACACTCTTAGCGGAACGTCGATATTCGCTGGAAATACCGCCGGCATGTTCCTCTCTACCGACAGTGGTGCATCCTGGACCGATATAAACCAAGGATTTCCAACATGCCCGCTACCTGCGGTCGAGGCCTCTTGCATCAATAATAGTTACTTGTTTGCCGGCACTTTTGGTGAAGCGGTCTGGCGCAAGCCACTGGGAACAGGAACGCCAACGCCGACACCAACTGCGACTCCAACTGCAACCGCAAGCCCGACTCCGACAGCGACGTCAACACCTACTGCTACACTGACAGCGACGGCAACCGCTACTCCTACTTCCACCCCTACATCCACTCCCACGCCTACTGCCACACCCAGACCGACACCGACGCCGAGACCTCAGCAGACGCCGAGGGGTCGTCCCACGCCGCCGCCTCGTCCGTCGTGAAAATTAATCGCTGATGACAGTAACATCGGGCTGCGCGATGCGCGAGGGCCACGTCCCACCGCGCTGGAGGGAAAAAAAGAGATAATCATCGAGTAGCAGGGTTGCACCTGGCAGCGCTGACGCTCTCAAATTTGTTTGGGCATCGGACGTTTGGAGCTTCTTCGCGTCCATTTGCACGGCGGAATGTCACCGGTTTAAAAGCGAAGGAATGCATCGCGCACCGCGCTGGTGACAGTTCTGTTACCTTTCTTTTATGAAGGTCAGTAGGTTCGGTGGCTTTTCGAACAAAGATTCTGCTTGCCTTTCTCCGAAGCTCCTGCGCAATATCCCCGTCGCTGAATCGCAGAGCGTCAGCCGCGGTTCGGTCTGAAACTGAAAGAAAATTCGGGAAACGCTGGCGCGCAGAAGAAAGAATAAAATCATGAAACGATTAAACGCTGTCGTACGACTGACTTTTTGGCTGGCAATGATGTTTGCGATCGTATTTTTAGTGCGAGCTGAATCTAGCGACAAGCGCATAAGTACGCCCCACACAAAAAGCGCGCCGCCCATCCGCATTTTCGACCAAAACGGCCAGCCAGCCGTGAACGGCGTGCCATCGCCTACCGGCGCGATCGTCCCTGTGATGGTGGGAGGCGGAAATGGTTTCCAGTTTGTGCCGGATACCGTCAACATCTCGGTGGGTGATACCGTGCAGTGGACCTGGGTCAACAGCGGCCATAGCGTCACCAGCGGCACTTGCGACGCGGCCGATTCACAATTTTGTTCCCCTGATGATATGAACTGCGCCGCCGGAATTCTTTCCAACCAAGGCACGATTTACACGCACACTTTTGCGCAGGCTGGCGCTTATCATTACTTTTGCGACGCCCACTGCACTATCGGCATGAATGGTGTGGTCAATGTTTCGGGTGGTTGCGCGCCGTCGGGCTGGTCGGCCGGGCCGGATTTGCCAACCCCGTTGGTCAGGGCGGTTGGCGTTTATTTCCAGCCCGATGGGAACTTTTATACAATGGGCGGCCGTACATCGGATACAGCAGGCTCTGACTTCCAGCACGTGCTCCGCTATTCGCCCACCTCCAACACCTGGACCCAGATGGGTGTGCAATTGCCCGACAACCAGATGAACAACATGGCTTGTGGCGTGCTCGCCGTCGGAGGCACTCCTTACATCTATTGTGTGGGCGGCTCCGCTGCCACCCAGACCACAGCCACGGCCCGCGTGTTCTTCTACAACCCGGTCACCGATGCAGTAACCACCCTCACCGGTGCAGACAACTGGCCTGGCGATGCCTCAGGCACAATCCTGCCTGGTGGCTTTGCAGTGACTAACAATAGGCTGTACATACTGGGCGGGTTCGACATCAACGTAGCCTCCACCAACCAGATATGGCTGTTTGACCCCACTGCTCCCCCAGGCTCCAAGTGGTTAGGCAAAGTGAACACGCCGGAAGGGATCATGTACGCACCCACATGCTCCATAGGTGGCATCATCTATGTCGGGGGCGCATCGGACTGGGATCCAGTTGGTATGACCGTGATAGACACGACCAACTCGTTCAGCTTC
>Ga0137403_10004157_pt1 | contig 17122 bp, 16 predicted proteins | sample CZOMad2_1_16fung_FD_122057 | JGI IMG/M metagenome (GOLD analysis project Ga0137403, IMG submission 122057) | Vadose zone soil fungal communities from Angelo Coast Range Reserve, California, USA - CZOMad2_1_16fungal (Hybrid Assembly) | ecosystem: Environmental > Terrestrial > Soil > Vadose zone...
GAAAACATCGCGATTCGCGGCGGGCATCCGGTGGCGATGTTCAGCCTGGAAATGTCCAAGGAATCGCTGCTGCAGCGGCTGGTGGCTTCCGTGGCGCAGATTGACGCGCACAAATTCCGCACCGGGCATTTGAGCAAGGAAGACTGGCGGCGAATGACGGAATCGCTGGGAACAATTTCATCGGCGCCGCTATGGATCGATGATGCGGGATCGATCAGCGTGCTGGAAATCGGCGCCAAGGCTCGCCGGCTGAAGCGCGACAAGGGATTGTCCATGCTGGTGGTGGACTATCTCCAGTTGATTACGGCGCGAGGACGCTTCGGAAACCGCCAGGAAGAAGTGTCCAGCATCTCGCGCAGCTTGAAAGGACTGGCAAAGGAGCTGCAGATTCCCGTGCTCGTGCTTAGCCAGCTTACGCGCGCGCCGGAGCGCGACGAGCGCGGGCCACAACTTTCGGATTTGCGCGAGTCCGGCGCCATCGAACAGGACGCCGACGTGGTGATGTTCATCTACCGGCCGCATTTCTTCAAAGCAGGGGCGACGCCGGAAGAGAGAGAAGAGACGGAGCTGCGAATCGCCAAGCAGCGAAATGGCCCGACGGATATGGTGAAGTTCGTGTTTCGTAGCCGGTTCACGCGGTTTGAAGAGGCGGCGCCGGATGCGTTCTCGCAGTTTGCCCCGGACGAAATGTGATTTTCGAGGTAGGCAGGAATGACCAGACAACGACTACACATTCATCAGCTTAGCCGACTAGCATTCGCTCAGGTTGCGGATTGGAACCGGATTCTGAACGAACTCAAATCCGCGCGTAAGCAAATGTTTTGGAGCTACAAACCTCTGCGATCGGGAGCATTTAACCTGCTACAAGCCGAGGATAGCGAACAGGCGCAAGAGATCTACAGATGTGTGGCTGAGCTTGCAAAGAAGGCGGGGGGAGCACAGTGTGCCCGTGCAAACGTCGCAGCGCTTCAGGTGTTCGAGAATCGATTTCTTCGGTCAATCTACAGCCCGAAGGATAATTTTATGGAATTCACGGCGCCCGGAATCGATTTTGGCGGCACGGAATTAGTCGGGGGTCCCCATTTCAGCGTAGCGGATAAAGCGTCTGAGACTAAGTTCGTATATTTGCACTCCTCGAGGTGGGAAAAAGACCAAACAGAGGCGTTTTGCGAGCTTCTCGCCGTAGTGCTTGAGAAGAAATTCAAGGCCGGTGCGCGTGATCTGTGGTTCCTTGACTTGCGAACTGGCAAACGTATCCCATGGAAATCAAAACCTAGGGTACGCCGCAAATGAGAGCAGGCCGCCAGACTACTGGCACGCCTCAGAAGCGTAAGCCTGGAGAGTGAAAGTGAATAAATTCTCAGTAAGAAGGAACCTCGTCGGTCGAATTTGTAAAATGAACTGAAAAATGGAAATAGCAGTGCTAGACATCCTAGATTACAGCAACCAAATTGAGCTAAATCAACTCCGGCGGACGATTAGATATGCCGGCCTTCGCTGCCTATCACCAGCGGAGATGATTAGCAAGATTTTGGACACTACGGACGAAGATGACCGGTCGGCTTACATAAGTCGACTTCTGGAATTGAGTCTTAACAAGCCAGAGCTCGACTTACTCCAGGGGGCCATGACCACTCTTGTAAGGCAGTCTGAGAAGGCCCCATCAGGGCTAAAGAGGAGACTTGACCGTGCGGTGCTACGCCTTGTCCGAATGCTACCATCAAGGCTCGCAACCACCTTCGCGGGACCTTACATAGGTCATCGCCAAAAGACCAGACGAAAATGGGCCTACTCGGCTCTTCGGACCAAGCGGATTCCCCGAAGAATGGCGAGAGAGTTGGTGAGGGTGTTCCGCAGAACTGGCGACCAAGAAGCGCTTGAATTGATCGCTCGCAATCCGAAACATGTTCCCGAAGTTGATCCAGAGTTCCTCTTGATGAACATCAAAGAAAGATACTGGAGGGGGCGCGCAATGGAGGCACTCCTGGTTCACAAGCCGTTCGTAGCTCTTGCCTTGGCTGGCCGGTACCCATTCGAGTTTGCCCACGCGGTAGGAAGGACGGGTGACAAAGCCTTTCGTGACCCTCTTTGCGACCTTTTGCAGACGAATTTCGGTGATCTAGAATTCCTTTCAATCTATGCCTACGCACTGGGCAAGATAGGGGCGAGCGAGAAACTGGAGTCACTTAAGACCTTAATTCCCGAAGCCCGGGACTTTCCTGACGTTCCTTGACCTACCAAGGCCGAGGCTGTGTCGGCCCTGACGCAAGTGCTGTGCTTTATACGCAACTCGCCGCGATGCCTTCCAATCCTTTGCTCTAAGAAGATGCTGAAACCTATGGGGTTAGCCTCTTATTTCGCGCCACGTCTTTTGGCTGCCGACTTGCGTCAGACTTGGGTGTTGCCTTTCACGCGGCAGCCAATACGGCTGTCGGCTGGCGGCGATGGGATGTCGTAAACTAATTTATTCGGAAGGCACATGGCAGGCACACGAAAGAGTCCCCGCAAAGAAGTGCGACGCCCGGTATGGGCGGAAGTTTCGCTTGGCGCGCTGGCCTACAATTTGGAAGCGATTCGCAAATACGTGAATCCACCACATGAGAAGCGCAAAACGCCGCGCAAGATTCTCTGCATCGTCAAAGGCAACGGCTACGGGCACGGCGGGCCGGAAGTGGCCAGGGCTCTGGAGAAGGCTGGCTCGGACTGGTTTGGTGTGACGTGCACGGACGAGGGCATCGCGGTTCGACAGAATGGCGTGCGAAAGCCGATCCTGGTGCTTACGAGTTTCGTGCCGGGAGAAGAGTCGCGGCTGGTGGAACACGACCTGACGGCGGTGATTCACCGCTGCGAACAGTTGGAATTATTGAATCGGGCAGCGGCGCACCGCGGCGGCAAGAAGGCCACGCCGTTTCACTTGAAAATCGATACGGGAATGAACCGGCTGGGAGTCGCTTCCAGCGACATGGATTGCTTCGCGCGGCAATTGGGGAAGTGCAAGCACCTGAGGCTAACCGGCATTTTTTCGCACTTTGCATCGTCGGAAGTTTTCACGGATACCGCGGTTGGCCAGCAGACACGCGAACAGGAAGAGCGATTTTACGCGGCGCTCGCGCGGCTGCGTGCCTTGGGAATCGATCCAGGCGTTGTGCACCTGGCGAACAGCGCGGCGATCGTGACGCGGCCGGAAACCTGGGCGGACATGGTGCGGCCCGGAGTGATTTTGTATGGTTACCATCCGGGCTACGATCCCGCGGAAAAGCGGGAGGAAGCCGAACGGCGGCTGCCGCTAAAGCCGGTGATGAGTTTGCGCTCGCGGATCATCAGCATTCGGAACGTCCCTGCAGGCGCGGGAGTGGGGTACAACGCGACGTTCGTGGCCAAGCGGCCGTCGCGCATCGGGGTTCTAGCCGCGGGGTATGGGGATGGAATCCACCGGTCGCTAGGGAATCGCGGGAACGTGTTGCTGCGCGGGAAGCTCGCGCCGATCGTCGGCATCATCTCGATGGACGTGACGATGATCGATGTCACCGACATCGAGGGTGCGGAGATCGGCGACGTGGCCACAATCCACGGGACAGACGGCAAGGAAATGCTGCCGGCGAATCGCGTGGCGCGCAGCATCGGGACAGTGACGTCGGATCTGCAGTGCGCCGTGAGCCAGCGCGTACCGCGGCTCTACGTCCGATAATAGGAAAATCCCATCCGCGGCATCGGCAAATTTTCTTCCACGAATCTGATACCTGCTTGACGTCACATCATTCAGAGAGTATATAAACCACGGTAACGCGAAGCGGCGTTCCACATCCCGCATCGGCCCTCTCCCAACCTCTCCGCTCCTGCGGGCTGGCTGTAGCGATTTTGCAGTGAAAGCTCGAAACTGTGAGGTCGTATGAGCCGGATTATTTCTGAAGCCCAGCGGCGTTTACATTCTCCGGAATCCAGAGTTTCAAGCCAACGTGGAGATCATGCGGTTCACGCGCGAACTGCCTGGGCATCAAACAGGGCTTGGGATTTCTGGGTCGTGCGCGTGTTTTTAATGGGGTGCACGGGAGGAGTAAGTTACACGCTGGGGCCGTTCGGCCTGAGAGGATGGCAGGCGGCCGGCGTGGGGTTTCTGATCGGCCTGGTGGTGCTGCTGGCGGAGTTGCGGCTGCGCCAGGCAGCGCTGGGCGGGCTGTTAGGAGGAGCATTTGGAGCAGTCCTCGGCGTATTCGCCGCGCTGCTTGTAACGCTGGTGATCTCCCGCACGGATGAGCGCGAACCGACAAAGTCTTTTCTCGAATTCGCGGCACTCTTTGCTTTTGGCTATCTCGGGCTCGTGCTGGGCTCACGACGGGGCGGGGAATTGCACATGGACGCTTTGGATGGAATCTTGGGCAAGGAATCTTCGCGCGCGGAATCCCTAAAGCTTCTGGACACCAGCGTACTGATTGACGGCCGAATCGCAGACATATGCGATGCGCAGTTCCTGGAAGGCGTTCTGGGAGTGCCGCAATTCGTGCTGCACGAACTGCAGATGGTGGCGGATTCTGCGGATTCATTGAAACGGCAGCGGGGAAGGCGCGGGCTGGAGGTGCTGCAGAGGATTCAGAAAATGCCGCATGTGAAGGTGCGGATTTTGGAAGAGGATTTTTCTCAGGCCGGAGACGTGGATCACAAACTGGTGGAGCTGGCGCGGCGCACGGGAGCAAAAATAATTACCAACGATTTCAACCTGAACAAAGTGGCGACGGTGCAGGGTCTGTCCGTGCTGAACGTCAACCAACTGGCGCATGTGCTGAAGCCTGTCGTGCTTCCCGGAGAAACCATGCAGGTACTGATTCTTCGCGAAGGCAAGGAAGCGAACCAGGGAGTGGCTTACCTGGATGATGGCACGATGGTCGTCGTGGACGGCGCGCGGCGGATGATCAACAAGAGTGTGGACGTCATCGTGACGTCCGTGCACCAGACCACGGCAGGCAAGATGATTTTTGGCCGCGTGGAAGAACGGGCGGAGCAAACGGCTCCTGCGTTGCGACACGCTGCGGCGGCGGGACGCGGAGAGAGTGGCGGCGTTGCGCGCTCCGATGCAGCGGGCCGGGTAGCATCATCGACGCGGCTTCCAGAGCAGGGCACGCTGGATCGTCAAGCGCGTGCCGTCTTGCCTGAACGCGACGCCGGTTAGCCGATAGCCGCAAAAAAATACAGCCGCACGCTCCGTCAAATTACTTGGTGATGTCGAGGCTAGAGCTGGGATGGCGCGCCACGGGTGCGCATTTCACCCTGCGCCACCGCTTGAGGTACACTCTGAAGTTTGCGAGTCCTCGCCTTGAAGCGTCCGGGCGGAATCGCTCCAAACATGAGCCGAATTGCTGCCATTCTTCCCGCGGCCGGGATGGGAACGCGCATGGGCGCGGAAACGCCCAAGCAGTTTCTGGAGCTGGAAGGAACGCCGATCGTGATCCTGAGCCTGCGGCGAATCGCGGCTTGCCCCCAGGTTACGGACATCATTGTGGCTACGCGGACAGATGAAGTTGCGCGGCTCGAGGAACGAATCAAGCGGGAGAAATTCAAGCAGACGGTGCGGGTCGTGAAAGGCGGCGATTCGCGGCAGGATTCCGTGGCTGCGGCGCTGCGCGAGGTGGCGAACGGCACGGAAATCGTGCTGGTACATGACGCGGTACGGCCTTTCGTGACGCCGGAGCAGATTACGCGAGTGATCGAAGAAGCGCGGCGGTGCGAGGCGGCGATTCTGGGAATCCCGGCGATGGACACGGTCAAGGAAGTGAAGCGCGCCAGTTTGCCGGAGGATGTGGCGTTGATTACCGGAACGGTGCCGCGCGAGCGTGTGGTGCTGGCGCAGACGCCGCAAGCGTTTTCGACGAAGCTTTTGAAGGAAGCGTTTGCGCGGGCGGAGGCGGATGGAGTGAATGCGTCGGATGAGGCGGGACTCGTCGAGCGCCTGGGGCACGATGTTCACGTCGTGCTGGGCTCGGAGCGGAACATGAAGATTACCAAGCCGGCGGACATGGAATTGGCGCGGTTCTACCTGGAACGCGAGCGCCAGAAGGCTTGAGGATGAACTCCAGCTTGCTCAAGAAGATCATCCTGATTTGGATTGCCATCGTATTTTTCGGGAGCATGATGTGGAGACTCGCTTCCACAAACGGGAATCAAACGAGAGAGTTTGAACCCAGCTACAGCGAGTTCATCGCCAAGGTGGACGCTGGCGACGTAAAGGAGGTAACACTCTACTTCTCGACGAACAGCTACGAGCTACAGGGAGAATATGCCCGCCCGGCGAATGGAAAGTTTCATTTGGCGGTTCCCAAGGAAGTGGTTCCTGGATTATTGGGGCAACTGCGCGAGAAAAACGTTGCGGTCAAAGTGAAGGAAATTCGCAGCGGGAACTGGGCGTTGATCTTGTTGAATGCATCTCTATTGATTCTCGTGGTTGGTTTCTGTCTTCTCTTGATATGGCTGATCCGGGCGAATCGGCGACGAGGCGCAGTTGCGGCACCGACCGCGGCTGCAGTACGAACAGGGATCGGGTACGATTTGCATCGATTGGAAGAGGGGAGACCGCTGATCGTTGGCGGGATTGAGCTGCCGTTCGATAAAGGGCCGGTGGGTCATTCGGACGGGGACGTGCTGGCGCACGCGGTTTGCGATGCTCTGCTGGGGGCAGCGGGGCTGGGGGACATCGGGACGCATTTTCCGGACACCGATCCAAAGTGGAAGGGCGCGAACAGCATGGTCTTCCTGGAACACGCGAAGAAATTGCTGGATGAGAAGCAATTTGCGATTGAGCACGTCGATGCAGTGGTGATTACGGAGAAGCCGAAGCTGGGGCCGCATTTTCCGAAGATGCGTGAGGCGCTGGCAAAGGCGCTGGGCGTGGGCGTGGAAAAGATTCATCTGAAAGCCAAGACTAACGAAGGCGTTGACGCGATCGGGCGCGGGGAAGCCATCGCGGCGCATGTGGTTGCTACGCTGAGTTCTCGCTGACCCTTTGAGCTACGCTACAATCTTCTTGATGGTTCCTGCTGATTCTTCTGATGCGCCGCTTGTGGCCGCGAATCCCTTCACTGCGGCCGATATTCTCAGCATACTGCGCGAGCGAGGCTGGCTGATGGCGGAGCCTTCTTTGGAGCAACGTGGCTGGTGCGAACGGGCGGCTTCGATGCTCGGAGGGCACGCTGCAGACCGTGCTGCGCTGGCGGATTTGCTCGGGCTGGTTTTTCAGTATGACGCGCGCGAAATCATTTCTAAGGTAGAGAGCCATGTGGTGCTTTCGCGGTATGCGGCGCGGGGCGTGCTACGGCAAGTCGCGCTAATGCTTCTCGATGGCGCGGCGCTGACGTCAGAACGATTCAAGGAAATCGTCACGGCATTGAAAGACGGCATGGAATTGCGCGGACGCGAACTGTTTCATCCCATGAGGCTGGCTTTGGCGGGACGGGCGGGGGAAGGCGAGTTGGATCGGGTGATCTTGTTGCTTGATGAGGCGGCAGCGCTTTCGTTCGCTGTGCCCGTAAAATCTGCTCGCGAGAGAATTCTTCAATTTTGTTCGGCGCTCGACTAGAAGTTATCTGGCTCTGTTGACATCCTCGCAACTTTGGCGAAATTCGAGAGGACGATTGGCCACCTCCGTGGTTTTCTATGGAGGCAGGAGGTGCGATGGCCGAAGTCGGACTCTTGCCTTTTGCCCGCATCGCTCTGCAAGTCTCCCGGGCGGTGCTCCCTCCCTACCGAAGCCGTTTCAGCAAACGCCAATTTACCCAGCCTCAGTTGCTGGCCATCCTCTGCCTGATGCGTTACGAAGACTGGACTTTTCGCGAAGCCGAGGTACGTTTGAGCGAGCATCGCGAATTGCGCCAGGTGTTGGGGCTGCTGAGTGTGCCTGACTTCACGACACTGTATCGTTTCTTGCAGCGGCTTGACGACCAGACCATTGACCGCGCGGTTGGCGAAACGGTGCGTCGGTTGCGTGGCTCGTTGCGACAAAAGCGGAAGAGGGCCCGCGTTGCCGTGGACGCCACGGGTTTGGCGCAAGGCGCGGTAAGCACGTTCTTTGTGCGGCGCATGCATCATCACGGGCAGAAACCGCTGCCCTGGCGGCACTGGCTGAAGTGGGTGGTTGCCGTGGATTTGGATCAGCAGTTCGTGTTGTCGCAACTCGCGCGGCGCGGCCCGTGGAACGACTGCGCGAATTTGCCGGCCGTCGTCGAAGCGGCTTCCCAGCAAACCCGCATCGGGCTGGTACTGGCCGACGCGGAGTTCGACAGCGAGCGCAATCATACCTACATCCGCCAACGGCTCGGAGCACAGAGCGTGATTCCTGCCAAGCGCGGAAAGAAAACCTGGTGCGTGCACGGAGTGCGCGCCGAGATGCGACGTGCCTTCCCGCAACGAATTTACCGCCGCCGCGCCCTGATCGAGAGCCTGTTCTCTTCGGTGAAACGCAAACTTTCGGCCCGTGCACCGGGTCGATCCCTGCGCACGCAAATGCGCCAAGCTCTCTTGCTCGGATTGAGTTTCAATCTGTATCGGTTGAAACATCGCCGCCTTTTCCTGAGGATGTCAACAGAGCCAAGCCATCTCATAAAGGCTCGGACACCGTGGAAAGGACGGCACTTACAGGATGAAACCGTTGAAACCCAGCCAAATCATCACTTTCCGCCCGATTCCATTACAGCCGGTTTGTGGTTTCCCTGCCACAAAACCATTTATGAGATAAGTTCTAGGGAGAAACCATGAAAATTGGCCAACTTGCCCGCGCCGCCGGGCTCAACGCCTCCGCCATCCGCTACTACGAAAAGCGCGGCCTCCTCGCTGCGCCCCAGCGTCTCGGCGGCCAGCGCCTTTACGCAAGCGATGCCCTTTCGCGCCTACTGTTAATCCGCTTCGCCACTGAAATGGGTTTTACCCTCGCCGAAATCAAGCTCTTCCTGAACGGCCTGCGCGACAGCACCCCTGTCGGCCCGCGCTGGAAAAAACTCGCCACGCGCAAGCTCCGCGAAGTCGAGCTAACCATCGCTCGCTCCCTTCAACTCAAATCCCTCCTTGAGGGCCTCCTCGACTGTCACTGCCCATCGCTCCGGTTCTGCGTCAATTGTCTCCGCCTCAGCCCCAAACTCCGCAACTTGAAAAAACATCCGGCTCTGCGCAAGGTGTTTCCTCAAACAAATTGATCGCGCAACCATTTGTTTTCAAAAAACTTGTGATATATCATGGTATATGCCAAGTACAAGGGACACGCCAATTCCAGGGGAGGCTCGCCGTGCGCAAAATCGTCAAACTCTTCAAAAACGGCCGCAGTCAGGCTGTCCGCTTGCCTTCGGATTTCCGCTTCTCCTCCCGTGAAGTCTTCATCCGCAAGGATCCCGAAACCGGCGACGTCATTCTTTCTCGCAAGCCCGGCTCCTGGGACGACCTTTTCGCTCTCGCCGACTCTGTCGAAGTTCCCGCAGACTTCCTCGCTTCACGCGATCGCCGCCCCCCCAAAAAACGCCGCCTCTTCTGATCGGAACATCGCATGCTCCGTTTCATGCTCGATACCAACAGCGTGAGCTACGCCCTCAGAGGGAATCCGCCTTCTGTTCGCGAACATTTGCGCCGCGTTCCCATGGCCCAGGTCTGCGTTTCTTCCATCACCGAAGCCGAACTTCTCTTTGGTCTCGCCCTGAAGCCCCAAGCTACAAAACTTGCCGAGCTCGTCAACCAATTTCTCATGGGCGTCAGCGTTCTGCCCTGGGACTCCGCCGCCGCGAAAGCCTACTCCGACCTCTGCTCCGCCTCCTGGAAGAGAGGCCACCCCCTCGCCGCCATGGACATGCTTGTCGCCGCCCACGCCTTCGCCTCCGGCCTCACCCTCGTTACCAGCGACCGCTCCTTCCGCTCCCTCCGTCCCCGCCTCCGCCTCGCCGACTGGTCCAAGCCCCTCTGATTTGGACCAGACTTTCGCCGCCATGCCTCCAGCACCCGCAAGCTCCGAAGTCGATCGGATTAAGCACCGGTAATTTCCATCGTCAAAACAGCCAGGTTGCAAAAACGCACGCGCAACCTGCAAGCTGATGAGCATGCCGGAACTGCCGGATATCGCCGCCTACATCAGTGCCCTCGAACCACGCATCCTCGCGCAGCCGGTCGTTCGAGTGCGCCTTGCGAGCCCTTTTTTGCTTCGAACCGCACAACCGCCAATCAAAAGTGTGGAGGGCCGCGTCGTCCGCGAACTGCGGCGAATCGGCAAGCGCATCGCCATTGGAGTCGAAGGCAATCTTTGGCTGGTGCTGCACTTGATGATTGCAGGTCGGTTGCACTGGCGGCTGCCAGGGGCAAGGCTGGCCGGCCGCCACAGTCTGGCAGCCTTCGATTTTCCCAACGGCTCTCTCGTGCTTACTGAAGCCGGCACAAAGCACCGCGCATCGTTGCACGTGCTGGCTGGTGAGGAGGGCCTGCGTTCCGTGGACCCGGGAGGAATTGACATTTTCGCGAGCGATCTCGTCTCGTTTCGCGACGCGCTTACCTTCGAAAACCGGACACTCAAGAGAGCGCTTACCGATCCGCGCCTGGTCAGCGGCATCGGCAACGCGTATTCGGATGAAATCTTGCATGCAGCACAACTGTCGCCCGTCACCCTCACGCGCAAGCTGGAGCCGCACGAGTGGGAAAGGCTGTTCGCGGCGGCGCGCTATACCCTCGGACTCTGGATAGACCGGCTGCGCGCAGAGGCCGAAGCTGGCTTTCCCGAAAAGGTGACCGCGTTTCGCAGAGAAATGGCAGTTCACGGACGCTATGGACAGCCTTGCCCAAGGTGCGGAGAAAAGATTCAGCGGATTCGTTATGCGGACAACGAAACAAACTACTGTGCCCGCTGCCAGACTGGTGGGAAGGTTCTCGCGGATCGCGCCTTGTCCCGGCTATTGGGATCGGACTGGCCACGCACCCTCGAAGAACTCGAAGCTCTCAAGCGCCGCTGACAGTGAGAACCTTGCCGCAATGTCTCCCGAACTGTCCTGAAATTGGAAAGTGCCTCGTTACTCGAAATGCTGCTACCGGCTGGGGATCAATTCGACGAAAGCGGCCTGAGCGAGTGTGTGGGGAACTGGGCTTTTCAACTACGGCGCGTCCCAGTCAAGGGCGTAGATTTCCCGCGTGCCGGCGTAGCGCACGACCAAAGGTGAATCGTCCGGAGCTAATCCGAACCAATTCCCTAGCAATCCCGTTCGCCGAAAACCCTTCATACTTACTAATCGCTCTAATTTGTGGTCGTTGATCCGCACGCGCGACAAGGCCGGGTCGTCCCCAGAATAGGCGTCAAAATAGACGTACTTCCCGTCCCGAGACCAACTGGGATAGCTCACCAGCATCTTGACCAATTCCACCCACTTTTGAGTCGTGAAATCAAACAGCAAAAGCTCGCTGCTATCTGCCTTTAGCGCACATATATACCGTCCGCTCTGCGACCACCGGGGAGCGAACAGCCCCTCAGATCCGGGAAGTTCGGAAACTTGGTGCGTTCTCAGATCAAACAGTTGGATGGTTATTGTTCCAGAGGTTCCAGATTCCATCCACGGCGCGCGGCCGAACACTAGACTATTTCCGTCCGATGACCAGTTGGGGTCGACTTCATAGCGTTCGCCCGGCATCAACTGCTGAGCGCTGCCGCCTTCGGCTGACACGAGGAAAATTTTCCAGGGCTTGCCGGCCGCCACGGACATGAACGCAATCCGTTTCCCGTCCGGCGACCAGCGTGGCAACAACGCTCGCATGGGCGGGAAAGTGAGCTGAAGTCTCTGGCTGCCATCCACCTTGCTCCGCCAAAGAACACCATCGGGAAACGTGACGTAAGCGGCCCACTCCCCGTCCCCGGAAAAGGCCAAATCATCCGCCGAAATCCCCGAAAGATAGGGCACAAACTGCCGCGCCTTCGAGTCGTACTTCACCAGTTCGTCGCGCGGTTTTGAGCCGATGACGAATAGCCTCTTGCCGTCTTTGCCCGGGATGGCCGCCCAGGTGTTCATCGGCCCCGCAGTCAGCTGTGTTGGCTGTGGGGTTTTCCTCTGAGAGAACGCGGATTTTTCGCGAATAGCCCAGACATTGGCGGTAAGCCCGCACGTATCACCGTGTGAGGAACTAAAAAGGAAGTACTTTCCGTCGGGTGTCCAGATGCCGTAGCGCTCTGAGGAAGGAGCGCTCCAACCAGGAAGTAAGGGATGAAGATTGGTTCCGTCGGATTTGACCTCCCATAAAGACACCGAGTTACTTTTGGGATCAAACAACGTAAAGCGCAACACGCGTCCGTCGGGCGACCACCGGATTTGGCTTGCCTGTCCGCCAACGGCGACTAGTTTCCGTGATTCGGTCCCATCACTCTTTGCGAGATACAAATCCTCACCGTTGGCATAGACAATCCCCTGTCCGTCTGGTGACCAAGCGCCATCATGGGCGAGCACATCCCCAAGACGGCGAGAGGAACCGCCTAGCGCAGGCAGTATCCAAAGGGGGTATTCCGTTTCCGTTCCAGCAGCGCTGCCAACTAGAAGCTCGGACCCGGTCGAAGAGATGTCCACAGGGAAAACGTTTTGGAAAGGAGTAGGGATTGTAACCGTCTCGCCGCCGGTTAGAGATACCTGGGCAAGAACGCCGCGCCCACCCGCATCCTCCGGAAAGTAGAGCCGAGCCCCATCGGTTACGAGAGGGCCGGTTTTGTCGCGGCCGTCACTCGTAATCTGGACGGTACGCAAGACCCTCGGCGGCGGGAAAGGGCGCGTAAGCAAATAGAGGAGAATCGCGGCCGCGATGGCAATGACACTTGCGAGAAGTGCCGCCCACCGGCGCCATTTCTGGACTGGCGGTTCCCCCGCCCATGCTATGGTCACGCTTTCTGCTGACCGTCCCGAATCCGTATCACGTTTCAGGCGTTTCAGATCGGCCCGCAGCTCGGACGCGACCTGGTAGCGTAACTCTCGATCTTTCTCTAGGAGCTTATTGATGATCTCTTCGAGCTTGGGCGGAACCTCGGGGTTGATCCGTACTGGGGGCACAGGTGGGCGTTCCAGAATGGCGTGGAAGATTAATCCCGAAGTGTTCCCCCGGAACGGCAATTGCCCGGTTGCCATTTGATACAGGACCGCACCGAAGGAAAACAAATCGGTTCGTGCGTCCAAGTCCTTGCCCTTGACCTGTTCCGGCGACATGTAAGCCACTGTGCCGACTGCCGTGCCAGGGCTGGTAAGATGCTCCTCGACGTCGAAGGTCGCGGCGGTTTGCTCCGTTCCTGTCACAGGCTTGGGAGAGAGCTTGGCCAAGCCAAAGTCCAGGATTTTGGCGTGGCCGCGGTCCGTGACAAAGAGGTTCGCAGGTTTAATGTCGCGATGAACGATTCCTTTGGCGTGAGCGGCATCAAGCGCGTCGGCGATCTCGATTCCTAGCGAGAGCGGAGTTTCCAGTTCCATGGGACGCTCGGCGATGCGGTGCTTCAGCGTCGCGCCTTCCAGAAACTCCATGGCAATTTCCCGTCCTGCTCACCGATGTCATGGATCGTGCAGATGTTTGGATGATTGAGGGCCGACGCGGCCTGCGCCTCGCGGTGAAACCGGGCGAGGGCATGCGGATCACGGGCTACATCCTCCGGCAGAAACTTGAGCGCGACGAAACGGTGGAGACGAGTATCCTGAGCCTTGTAGACGATCCCCATCCCGCCGCCGCCGAGTTTCTCGATGACATGGTAATGCGAGATGGTCTGGCCGATCATGGCAGAAGAGGGCAACTCTTGGCTCGCATCTTAGGAGCGCTACAATGGCCAAGTCAATTACTCTGTTATTTTCTGGAGCAGGATTGGTTTCCGCGTCGCTCACTCCTTACCCCAAGAGGCCAGCTAGTCCATTTGCGCGTTGCCCATTTCACCAGCCAGTCCATCATCCCAAAGCAAACAAAGCACTTACAAGTAACTATTGACAAACTATCCGGATGTGCTATAATGGTTATTGAGTTTGTCGCCGCCAACTCGCCCCGCCCGCCAGGTAGTCCTTCAAGCTCCTTCAAAATCATTCCGCCCCGCGAATTCACCTGCTCCTGAACAGCTCGCTTGCGTAAGTCCTTTAACTGCAACACTTATAGATTTCCCCGCAAGTGTTGCAAATAAAAGACTTACGGCATGGCTAACTCCTTTAGATGCAACACTTACAAAAAACACGGCGGTGGGGGGTAGTGCTGCCTTCCCCCCTTCATCAACCGCCATGCCTCCCCTTTCTTTTCATGCACTTACGAATTGCAAATTTAGCAACCCCTTTCTTTTGATATTCATGCAAATTGGTGGGGGGTGTACCCAGGGGTGTACCCCCCCATGAGTGCCTTATGACTCGGCAACTCACCTTCAACCTCATGCCCGAGCGCAAGACTTTCACGGTCAGCGAGCTGACCGGCAAGATCCGTGACCTCCTTGCTAAAAACTTCACTGACATCAGTGTTCAGGGCGAAATCTCCAACTGCCGCGAAGCCCAGTCCGGCCACGTCTATTTCACCTTAAAGGACGACCGCGCCCAGGTCCGCTGCGTTTACTTCAAGCAACAACAGCGCGGCATCAAGTTCCGCCCCGAGGACGGCTTGCAAGTTACCGTGCGCGGCAGCATCAGTGTCTACGAGCAGCGCGGCGAATATCAGATTTACGTCGAGAAAATTGATCTGGTGGGGCAAGGCGCGTTGCAGCTCGCCTTCGAGCAGTTGAAAAAACGTCTCGAAGCCGAAGGCCTCTTTGATGCCGCGCGCAAAAAACCGTTGCCGCTTCTTCCCAGCCGCATCGGCGTCATCAGTTCGCCAAAGGGCGCTGCCGTCCGCGACGTCGTGCGCATCCTCACCCGCCGCTTTCCCAATGTCCATCTCATGCTCTTTCCCGTGCGCGTGCAGGGCGAAGGCTCCGCCGAAGAAATCGTCAAAGCGCTGAAATTTTTCAATAAAGGGAAACTCGTCGACGTCGTCATTCTCGCGCGCGGCGGCGGCTCTCTGGAAGACTTGTGGTCCTTCAATGAAGAAATCGTCGCCCGCGCTATTTTCGCCTCCGAAATCCCCGTGATCTCCGGCGTCGGCCACGAAACCGATTTCACTATCGCCGATTTCGTCGCCGATGTCCGCGCCTCCACGCCTTCCGCCGCCGCCGAGCTTGTCGTTCAAACGCGCCGCGAATTTGACAAGCACATCGCCGAACTACGCGGCGCTCTCGCCGAACAAATGCGCTATCGCATCTTGGTGCTCAGCCGTCGCATCCACGAGCTCTCCGCGCGGCGCGGATTCCGCCGCCCGCTCGATCTTCTCCGCCAGCAGCGCCAGCGCGCCGATGAAATGACTTCGCGCCTTGCCCTCGGCCTCCGGGCGCGCCTCGAGCAATCGCGCAAACGCTTCACCGCCGCGCATCTGCGCATCGCTTCCTTCGATTTTCGCGTGAAGATCGCCGCCTTCCGCCTGCGCCTCGAAAAACGCACCACCGAACTTGGCATCCGCATCGAGCGCGTGCTCCGCGCCAAGCGTGAACGCTGGCAGCGCCTGGCCCTGCAACTCCAGGAACGCGGTCCCTTGAAAGTCCTAGAACGCGGCTACGCCATCGCCACCGACGCCGCCGGTAACCTCCTCAGCGACGCCGCCCAAGTTGCCCTCGGCGACACCGTAGCCATCCAACTCCACCGGGGCCGCCTGTCCACGGAAGTAAAGAAAACGGAGTCCTGACACGTATGCTTTCACAGTGGATGAACAAGCTCTTTGGTCCACCGCGGTCAATCGAACCGGAGGCTGCAGTCACTCAAACCTTGACTGAGGTCTTGAGCAACGAGTGCCCGAGATGCAGGCGGCCATTGGGAGGACATCTTTATCAAATGTATGCAATGACCACAGCTACCCCAGAGCTCCAAGAACAACTACACAATTTCTTCCATAAAGCCAAGCATTATGACTGGGAAGCCCTATCTCATTTTCAGGATTTTGACCCACTCAAGAATTCAGCCCAAGTCTATGCGCTTCAGTGTCCGGATCAAAATATCAGGATGCTTTTCGTTCGTGATCCGTCTGAATTGTTTGACGGCGATTCTCTAGAGAGTTGGGAGCCATTGCAACAAGAAGTGGCCCAAACATGGCAGACATTTCTCGCCAAGGACAAATGGGTAGCATTCACTTAGGGGTTGAAAAAATGGCTAGCAAATCCGGGTCAATCTTCGTCGCTGGCGGAGGAAACTTTGAGGACGGCGAGGAAGGCTTCTTGTGGGATGTCCACCTGGCCGACACGCTTCATGCGGCGCTTGCCTTCTTTTTGTTTTTCGAGGAGTTTGCGTTTGCGGGAAATGTCGCCGCCGTAACACTTGGCAAGAACATTCTTGCGAATCGCCGCGACGGTTTCGCGCGCGATCACACGGCTGCCAATTGCCGCCTGGATCGGAACTTCAAACATTTGCCGCGGAATCAGTTTTCGCAAGCGCGTCACGAGATCGCGCCCACGCTCTGTTGCAAAATCACGATGGATGATCAGCGCCAGCGCATCGACCGGTTCGCCGGCGACCAGCACATCCAGTTTGATGAGGGCGGATTCCCGGTAGTCGGCAAGATGGTAGTCGAGCGAGGCGTAGCCGCGTGAAGTGGATTTTAGACGGTCGTAAAAATCAAGCACGATTTCGTTCAGCGGCAATTCGTAGGTGAGCATGACGCGCGTCGGCGACAAATATTCGAAATTTTTCTGCGTGCCGCGTTTTTCCTGGCAGAGCTGCAGGATTCCGCCGACGGAATCTTCGTTGGTGATGATCATCGCTTTGATGATCGGCTCTTCGATTTTTTCGATGTCGCTGGGATTCGGGAATTTCGAAGGGCTGTCGACTTCAATCACTTCGCCGGTCACGCGCGTGATGCGGTAGCGCACGCTTGGCGCCGTCGTAATTAGATTGAGGCCGAACTCGCGCTCCAGCCGCTCCTGCACGATTTCCATGTGCAGCAGGCCGAGGAAGCCGCAGCGAAAACCGAAGCCGAGCGCCACTGAATTTTCCGGCTCGTAGAAAAACGCGGCGTCGTTCAGTTGCAATTTTCCAAGCGCGTCGCGCAGCGGTTCGTAGTCGTCGGCGAGCACCGGAAACAATCCGGCGAAAACCATCGGCTTGATGGCTTC
>Ga0137403_10004158_pt1 | contig 17121 bp, 15 predicted proteins | sample CZOMad2_1_16fung_FD_122057 | JGI IMG/M metagenome (GOLD analysis project Ga0137403, IMG submission 122057) | Vadose zone soil fungal communities from Angelo Coast Range Reserve, California, USA - CZOMad2_1_16fungal (Hybrid Assembly) | ecosystem: Environmental > Terrestrial > Soil > Vadose zone...
CGCTCTCGTTCTCATTAACGGTAACGCGCGCGTCGGCTGCTTCATAAATCGGCCGGCGTTCGGCGTAGAGTTTCTGAGTCGGCTGTAGCGAACGGGCCAGCGGCCGCACTTCGCGCCCGCCAGCAATCCTCTTCCAGCACAATTCGAACGGTGCGTCTAACCAGACGGTAAACGCTCCGTGCTCCGCGATCATTTTGCGATTTTCCCAGATCGTCCAGGCGCCGCCGCCAACGGCAACAACGCGTGCGGATCCTTCCCTCAAGACTGTGCGCAACGTTTTCGTTTCGATGCTGCGAAACGCATCCTCGCCATCCTGCAGAATTATCTTCTGGGGGTTCCGCTTTTCATGTTGAGTGATTAGTTCATCCAAATCGATCGCGCAACACTTGAGCTTGCGGGCGAGCTCGAAGGCGACAGTCGTCTTTCCTGTCCCCATGAAGCCGATGATTACGATCTGCTGTTTGGTCATAATTCGCCGCCGCTGGCTTTCGTTTCAGAGTCGCTTGAATTGGCGCTCATCATCTTTCCACAACTCTTCAGGCAAGCGAAGCGTTCTGGTTGTGTCGAGGTTATCCAAAGACCACTTAAAAGGTCTAATACTGATGGATTCTGCTTCGGCGGCCTTCTTGACACGCGACACGCCCGCATGTTAAACCCTCGACCTTCCGTAGCTTTTGGAGTTCAAAAAGCCGAGACCCACACACAATGGCTCCCGGAACGGCCATGTCTTTTAATTGTGACACCAGATGTGACTCTAGAGACGATTGAACTCAGATTTCCCAGCCGTATAGAGGCTGTTGATGAAGCTGCCGCCGCAGTTGCTGAATTCATGAATCGCCTGGGGATCGGTGACGATGTCGCCTTCGGTGTGGACATGGCAATTCGGGAGGCGGTGACGAACGCAGTGATTCACGGGAACAAATTCGATGGCGCGAAAGTTGTTGGGTTGAAACTAAGAAATACTGCGGAAGGTTTCGAGATCAGCGTGCACGACCAGGGGTCAGGGTTCAATCCAAACGAAGTCCCGGATCCGACCACAGACGAAAACATTTTAAAAACCTCCGGACGTGGTATTTTTTTCATGCGTAACTTTATGGACGAGGTCGAGTGGTCAGCGGATCCGAAAGGTGGGACCAGCGTGCGCATGATTAAGAAACTATAACCATTCCGGTTTTGCGATTTTGCGATTCGGGGTCCGGGATACAACACCCCGAGACAGAGTCGACGGAAAATTGGTAATCCAGTATCGCAAATGTTTAAAGGAGATTGCAGAAAATGGCAGAGCTAAATATTTCGGAGCGTCACGTTGGAGAGGTCACCGTTCTTGATATGGATGGCAAGATTACCATCGGCGAAGGCAGCGTTGCCCTGCGCACGGCGATTCGTCGCTTGCTCGAAGAAGGTAAGAAGAAGATTCTGCTGAATCTTGCGAAAGTCGGTTACATTGATTCGAGCGGCATCGGGGAATTGGTTTCCAGCTATACCGCGATTAATAACGCGGGAGGCCAGTTGAAGCTTCTCAATCTCACGCAAAAACTGGAAGACCTCCTGACGATCACAAAACTGTTGACTGTCTTTGACGTGTATGATAGCGAAGCAGAAGCTCTGGCCAGCTTCAAGTAAGCGGCAGGCGTGCCGCGCCTGTCACGACCAACTCGGTTTGTGTAGCGCAATTGAAAACAGACTCGCGATAAACGTTCGTCAATTTGTCAGACATTTCCAAGGGAGATAAGAGATGGCAGAACTCGATCTTAATGAGCGTCAGGCAGGGGATGTAACGATTCTCGACTTGAGTGGATCGGTAAGAATGGGTGAAGGCGCCATTTCGCTCCGCAACTCCATTCGCGGGCTAATCGAGCAGGGGAACAAGAAGATTCTCCTTAATCTCAGTGGCGTGAAGAATATTGACTCTAGTGGAATCGGCGAACTGATAGCCAATTATACGACCCTTAGCCGCGATGGCGGACAACTCAAGTTGTTGAATCTCACGGACAAGATTCAGAACCTGCTGGTTATTACCAAGCTCCTGACCGTGTTCGACTCCTACGACAATGAAGCGGAAGCCTTGAATAGCTTCAAATAAAGTTTCGCGTCTCGAGTTTCGAGTTTCGAGTTGATAGACCCACGACTCGAAACCCGAAACTCAAAACTCGGAACGTTTCTATGTTTCGTGCCACCTTTCGCCGTTTGCTCGCACTGGACGATCCGCCTGAGCGAACGGCGCTTGCTTTTTCAATTGGAGTTTTCATTGCCTTCTCGCCGTTCCTCGGTCTTCATACAATCCTGGCTACTTTGATTGCCTTCCTTTTTCGTTTCAACAAGATCGCCATCTACAGCGGGACCTTTATCAACAATCCCTTTCTGACGCTCGTTCCGATTATTATTGCATCCTACGCGATCGGGGCTTTTATTCTCGGACGCCCGCTGCGAATCCCCGCCGCAGGTATCGAACTTCTGAGACATCCCCACCTTTTGACGGCCGATTACTATCGTCAGTTATTTCGCGAAAGCTGGGACATCGTTTGGCCTTTCACGATTGGTGGGATGGTGCTTTCGGTGGTTTGTTCGCTCGTTGCATATCCAGTAACATCGTCGCTGTTGCGAGCTCATCGGCGCGCGAAGGCGAATTAATTGCTGTTACGCTTTCGAAATGTGGCATCCGTTTCGCTCAAGCCGCGCATCTCTAACATTCCAGAGAACAACCGCAACACCAAACCGGGAAAGCGATTCATCAAACAAGTACTTATGAAGCAGACCATTTCACTCCCAGTTTTTCTAGCCCTCACTTGCACAGTTGCTTATTCGCAGACCACTCCCGCCGCCCGGGCGGAGCAGCCTCGTCCGGGCGCCAGTCCACAAGCTCCGGCCGCTTCAACAGGCACGCAACCGGCAGCCCGCGTCCAGCAACGACAGCCCGCAGGATTTGATCTTTCCGAATATGGAGTCACCTTCCAGACCGAACCCCGACTAATGATAATGATGGCTGCACTCGAAGCTGCTGGCTTTGATCCAGAGGCGGCGGACGCCGAGCCCTCCGTGTTTCGGACCCAGGTTAGAAGAGATCTCTCGGACCTGGATCCTGATCTGCGTAACCGCTTACGTACATTTTACGAACGCAACAAACTGCCGGCCCCCGCTACAGCTGCCGATCAGGCGGCGCGGTATGTTTCGCTCGCCTTCGCGCTTGGGCCACCACCCACGCTTGATGCTCCCGCGCGATCTGAAGAGCTGCCCACCAGTCTGCTGGAAGTGCTCGACTTTGCGCCGCTCGTCCGAGAGTTTTATCGTCGTTCAAAGATCGAGGAAAATCTCGTCAATTATACGCGCACTTATCAGGCTGAAGGCGATCGACTGCGCAAGCCGACGGCAGAAATGATTCGCGCTGTTTTGTCGTATTTGCACACGAGACCGATCATGGTTTCCCTGGAGCGCATTCCGATCAAATCACCAACCACGGGAAAGAAGAACGCACCTAAAACCTACAATACCCGTGAACGTCAACGGCGCTTTTATATTGTTACTGATCTGCTTGGTGCGCCAGGAGCAATTAACTTCCGTGTGATTGGCGACGAATACTATGCCGTGCTTCCGGAGGGAACGGACCCTGCGTCTTCCGAACTGCGCCGCGGTTACCTGCAATACATAGTTGACCCGCTGGTGCTGCGATTCAATCACGAGATCGCCACGCGCCGCGACCAGATCAAACTAATAATCGCCGAACGAGAAAAAGCAGGCGTAACTGCCAGCCCTGACATTTTTCTGGCGGTTTCGCGCTCACTAGTGGCAGCGGCTGATGCCCGCTACGAAGAAGCCAGGAAACTCGACATCCTTGATCGTGACGCTCGGTCGAGACTTGCCACTGCGAAGGACGATGCGTCACGTCAGGCGATCGCGAAAGATTTTCAAGCCAGCAAGACTGCGGTTGAGGACGAGACGATAGCGCGGTTGGCAGACGATTACGAACGGGGCGCCATACTCGCCTTCTTTTTCGCGGATCAGTTGAAAGGAATCGAGAGCTCTGGTTTTGATGTCGCGGGTTTTTTTGCTGACATGATCGCTTCGTTTGACCCGGCGCGCGAAGGCCGCCGGCTAACGGAGAACGCCGAAGCTCGACAGCGCGCCTTGGCTGCCCGGCAGACGCGCCTCGCCGCCAGGCAGGCGGAATTGGAGACACCAATTTACTCTGAGGCCGATGCGGCCAAAGCTGCGGCGCTGGTCAGGAAGCTTGCAGAAATCGAGCAGACACTTCACCTCAAGGACTACAACAAGGCGGAATCGCGGCTGAAAGATTTGTTGAAAGAGTATTCAGGCGAACCAAGGATATTCTTCGCTCTCGCGCAAACTGCCAGTCTGGCTGCAGCCGACGCTGTTGATGAAGACGTGCAGGCCGAGCGACTGAATCGGGCGCTGGGCAATTACCGCCTCGCGCTGGCAGCCTCATCTCCCGAGACGGATCGCGCGCTTATCTCACGCGCTCATGAAGCCATGGGAAGAATTCACGCCTTTCTCGAAAACACCGGCGAGGCTGCAAAAGAGTTTGATGAGGCAATCCGACTCGGTGACGTTCCCGGCGGAGCTTATAAAGACGCTGTTGAAGGCAGGAAGAAACTTTCGCCTCCAAACAACTAAGGGAAGGCATTCGTGCCTGTCCTAGGTGCGGAGTGTTTGCTGAATCAAGTCAAAAAAAGCAGATTTTCCATTTCTCATTTCACATTTTTCATCTTCCATTTAAGGCACGCCGTCTTTGTTGGGTCTTGAATGGCAAGAATGATCATTATCATTTTGACGTTCAAAGACTGGCTAAGCCGCTAGGTGCAAATGGAAAATGAAAAATGTGAAATGAGAAATGGAAAATCTGCTTTGCTGCTTCTTGCCAGCCGAACCTCGCTACTCGTCAGATCGGCTGTTGCGCTCCCGACCTGATCACGCGCACCCTTGGTCCCTTAATCTTCCCGGGAACTACCACATTGATTTCCGGGGTTGTCGGCAGTTCAATCCGCGGAATCTGGATATTCATCTCTGGGATCTCCCCCAATTCCACACGCGGAATAACAATCGTTCGCCCTCCCTGCCCTACGATACCCGGCGGTGGAGTGGGAGCTTCATTCGGTGTCACAGTGATGTTCCGTTGATTCTTGTTGCGGATTACCGTCAGGGTGACGTCGCCTTCCTTCTTCTTGTTGATTCCCCGCGCCAGGTCGCCTGCTCCTTCAACCTTCTCGCCGTCAATCGAAGTAATAACGTCTCCAGCTTTCAACCCGGCTTTCGCCGCCGGACTGTCGTCGACAACTGAAGTAACCAGCACACCTTTGCCGTCTCCAATACCAAAATAATCGGCAAGCTGTTTAGTCAATTGCATTGTGCTGACGCCGATGCGTCGGTGGTTACCAAATGCGAAGACCATGCCATCTTTTCCCGGACCTTGTCCTTCCCACTTCCAAACGTTTGCCCCCGGCGGCATCGCCTTTTCCAGTTCCTGCAATCGATCCAACCCTTGTAATTTATCGAGTCCTTGTAGTTTATCCAGTCCCTTGAAGTGCTCCATAGCGTTGAGCGAATCGTTGCGCTTACCGATGGTGACGGCGACCTCTTGCTCACCGCCGCTCCGGCTAATGCCGAGCTTTACGGTCTGGTCCGGTGCAACCTCCGAAACGAGCCGGTTAAGTTTGCGAACACTTGTAACACTGTCGCCTTCAAATCTTAGAATTACGTCATCTTTCTTCAGACCAGCCTTTTCAGCGGGACTGTCTTTAACGACCTGAGTGATGCCAACACCGCGAGCATCACGCATTCCGTAGCGAGCCATGTTTTCCTTGTTTACGTTTTCCGCGTAGACACCCAGAAAACTGCCGCCTTCAAGGAAGAATGAAAAAGCCTGGGGGGCTTCACCTGGCGCTTCTGGGATCACTGGTGCGGCCGCCGGTGGGGCCGGCGCAGCTTGTTGCGCCAGCGCAATACCGCCAGTCAAAAGTAGGGAAACTATGAAATAAAAGGCTTTCTTGGGGTTCATAACAGAGAGAGTCCTCCGGATAGATTTTAGGAGTTACACGCGAGCGCTGGCTGGAGGTTCCAAAAAATAACGCCAGAACGCCGCGCTCGCGACGAAAGGATAAAACTAAATTTTCCATATATCAGTTGTCATTTCTCATTTGTCATTGGCGACCCGATCGCGACGAGTGTTTCTAAATGAAAAATGAGAGATGAAAAATGAGAAATGGAAAATCTGGGAGGTTTTTTATCGGTTCGTGAGGGGAGCGACGTATTGGCGGTCGAGGTCTTAATGAGCAGAGATTGGCCGGTAGACTTCTTTCGCGTCGGCGAGCTCGACTTCGATTTTCCCTTCGGAATGCGCTAGATCCAGATGCGCCACCGCTTCTGAAACCGCCAGAAACTGGTGGACATCGTCGGCGCCCGGAAACATCTCACGAGCGATTTCCCAGGCAGTTGCACCAGTTTTTGGCAGGAGCCGGATGACTTCGGTCTGACGATCCCTGATCGCTCGAAAATAACGATTGAACAATTCTTCGAAGTCGCGCACCGCCTCGCCGTGGCCGCCGTGCACCAGGGTGGGAGCAAACGTACGTAGCCGCGCCAGGCTGACCAAATACTCAGCGAGAGACGCAAACCGCCGGGAAGGATCGATCGGGTCAGGAGAAAGAACCGGATTAGGCGTGATGCGTTTGAGCACGCAGTCGCCGGCTATCACTGTGCGATCCGCTTCGCGCACAAACGAACATGAGCCGGGCGTGTGGCCAGGCGTGTGTACGACGCGCAAGGTTCCCGTCTCAAACTCAAGCTCTTCTTCATCACGAAGTTCGCCGTATTCGTCCGCCTCGAATGAGTCGGCATACTTACGAACACCTTCATACATCTTCCGCATCCTCTCGATCTCCTCGGGAGGCACACCAGCGCGCACCAGGAGGGTTCGATGTTCTTCGTATTCAAGCCTGCCGACGCGATGTCCGGTCTCCCATGCATGCACCAGCACCTCGGCATCTTTCGCTTCATCACGGACGGAGCGAGCGAGTCCGCAGTGATCCTCATGCGCATGTGTCAGCACAATACGGCGGATGTCGGAGACACGAATACGCGCTTGTCGGAGTCCTTCATGGAGAGCGTCATTCGCTTCTTTGGTTTTCGGGCCCGTATCGATGAGCGTGATGGGATCTTCTGGGATCAGGTAGACGTTAACTGGGCCAATGTAGAACGGCGTCGGCAGCGAGATCGGGATGATGCGCATAGACGGACAGAATCAGAATGGGAAAAGGGGAAAGGGGAAGGGTAATAGTCACGACAATCGTGAGTCCTGGGCCTTTCCCCTTTACCCCTTCCCCTGTTCCCTTTTACATTTTTAGTAAACGTACTTATTCGCGTCGATCATCACATCCGCGATGCGCTGGCGCGCGGCGATTGTGTTCACCGGGGTCAGTTTGGTGAAACGCCTAAGTGCCGCCAGCAAGGTGCGCAGCTCGTCACCCTCCGCCATGCCCGCGAGCGTGTTCTTGGCCCGTGCTTCAATACGCTCGACGGCGTCGTTGCAAAACACTCGCGTCATGTCGATGTATCGTGCCGCAGCTTCTTCGCCCTGTGACGCCGCGAGTTTCTGCGCGCGCAGGATTGCCGACTCCATCGCGTAGGCATCCATGATGACATCGGCAATACCAATTAGAATTTCCTGTTGGTCTCCGAGTTTCATCATGTACTTCTGCGCGGCAGTGCCGAGCGTCATCAGCCCCACCTTCTTAGCGTTCTTTGCGAGCTTCTGTTCAGCCGCCAACAGACCTTCGTCGTCGTCAAACCCTGCGATCTGCGGCGTTAGTATTTCATCCATCAACGCCTGCGCTGCCGGCAGCAACGCCAGCTTGCCGCTCAGCGCGCTCTTCATCAGACGGCCCGGAATCAACATGCGATTGATTTCGTTTGTGCCTTCAAAGATGCGATTGATGCGCGAGTCGCGGTAGGCGCGTTCGGCCGGGTAGTCGGCGGAATAACCGTAGCCGCCGTAGATTTGCACCATCTCATCGGCGAGATAGTCGCAGTATTCAGATAGTGCGACCTTGATGATCGAACACTCCGCCGAGTATTCCTCAATGGCCCTCATCTTGGCATCCGGATCATTCGTATCGCCGATGGCGTCTTCGATCAAGCCGAGCGTGCGCCAAATCATCGCCTCGCCTACCCAGGTGCGAATCGCCATCTCGCCGAGCTTGGACTTGATGGCGCCAAAAGACGAAATCGATTTGCCAAACTGCTGGCGCTCATTCGCATAACGAATTGATTCGTGCAACATCAGCTTCATCCCGCCAATACACATGGCGCCGAGTTTGAAACGACCGATATTGAGGGTGTTAAAGGCGATCTTGTGGCCCTTACCAACCTCGCCTAGCAGATTTTCCAGGGGCGCTTTTGCATCCGCGAGCACCAGCGGGGTTGTGCTGGAACCCTTAATGCCCATTTTGTGTTCTTCCGCTCCCGGCGACAGTCCTTCCTGTCGTTCGACAATGAACGCAGAGAATTTGTCGCCATCAACCTTCGCGAACACGATGAAGATGTCGGCAAAGCCGCCGTTGGTGATGAACATCTTCTCGCCGTTGAGAATGTAATGCGTGCCGTCAGCGCTTAATCGCGCAGTCGCCTTGGCTGCCATCGCGTCGGAGCCAGACCCCGCTTCAGTCAGTGCGTAGGCTGTGATCAGTTCACCAGAAGCGATCTTCGGCAGGTATTTTTGTTTCGCGGCTTCAGTACCAAAGTAGATTATTGGCAGCAAACCAATGCCGCTCTCAGCGCCAAGCGTGGTGGCAAATGAAGCGCAACGGCCGATGTTCTCCCCTACCAGCGCGCCGCTCGTCTGATCCAGGCCGAGACCGCCATACTCTTCGGGAATGTTGGCGCCGATCAAGCCAAGGTCGGCAGCTTTCTTAACCAACTCGCGCGCCAGTTTCCAATCATGTTTTTCCAGCTCGTCGATGTGCGGGATGACTTCGTTATCAATGAACTGGCGAGTCGTCTCGGCAATCATGCGGTGCTCTTCGGTGAAGTCTTCGGGGGTAAAGACCTCGTCCGGCGTGCGGTCCGCGATCAGGAACTCACCACCCTGAACCAGCTGCTTTTGTTCGGCCACGGCTGACATATCTTTCTCCTTTCAAATAGGGACGTTAAATCAACCCTGTTCCAACTGCTTCCTGATCTCTGCCGGCATGAGGTCCCGGATATCGGGGTACGCTTCCAAAATCCTAATCAGATCAAGCTCGTCTTTCTTGCGCTTGCTCAGTCTCCGTTTTTCATCGCTCCAGGCCCAGATCTTTCCACGCACGACGTTTGCCAGTGAAGCTACCGGCACCTGTTGAGCGAGAACATCACGAATTGTCGTATCGTTCACAAACTCCTGGTAACGAGGATCGAGGCTGAACTGAACGCGCAGATCGCTTTTTGCCATTTTTGCATTTAGCGAATGCGGAAACTCTTCAACTGAGAATCCCGCATTGATCAATTCATCTTTGATTGCCGGCAATTCTGAAGCCATCACAACGATGTCAGCGTCCAAAGTATAAACGGGCTCGACATAACAGTTGACCGCCAGCCCCCCGACCAGGCACCACGCGCCACGGCGATTCAAAATGCCCACGACGAGAGCGAAGTCGCTGCTGCCGCTTCCTGTCACTGCTTCAAATACTTCAGATGCTGTCATCGTCGCCTTACTTAATCAGCCTGAAACCGCTTTCTTGCCAAGAGGTGGTAGGTGGCGAAGGATTTGATCCAAAGGATCTGGTGGCTTCGTTTCAATGTGAGCTTGATAAGCCTGCTGATCCGGACCCCAATCAAAATAGATTCCGGCACCCTCCTGCCTCAGTTCGATTGCTTGTGCATCCGAGATTTGGAGATGCACAACCGCAAGCTCGGGTGGCAGTCCCCGCATCTATCTTCTTCGCGTAGACGCGCAAAGTGTATTGACCCGCGAGCAGGTTGAAGTCCGACACGTCGTCGAGAAGCAGAAAGTGGTGATTACAGGCTACACCCTCCCGAGGCACAAACAGTCCGCTACCTCTAGTCAGACGATCATCACCATACACCCATATCGAAAAGTTTTGCTTCGACTCGCCTCGTTGCAAGTTTACATGGAGACTCTCCAGCGTCTGGCCGCGGCGGGAAGTACTAAACAGTAAGGTTCGAAGGAAGACCTTCAATTGTCGTTTCCTGCCTACGACAGATCCTCCGTCCGGACCAAAGAATATGACAGTGGGTTTGGCCATCCGCAACTCGCCCCTTCTAAACATAGTCAACCAAACAGTGGCAACCGAAACTGCTAAGGCTAAGAAAGCGATGACGATTGAGAGCCAACCTGTCATTCCGTATTGCTACGTGATCCTTTCAAAGATTCCCGCGGCGCCCATGCCGCCGCCCACGCACATCGTCACCATTCCATAACGACCTTTGCGGCGTTCCAACTCGCGCAGTATCGAGGCCGTAAGTTTCGCGCCGGTGCAACCCAGCGGGTGGCCCAGTGCGATCGCGCCGCCGTTTACGTTTACCTTGTCGATGTCGAGCCCCAACGTTTTGATAACGGCAAGCGACTGCGCCGCAAAAGCTTCGTTTAGTTCGATGACATCTATTTGATCGAGCGTCAGACCAGCGAGCTTCAAAACTTTTGGAATGGCAAACACCGGCCCGATACCCATCTCTTCCGGAGGGCATCCCGCAGTGGCGTAGGCAACGAAACGCGCCATTGGCTTCACGCCGAGGCTCTCCGCTCTCTCGGCCGACATCACCACCGCCGCGGCGGCGCCATCTGACATCTGCGACGCGTTACCTGCCGTTATTGTGCCTTTGACATTGAATGCCGGCTTCAACTTCGCCAGCCCTTCAATTGTGCTGTCGCGCCGTACTCCCTCATCGCGATCGAACACAACTTCGCGCGTCTGCTTTTTACCTTTCTCGTCCAGGTCTTCAAAGATCACCGTCAGCGGCACAGTTTCATCTTTAAACTTGTCAGCATCGAGCGCCGCGCCCGCGCGTTGATGTGAGCGCAAGGCAAACTCATCCTGCTCTTCGCGACTCACGTTATATTTGCGCGCCACGTTTTCAGTGGCCAGACCCATGTTCAAATAAAAATCCGGGTAATGTTCAACCAGGTAGGGATTGGGACGAATGATGTGGCCCCCCATGGGAATCATCGACATCGTCTCGAGTCCCCCGGCAACGGCAACCTCCGCGCTTCCGGTCCTGATGCGGTCGGCCGCAATCGCGATCGATTGCAAACCGGACGAACAGAAACGATTGATTGTCATGGCACTGGTCTCGACCGGCAGTCCGGCGCGAATAGCCGCGGCGCGCGCGACGTTCATTCCCTGCTCGGCCTCAGGCATCGCGCACCCCATGATTACGTCTTCAATCTCTGAAGCTTCCAGGCCCGGCACGCGAGCCAGCGCTTCCTTAATCACCGCGCCGCCCATTTCGTCCGGACGGGTGTTCCGCAAAGTCCCTTTCGGAGCTTTGCCAACCGCGGTTCTTACCGCCGATACGATTACTGCGTCTTTCATCTTAGCTCCTATCCCTACCCACTGTTTAGATAGGGGACTTGTCCCCCGGTCGCGGGCGGACAAGTCCGCGTTCTAAACGAGAAATTGATAATCTCAAGCCCGCTAGTTTCTGAGCGGCTTCCCAGTCTTCAACATCGCCGCCAGTCGCTCTTGAGTCTTGCGCGTTCCAGCCAAAGACAGAAACGCTTCGCGTTCAAGATCGAGCAGATACTGCTCCGAAACTCGCGTCTGGTGGTTTAAGTCTCCGCCCGTCAGAATGCGGGCCAGCTTTTCGCCAATCAGCGCGTCGTGCTCGGAGATGTAACCCGCGCGCTTCATCTGATGGATACCAAGCTTCAACGTCGCCAGCGCCGGATTACCTAAGGCGAGAATGTCCGTCCGCTGTTGCGGCTGCACGTAGCCACTCGCCGCCAGCGCCAGCACTTCCTTTTTCGCGTCAGCAATCAAACGATCGCCATTCATCGAGATCGTGTCGTCCTCAGCCAGGAAGCCGAGCGTGCGTGCCTCTTCTGCTGAGGTGGCGACCTTCGCCAGTGCAATTGTTTCAAAAGCCCGCTTCACAAACGGAAACGGATCCGCGTCGTCAACGTTCTTCGGAATTGAATCGAGCGTCCGCAGTAGCAGTTCCTTCGTGCCCCCGCCTGCGGGAATGATACCAACCCCGACTTCGACCAAGCCGATATAAGTTTCCGCCGCGGCACGCACTCGGTCGCCGTGCAAAACCATCTCGCAACCGCCGCCAAAGACCAGGTTGAAAGGCGCGACCACGACGGGCTTCGGCGAATAGCGCAGACTCATCGTCGCGTTTTGGAAAGCTCGGCCCATCATGTCGAGTTCTTCCCAGTTTTCTTCCTGCGCCTCCATCAGCATCAGCATGATGTTGGCGCCCACGCAGAAGTTTGCTCCCTGATTCCCGACCACTAGTCCGACAAAATTCTTTTCCACTTCCGCCAGCGACTGCTTGAGCATCTGCAACGTGTCGCCGCCAATGGCATTCATCTTTGAATGAAACTCCAGACAAGCCACACCGTCGCCGATATCGATCAGCGAAGCGCCTGAGTTTTTCTTAAGCACGCCGGTGCGGTCTTTGACTGCCTTGAGAATGATCACGCCAGGCTGATCAGCCAGCGGGAGGTATTGCTCCGTAGCAAAGTCGAAGTAAAACTGTTGCCCGTCGTGTTTCTTGTAGAAAGACTTTGCTCCGGCATCCAACAACTTCTGCACGTTCGCCGGAATCGGTTGACCCTCTTCCTTCATTCGGGCGACAGACTTCTCCACGCCAATCGCATCCCACGTTTCGAACACGCCTAACTCCCAGTTGAAGCCCCAGCGCATGGCGTGATCGATTTCCACTATCGTGTCGGCGATCTCCGGGATACGGTTCGCTGCGTACCGGAAAGTGCGCGACATCGTCTTCCAAAGGAAAGCGCCAACGCGATCCTTGCTCCACACAAGTGTCTTGATCCGCTCGGGTAAATCGTCGACGTTCTTCGCCATGTCGAGCGCGGGCAGTTTCACCTTTTGCGCGGGTCGGTAATCGAGGGTGGCATGATCTATTGTCCAGATTTCCTTTCGCCCGCCCTCGCCCGGCTGCCGGCGATAGAAGCCGCCCTTCGTCTTGTTTCCCAGGATTCCGCGGCCGATCATTGCGCTCAGGAATTCAGGCGCCATGAAAACCTCGCGCTCCTCATCATCCAGCAGCGCTTCGTAAAGATTCTTAACGACGTGACCAAACACATCCAGGCCAACCAGATCAAACGTCCGGAAAGTAGCGCTTTTGGGCCGGCCCACAATCTGCCCTGTGATCTTGTCGACCTCTTCAATTGAATTTCCATCCTCGAGCATCGTCTTAATAGTGACCATGGCGCCGAAGGTGCCGATGCGATTGGCTATAAAGTTGGGCCGGTCCTTGGCCGGAACAACTCCCTTGCCCAGCCGCTGATCAAGAAAGCCGTATATGAAGCACGACACTTCCGGCTTAGTCCACTCAGTCCGAATGATCTCGACGAGATGCAGGTAACGTGGTGGGTTGAAAAAGTGGATCCCGAGGAAATGCGCGCGAAAATCTTCCGAACGGCCGTCGGCCAACTGGCGAATGGGAATCCCGCTAGTGTTAGAGCCAATGATCGAAGCGGGCCGTCGGTGCTGCTCGACGAGTTCGAACAAACCCCGTTTGATTTCTAAGTTCTCCACAACAGCTTCGATGATCAGATCGCAGCCTTTTAGTTTTGGAAGGTCGTCTTCGAAATTGCCAATACTGACCAGCGAGGCCTTATCAGGGGTGAAGAACGCGGCTGGCTTCGCTTTTTTGGCCGCTTCGAGTCCAGTGCGCGCAATGCGATTCCGAACTTCCTTCGACTCCAGCGTCAAACCTCTAACCTGCTCCTCGGCTGTCAATTCGCGCGGCGCAATATCAAGCAGGATGGTGGGCACGCCAGCATTGGCCAGGTGAGCGGCAATCTGCGCCCCCATGGTCCCGGCGCCCAAGACTGCAGCTTTTTCGATTCGCATAGTGTTTTTCGGAAGCTCTCTTTACTCAGTCCCTCGGAGGATTGATTTCTTGAAGCATTTCGCTCAATTCGGTCTGCCCATAATACTGAATGAGTATTCATTCAGGCAAGGCGGATCCGCCCTGAGATGACCCTGAGCCCGTGGGCTACAAACGATGGTTAAGGCAAAGTCATCGCCGAGAGAGACGCCTTTCTATTCATTGATTCGCCGTAAACAGATAAGTCCGATATCATTCCCGTTGACGCACTACTTCCCGCTAATTTGCTGTCTTTTCAAATGTTGTAAACATTTTTGGCGTTGTCCGTTGTATTCTGGGTTACTGCTAATGGTTCGAGTCTAGTTTGAGAGGAAGCTTCTTATGACCGCTGTCCAGACTGCAACTCAAGGTTCAAAAGCTGCTCGAGTGATTTTCTGGGCTGGCTTGATTGCCGGCACTCTCGATCTCACTGGGGCTTGCGTGGTGTCGTGGTTGAGAGCCGGCGTGACTCCAGTTCGGGTCTTCCAATCAGTCGCCAGCGGATTATACGGCTCCGCTTCGTTTGCCGGCGGAGCTAAGACCGCGGTGCTCGGGGTAGTCTTACACTTCATAATCGCTACTACGGCAGCTGCTGTCTACTATCTCGCCAGCCGTAGACTAAGGTTCCTGATTAACCAAACAATAATCGCCGGTGTGCTCTATGGTGTTGTGGTCTACCTCTTCATGAACTTCGTCGTGTTGCCATTGTCAGCCGTAACCAGGAGGCCGGTTCCCCTTTCAGGACGAATTATCGGCATGCTGATAATAATCTTCTGCGTTGGGCTACCGATTGCCATTATTGTCCGCCGGTTCTCGAAGTAGCAGGCCTAATGGAAGATGAAAACGGAGAGCTAACTGCTATCAGGCGTGCATCCCAACACTCTGTAGTTCTCAACCGATCGCAATCATTCTTTCGACCGCACGGGCTGCTTTAGAAAGAATGTCCTCCGGTATCTCGATGATATGTTGGTTCTTTTGCAGAGACGAGAGTGTGTCTTCCAACGTAATCTGATTCATGTGCGGACAACGCACGCTGCAGAGCCGGAGCATCTCTTTCTCGGGATTCGCCGCGGCGATGTTCTCACCCATAGCGCATTCCGTCAGCAACAAATAACGCGGGGCTCTTGTTTGCTCGACGTATTTGATCATGGCATTCGTGCTACCTGAGTAATCCGAAGCATCAACCACCTCGGGGCTGCACTCGGGATGCGCGAGAATTACTACGTCTGGAAACTGCTTTCTGATATCAGCGATATCGTCAACGGTAAACTTCTCATGCACTTCGCAGCGTCCCGGCCAGCCAATCATCTGATAGTCCAATTCCGCGCTCGAACCACTACGCGGGTCTTTGGTCGGAAAGATAATGTGCCGGCCGGTTTCCCTGGCGACGTTCTTTGCCAGATACTCGTCGGGCAGAAAGATGACCGTATCGGCATTAAGCGATTCAACCACGGCGGCCGCATTGGAAGACGTGCAGCAAACATCCGATTCGGCTTTGACATCAGCGTAGGTATTAACGTAGGTGACGACAGGAACGCCCGGAAACTTCTGCTTCAAGGCGCGCACGTCCGCGGCGGTAATGCTGGCCGCCAGCGAGCACCCGGCTTTCTTCGACGGCAACAAGACAGTCCTGGTGGGATTAAGAATCTTGGCCGTTTCGGCCATGAACCGGACGCCGCAAAAAACGATGATGTCTTTGTTCGTCGTCGCTGCACGTCGGGCAAGGTCGAGTGAATCGCCTACGTAGTCCGGAATCGAATGAAACAGGGCCGGCTCCATGTAATTGTGGCCCAGAATAAGCGCGTTCTTCTCTACTTTGAGCAGATTGATCTCGACAGCGAGTTCCGCCTTGTATTTCAGCTCGAAATCCGGCACCACGTCGCCAAGCATGGCTTGCATTTTGAGGTAGAGCTGATCAGCTGACGTTTCATTGTTTAGTACTGGAATCATTGCCTTCCCTTACTAGTTTACTATTGCAGGTGAATTATCCTACCCATCGCACGCTGAGATCAAACGCCTTGGCGGAATGAGTCAACGCGCCAACGGAGATGAAATCGACGCCGGTCTCAGCAATCGCACGCACATTGTCCAGGCCCACATTTCCTGATGCCTCTAACTTTACCTGGCCAGCACACAGCGCAACCGTCCGACGGAGTTCGTCAAGCGACATGTTATCCAGGAGAATTCGCTCGACGCCCAGAGCCAGAGCTTCCTGCGCTTCGTCGATCGTTCGGGCTTCGATTTCGATTTCCAAATTCTGCGTTCCTGCGCGGGCAAGATCTACTGCTCTGCTCAACGATCGTGCGTAGTCAATATGATTGTTCTTAATCAACACCATGTCGTACAGACCAAAGCGATGATTGTAGCCACCGCCGTGCTGGACTGCGAGTTTGTCGATGGCGCGCAGACCGGGTGCGGTTTTCCGAGTGTCGAGTATCCTCGCTCTGGTCCCGGCGATCGCGTCGACAAATTTTCGCGTCAAGGTCGCAATTCCCGACATGCGACCGAGAAAGTTAAGCGCGGTTCGTTCCCCGGTGAGGATTGTGCGCGCCGGCCCGGTCATTTCGAGTAGCGTCTGTCCGCTCACGACCTCGGCTCCGTCCCGGAGCGCTGAATTGAAACGCATGCCGGAACTCAACAAAAGAAACACCGCCCGAGCAACAGCCAACCCTGACAAGACCCCGTCCTGTTTGGCAATTATCTGTGCGACAGCGCTGGCCTTTGAGGAAACAATGCTATTCGTAGTTACATCACCCGAGCCAATGTCCTCGCTAAGTGCGCTGCGAATACAGGCGATAATCTCTTCACCAAGCTGGAGCGACGCGACAGAGTCGGCCATGTCATCACCTGGTCGGGAATGTGGGGTCGTAGAAAGGGTCAAGCGCTAGGATAAGAATTAATACCAGTGAAAAGCAACTTTCGACCATCCGGAGGTAATTGGTGCATTTTCAATGTTGAACTGGACTGGGGACTAGGGATGAGTCTAGCAAGCCAAGACAGAATCAGAACCGCGAGCGGTAGCGACCGGCCGAATACTCAAGTTCTTAAAAGATTTTT
>Ga0137403_10001240_pt1 | contig 17119 bp, 15 predicted proteins | sample CZOMad2_1_16fung_FD_122057 | JGI IMG/M metagenome (GOLD analysis project Ga0137403, IMG submission 122057) | Vadose zone soil fungal communities from Angelo Coast Range Reserve, California, USA - CZOMad2_1_16fungal (Hybrid Assembly) | ecosystem: Environmental > Terrestrial > Soil > Vadose zone...
ATCAACGCCGCCATCCAGCGGCGCAATGCGGAATCAATGCTGAACTGGACCGAGCGCATCATTCGGATGCGCAAAGAAGTTCCCGAGATTGGATGGGGCGATTTCGCCGTGTTGAATGTTCGCGATCCCGCGGTGCTCGCTCTCCGGTATGACTGGCGCAATAATTCGGTGCTGTTTTTACATAATCTCCACGAACAACCGAGAGAAATTGTCGTCGATCCCGGCGTGAACGCTGCACAGGACAAATTGCTGGTGAACCTGCTTGCTGAAGACCACAGCCGCGCGGACAAGTCCGGCAAACATCGCATCATGCTGGAAGGCTACGGTTATAGATGGTACCGGGTCGGCGGACTCGACTATCTGCTGCGTCGCACCGACATCGATCAGGGCGATGACCACGCAGTTTGAAAACAACCGCTGCTCGCACGTCTGATATGCTACATCTGCCCCGATCACTGATCACCGTTCACAACTCTGGTCTCGCCTCGGGACGTGGCGAAGCTTTACGTCCTTACTTCTTCCTTCTAACTTTACTTTGTTTCTGCTATTTTCCGCGGCTCATGCCTTCCCCCGAAGAGCTCACGCGCGAGGAGTTCGATTCCTTGACATCGCAAAATGCGATGTCAAAAACCGGTCGCCGTGGCCGGCGCACTCTCCCCTACGCGTTTACTGAGCACGGCGCACTTCAGGTTGCAAATTGTTCGCATCTCTGTGCGTCGGAAACGCGTTGACTACAATCCCACCGCTTCGCTACACTTATTATTATGACTACGAAATTTGTTGCTCTCATTTCTGTAATCGGACTTGCCACCGTCTGCGTTGTGCAAGCTCAATCCCCCAGCCCGGCCGAGTCGCCCGCTGCGTCGCCTTCACCGGCTGAGAAAGCTGCATCGCCTTCACCCGCCAAGTCACCAGCGGCTTCCCCTAAAGCAAAACCGACTCCCAAGAAAGCCAAGGCTGAGAGGAAAGCGCCTCCGGCCGCAACTCCAGCGCCTGCAGGGCGCACGACCGAGGAAGCGACTAACCCGCCCGCATCCGGCGGAGGCCATGGCCAGGTGTGGGTGAACACCGAGACACGGGTTTACCACAGGGAAGGCTCGCGTTTTTACGGCACGACGAGGAAGGGCAAATACATGACCGAGCAGGACGCAATCCAGGCTGGATATAAGCCCGCGCCCACGAGACGATAGGAAGACAACGGGTAAGTAAACAGGCCCTGCGATCTGGCACATCAGTCGGGGTCGGCTCGCGCCGTTCGAACGAGAACGGCTTCAACGCCTCGTGCGCCGAGTGAGCGGCATAACCTTTCGTTGTAAACATGTAATCGACCCCCTTCCTTCTACTCGACCTTTCGTTTGCGGTAGGCTGAATGCGGCGACCGGAGAATGACCAATCGAAAAATAAACCCAGCCGCTCTAGGCGCGAAGGCTGGCTGACCAAGGCCGATTCCTCCTTCTTAATTCATCCTTCATACTTCTGCCTTGCGCCTGCGGCGTTCTTTTTCCGTTTCTCACATAGCTAAATTTCTGCTATTCTCCGCGCTTTCATGCCGTCCCCAGAAGAGCTCGCGCGCGAGAAGATCGATGCACTGCTAACGCAATGCGGCTGGGTCATCCAGAACCGCAGCACAATCAACTTGCCGGCTTCTCGTGGAATCGCAATCCGCGAAGCGCTTCTCAAGGATCGCGATGAAGTCGACTACCTGTTGTTTGTCGATGGCAAAGCCATCGGCACAGTCGAAGCGAAGCCCGAAGGCTACACGCTTACCGGCGTCGAAGAGCAGTCGGACAAATACGGCAAAGGTCTGCTCGATATCTACCCGAAGTGGCGCGACCCACTCCCGTTCGCATATGAAAGCACCAGCGTCGAAACACAATTCACGAACCAGCTCGATCCGTCACCAAAAAGCCGCAACGTCTTCGCCTTCCACAAACCAGAAACGTTGCTCGAATACATCGAACCCAACGCCAACCTCAACACGCGCCTAACGAATCTTCTGACTTCAGATCAGATGCCCAAGAGTAACCTCTGGTCGGCGCAGATCGAAGCCATCCGAAACCTCGAAAAATCCCTCGCCGCCAACAAACGCCGCGCCCTCATCCAGATGGCCACCGGCAGCGGCAAGACTTACACCGCCGTCAACTTCGTTTACCGCCTCATCAAGCTCGCCGGCGCGCGCCGCGTTCTCTTCCTCGTCGACCGCGGCAACCTCGGCGACCAGACCCTGAAAGAATTCCAGCAGTTCGTCACGCCCGACGACGGCCGCAAGTTCACCGAGCTTTACAACGTCCAGCACCTGCAATCCGCGCAGCTCGACCGCGTCAGCCGCGTCTGCATCTCCACCATCCAGCGCCTTTACTCCATGCTGCGCGGCGAAGAGATCGACCCCGAGATCGACGAACGCTCCGGCTACGAGCTCCGCGAGTCGCTTTGGAAACAGCCGCCGCCGGTCGTTTACAACCCGAACGTCCCGATCGAGACCTTCGACTTCATCATCACCGATGAATGCCACCGCTCCATCTACAATCTCTGGCGCCAGGTGCTCGAATACTTCGACGCCTATCTCATCGGCCTCACCGCCACGCCTTCGAAGCAGACGATCGGCTTCTTTAATAAGAACCTCGTCATGGAATACGGACACGAGCACGCCGTCACCGACAATGTGAACGTCCCCTATGACGTGTACAAGATCGACACCGAGATCACGAAAGGCGGCAGCCACGTCGAAAAAGGTTTCTATGTCGATAAACGCGAGCGCCTCACGCGTAAGGTCCGGTGGGAACAGCTCGACGAAGACCTCGCCTATCAGCCTAACGAGCTTGATCGCGCGGTCGTGGCGCCCGACCAAATCCGCACGGTCATCCGCACGTTTCGCGACCGGCTGTTCACCGAAATCTTTCCCGGACGCACAACGGTTCCAAAGACACTAATCTTCGCGAAGGACGACTCACACGCTGACGACATCGTAAAAATCGTGCGCGAGGAGTTCGATAAGGGAAACGACTTCTGCCAGAAGATCACCTACCGCACCACCGGCGCTTCGCCGAAAGAATTGATTCAACGATTCCGCAATAGTCCAAACCCGCGCATTGCCGTCACCGTCGACATGATCGCTACCGGCACCGACATCAAGCCGCTCGAGATCGTGATGTTCATGCGCTCCGTAAAATCACGCAGCTTCTTCGAGCAGATGAAAGGCCGCGGCGTGCGAGTCATCTCCGACACCGACTTCCAGTCCGTGACGCCCGACGCGAAAACAAAAACGCACTTCGTTATCGTCGATGCTGTCGGCGTCTGCGAACGCGACAAGACCGACTCGCGGCCGCTCGAACAGAAGCCAAGCGTCCCGCTTGAGAAACTCATGGAACACATCGCTATCGGTGCCCGCGAACCAGAGTTACTTTCATCGTTAGCCGGCAGACTTATCCGACTCGAGAAACGCATCGAACCGGACGTCAAAGCGGAAGTCGAAAAGCTGTCTGGGGGCAAAACGCTATCGAACATCGCGCGCGACCTTCTCGATGCAATCGATCCGGACAAGATCGAACAACATGGAGGGTCGAACTCTCGTGAGACCGCTGAGTTTATTCAGACATCTGTCGCTCCTATCGCAACGAATCCTGATCTCCGGAACAAGATCCTCGCTATCCAACGCGCTGCCGATCAAACCATCGACACCGTGTCGCAGGACAAACTTCTCTTCGCCGGCGCTGATGCCAAGACAAGTGAAGCCGCGCGCGACACAATTAAGTCATTCCGCGACTACATCGAACAGCACAAGGCTGAGATCGAAGCACTCCAGATTCTCTACAGCCGACCATTCAAGAAACGACTAACCGAAGAATCGCTCCGCGAGCTAGAAGCGAAGCTAAAACCCGAGTTCGGTCCTCGACCCGTGCCAACAATTTGGTCCGCTTTCGAAAAAAATGGCAGGGCGCGATTGCCGAGCGCGCCGGGTTCCCAAACAAGAAGATTCACCGATCTTGTTTCGTTAGTTCGCACTGCACTCGAACCAACAACTCCGCTCGAACCATTCGAAGAACACGTTCGTCAGCGCTTCGGTGCGTGGCTCGAAGAGAAACGCGCCGCCGGAATTAGGTTCACTCCCGACCAGCTCGCCTGGTTGGAAAAGATGCGCGACTACGTCAGCGCAAGCGGCAGCGTCGATCGCGAGCACCTCGAAGCCGACAACGTTCTCGGCCCGATCTACAAAGCATTCGGCGAAAACCTCTGGCCTTTGATGGAAGAAATGAATTTAACCCTCGCCGCCTAACGAATAATGAAGGACGCACAAAAACCCGATCACGTCAGTCTCAACACGCTCGTTAATCATCTACGCGAAGGACGCTTCGTGATTCCCGATTTTCAGCGAGACTTTGAGTGGAAGCCTTGGGACATCCGCGATCTGCTTCGCTCCATTTTTCTGGACTATTATATTGGCAGTCTGCTGCTGTGGAAGGGAAAGAAGGAAAACTTCGAGGCTTTGAGTTGTGAGCCCGTGTACGGTTACAAAGGGAACGGCCGGACAGAGTATATCGTGCTCGATGGACAACAGCGCCTAACGGCTATTTTCTACGCATTCCTATCTCCAGATGTTCCGCTGCCGAATCGAGCAAACCGCTACTTCTACTTTGTTCACGTCGATAAGTTCATGCGTGAAGAATACGATGAAGCGTTCGGCTACGACTGGCTGACTCGCCGGTGGGCGAAGGTCCTCAACGACAAAGATGCTCAATTCGCCACTCATCTGTTTCCTTTCTCTGTGGTCGGCGCGACTGGATGGGAGCTTCCGAACTGGGTTCAGGATTATGAGAAGTACTGGACAAAGAAAAGCGAAGAGGCAAAGGCAGGGGGTGACGATGCTATGGCAAACACTGCGCTGCAACATGCGCAAAACGCGAAGAGTTTTGGTGAGCACCTACAAGGTATAACTGGCCAATATCAAATTTCTTACATTGAACTCGACAAGGACCTCGAGGTTGACCGTGTTTGCGACATCTTCACGCAGATAAATAGCAAAGGCATCCGACTCGACGTTTTCGATTTGGTTAATGCGCTGCTGAAACCGAAAGGTCTACAACTTAAACATAAATGGCGAGAAGCCGCCGCACGCCTAGACAACGTCGAGACCGACAAAATGAATGTCTACATCCTCCAAGTGATGAGCATCCTTCGCCAAGTGTACTGTTCTCCAAAGTACCTTTATTTCCTTCTGCCAGGTCAAGAAAAACCGGTGCGCGATCCCGACGGCACTCGGCGAAAAGAAGTTTTGATACATGATGTCAGTGACTTCGAGAAAAGATGGAACACCGCCGTTGATGCCTTGGAATCCGCAATCAAAGTTCTTCGCCATCCACAAGAATATGGCGCAGTCGGACCGTTCGTTCCTTACGTGGCGATTCTGCCTGTTTTCGCCGCGCTTCGAACTCACGCGAAAACCCTCCCGCCTGCGCGGCAACTGGACGCCCGACGCAAGCTTCGGCACTGGTATTGGGCTTCCGTCTTTAATAGTCGCTATTCAGGGTCGGTAGAATCGACGAGCGCGCGCGATTTTTTGGATGTTAAGGCTTGGTTCGACGATGACAGCGCGGAGCCTGCGTTGATCCCTGAGTTTGCGCGACGCTTTCGTAATCTCGATCTTCGGAAAGAGACTAAGCGAGGAACATCTGTTTACAACGGTGTCTTCAACTTGCTTGTCCTACAAGGCGCGCGCGATTGGATGACGGGCGATGTGCCACAGCATGGCGACTTGGACGATCATCACATCGTGCCGAGTTCGTGGGGCAAGAAAAACGGACTCGCAACAATCATCGGCTCGATCCTTAATCGGACGCCGCTCACGTCAGAGACCAACCGACATGTCATTACCGATCGGTTACCTAACGAGTATTTGCCCGAGCTGATCAGTGAAAATGGTGAGAATACTGTTCGCACCATTCTGGAATCGCATTTCATATCGCCGACAGCGTTGACGATTCTTCTTCGCAATCCGTTTACGCCTGATGACTTCGACGCATTCATAACGGAACGGCAGCGAACCATCCAAGACGCGATCGAGAACCTTCTCATTAAAGAACGTTTGGATTTGGAGCCTCAGCTTCGCGATTTGGACAAGCAACTAGAAGACATCGAGCTACGTCTTCGATCATTGGTCGTTCGACATGCCGGCAGCGTCGCACAACTACCCTCCCACATAGTCGAGAAGGTGGACGAGAGAATAGCCCGGGCACTCAAGAAAAACGCTGCGATGGACGCAGATCGATACGCAACACTTGAGGGCAAGCTCGAATACTTCGACCTGCGGGAGTTAGAGCACACGATAACTAGCAAAACGCTTTGGAATTCGTTCCAGCCGACTTTCGCGAACATCGAGACGCTGGTTAAGAAGTTCGATCAGCTAGCGGAGTTGCGGAACGGAATTCGTCACAGCCGCGCCGTTAGCGATGTGACTCGTAAAGAAGGTGAAGCCGCAATTCTTTGGTTCAAGCAGGTGCTCAAGAAGTGAATGCCTTAGATACGAGCGGCGTCATGTCGAACGGCACGTCTGCCACAGTTAGAGTCGGCGAGTCGCTTAAACTTGTTAATGGGCGCGCGTTCAAGCCTAGCGAGTGGAAAAAGAGCGGGCTTCCGATCGTTCGGATTCAGAACCTCAACGATCCAGACGCGCCGTTTAACTATTATGAAGGTCAATTACCTGAGAAATTCCTTCTGGATAACGGCGATCTTCTTTTCGCCTGGTCCGGGACCCCTGGGACTTCCTTCGGTGCACACATCTGGCGCGGCGGAAAAGCTTGGCTGAACCAACACATCTTCAAAGTCCACTTCAATGAAAAGCAGTTTAATAAGCGATACCTTCAGCTCGCTATCAATCGGAACTTGCAGGAATACATCCGCGCGGCGCACGGCGGAGCTGGGTTAGCGCACATCACCAAAGGTCGATTTGAGGAATCGTGGCTGTCAGTTCCGCCGCTCGATGAACAAGAGCGGATCGTTTCGGAGATTGAAAAGCAGTTCACCCGATTGGATGCAGGGGTGGCGTCGCTGAAGCGAGTACAGACGGAGTTGAAGCGTTACCGTGGCAGCGTGCTAAAAGCCGCTTGCGAAGGCCGCCTTGTCCCAACCGAAGCGGAACTCGCTCGCAAAGAAAATCGCAGCTACGAAACCGGCGAGCAACTCTTGCAGCGCATTCTCGAAGAGCGTCGCCAGAAGTGGAACGGCAAAGGCAAATACAAAGAACCAACCGTGCCAGACACCACTGGACTTCCGCCATTGCCTGAAGCTTGGGCATGGGCAGCAATGCCGCAACTCGGTGAACTTAGCCGAGGAAAATCTAAGCATCGTCCTCGCGATGATCCTCGGCTTTACGGCGGACCCTATCCATTCATTCAAACTGGCGACATTCGTAGGTCGGCCGGAACGATCCGAGAATACACACAAACATATAGCGAATACGGTTTACAGCAGAGCCGTCTCTGGCCAAAGGGAACGCTGTGCATCACGATCGCCGCAAACATCGCCGAGACTGGAATTTTGAACTTCAAATCGTGTTTTCCCGATAGCGTTGTTGGCTTTACTCACGACGGCAATGCAGCCACGACCCGCTACATCGAGTTCTTCATTCGCACCGCGAAGGAAAGGTTGGCGCAATTCGCCCCGGCAACGGCGCAGAAGAATATTAATCTAGACGTGTTGCAGAAGGTCGCTGTTCCGCTTCCCTCGCTGGCTGAGCAGACGCGGATCGTGGCGGAGGCGGAGAGGCGGCTGAGCGTGCTCGAGGAGCTTGCGACGGTTGTGTCAGCGAACCTCACGCGTGCAATCCGTTTGCGCCAAGCAATACTAACCGAGGCATTCACCGCAGGCTAACCTAACTCAACAGTATGCCGTTTGAATTCTCTAAGTTAAAAGCCGCTCCAAAAGAACAGCGGTTAACAGATCCCATAGCGTTATTTCAGCGACTTCGCGTCACTGATACTTCGATAAATGACCTATGGCTCGCTCAGGGCGATGCTCTTCGTGAGTGGAACCAGAATCGCACGAAACCAGACGTATCGATCTCTCTTAATACCGGAGCCGGTAAGACGTTGGTCGGCCTTCTAATTGGCCAATCGCTGGTAAATGAAATGCGATCCCTTGTTCTCTACGCATGCAGTTCGATTCAGCTCGTAGAGCAAACAGCAAAGAAAGCAAAAGGTTATGGCCTACCAATTACGACCTATACGAAGGGAAAGTTCAGCAATGATCTAGCAGCTAAAGGAGACGCTGTTTGCCTAACGACCTACCAAGCTCTTTTCAACGGCAAATCTGTCTTTTTTAATCGAGAAATCGCCGGCGTCGTGTTCGATGATTCTCACGCTGCGGAGCATCTACTGCGAGACCATTTCTCGCTTCGAATCGACAGGGACCGATTCGCCTCCGTTTATTCACAAATTTGCAGCGAATTCTCCGACTATTTTCATTCCGTCGGCTTGGCGAGTTCCTTCGAGGATATTACGGAAGGAAACAGTAACCGGTTGCTCATGATTCCGCCGTTTGAAGTCAAGCGCGCGCATGCAGCTGTCTCGAAATACCTTCGCGAATCGGTGATTCCAAACGATGACAACACGACATTCGCTTGGGCCCACCTTAAGGATCGCACCGATCTCTGCGCGTTCATTGTCTCGTCATCGGAAATCACAATTACCCCTGCGTTCGTGCCATCGCGAACCTTGCCTTATTTTTCCGCGGTTGTGCGTCGAGTATATCTTTCGGCCACGCTTTCCGCACTCGACGTTTTCGTGCGCACGTTCGGTCGGGAACCGTCGATTCAGATCGCACCGAAGACCACAGCTGGCGAATGCGAGCGCATGATCCTGATCCCGGAAAAAATGTCAGATGTTTCCGACGACGTGCAATCGACGATCCAGCTAATTCGACCGCATAAAGCTTTGCTGCTCGTGCCCAGTTATGGGCGAGCAGAAGAATGGGAAGAAATAGCGAAGCCGCCGGCAAAGGAGCATGCAACGCAGGTTATTGAGGGATTTAAGAGCCAGGAAGGTTCATCCAAACTACTTCTAGCAGGAAGGTACGATGGAATGGACTTACCGGGCGACATGTGTCGCGTCGTCGTAATCGACGATCTGCCTAGCGGCATTGGGTTGCTTGAGCGCTACTTGTGGGAATACTTGCGGTTTTCAGCGGCTCTGCGTAGCGCCATCGCATCTCGAATTGTTCAGAGCTTCGGGCGCATTTCCCGCGGCATGAGTGATCATGGTGTCGCGATTCTTACCGGTCGGAGACTCGTTGAGTGGCTTCAGGTGCCAAAGAATTTGGCATCTCTCCCTTTGTTCCTGCAAAAGCAACTTCAGCTAGGCTTCCAGATGTCCGCCAACATGAATATCCAAGACGCGGCAAGTTCGATCCAAGCGTGTCTGACTAGGCAACGTGACTGGATTGATGCGTACGAACGTTTCATGCAGGAAGCATCTTCCGACGAAGCGCTGCCCGAGCCTCTCACGCTCGCCGAACTTGCCTTAGCGGAGGCGAAGTATGCCGCAGATATTTGGCACCGAGATTACTCGGAGGCCGCATCGCACTTGCAAAAGACATTAGTGGAGGCTGGGAACTTTAGCGTTAGCACGGTATGTTGGCATAAGCTTTGGCTCGGCTATGCTTTGGAGTTGTCGGGGGATAGTGAGACTGCGCGAGCGCTTTATCAGCAAGCGCACGCCGGTCAAAGGAATATCCCTTCACCAAGAAATGAGGGAATCTCGGCTGCCACGCAGACATTGCCGGCACACGCTCTAGCAGCCGCTCAGCAGTTCGAAGTGACACCGGACGGACGCATTCGAGTTCCGCGGACTTTCGAGCGAGACCTTCTGCATCTCAACGGAACTGGCACAACCCGCCAAACAGAAGAATCGCTACGTTGTCTAGGACAGTATCTAGGTTTTGAAGCAACTCGGCCGGATAATGAGCACAGCACAGGGCCTGACGTTTTATGGTTATTTCCCGATAACTCGGCACTCTGCGTGGACGCAAAAACAGAAAAAGAGGCGACTTCGGTTTATCGGAAAGAAGAGTTAGGTCAATTGGCCGACCACGTACAGTGGGTGCGCGATAACACGGACGCTCAAAACATCACATGCGGATTTGTTGGTCCCGAAGTTCCCGCTTCTCAATCGGCTAATCCAGCAGATGGCGTCAAGGTGGCGAGTCTCGCAAACTTCCAAAAGGTCGGGGAGACGCTAAAGGTCGCCTATCGCGACATCGCCGCCAATTCATTGCCGTTGACGCTGCCACAAATCGTCAACGATGAGTTTGCGAAGCGCAAACTTCTCTGGCCGCATGTTGAACTATTAGTCAAATTGCGGGAGCTGCGAGACCTTGGCGGGCACTAAAGGATGAGTTCTGTTCAGCTCGTCCAGAAACTTTGGAACTACTGCAACATCCTGCGGGACGACGGTCTCTCGTACGGCGATTACCTCGAGCAGCTGACGTTTTTGCTCTTCCTCAAAATGGCGGATGAGCAGAGTCGCCCGCCGTTCAATAAGAAATCGCCGATTCCGGAGAAGTATTCGTGGCCGGAGCTGTTGAAACGCGACGGCGATGAACTGGAGATTCATTATCGCCACACGCTCGAAGAACTTGGCAAAGAACCAGGACTGATCGGCGTCATCTTTCGCAAGGCGCAAAACAAAATTCAGGACCCAGCGAAGCTGCGCCGGTTGATCGCTGACCTGATCGATAAAGAAGAATGGTCGTCGCTGGATACCGACGTGAAAGGCGACGCTTACGAAGGTCTGCTGCAAAAGAACGCCGAGGATGTCAAAGGCGGCGCGGGCCAATACTTCACCCCGCGTCCGCTGATCCGCGCGCTTGTCGATGTAATGCAGCCACAACCTAACGAGACCATTTGCGATCCGGCTTGCGGCACCGGCGGTTTTCTTCTCATCGCACACGATTTCGTCCGCAATCACAACAAGCTCGATAAGAAACAGCTCACGTTTCTGAACACCGAGCAGCTACGCGGCGTCGAGCTGGTCGATAGCGTCGCGCGACTCTGCTGCATGAACCTCGTGCTTCACGGCATCGGGTCGGACGCCACGCACGTTCCAGTAATGGTGAAGGACGCGCTCGCCGGCAAACATGGCGAATACGAGATGGTGCTGACCAATCCGCCGTTCGGAAAGAAGAGCAGCGTCACCATCGTCAACGAAGCTGGTGACGAAGAGAAACAATCGCTCGTCGTCCATCGCGACGATTTTTGGGCGAGCACGAGCAACAAACAACTCAACTTCCTCCAGCACGTCTTCACCATCCTAAAGCAGCATGGCCGCGCCGCGATCGTTGTTCCCGACAACGTGCTATTCGAAGGCGGCGCCGGTGAGACTGTTCGTCGTGAGTTACTCAAACAAGCTGACGTTCACACGTTGCTGCGTTTGCCGACCGGCATCTTCTACGCGCAAGGCGTCAAGGCGAACGTCCTCTTCTTCGACCGCAAGCCCGCGGCCGAAAAACCTTGGACAAAGAAGCTGTGGATTTACGATCTGCGCACCAACAAACACTTCACTCTCAAAGAAAACCCCCTAAAGCGCAGCGACCTCGACGATTTCGTCGCCTGCTACAATCCAAAGAACCGCCACGAGCGAAACGAAAGCGAACGCTTCAAGAGTTTCGCTTACGAAGAACTAACCAAGCGCGACAAACTCAATCTCGACATCTTCTGGCTCAAAGACGAATCACTCGAAGACAGCGCCAACCTGCCCGATCCCGACATCATCGCCGCCGACATCGTAGAAGACTTAGAAGCTGCGCTTCAACAGTTCGCCGCCATTGCTCAAGACTTGAAAAAGTGATTCGCCGCCTTCAATTGATTCGCTCTTTCCCAATCGCTCACCCTTCGGGCTTGGCGTCCATGTCGTCCGCTCCCGCGATCTCCGTTGTCGAAGACCTCCAAGCCGCACTAGTTCACCGCAATCGCTACCGATTTAAAACGCTAAGCTCGACAACAATAGGGCAAGCAGATTGAATCGCTGTTCAAAGTTATGAATGAAGCGTTGGAAATAACGAAGCGCGTGCAAGCCGAGACCGCCACCGAACTCTACGTGCTTCTCCCCGCCATTCTCGACAAACTTTTCAAAGGAGGACTGTGAGCCTTTTAGCATTTCATTTCACCGACGAAGTCAGATTAGGCGATATGATCGCCGCTTGTAGCTTTCTTATAGCCGCAATCGGGTTGTTCCTAAATTGGTGGCAGCTCCGATTGGGAGGAATTCGAAAGCGTGCCGAATTCATTGTTTCGGTTTTCAATCAATACGTAACGGACCCACTAGCTTCCGATATTTATTACGAAATCGAGTATGGCCGATTCCAGTACAACGAAGACTTTCACCGGTCCGAGAACGAGCGGAAACTTGATCGATTGCTAAGCTATTTTGAAAAAATCGCCGCGTTATACGAGATCGGTACGATCACTCTTCAGGATCTCGAGCTCGTGCGTTATGACTTTCTTCGTGTTTATCAAGACGCATCAGTTCAAAAATACTTTAAGACTCTAGACAGACTACCAGGCCTACTTGGGGTCGAAGGAGGTACGTATTCGCGCTTTCGGCGCGTGGCGGCCTTACTTGAGAAAAAGAGACCCACTATAAACGAAAAGAATCGCAATCTTTAATAGCTTCAGCGAAGGATAACTAGAAGCGCGATAAACTGAACCTCGACATCTTTTGGTTGAAGGACGAATCACTCGAAGACAGCGCTAATCTCCCTGATCCCGACATCATCGCCGCTGAATGGAGTGAATGGGATGAACGACATAGAAGGTAAAGTGACAAGGGTAGGAGCCAGCGAGCGCAGGCAGCGAACGAGTTTCAAATCGTCGAAGACCTCCAAGCTGCGCTCGCCCAATTCGCTACAATCGCTGCTGATTTGAAAAAGTAAGCAATTATTCAATCCAGCCCTAGCTTGTGAAAAATTGAGACGCAGAGACGATTAGCGCCTGCGTCTAAACTGCAAAATGCGAAAGCTGTCGCGGGGGATCCGACTTTACGGACTCTCGTTGTAGGCTGACTCGATGGCTTCAAACAATCTGCTAACGCAGCCAAACGCCTCAGGAAGACTGACATCCCCAACTACCCTCCGACACTCATCCCACTCGCCGTGAGCAAAGTAATTCCGAAGCTCGCGACATTGTTCTCGAACCACCGCGCTCTCAGTCGGTTCTTCAAAATCTAATTCGCAATTCTCGCGTAGGAAAATGAGGTACGCTGTGATTTTACTTCGGGCCCCTCGAGTTTTGATTTCGCGGCCATCACCAATTTGGTCACAGAGCCATCGTAAGCTTTTTTCGGTAAAGCAAGAGAGGAGAAGCAAGCAGTTGGAAGGAGCAATGAATTCGTAAGTATCGCGCCAACTCGCAATTTGCCAGTCAGCACTAAAAGCAATGTCTTCAGGCGTGATGGGAAACAGATCGTCTTCGCGAGGCTCGAACTTGCCGTTAGCTGCGTCACGGGGCCAGGCAGTCAACTTGTCGATTTTACGTTCAACCGATTCCGTGAACGCGACACAAAAATCATTTAATTGTGCCATCTCTTCTTCAATCGCCGTGAACTCGACTACTGAACTGGCACTCTGGAACAAGTAGCTATCGGCTTCGTCTGTGCCGGAAACTGAAAGGGATCGCTTCACGATTCCACCAATGATATCCGACTTTCTCGCAAGAAGAATCCGATGGCCAGGCAATTCACAACCGCCAACAAGTCTTCGAGTGAAGCTACGCATGTCAAGAGGCTGCAGCGTGACAAGACGCCAGCGGGCTGATAAAACGGCCGTCGCGATCAGGAAGATTATGACCGACAAACCTCGCGGGAATGAATAACGTTGCCCACGGTAACGCGAATCAACCAAATGAAATTGAAACTCGTTTGCTGCCCAAGCAGGCTCGTATGATCGCCAACTTTTTGAATCGATGGACGTTAAGACGATTTGGCTCGATTTGGAAATTTGGGGTCAGTCCTCACTTTTTGCACAAAGACACGAGCGACGCTCGCGGGGTTGGTTATGTCTTGACGGTTCGGCGGCTGGGCAGCACGCTTCCGGCATCGACATGCGCGTTAGAGCGCGCTGACATCGCTGTAGCTCGCCCCTGAAAGGGTTTTCGGTTCTAGACGAGCTGCCCTAAATTCAACCTGGAAAAAATCGTTATGAAATTATTCACGCCACTTCTGATAAGCACACTTCTCGCCTTAGCGGCCGCGCCCTGCGCGCACGCTCAGGAAAACGCTGCTGACTCCAGCGCAGTCCAAGCCAATCTCAAACAAATGGAAGACGCCTGGGTTAAGGCGCTGGTAACCAAGGATCAGGCCGCCGTCGGAAACATGATAGCGGACGACTTTGCCGGATTTAATCCCGAAGGAAAACATCTTACCAAGTCCGAGCTGCTAGATGAGATGAAGAACGAACCCAACACCCTGAGCTCGGCGACGAACGACAACCTGGATGTTCATGTTTACGGGCCGAATCTGGCCACCGTCTCCGGCACGACGACGGAGAAGGGCAAGGACAAGGATGGTAAACAGTTTACCCGCACCTACGTTTGGGTGGATACCTGGATGGAGCGCAACGGCAAATGGCAGTGCATCGGCGAAGGGGTCATGCAGTTGCGGAAAAAGAAGTAAACGGGTGGCGCAAGAGACCGCGATCCGACGACGGGTTTGCGTAGGATCGAGAATTCGTGACTCGGAATAAGGTCTCGGCGCGCATGGATATTCGAACTCGGCCGCGCCGAATACACGCTTTCCACCGAGACCTCGACATGTTGACTCCTTCGCTCCCGCTCAGGCGGTCTCTCGACCTGCCCGTCTGTCTCGCTCGTTTCCCAGCGGTTCGGCTCTGGCTCAAAGACGAAAGCCTCGAAGACAGCGCCAATCTTCCCGATCCGGACATCATCGCCGCTGAATGGAGTGAATGGGATGAACGACATAGAAGGTAAAGTGACAAGGGTAGGAGCGAGCGAGCGCGGGCAGCGAACGAGTTTCAAATCGTCGAAGACCTCCAAGCTGCGCTCGCCAAATTCGCGAAATTGCAGCAGATTTGAAGAAGTAGGAACTATTATGGGATTAGACCGAAAGATTGCTCATAAACCTTTTTACGTGGCGGCGGCACTGAGGATCAACGATATGAGACCACAGACTCGCTTGATTGGTTTGTTATCCTTGGTGTTTCTTCTGGCCGTACTCACGAGCTATCTCGCGCTCCAAAAAGCAGCTGGCGCAACCTCAGGTATATGGTTTGAGGTGGCGAAGCTGGGCCTTCAACTCGCTGGCATTACGGTGATTGGGGGGTTGGTTTCACTCGGCTTCCGATTGTGGGAGAAGCTTCGCGACGAAGACCGGCAGCTTAGCGAGAACCGCCAAGCGCTGGTGCTAGAGATTATCTCCTCCTACGACGAAGTGAAGTCGGCCCGGCGTACCCTTCGTGCCCTGGGGCTTCGGAGCGCTACACAACTGGCGGTGACACCGCAGCGCGCCGCGGGCTATCACGAGCAGATGATTCTTCTCAACAAGGCTCAGTTAGCATTCGAGAGAGTCGGGCGGAAAGTCGTAGCGTTCCCTACTGCCTTTGCCAATCCTCCAGAGGTCCTTGCCGCAGCGAAGAAGATCGAGGAGTATCTTCACAAGCTCATCGAGGAGTGGGAGGATGAAGGGCCGTCACTAGCTGCTCCAAACACGCCCGGTGAGCTGCGAATGGAGAACCTTCAGGATTTCATTGGTGACGACAAGCACACCAGGTTTCACTCCGACGTGGCAGGACCACTCAAGCACATGGTGGAGGCCGTATATTCTACCTCACCGACTAGTTATCCGTCACAGGCTCGTACAACGGCGACCATTAATAAAATGGAATCAGACCTGAACTTTTGACATTTTGCTGACGATCAAGGCAGATCCGGACATCATTTGCCGCTGAATGGAGTGAATGGGATGAACGACATAGAAGGTAAAGTGACAAGGGTAGGAGCGAGCGAGCGAGCGCGGGCAGCGAACGAGTTTCAAATCGTCGAAGACTTAGAAGCTGCGCTTCAGCAGTTCGCTGCGATTGCGAATGACTTGAAGAAGTAAATCCGTAGCGTTCCGCTGTGAAGCGCGCTTTAAAGGTGCTCAATGAGATGGAACGCGATGGCGTCTTCGCCCGTTATGCCGTCGGCGGCGCGATGGCTGCAATTTTCTATGTCGAACCGTTTCTGACCTTCGATCTCGATGTCTTTGTCGTTCTGCCGCAGACTTCGGGTGGTTTGCTCACGCTCGCTCCTTTGTATGACGCGTTGCGCTTCCGCGGCTATTCCGAGCAAGAAAACGAATGTATCATGATCGAAGGCGTGCCGGTGCAGTTTCTCCCCGCCTATAACAGCTTAATCGAGGAAGCTCTTAAAGAAGCGCAAGCGATCATGTATGAAGATGTGCCAGCTCGCGTGCTGCGAGCCGAACACTTAGTCGCCATCTCGCTGCAAACGGGACGCACCAAGGACCGCGAGCGCGTCCGAATTTTGCGCGAACAGGCAAAGCTCGATCAGAACTTCCTTGCTGACGTGTTGAAGCGGCATCAGCTTGAGGACAAATGGAAGCTGTGGACGGAGTAAACGTAGAGATAGACAGAATATTTGCGGCGAAGGAACAACGCCGGCAGGCGCTAGCGCGCCTCCCATTTCCCGAGAAAGTGCGGGCGGTGATCGAACTGCAAAAGATGGCCGCGACCATTCTGCGCGCGCGAGGAAAAATGGTGCGGTCCTGGAATGTGAGTGCCACGAACGAAGAGAGTCCGCGCGCTTCAAGACTTTCACCTACGAAGAAATAACCAAGCGCGACCCGTAACGTAGCCAAAGACGAGGCCTGGTTTTCCAACTCAACCTCGACCTGTTGACTCCTTCGCTCCCGCTCAGTCGGCCTCTCGGCCTGCCCGTCTGTCTCGCTCGCTTCCCAGCGGCTCGGCTCTGGCTTAAAGACGAAAGCCTTGAGGACAGCGCCAATCTTCCCGATCCCGATATCATCGCCGCTGAATGGAGTGAATGGGATGAACGACATAGAAGGTAAAGTGACAAGGGTAGGAGCGAGCGAGCGCGGGCAGCGAACGAGTTTCAAATCGT
>Ga0137403_10004159_pt1 | contig 17117 bp, 17 predicted proteins | sample CZOMad2_1_16fung_FD_122057 | JGI IMG/M metagenome (GOLD analysis project Ga0137403, IMG submission 122057) | Vadose zone soil fungal communities from Angelo Coast Range Reserve, California, USA - CZOMad2_1_16fungal (Hybrid Assembly) | ecosystem: Environmental > Terrestrial > Soil > Vadose zone...
AAACCGAGGCGCACCTCGCGGGTCCGGGCCCCGTCGCGCAGAGCGACCTTGCGGATCGCGGTCGGCGCGACGATCGGCGCGCCGGTATCCTGCCAGACGATGTTGGCGGAGATGAGCTCGAAGCGCGCCTTTTTCTGCCGCTGCTGCAGGGTGTCGTAGCCATGCTGCAGCTCGCGCAGGGAGAGGTTGACCACCTGGTAGTCGAGCGCGTTCATCCCCTCGATCAGCGCCTCGGTCTGCATCTCTCCCGGGCGGGTCGGGTCGCCGGTGAAATCACCGGCATCGACGAACAGGACCGGCGTGGCGGGATAAGCCTTCTTGAACGCGTCCCTGTAGCCGGCCCGCCGGGCCAGCCCGCCTCGCGGGTTGTGCGGTCAGCCGCACGGCTCGATCCAGCCGATCACGTGACTCGTGAAGACCAGATCGAGATCGGGCGCCGGGCCGGGCGCGAGCGGCGGCGGCATCGCCGGGGCGGGAAGGGAGATCCCTTCCGCGGACGGAACGGTCGCGGGAGGCGACGCGGGGATGCCCTCCTGCCTGCCGCGCGCCCTGGCCGCAGTCAGCACCGTCGCGATGAGGACGGCGGCCAGGAACAGGACCAGCGGAGCTGTGCGACGCATGCAGGCGGTCTCCGGAGCCGGGGCGGTATCGAGGGAATTATAGGGCCCGCGCGAGGCATGGTCAAACCGTCGCCCGGCGCATCGCCGGCGCCTTTCGGGCGCTCGTTGCGCGGGCGTGCCCTTTCCGCTAGAGTGGGCCGGTTCGTAAGACCAGCGCCGGGCGCGCGACGGCGCGCCCGCGGAGAGGACAACGATGGACCAGCCGCCCAAGGAGATCCCGATCAGGGCCCGGATCGACGACGCCGTGGCCGAAGGGATCTACGTCAACTTCGGAAGCGTCGCCCACAATCGTTCCGAGTTCATCCTCGATCTGGGCCGGATGGTCCCCGGCCGGACCGACGTGAAGATCCTCACCCGGATCCTGACCACCCCGCTGCACGCCAAGCAGCTCTGTCGCGCCCTCCAGCAGAACCTCGAGCAGTACGAGAAGACTTACGGCGAGATCGCCGGCATGGACGACGCAGGGAAGAAAGTGGGGTTCTGAGCGTGGCTCGGGGGCATCTTCAATTCTGGCACCTGGTGGTGATCGTGCTGCTCGCCGCGATGCTCGGGACCGCCCTGGGCGACATCCTCGGTCGCACCTTTCCGGATGGTCCGATCGGACGCTTCGTCTCGGCGGGCGTCAGGGTCGGCACCAGCTCCCCGTGGGAATTCGATCTGCGGGTCGTGCAGGTGACGTTCGGCGTCGCCCTGCGACTGACGATCCTGGGCGCCGTGGGCGCCGGCGCCGCCCTGGTCGTCTTTTACCGCCGCGTCTGAGGCGCGGGCGCGACGTGCCGACGCGATCCCTCGTCCTAGCTTCCGCGTCGCCCCGCCGCGCCGAGCTGTTGCGCCTGGCGGGGCTCTCTTTCACCGTCCGGCCCGCCGATCTGGACGAAACGATCCGTCCGGGCGAGTCCCCCGCCGGATACGCCGGACGTCTGGCGCGCGACAAGGCGCTGGCGGCCGGGGGCGGCGCGGAGCCCTCCGCGATTCTGGCCGCCGACACGATCGTGGTCATCGACGGCAGAATCCTCGGCAAGCCGCGGGACCGGGCGGACGCGACCCGCATGATCGGACTTCTGGCCGGCCGGACCCACGAGGTGCTCACCGCGATCGCGCTGCGGCTGCTTCCCGAAGAGACGACCGGCTCCGACCTGGCGACCACGCGTGTCCGCTTCGCTCCGATGTCGGAGGAGGAGATCGCCTGGTACGCGGGGACCGGCGAGGGCCTCGACAAGGCCGGGGCGTACGCGCTGCAGGGGCGCGGCGCCCTGTTCATCGCCGGCATCGAAGGAAGTTACACCAACGTGATCGGCTTGCCGCTTGAACGGCTCCATCCTCTGCTGACACGAAGCGGATTCCGCCTCGGCGCCTGAATCCGGGCCTCCCCGGCCGCACGGTGCTTGCCGTTCCGCGCGCCGCACTCTAGATTTTTCAATGACGCGGCGGGGGGATGACGGGTGGCGGAATCCGAATCAGCGGTCCTGGAGCCGTACGAGAAGCTGATCCCCGTCACCATCAATGGCCGCGTCTATCAGGTGCCGGAGAACAACACTCTCCTGCGAATCCTGCAGTACATGAATCTCGATCTGGCCTACAGCAAGTACTGCTGGAACGGAGACTGCCGGAACTGCGCCTTCCGATACGTGTCGCGCAAGAGCGGCAACGAGGTCGAGGCGCTCGGCTGCCAGATGCGCTGTTTCGCCAACATGGTCATCACCGGCACGCCGGAAGGCGTCAACCTGAACTGAAGCCCGAACCAAAGCCGCTTTTCCGCGTCGCGGGTCTTCCGGGCGCTCCTTACCTGGAGCCGCGGGCCGCCGGGGGGGACGCAGGCCCGGCATACCTGAGCACCGGATTGCGGGCGGCGCCCACCTCGTCGAGGCGCCGGATCGGCGTGGAGTGCGGCGCGCTCCGGACCAGCTCGGGCGTGCTGCGGGCCTCCTCGACGATCGCCCGCATCGCCGCGATGAACAGATCGAGCTCCTCACGGCTTTCCGATTCCGTCGGCTCGATCATCAGGGCCCCCTTGACGATCAGCGGGAAGTAGATCGTGGGCGGATGGAATCCGTAATCCATCAGCCGCTTCGCGACGTCCAGGGTGTGCACGCCGGTCTCCTCCAGATCGCGATCGGAAAAGACCACCTCGTGCAGGGAGGGCGCGTCGTACGGCAAGTGGTAGAGATCCGCGAGCTTGGTCCGGATGTAGTTGGCGTTCAGCACCGCGACCTCCGACATTTCCCGCAGGCCGTCCGGGCCATGCGCGAGAATGAAGGCCCAGGCGCGCACGAACATCCCGAAATTGCCGAAGAACGAGCGGACCTTGCCGATGCTCTTCGGACGATCGTGGCTGAATCGGTAGCGCTCGCCCGTCTTCTCGACGAGAGGCGCCGGCAGGTATGGTTCGAGGATCCCCTTGACGCCCACCGGGCCGGCGCCCGGCCCGCCGCCACCGTGCGGCGTCGAGAAGGTCTTGTGAAGGTTCAGATGATGCACGTCGACTCCCATGTCGCCGGGCCTCGCGCGCCCCACGAACGCGTTCAGGTTCGCGCCGTCCATGTACAGCAGCGCCCCCTTGTCGTGCACCGGCCGCGGGATCGCCTCGATCTCCGACTCGAACACGCCGAGCGTGTTCGGATTGGTGAGCATCAGCACCGCGACCTCGTCGTCGAGACGCCGCCGGAGCGCCTCGAGATCGACGCAGCCGCGGTCGTTGGAGGCGATCTGCTCCACCCGGTAACCGGCCAGGTGGGCGCTCGCCGGATTGGTGCCGTGCGCCGAATCGGGGATCAACACGACCTGACGCGCCCGGCCTCGATCGCGATGGTAGGCGCGGGCCATCAGGATCCCCGCCAGCTCCCCCTGCGCGCCGGCCGCCGGCTGGAGCGTGAAGCGGTCCATGCCGCAAATCGCGGCGAGGGCCCGCTCGAGATCGTGCATCAGCCGGAGCGACCCCTGGGCCAGCTCCTCCGGGAGCTGGGGATGCGCGTCGGCGAAACCGGGCAGCCGGGCGATCTTCTCGTTCACCTTGGGGTTGTATTTCATCGTGCAGGAGCCGAGCGGATAGAGCCCCAGGTCGATGGCGTAGTTGAGCCGGGAGAGGCGCGTGAAGTGCCGCACCACCTCCACCTCGCTGAGCTCGGGGAATCCGCCCACCTCGGCGCGCGTGTAGGCCGGTTCGAGACCGTACCGATCCGGATCGGGAATGTCGAGCGGCGGCAGGGCCGCGCCGCGGCGCCCGGGGCGCGAGACCTCGAAGAGCAGCTTCTCGGGAGGTCTCAGTCCGCGGCTGTCCATGGTTTAGGCGAGCCTCCCGAGCTCCGCCGCCAGACGGTCGATCTCGCTGCGCGGATTGATCTCGGTCACGGTCACGAGAAGATCGCGCGGCCTCTCCGGGAGATACCGCGACAGCGCCAGGCCGGCGACCAGACCGCGTTCCGCGAGATCCCGGACCGCCTTCTCGGCGCTGACCGGCAGCTCGACGACGAACTCGTTGAAGATCGGCGCCGCATCGCGCAGCCGGCAGCCGGGCGCCGCCCCGATCCGCTCGCGGGCATAGGCCGCCTTGGCGTGGTTCTGGATCGCCAGATCCCGCAGCCCCTCCTTCCCGAGCGTCGCCAGAAAAATCGTCGCGGTCAGAGCGCAGAGTCCTTCGTTGGTGCAGATATTCGAGGTCGCCTTCTCCCTGCGGATGTGCTGCTCGCGCGTCGACAGGGTCAGGACGTACCCTCTCCGCCCGTCGGCATCGCGGGCCTCCCCCACCAGACGTCCGGGCATGTTGCGCAGGAAGCGGGTCCGGGCGGCCATGAAACCGAGAAACGGCCCGCCGTACGACAGCGGCACGCCGAAGGAATGCGCCTCGCCGAGAACGATGTCGGCCCCCTGGCTTCCCGGGCCCTTCAAAAGCCCGAGCGCGACCGGCTCGGTGACCGCGACGATGAGTGCCGCTCCCGCTTCGTGCGCCGCCGCGGCCAGGGCCTCGACCTGCTCCAGGCAGCCGAAGAAATTCGGGTGCTGCACGACCAGCGCGCTGGCGTTCCCGGCCAGGACCCGCCGCGCCGCCTCGGGATCCGCGCTGCCGTCCGCGCGGGAGCCGAACGGAACGGTGACGATCGACATGTTCGCCAGGTAGGTCTGCGCGACACGAAGGTACTCCGGGTGGAGGCGGTCGGAGACCACCACGCGCCCCTTCGGGTTGACCCGCTCGGACATCAGGATCCCTTCGGCCAGGGCCGAGGCGCCGTCGTACATCGAGGCGTTGGCGATGTCGAGCTCGGTGAGCTGGCAGATCAGCGTCTGGTATTCGAAGACCGCCTGCAGCGTGCCCTGGCTGATCTCCGGCTGGTAGGGGGTGTAGGACGAGTAGAATTCGGTCCGGGAGAGCAGATGGTCGACCACAGCCGGGCAGAAATGCCGGTACGCTCCTCCGCCCAGGAACTGCGCGCCGACCGGAATGTCGCGATTGGCGCGGCTGATCGCGGTCAGCTCGGCGATCAGATCCATCTCGGCCAGGGGGCCGGGGACGCGCAGCGCGCCCCCGAACCGCAGCGACGCGGGGATGCTGGAGAACAGATCGTCGATGCTGGGGACGCCGATCTCGCGCAGCATCGCCTCGCGATCGGCCGCGGAGGCGGGAAGATAGCGGTTGGACTCGCCCATGTCAGTTGGCTTCGTCCTCGATGAACTTGCGGTACTCGGCGGCCGTCATCAAGCCCTTCACGTCGGCGAGGTCGGCCAGCTTGATCTTGATGAGCCAACCTTCGCCGTAAGGGTCCTGGTTGATCGTTTCGGGGTGCTCGGACAGCAAGGGATTGGTCGCCACCACCTCGCCCGAGACCGGGGCGTAAATCTCGGAGACCGCCTTGACCGATTCGACCGTGCCGAACTCTTCGCCGGCGATCACCGGAGTCCCGGTCTTCGGGACCTCGACATAGACGATGTCCCCGAGCTCCTCCTGCGCGTAGTGGGTGATGCCGATGCTGCCCACGTCCCCCTGCATCGACAGCCACTCGTGCTCGCGCGTGTACTTGAGATCGTCGGGATAACTGCCGTCACCCTTGTTCAAGGAGACCTCCTCGTCGTCGACGCTTGATGAACGGCGTGGGCACGACGGTCGCCGCGACCTCGCGCTCCCGGATGGCGATGGTGATTCGAGAACCCGCCGCCGCGAGGCGCGGTGGAAGATAGGCCAGTCCCAGGCTCTTCTTGAGCGTCGGCGAGTGCGTGCCCGAGGTGACGCGGCCGACCTGCCGGCCCTCGGCGCGCACCGCGTGACCGTGGCGCGCGATGCCGCGGTCCTGAAGCTCGAAGCCGGCCAGGATCATCGCGGGCCCTTCCGCCTGCTGGCGCCGCAGCGCCTCGCGACCGACGAACTCCCCCTTGTCGAAATGGATCAGGCGTGAGAGCCCCGCCTCGATCACCGTCGTCGTGTCATCCACGTCGTTGCCATACAGCGGCATCGCCGCCTCGAGACGCAGGGTATCGCGGGCTCCCAGCCCGCAGGGGCGCAGCCCGGCTCCCCGGCCGGCTTCGATCAGGGCCCGATAAACGCCGGCCGCGGCGGCGGGGGGCAGATAGATTTCGAACCCGTCCTCGCCGGTATATCCGGTGCGCGACACGATCGCCTGCGCGCCGCGCACCTCCCCCTCGGCGAACTGGTACGACTTCATCCCGCGAAGAGGGATGCGCGTGCACTCCTGCAGGATCGCCTCGGAGCGGGGCCCCTGAATCGCCAGTTGCGCGAAGCGGGCGGAGGCATCGGTGACCCTCGCCTCCTCCGACGCGTGCCGCTCGACCCAGGCGAGATCCTTGCCGGTGTTTGCGGCGTTCACCACGAGCAGGAAATCGTTCGCGCCGCGGCGGTATACGAGGATGTCGTCGACGAACGCGCCGCTCTCCGTCGTCAGGACCGAGTACTGCGCCCGCCCGGGGCCAAGACGCGCGGCATCGTTGCAGGTCAGCCGCTGCACCAGGACCAGGGCGCCGGGGCCGCGCACCTCGATCTCCCCCATGTGACTGACGTCGAACAGCCCGGCCGCCTCCCGCACCGCCCTGTGCTCCTCGAGAACGGAGCTGAACTGGACCGGAAGCTCCCAGCCGGAAAAATCGACCAGCCGCGCCCCCATTTCCAGGAAGAGATCATGCAGCGGGGTCTTCTTGAGCGCTCCGGTCGTCTCCTGCATCTCCCCTCCGGGAAGGCGCTAAACCTAACATACGGACCAGGGTGAGTCAACCAGTGAAACAGCGTGCAAGTCATTGCCCTTCTTGCAAATACCGCACGCGGGACCTATATTGCGGCGGGGGGGTTCCAGGTGGCGCGGGAATATCCAACCCAGTGTTGGTCCTGCCTGGGTGAGTTCGACTCCGCGGCTGCGGTCTGGTGTACCTGCAGCGCGCGCACGCCTACCAAGCTCTGCCCCTTCTGCATTCACTGCTTCTGTCAGGCCGACCCCGAGTACCAGGACAACTTCTGGAACGGCGCCCCCGAGGAGCTGAAGGAGGAGCGCGAGATCTTGAAGAGCGCGCCGGGATCGGTCGGAGAGTCGCTCATTCGCTCCAACCTCCTCAGCACCGACCAGCTGGTCTCCGCCCTCAAATGGGTGCAGGCGCGCGGCGGAACGCTCGAGGCGGCCCTGCTCGAGCTGGGATTCGTCTCGAAGGACAACATCTCCCTGGTCTCCCAGGGGCAGGCGCAGGGCGGCGCCAGCATCGACCTCGGGCGGCAGCTGGTCGATGCCTCCCTGGTGAGGGAGATTGGCGTCGAGCTCTGCTATCGCAAGCGGATCCTGCCGATCGCCCGTGAGGAGATCGGCGGCACCCCGGTCCTCACGCTGGCGATGGCCGGCCCCACCGATCTCGACACCATCGATCAGATCCAGAGTCTGTCCAATTGCCGGATTATTCCGATGAGCGCTCCCGACACGGAGATCCTCGCCAAGCTCAAGGATCTTTATCCCAAGGATATCGAGGCTCTCGCGCAGGCCGACGAGGCGCCGGCGCGCAAGACCGCTCCCGAGGTGGCGCTCGGGCCGGCGCGGCAGACACGCGCGGCCTCCGCGAAACCGCCTGCGCGGTCGGCGCGCGTGGCGGCTCCCGCCGCGCATCCGGCGGCGCGAGCTCCGCGCGGCAAGGGCGGCACGGCGCGGGCCGCGAGCGCCGCCCCTTCCACGCTCGAGGAGCTCCTCCCGATCGAGGAGATGCTCGACGCGATCCTGCCCGCGCCGCGCTCCCCGGCGCCGCCCGCCCCGGTCGCGACCCAGGGCTCCCCCGCTGCCGCCAAGGGCTCCGGCACGGAAGCCGCTCCTGCATTGCAGAAGATCCTGGCCGAAGCGATCGCGCGCAAGGCTTCGCAGGTCCAGGTGGAGCTGCGGGACTCCACCCTGACGATCTTTTTCAGGGTCGACGGCAGCCTGTTCCGCGTGCGCCCGCCGGCCCTGTCGTCACCCGCGGCGCTGCCGGAGGCGATCGCCGCCTGCGCTTCGCTCGCCTCCGACGCCAAACCGGCGACCGGGCGGATCGCGGTCAAGGCGGGCGAGAGGAAGATCGAGGTGGTAGTCCGCCGCAGACCTTTCGCGGGAGGCCAGAGCCTCATTCTGAAGATCGTCGACCCGCCCCAGTTTCTGCGCACCCTGGAGGAGCTCGGTCCGAGCGCGCTCGACCGGGAGCGGCTCCGCAAGGCGCTCGAGCTGCCGAACGGATTGATTCTCATCAGCGCCCCGCCGCACAACGGTCTCGACGCCACCCGCAGCTCCCTGCTCCACCACCTGGCGAGCGAAGGGCGGCGCCTCCTTTCGATCGAGGCGCCGAGGCTCCTGAGCATTGAGAAGATCCGGCAGGAAGAAATCACCGCGCCGGTCGATGCGGATCGGCTGCGGGAAATCCTGGACGGCAACCCCGGCATGGAGGTCCTGTCCCTCCCGGAGGTGGATGGCGTCGCGATGGCGGCGCTGGCGCTCGAGCGCGCCTCGGAGTGTCTCGTGATCATGTCGGTCCCGGCCCGCCGCGCCTCCCAGGCGCCGGCCGCGCTTCTCTGGCACCATGTCGAGCCTGCCCTCCTGGCGTCGCGGCTGAGGCTCGTCCTCAACCAGAGGCTGGTGCGCCGACTCTGTCCCGGCTGCCGCGCCCCCTCGCAGGTCGCCGATTCGATCCTCAAAATGATGGGGCTCACGCCGGACGAAGCGCTCGATCTGAAGACCCATCAGGGAGCCGGCTGCGAGCAGTGCGGCACGCTGAGCCCCGGCTATTCCGGCCGGGTGCCGCTGTTCGAGGTCCTGGAAGGAACGCCGGAGATCGCCGCGCTGATCGGCGAGGGCGCCTCCCCCGGCCCGCTGGAGCGCGAGGCGCGCCGCGCCGGCATGAGTCCCTTGCGCGCCGCCTGCCTCTCGTGCGTCGGCCAGGGGATCACGAGCCTCGAGGAGTTCCAGAAGGGGAACTTCTAAGCTTCTTCACGATCGCGGATGCGAGCGCCGGGATGGTGAACCGTTTCGGCATCACCACCACCCGGAACCCCGCCCTCCGCGCCGTGCGGGCCGTGATCGGTCCGATCGCCGCCGCGGGCAGGCGGCGAAGCCTGCGCCGATCCCCGCTGTCCCGGAACTTCCCGAGGAAATGGGTCACGCTCGAGGAGGAGGCGAAGGTCACCAGATCGACGCCGCCCTGGCGCAGCATCCGTCGCGCCTCCCCCACCCCTTCCCGGCTCGGCACCGTCCGGTAGACCGGCGCCACCTCGACGCGCGCCCCGCGGCAGCGCAGCTCCCGGACCAGCAGGTCCCGCGCCGCCTCGGCCCGCGGGATCAGGACCCGCGTCCCCAAAAGCGCGCGACGCTGGAGGACGCGGACGATCCCCTCGGCCCGGAACTCCTCCGGCACCGCGGCCACGCGCAAGCCGCGGCCGGTCAGGGCCGCGGCCGTCGCCGGGCCGATGGCGACGAGATCGATCCCATGCAGCGCCCGCAGATCGATCCGGCGCGCCGAGAGTCGATCGAAGAAGCGCGCGACGCCGTTGGCGCTGGTGAAGATCAGGAGATGGAATGTTTCCAGCCGCGCCAGCGCGCGGTCGAGCGGCGCCCAGCTTCGCGGCGGGCGGATCTCGATGGCCGGGAGATCGATGACCCGGGCCCCTTCCTCCTCGAGCAGGCCCGTGAAGGCGCCCGCCTGCTCCCGCGGCCGTGTGACGAGGATCGTCCGCCCTCGAAGCGGCCGGCGGTCGAACCAGCCGGGCGCCCGCCGCAGACCCACCACCCCGCCGACCACGAGCAGCGCCGGCGGGGCGAAGGCGGCGCGGCGCGCCAGACCGGCGATCGAGGCCAGCGTCCCTTCGAGAACCTGCTGGTCGGAGCGGGTCGCCCAGCGGATCAGAGCGGCCGGGGTCCTCCGGTCGCGTCCCGCCGCGATGAGGCGCCGCCCGATCGACTCGAGCCGCTCGACCCCCATGTACAGGACGATCGTCCCGGCCGCGGCGACGCCGCGCCAGTCGATCCCGGGGTCGGGCTTGCTGGAGTCGAGATGGCCGGTCACGAACAGGACGCTCGAAGCATGGCGTCGATGCGTCAAGGGGATCCCGGCGGTCGCCGCCGCCCCGAGCGCCGCCGTCACGCCCGGAACGATCTCGAACCTGATCCTCGCCGCCCGGAGCGCCTCGGTCTCTTCCCCGATCCGGCCGAACAGAGAGGGATCGCCCCCCTTCAGGCGCACCACGGTGAGACCGCGACGCGCCCGTGCGATCATGATCCGATTGATCCGTTCCTGACCAACCTGACGCCGACCGCCGGCCCCTCCGGCCTTCAGAAGCTCCGTGTCCGGGCGCAGACCGCGCAGGAGCTCCGCCGACACCAGGGCGTCGGCGATGACGACATCGGCGCGGGCCATCAGCTCGCGGCCGCGCACTGTGATCAGCCCCGGGTCTCCCGGTCCGGCGCCGACCAGGTAGACCGTGCCTCGGCGGCGGGCGCCCGGCCCGCTCAAGGCTCCTCCGGGAGCGCCGCCATCGGAGCGCGCGCCACGAGCTCCGCCGCCCCTCGCGCCAGCAGGTCCCGCGCCAGGGAAAGACCGACCTCCTCGGGATCGCCGGCGGGCCCTTCTCCGCCGCCGCGCAGCAGGCTCCCGTCCTCGGCCGACCCGACCAGCCCCTGGAGGACCAGACGATCGCCGCGCAGCTCCGCCCAGGCGGCGATCGGCGCCTGGCATCCTCCGCCGAGTCCGCGCAGGAAGGCGCGCTCCGCCGCGACCGCCGCCGCGGTGCCGGGATGGTGGAGAGGATGCAGCAGATCGGCCATCTCCCGATCCTTGGAGCGCGTCTCGAGCGCCAGCGCCCCCTGGCCGACCGCGGGCATCATCTGGTCGATCTCCAGGATCGTGGCCTCCACCTCAACGCCGAGACGGCGCACTCCCGCCAGCGCGACGAGAATGGCGTCGTAATCGCCGCGCGCCAGCTTCCCCAGTCGCGTGTCGACATTGCCGCGCAGATCGGAGATGCGCAGATCGGGACGGGCGGCGCGCAGCTGGCAGGCGCGGCGCGGGCTCCCGGTGCCGACGACGGCGTTCGCGGGGAGACCGGTCAGCGCGGGACGGCCCGTCGCGACCAGCAGATCCCGGACATCCTCGCGCTGCGGGACGCAGGCGATCGTCAGTCCCCCGGGTTGGGAGGTCGGAAGGTCCTTGAGGCTGTGCACCGCCAGATCGATCGCGCCGCGGAGCAGCGCCTCCTCGATCTCCTTCACGAAGACCCCCTTCCCCCCCAGGGAGGCCAGCGACCGATCGAGGTCCCGATCGCCGGAGGTCTGGATCACTTCGATCCGTGCCTGCCGTCCCACCGCGATGAGACGATCCCGCACCCAGGTCGACTGGCGCAGGGCCAGCCGGCTGGCGCGGCTGCCGATCACGATCTCCTTCATGCTCCGCTCACTGCGGGTCGTCCGGGGCGCCGGGGTCGGTGCCGGCTGCGCCGGCGCCAGGCTCGGCCGCGGTCCGCTCGACGGAGCCCGGCGATTCGTCCGGATCGTTGCGGGGCTGACGGCCGCGATCCGCCGGGTCGCGTCGATCGCTTTCGGGGAGACCGAACGCCTCGCGCAGGAACGACAGCGTCTCGCCCCCCCCGTTGGCGGCGGCGCGCTTCAGCGCCTGGATCGGGTGGTGGAGGAACTTGTTCACCAGCGCTTCGGTCATCTCTTCGACGCGGCCTTCCTGCTCCGGTGTCAGCGGCCCGAGGCGGCTCCGGAAACGCGCCATCTCCTGGACCCCGACGTTCCGGAAGTGCGCCTTCAGGTCGGTGATCAAGGGAGCCACGTCGAGCGATCGCAGCCACTCGAGGTAGGCGGCGGTCTCGCGCAGGACGATCGTCTCGGCGGTGGCCGCCTCGTGCCTCCGCTCCTCCTGGTTGGCCCGGACCACGCCCTGGAGATCGTCGACGTCGTAGAGGTAGACGTTCTCGATCGCGTTGACGCGCGGATCGACGTCCCTCGGCACGGCGATGTCGATGAAGAACAGCGGCTTTCCCCGGCGCGTCCGGCTGACCCGCAGAACCTCATCGTGGCCGATCACGGCGTGCGGCGCGGCGGTCGATGCGATGACGATGTCGGCCTTTCCCATCTCCTCGAACAGCCGCTCCCACGGCGCGGTGCCCCCGCCGAGCTCCTGCGCCAGATCGGCGCCGCGCTGGTGCGAGCGGTTGACCACGACCACCGTGCGCACTCCCGAGGCGATCAGATGCCGCGCCGCCAGGCGGGCCATCTTTCCGGCGCCGACGATCAAGACCACCCGATCGCGCAGCTCTCCGAAGATGTCCCGCGCCAGAGAGACGGCGGCGTGGGCGATCGACACGGGATAGCGGGCGACGCCGGTCTCGGTGCGGACTTTCTTCGCCACCGCGAACGACCGCTGCAGCAGCGCGTCCAGGATCGTCCCGATGCCCCGCCCGCGGACGGCGGCGGCGTACGCCTCCTTCACCTGGCCGAGGATCTGCGCCTCGCCCAGGATCATCGAGTCGAGCGACGAGGCGACCCGGAACAGATGGCGCACCGCGTCCCCATCGGTGCGCAGGACGCAGTGACGGTCGAGCTCCTTCGCCGCGGTCTGCCGCTCGCCGAGCAGAAACGTCTTCAGACTGTCCGCGGCGCCCGAGCGCGCGTGCACCACCAGCTCGGTCCGGTTGCAGGTCGAGAGGATCAGCCCTTCCCTCACCGGGCCGGTGGCGACCAACCGGCCGACGGCCAGGTCGAGCCCGTCCGGCGGGAAGGCGATCCGCTCGCGCACCTCGAGCGGGGCGCTGGTATGGCTCATCCCGTAGGTGTAGATCGGCATGGCCGCCTCAGATCCCCAGCATGCGCAGGAAGACCGCGGCGAACCCGACGATGGTCAGGATCGCCACCTTGCGCCCGCGCCAGCCCCACCCGAGCCGGGCCGCCACCACGACGCCCAGGATGATCCAGGAGAGGATCGCCAGGCTCTCCTGCGGCTTCCAGGCCCAGAAGTGACCGTACAGGCTGGCGCTGAAAATCGCGCCGGTGATGATGCCGAGGGTGAGAAGCAGATACGCCCAGAAGAGCGACGTCCGCCCGACGCTCTCGCAGCGATCGAGAGACGGCAGCCCCAGGACAAAACGTGCCGGACGCTTCGCCTTCAGGGCGCGATCGACAATGACGTAGAGCAGGCTGGCCGCGAAGGTGATGAACAGCGCCGCCACGCCGAGAATGATGACGAACAGATGCAGCGGGCGCAGCCAGGGCTGCAGCGGCGCGGCCACCGGCACCACCTGTCCCGGCAGCAGATCGGAGACAAACAGCACCACCAGGACGAGCGGCAGGATGATCGCGTGCAGCACCTCGATCCGGTATCTCCAGACGATGACGAGATAAAGAAGGATGGCGGTCCAGGCCAGCACCGACAGCACCTCGGGGAGCGTGCCGATCGGGCAGCGATCGAGCGCGATGCCGAGGGCGACCAGTGCTCCGGTGTGGGCACCGGCTCCCGCGGCCGCGAGCCAGGGCGTGAGCCGGACCGTGCGGCGCCGTCCGGAGAGCATCGGGATCAAGGTGTTGACGAACGCCAGGGTGTAGAGGAGCAGGGCCACCCTGAACAGGAGCAGGCTCCAGTCCATCCCGTTCTCACTTTCCCGGCGGGCTCCCGCCGCCTCTCCTCGAAGATGGCGTCATTCTAGCATCCGCGCCGCACGGGCAGCAATCGCGGCCGCGCCGCTTGATCCGCCTCGCGGCGCGGTGCTAGGATCCCCCGTACCAGGGAGATCTGTTTGATCCGCGGTCTCATCTTCGACTTCGACGGCACCCTCATCGACTCGTACGAGGCCATCAGCGAAAGCCTCAATCTCGTGAGGGCCAAGTTCTCGAAGCCTGCCTACCCGCCGGCCGAAGTGAAGGCGATGGTGGGGCATGGTCTCGAGCAATTGCTGGAGAAAGCGATCGGCGCGGCCAACGTCGAAGAAGGGGTGCGGATCTTCCGCGATTCCTACGGCGCCATCTGCGAGCGCAAGACCCGCATCCTGCCTCAGGTCAAGGAAACGCTCGACGAGCTCGATCGTCGCGGCTACCGCATGGGGATCGCGACCAACAAGCCGTCGTATTTCGCCCGGGTGATTCTGAAAGCGCTCGAGATGGAACACCTCTTCTCGGAGGTGCTGGGGCCGAACGATGTCGACAGACCGAAACCGGATCCCGAGATGCTCGAGATCATCATGATGCGGATCGGGTTGTCGCCCGACGAGGTGGCGTACGTCGGCGACATGCTCCTCGATATCGAGGTGGCGAGGCGGGCGGGAGTTTCGGTCTACGCGATCCCGACGGGGTCGGCGACCCGCGAGGCGCTCCTCGAGGGCCGGCCTGACCGCCTCCTGCATCGCTTCTCGGATCTCCTGACCGTGCTCCCGGTGGTGTCGAGCCGCTAGGAGACTGTCCTCCGTCTCTCTCAGCAGCGCCATGCCCACCGATCGCGATCGAACCTGCAGGCGCGGATCCGTCCGGTGCCCCCGTACAGAACCACCGCCGCGACCAGGGCCCGGCCGTCGCTGACATAGAGGGTGCCGCTGCTGGAGGTGCCGCGCGGCGTGAAGGTGATGGTGTCGGAAGCGCCGAAGCGGACCGGATCCCCTCCCGGCGCGAGGACTCCGCTCCCGGGCGGGACTTCCGGGATCGCATCGTCGATCAGGCCGAAATCGATCCCCGCGTACCGGGACGGAAGATCCCGGGGCGCCTCGATGAGCGGATCGCGGCCGGCCTCGATGTCATCGGCCCGAACCCCGTCGCCATCGCCGTCCCGGTAGACCGCATAGCGATAGCGGCCGCCGGACCACTCCAGCCGGATCGCCATGCGCTCGCCCGTGGCAATCGCCGACCCGCGCAGCCGGGCCATGACACCCGTAAGCTCGCGCGCCGCGGCGCTCACCCGCGCCCGCGAGATCGCGCCCAGGACCGGCGGCATCGAACCGGCGAGCAGGAGGACGGCGAGGGCCAGGACGAGGACGACCTCCGGCAGCGAAAAGCCGCCCCCGCCCCGGCCGCGCCTCTTCAGCTCTTGCCCAGGGTGACCCGGTCCTTGATACGCTCGTAGGTCTTCTCTCCGATGCCGCGCACGTTGAGCAGATCCTCCAGCCTCTTGAACGGCCCGTTCTTCTGCCGGTACTCGATGATCCGCTCCGCGTAGGCCCGGCCGATCCCGGGGAGCGCGACGAACTCGTCCACCCCCGCGGTATTGATGTTGATCTTGTCCGGCGCCGCCGCAGCCGACGGGGCCGCGGCGCCCGCGGGCGCCGCCAGCGCCATGAACAGCGTGAGTGCCGCCACGATTCCGAGCATCGACGTCTTCATCGTCCCTCCTCGTTGGGGTGCTGCCGGTTCGCTGCAGGAAGAAAAATCTTGGGGGAGGGGGGATCACCGGATCCCCCGCCCGCGTCGTGGATGAGAGCGGGCCTTCGGTCTGGAGAGCCGATCGGTTGTTGTGGCCCACTCTGCAACTCCCCCAAGCTCGTCGTTTCCGCGCCCAGCGTCCTTCAACGTTCGCGCTCCATCCATCGCAAGACGAATGCCAAGGTCTCGGACGGCGGCTCGCGGAGAACGTCGAGGGATGGGTGCCACGCCGAATGCGGCGCGCAGCGGGGTGGACGGACCGGGTCAGCATCGATCTCGGGAGCGGTCGGCCGCGCATGCGATTGGAAAGCGCGACCGCCGGCGGACGGCGCGTCGTCCGGGACGCCCGCCGCCGGTCGGGTCGCCGGACGGGCCGGGTCTGTCTTTAGAGAGTGACGCGCTCGGCGGAGAGCACTCCGTCGATGGCGGCGATCGCCTTGCGGACCTCGTCGGTCAGCGGGGAATCGAGGTTGAAGATTGCGATGGCGCGGCCGCCGGAGCGGTCGCGTCCCAGCGACAGGTAGGCGATGTTGACCCCGGCGTTTCCGAGGACGGTGCCGATACGCCCCACCATCCCGGGGCGATCATCGTTGCTGACGATCAGCATCGGCCCCGCCGGAATGGCGTCGAGGTGGTACTCGTCCAGGCGGACGAGGCGCGGGTCGCGCTTGCCGAAGAGCGTGCCGCCGGCCGAGCGGCTGATGTCGCGCCCTTTCACGGTGGCGCAGATCAGGGCGGAGAAGTCCTGGGACTCGGCGGCCCGGGTCTCCACCACGCGCAGGCCGCTCTCGCGCGCGAGAAGCATGACGTTCACCGCGTTCACCGGGTCGGAGAGCTTCCCTTGCAGAAAACCTTTGACCAGGGACGCGGTGAGCGGCCCCGTCGGGTGGTCGAGGACGCTGCCGGAGAACTCCACCGTGATCTCCGCGATCGAGGAGGGGGCCAGCGCCGCCAGCAGCTGGCCGAGCCTCTCGCACAGGACGCGGTACGGCTGCAGCTCCGGCAGGATGCGCGGATCGACCCCTTCCATATTGACCGCGTTGCTCACGAGCCCCTCTTTCAGGAAGCCCGCGATCTGCTCGGCGATCCGGGCCGCGACCTTCTCCTGCGCCTCCTGGGTTGAGGCGCCGAGGTGCGGCGTCAGCACCACGCTTTCGAGAGCGAGGAGCGGGCTCCCGGTCGGAGGCTCCTGCTCGAAAACATCGAGCGCCGCCCCCGCCACCTGGCCGGTCTGGAGAGCCTCGACCAGCGCCGCCTCGTCCAGGACGCCGCCGCGCGCGACGTTCACGATCCTCACCCCCCTCCGACACCGGGCCAGCTCGGATCGACCGATCAGATGGCGGGTCTCGGGGGTGAGGGGGAGGTGCAGCGTCAGGAAGTCGGCACGAGCGAGGATCTCGGGGAGCGGCAGGAGCGCCACCCCGATCCGGGCCGCCACCTCCTGGGAGAGCACCGGGTCGGTGCCGATCACCTCCATCCCGAACGCGCGCGCCCGCGTCGCCACTTCCCTGCCGACCTTGCCGAGCCCCAGGACACCGAGCGTCTTGCCGAACAGCTCGACCCCGAGGAAGGTCGAGCCGCGCTCCCATCGGCCCGCGCGCATCGATCGATCCGCCGCGGGGATGCGGCGCGCCAGGGCGAGAAGCATCGACATCGTGTGCTC
>Ga0137403_10004161_pt1 | contig 17110 bp, 14 predicted proteins | sample CZOMad2_1_16fung_FD_122057 | JGI IMG/M metagenome (GOLD analysis project Ga0137403, IMG submission 122057) | Vadose zone soil fungal communities from Angelo Coast Range Reserve, California, USA - CZOMad2_1_16fungal (Hybrid Assembly) | ecosystem: Environmental > Terrestrial > Soil > Vadose zone...
CCATATTGTCCCAGCTTGAGTTTCGTCGCTCCCTGCACATAGTAACCCGGCCAAAATGCAGCGAAGCCGGTGCTGATGCGATCGAATGTGCGATCGGCTTCGGCAAACTTCTCCTGCTTGGCGAGCTCTACGTCCCGCAGATAATTTGCCATGAAATGGCTCGGAGAAGCCTTGAGGATAGGATCGATATCCTCGTCGGCCGCCTTGTATTTTCCCACCGCTATGTTGATATTGGCACGGCTCAAATGAGCCGACACATTCTTGGGGTCGATCTTCAGCGCCTCCTCGAACAGCCGCATGGCGCCCTCCTGGTCGCCGCGGCCGCGGAACATTTCGCCCTTGACTTGAAGCGCCTCGGCCGAGCGCGGGTTGGCGGCAATCGCTTCGTCGATCAGCTTGTCAGCCTCGGCTGGTTTGGTCCCGGTCAGCAGGCGGGCCAGCTGTATCTTTGGACCGACGGCGCGAGGATCGAGCTTAACCGCCTCGCCCAGCAGCGTCTCGGCCTTGGCCTGATCGCGCAAACCCGCAGCCGCGGTTCCGAGCGCTGTCCTGAGCTTGCTCTCGAGGACCGAATCCCGGTTGCCGGGCTGCACCAGCTCCGCAACGTTGGCAAATTTTTCTTGGCGAAGCAGGGCGTCTACCAGCACCGGCAAGTAATCGGCCTCGTTGCCATTGCGCTCGCGGGCGGCCCGCGCTTCGCGTTCGGCCGATACCGCATCACCTAGCCGCAAATACACCTCGGCCAGATGCGCACGCAAAACGGGATCTTGCGGCGCCTCGCGGATCGCGTTGCGCAACTGGATTTCGGCGGCTTTGAGATCTCCTTGCGCTAGATATCGTTCTGCTCCTTGATGTAGGCAGTAGAGTCTTTGGCGTATGCTGCCGACCAGGCGAGTGCAGCAAGAGCACCAGCGACAACGATGCGGCGCCACCGGCAACGCCGTTCACCCTGCGTCATCGGCTCTCCCTTTCCCAGATGCCCTGTGTCGTCGCCTTCCATCGGATTGGACGGCATGTCGTTCAGCTAACGGCGGAAGATGCCACTGACACTCTACTCCAGGACGAGGGCTAAGAACAGTTCAGCATGATAGCGCCACACTCTTCAAGATTCCCCCCGGCATCCGGGCAAATGCCAACACTACGGGAGTGCTCAACACGATCATCGAATGGATTTAACTTAAACTAATGTGCCGCAGCGCTCGGGCCTGTGGGGTACCCCTGGCTGCCGGATTGAGCCGTCCCTTTTGACGGGTCGCCTCGGCGGGCTTCCTCTCCTTAATCGGCCGAGTTTTTGGCTTGCATTTATGCCCGGTGTATGCTATTTTAGCAAATTATAAACATGCTGATTCGGCAAACCATGGTCACCTCATCTAGGTATGCGGAATGCCCCCCAAAGTCTCCCTGCTGCCTCCCTCAGGACCGCCAATCGCCTCCCTGCTGGCCGAGTTATGGTTGGTCTCTAACTCTTTGATCTGCTTGATCTTATCGTCGATCGGACCGGCGATTTTCGGGCGTGAAGCGAAGTTTGTCCCTGCTCTCAGGGAGGCGGCGGGTCCGCGACCCTGGCTTTTGGATCGAGCCGCAACCCTCGCCCAAGCAGCGGCGCTCGGGCGGCAGAATCAACCCCGCTGCGCCGTTTCCGACGCGGCGACTGCCGCGACGCCGGCGAAAAGCTGCTCAACCGCGGCGCGCGCCAAGCCGCGGGTGATGAAGACCAGCCGCGAGCGCCGGTCTTCGTCAGGCCAGTCCTCGAGCTCGATCGGCGGATGGGCGACATGCTGGACAAAATGGACGACCACCGGCCCGCGGCATTCCGCGATCGCGAGGAGGCCCTTGACGCGCAACAGGTCGGGTCCGCGCAGCGCCGCCAGCACCGCCATCGCTTGTTCGAAAGCCGGCCAGCTCAGCGGCTCGTCGAAGACGAGCGAGAAGCTGGTGAGCCCGTGCGAATGCCCGCCCCCGCCGAGCTCGAAGCTGCGCCGCGCCGCGAGCGGCTCGTCGAGCAAAAACGCCGGCTCGATCTCGCCATTTCTGGCGATGCCGATCGGGGCGGGGTTGAGCGCGGCAATCTGAGCAATAAGGAGCTCGGCGGCGCCCGGCTCGGCGAGATCGCTCTTGCTAACGACAACGCGGTCGGCCAGAGCCGCTTGCCGACGGGCTTCGGGCATTTCTTCGAGATTAGTCATCCCCGCGACCGCGTCGACGACGCAGATCAGGGCCTGCAGGTGAAACTCGCGGCCGAGCGCCCGGTCGGTCGCGAAGGTCTGCAATACCGGGCCCGGATCGGCAAGCCCCGAAGTCTCGATGAGGACGCGCTCGAAGCTCGGTACCGCGCCGCGAGCGCGGTCGGCGAAGAGCTCGCGCATGGTCTCCTGCAAGTCGCTGCGCACATTGCAGCATAGGCAGCCATTGCCGAGCAGCACCGTCGCATCGCTACTCGACCGCAACAGCGCGTGATCGATGCCGATCTCGCCGTACTCGTTGACGACGACCGCGGTCCCCGCACCCTCGGGCTTGTCGAGCAGCGCCCGGATCAAGGTCGTCTTGCCCGAGCCGAGAAAGCCGGTCACGACGACGACCGGCAGCCGCGGTCCGCGCGGGCGCTTCCGGCGGCGGCCGAAGGGTAGCGGCTCTTTCCCCGCGAAGGGCGCGCCGGAGCCGAGGTCAGAAGTCCATCTCAAGTGTGTAGAGCCCTCCGACATGACGGTCGACGGTATAAACGACGGCGCGCTCGTCGACGAACACGTCGTTTATCTGGATCGACCCGGTCGGCGCGCGCTCGGGCGGGGCCGGGACGAAATAGCCGACCTCTTGCGGCTGGTAGGGGTTCGACGTGTCGTAGGCGCGCAGCCCACCATTGAAGAAGGTCCCGAGCACGATGCGGTCGGACTTCCAGGCGTTCGGCTTTGGCACGTTTTCGTAGAGATTGTGCGCGCCGTAGCGGCCGCCGCGGCGCTGAAAGGCTTCGAGCGGCGGCAGCGGGCAGGTCGAGATCGGCACCGGGTTGGCCTCGTGCCGTCCATCGACGATCCACACGAGCTTGGGCCAGTCGCCCCCCTCCATGCGCACGCACTCGTCGCTGACGATGTAAAGGTTGCGGTCGAAGAACGGCACGACGGTGTGGGTGAACCCGTGATAAGGCGGATGGTAATCCCAGCGCGCCACCATCTTCGGATACGCCATGTCGGCAATGTCGAGGATGACCAGCCCGCCGTCGATATAGCCAAGATAGGCGCGGTCCGGCCGCTCGGGATAGACATTGGTGTTGTGCGGACGGAAGCCGGTATCGGCACCCTCCGGGTGGCGCTCGGGCGGCGGCTCGCTGTCGCCCTCCCTTGTCCCGGGGAGCCACCAGCGGCCGACCTCGACGGGCTTGGAGGGGTTCTTCACATCGATGACCCGGTAGAACTGGTCATCGCGAGGATGGCTCGGGATGAAGTCGGGCGCGCCGGAGCTCATATGAATGTACTCCCCGTCGGCAAACCACAATTGGTGGACACCGCGGGAGTGGGGGCCGGAGCAGTCGAAAAAGGTGATCGAGCGCGGGTTCTCCGGCACCGAGATGTCGAACAGCTCGAAGCCGGCGGGCTGCAGCCCCGGCTTCGTCGTTTGATAGGCGACTGCCAAGATGTCGCCGACCGTCTCGAGCGAGTTCGAGCGCATATGGGATTGCGGCAGGTCGGCCCGCGCGACGAGCTTCGGTGCCCGGGGATCGCTGACATCGACGGCGGTGAAGTTCTTCGGGGCGCTCTCATGGGCGAGCCACAGAATGCGCCGCCCGTCCTTGGCGATCTGGATAGACATGCCCTCGCCGATGCCCCCGAACCCGTCGAGCTCGTGGTGTGCGAGCTGCCGAAAATTCCAAATCGCCGTGTCGGTCATTTGTCGACCCCTTTTGAGCTGTGGCCCCACTAGCGCTAGCAGCCTCGCGCCGCGCGCGGCAGCCGTCAAGTAGGCACCGTCCTTGCGGGATAAGCCCCGGTTCGCGGCGACGAACATGTCTCGCCCGCCGCGCCCGCTCGATCCTTGGGGCCTGAAATAGGCCGCTGACCCCAATCAATATCGCTGCCCTAAAACTCAGGCCGCAGAGCACCAGCGGACGGAACTTGACTGCTGCTAGATTATGCGCATTGTATTTCGGAATTCAAAACGCGCGCGACCTCCTTCGGCAACCGGCAGAATTAGCGAAATTGGTAATAAATCTATGGGAGGCCTGGGAAGGAGATGATTGATGCCGGTTGGGAGCGCGCTGCCGTCCCGCTCAAATTTCAGATGGGCGACATCGTGCTCGGAAAGGCGATGCTGTCGCTTTTTCGGCGCAGTGCGCAGCTCGATGAACGGCCCTTGCACGTCGGCGACACTCCGCGACCGCCGCCGGTCCTCGATGGCGCTGACGGCTACGTCGTCTGGTCTCAGCCCATCGCCAGGAAATTGCCGGTCTTGAGCGCGCGCCGCGATGCGATCCTTTACACGCCCCGGCAATACAGGCGCTTTTCCATCCGCCTTTGTGGCGACTTCGAGCAATATATGGGAAGTTTCTCAGCCAGGACACGCTCGGGTCTTCGGCGAAAGCTCCGCAAAATGGCCGAGGCCTCGGGAGGCACGATCGATTGCAGGGAATACCGGACGCCCGCACAGATATCGGCGTTTTTTCCACCGGCGCGAAAAGTCTCCTCCAAGACGTACCAAGAGCGACTTCTCAAGTTGGGGTTGCCCGCTGACGAGGAATTCTTTAAGTCTGCGCAAGCATTCTCAACAGACAATGGGGTGCGTGCCTATCTTCTGTTCGTGAACGGTGAGCCAATTAGTTATCTGTACTGTCTAGTACGCGGTCAAGTCGTGTCATATGATTATCATGGTTATGATCCCGCCTATGCCAAGCTCTCTCCCGGCACGGTATTGCAAACCATCGCACTCAAATCCTTGTTCGCAGAGCAGCGGTTCACCATGTTCGATTTTAGGGAAGGGGAGGGCGAGCATAAGGAACGTTTTTCAACCGAGAGCTGTCTTTGCGGCGATGTTTATGTTGTTAGCCGTCGTGTTGCGCCGATTTCTCGGGTCATGCTTCACTATCTTATGGATAGGACGTCTGCTTCCGGAGGTGTGATATTGGACCGGCTGAAGCTCAAATCACGATTGCGGCGGCTGGTTAGAGGTGGCTTAGGGGCTACCTTGCTCATTCAAGTGGAGGCCTTCGGCGTCGGTGACCTGCCGGTATGGGGTTAGAAGCGTCTCCGGGGTGCTTTGCTCTTTCGAGTATTTCCACTGCAGCGATCATCGAAGCGTTGGAGATCCCAGACCGCAAACGCCGCTCACCCGCCAGGCGGTTCGCACAGCTGAGATACGCATGGGACCGGCATGGGCTCATCGGATTCGTGTGGCTGGTAGCATACAATATTGCGCACCACATCCGCAGTCTCAAGCAGCGCGGGCAGGTAACACGGCAGGTCGACCCATTCGACCAGAAATACGGCACTGAGACAGGTGGCTACCGCGATATCCGCAGCCTTGACGTCATTACGTTGCCTGCCGCGCGTTATGCGGGACGCTACGAACCGAGCAGCGCGGAATTGGTCCGTTCAGAACTTGAGAAACTCCAGATTGACCCTGAACGCTTCACATTTATCGACTTTGGGTCAGGTAAAGGTCGAGTGCTGCTGATCGCCGCCGGGTTTCCCTTCAAAGAGGTTGTCGGCGTTGAATTTTCGCGCGAACTTCACGAGATCGCGAAGCAAAATATTGCGCAAATTCCGCCGGAGTGCTGTCGTGCCGGAGCCCTTCGGAGCATCCACGGCGATGCAACCGCATTCGAGCTGCCGAAATCAGATCTCGTCTGTTATTTCTACAACCCGTTTGACCCGCCTGTCATTACCGCAGTCGCGGATCACTTGGCGGCGCACCACCAGGATTTTGGCTACCGCATCATTATTATCTACGTGGATCCCCGTCATCGCGAGGCCTTCGAGCGGACGCAGAAATTTGTGGCGCTCGATGAAACGCCGGCCACTCTGATCCTAACTACGGTTCAGGGACCCGCCGATCAGACGATCGGATCCTTGGAAGAGAGCGGATAAGTGGTGGGGCCAAAGGTTGACCGCCGGCAGTCGGGTGTGTGTATCCAGAGAGCGCTCGGAGATCGGTATGGAATTCGGCGTCCAGTTTTTTCCCGACGTCAGGCCCGAGCAGAAATCCGGCGCCGAGTATTTTCGTGATGCGCTTTGCCTGGTGGAAGAGTCGGAGAAACTCGGGTTCTCCCATATCCGCATCGTCGAGCATTATTTTCATTACTACGGCGGGTACAGCCCCAACCCAATGCTGTTTCTCGCCGCCGCGGCTCAGCGCGCGCGCCGGGCGCGGTTGGTGACGGGTGCGGTGCTGCCGATCTTCAACCATCCGCTGAAGCTCGCCGGCGAAATCGGCATGCTGGACGCGATCAGCGATGGACGACTCGATGTCGGGTTCGCGCGTGCCCTTTCTGCCGCACGAGTTTCGCCGCTTCGGCCGCTCGCGGGGGAGTCGGTGGCCCGCTTTCGCGAGTGCGTCGAACAGGTCGAGTTGCTGTTGACCCGCGAGAGCGTGACCCATCGCGGCCGCTTTCACACGATCGAGAACACCACCTCGCTGCCGCGCCCGACCCAGAAGCCGCGTCCGAAATTTTACATCGCCGCGCAAAACACGCCGGATTCGTTCATCTTTGCCGGGCGGATGGGCTATTCCGTCATGGCGATCCCGCTGACCGGTGCAGCGCTGCGCCCGCTGCTCGGCGCCTACCGCGAGGCCTGGAAGGAAGCCGGTCACCCGGGCGAGGGCGAAGTCATGCTGGCCTTTCACATGTTCTGCCACGAAGACGGAACACATGCCCGCGTCGTCGCCGGCCCGTTGCTCGACGCTTATTTGCGCTCGCTCGTCGAGGCCGCCGGCGACTGGCTCGATGGACCTGCCTCGGCGGACTATCCCGGCTACGACCGGATGATCGCCAAGCTACGCGAGACCACGGCGGCGGACCAGATCTCGAGCGATGCTGCTTGGATCGGCTCGCCGGATGAGATCATCGCTGCGATCACCCGTACCCGCGAGGCGTTCGGCGATTTCGAGCACGCCTCCCTCCAGGTCAACTTCAATCTGATGCCGCTCGCGGCGGCGCAAGCCTCAATGCGCCTCTTCGCCGAGCGAGTGATGCCGCGTTTCGCGGGAACAGATCGGTAGCCGAATCACCGCGCCGGCTTGATTGCCGTCCGCCCAGTTTGCGGCGCGTCGATAATCGTGCCCGAGACGGGTTCGACCCAGGCGAGACGATCCTCGACGGCTCTGACGCCCGGTGCGTTTTCGGCGGCGACGCGCAGCGCCTCGCGTTCTTTCTCGTCGAGGATGACGCCGTCGAGGCCGACGACTCCGTCGGTGACGGTAATCGTCAAACCGTCACGCGGCACCCACGAGACTTTCGCCAGCTCGGCGAGGATGCGCTCGCGGATCTCATCGTCTCCGGCCACCGCCACGGGCTGCACTTCGAGCGAGCGGGCGAGCGCGCGCAGCAGGTCAGCGCGGCTGACGATGCCGACCGGCACATCACCGTCGAGCACCGGCACCCGTTTAATGCGGCGGCGTTCCATCAACGCGACGATTTCGTCGAGCGGCGTGTCGGGGGTGACGCTGACGAGGTCGCGGGTCATGATCTCCTCGACCTTGCGCCCGTGGGTGCGGACGTATTCGCCAGCCAGCCGTCCCGGCCCCATCAGGATCTCGAGCCAGCGCGGGCGGTGCCGTTCGGTGCCCGTTTCGCTGCGGCGCAAAAGGTCGCCCTCGGTCAGAATCCCGACCAGCCTGCCTGCAGTGTCGATCACCGGCAGACCGCTGATCTGGTTGTCGAGCATCAGCCGAATGGCCTCTGCGATCGGCGCGTCGCGGCCGACCGAAAGGATGTTTCGGCTCATGACATCCGAGGCTTTCATCCGGCATCTCCTGGGGCGACGGCAAGTGCGGCGACGCCGGGCAGCTCGCGGCCTTCCAGCCATTCGAGGAAGGCGCCGCCTGCGGTCGAGACGTAGGATAATTCCTCAGTTATCTTGGCTGCGGCAAGTGCGGCGACGGTATCGCCGCCGCCGGCGACGCTGAGCAGTTTCCCGGCCCGGGTGAGTGCTGCAACCCTCTTCGCCACCGCCACCGTGGCCTCCTCGAAGGGAGGTGTTTCGAAGGCGCCGAGCGGCCCGTTCCAGACGAGGGTGCGGGCTTCTTCGAGCGCGGCGGCGATCCGGTCCACGGTCTTCGGGCCGACATCGAGAATCATCATGTCGCTCGGGACCGCATTGATCGGGACGATTTGGGTCGGCCTCCCGGGTGCGAGCGCAGCGGCAACGACGGCGTCTTCGGGAAGGATCACGCGACAGCTGCGCTCGCGGGCGAGGGCGAGGAGGTTGCGCGCATTATCCGCCATGTCGCGCTCGCAGAGCGAGCGGCCGACCTCCGTCCCCTCGGCGAACAATAAGGTGTTGGCCATCGCCCCACCGATCGCCAAGAGATCCACCTTGCCGATGATAAAGCGCAGAAGGTCGAGCTTGGTCGACACCTTGGCCCCGCCGACGAGGGCCATAACCGGCCGCACTGGGGTTTCGAGCGCGGCCGTCAGGGCGGAAAGCTCCGCCTCCATCAGCTTTCCGGCGGCGGCCGGCAGCAAATGCGCCAGTGCGGCGATTGAGGCGTGCGCGCGGTGGGCAGCCGAGAACGCATCGTCGACATAAACTTCGCCGAGCTCGGCAAGGGCGCGAGCGAACACCGGCGAATTCGCCTCCTCGCCCTTGTGGAAGCGAAGATTTTCGAGGAGTGCAACTTGGCCGGGCCGAAGCGCTGCCACCACCCGCTTCGCTTCTGGGCCGACGCAATCGGTGGCGAAAGCCACCTCGCGGCCGCCGATCGCCTTCTCCAGGGGCGCAACCAGCGGCCGCAGAGAAAGAGCCGGGTCCGGTCCGTCCTTTGGACGACCGAAATGCGACATCACGACGACCTTGGCGCCTCGCGCGATCAGCGCCTCGATCGTCGGCGCCAGTCGCTCGATCCGCGTGGCGTCGGTAACCAGGCCGTCCTTTAGCGGGACGTTCAGATCGGCCCGCACCAGCACTCGCTTGCCGCGGACATCGAGGTCGTCGAGGGTTCGAAATCTCGCCATCGGCTCGGCTCCTGCGCTGACATTCTCTTATACCCGCCTTTGCGTGGCGCGGCTCCCGCGCGGTGACGTCGGATGAGGTTAGTGCTATTCCTCCAAAGGCTCGTTGTTGATGTCGAAGCACCCCTTCGGACCAACCCGGGGAGACTCGATGATCAAGACCATACTCGTTCCGGCGACCGGCGGCGATGGCGACCCTTTGGTATTCGCATCGGCTCTGGCTGTCGCCCGCCGCTTCGATGCACATCTCGAGTTCCTGCATGTCCGCCCCGACGCGGCAGCAATGGCGGTCAGCATGGCCGCGGACGGAGGCGGCGCCACGATGGTCGGCAGTCTGATCACGCGGTTGGAGGAAGAGGCCGACCAGCGCGAGAAAAAGGCAGACGGGCAGTTCCAAAGCTTTTGCCGGCGCGAGGCGCTCGCGCTCTGCGAGGCCCCGCCCGCGCCGGGTCCGTCGGCTTGGTGGTTCCGAGAAGTCGGCGCCGAACCCTACTGGGTCACCGAATATGGACGCGCTGTCGACCTCTTGGTCATCGGGCGCCCGGGCAAGGGTGGCTCATTGGAGACCATCGAGGGAGCTCTCATCGACAGCGGCCGCCCCCTCCTGATACCCGCCGCAGCACCCCTGGCTAGCGTTCCCGAAACCGTCGTCATTGCCTGGAAGGCCACCCGAGAAGCCGCCCGTGCGGTCACCGCGGCATTGCCCTTCCTGCAGATCGCCAAACAGATCGTCATCATGACCGTCGTCGAGGATCACAGCGCGCTCGAAAATGAGGCGGAGCGCCTGATGGCCGCTCTTCGCTGGCGCGGCGTCCCGGTCACGGTTCGCCATCTCCAGCCGGACGGACACGACGCCGCGGACAAACTGCTGGGCGCCGCCTGCGAGCATGCCGCGTTGCTGGTGATGGGCGGCTACGGCCACAGCCGGTTGCGGGAATGGATCTTCGGCGGCTTTACCCAGCATGTCCTGCGCGGGTGCGAGGTACCGGTTCTGATGGCGCATTGAGGGCTCATGCACGAAGGGCAATCAGATGCTGACGATCCCACTGGAGAAGCTCGCCTACGTCATCGAGAAGGCACGCGAGTTCGACGCGCAGGTGCCGAGCGATGCGGAGGAAGATTCCAACGCCGCCGACGACGATGAGGGGGAGATCCTCTTGGATACGCCGGACAATCCGACCGAGCAGGAGCTGCGGGACGCAATCGACGGGCTCGGCATCCCCGAGCGTCAGGAGCTGCTCGCGCTGATGTGGCTGGGCCGCGGCGATTATGATGCCGAGAGCTGCTCCGAAGCATTGCAGCAAGCTCGTCAGACACAGTCGGCGAGCGAGACCGCCTATCTTCTCGGCACGCCGCTTCTGGGCGACTACATCGAAGAGGGAGTCGCCGCCCTCGGCCTCTCGCTCGAGGATTTCCGGAGGGGCTGAGGCCATTGCCCCGCGCGATCGCTTCGGAACTGTCCCCGGCTGCTCTAGGCCTGGACTCGCTCGCGCCCGCGAGCGAAGTTGATCTCGAGCACGAACTCGGGATCATTCGCGAGGCCGGTGCAGACAACCGCGCGGGCGTATTCGGCCCGAGCTCGGTGATGTGGCGGCTCGACAAAGAAGCCGGATTGTTTCTCGGAGCAGGCCGTGCACTGCTGTTGCAGCTGGCTCATCCGTGGGTTGCCACAGCGATCAGCCGATATTCGCGCGTGTTGGCCGATCCGATCGACCGGTTTCATGGGACATTCAAGTTCATGTTCACGATGGTGTTCGGCACGACGGAGCAGGCGTTGGCGATGGCCCGCCGTCTGCACCGGCGGCACGAGGGCATCAGCGGAAGACTGGCAAAGTCGGCTGGTCCGTTTGCCGCGGGCTCGCTATACCGGGCCAACGAGGTGGCCGCGTTGCGCTGGGTCCACGCTACGTTGATCGATACCACGGTTGTTGCCTACGAACTTCTGTGTCCGAGACTTTCCGCCGAGGAGCTTGAGCGCTATTGGGATGAAGCTCGGCTGTTCGCCGCCTTCTTCGGCATTCCCCGGGCTGGCTTACCGCGGAGCTGGGCCGAGTTTGCCGCCTACAACGAAAACATGTGGCGATCAGATGTTCTTACCGTGACTACCGAGGCACGAGCGATTGCCGGAGCCATCCTCTCCGGTGTCGGGACCCGAGTTCCGATGCCGTCTTGGTATCGGGCCTTGACGGCAAGCCTGCTGCCGACTCGACTGCGCGACGAGTTTGGGTTGCCTTACGGCGCAGCCGAGCGCCGCAAGACTGATCAGGTGCTTGCAGCTTTCAAGTGGGTCCACCCGCGGACACCGGATTGGCTGCGCTATGTCGGGCCATACCACGAGGCGGCGGCACGCCTCGCCGGGCGGCAGTCGGGAGTAACGACGCGGCTGTCAAACCGCTTTTGGATCGGGCAGAAGACGATGGCCGGGGGAGAGGAGAAGGGAATGGCGCAGCAGGCGCCGGTGCTGAACTCAGCGGACGCCGAACGAAATGTCGTCCAGGTGCCGGCGGGGACGGACCTGACCGAATGGTATTTCGAGCGGGGCTGGACCGACGGGTTTCCCGTGGTGCCGCCGACCAGAGCGCGGGTCGACGCCGTTGTCGAGGCGTTGGGCGGCGACGCGCATTTCGTCGAATGCAAGGTGCCGCCGCGCCACGGCAGCCTCACTCGCGAGGTGCTGGCGATCAACATGGTGATGGCCGGCTGCAAGCCCGAATACGCGCCTGTCGTGCGCGCCGCAATACTGGCGCTGACGGCCGACGCCTTCAACCTGAACGGGGTCCAGGCGACGACCCACATGGCGGCACCGCTGCTGATCGTCAACGGCCCGATCGCGCGCGCGACCGGGATGAACGGCGACTGCAACGCGTTCGGCTCGGGCAACCGCGCCAACGCGACGATCGGGCGCGCGCTGCGCCTGGTGCTGCTCAATGTCGGCGGCGGCTGGCCCGGCGATCTCGACAAGAGCACGCTCGGTCATCCCGGCAAATACACCTATTGCGTCGCCGAGAATGAGGCGGCGAGCCCGTGGGCGCCCTATCACGTCGAAAAGGGCTTCGCTGCCGAAGATTCGGCGGTGTTCGTGCTGGCGGCGGAGCCGCCGCACAGTGTGACCAACCACGTCGCGAACGACCCCGAGGGGATTCTCGACAGCATCGCCTCGGCGATGAGCACGATCGCCAACAACAATGCGGTTTCGAGCGGCCACTGTGCGGTGATCATCGGCCCGGAGCATGCCTGCACCATTGCCGGGAAAGGCTGGACCCGGCACGATGTGCGCAGCTATTTGGCGATGCACGCCTATAATCTCTTCTCCGAGCTCACCTTCGGCGGACGCTACGGCAAGATCTACAACCGCAACCTGCCGAAATGGTACAAGCGCGAGCCGGGGTCGCGCATTCCGGTCGTGCCGAGCGCCGACCACATCCACCTCTTTGTGATCGGCGGCGAGGCCGGCCGGTTCTCCGCCTTTATCCCCGGCTGGGGTCACATGTCCTCGCCTGTCTTGCGCAATATCGAAACCGTCGGCGGGGATAGCGCCCGCAAGGCGCCAATTTGCGTCGACGGCACCTGCTACCTCTAACAATCGGCCCGAAATGTTTCTCGGAATATCAAGCTTTTGCCTGCTTCAATCCGATAGGGGTCGGGAAGGTGGTGCCTCCCCGCCCTCCGAACCGTGCGTGCGGTTCTCCCGCACACGGCTCTCCAGTCGTTGGTTTCCTCATCGGGAGTGTCTCGCTTGCAGGTAGGCGGTGCGAAGGGTGAACAGCCCGCGATCCGCGAAGAAGGCGTTGGGCCAGCGCTGATGATCGGCTTTGCATCGTCCGATGCCGGGACGCTTTTCCTGCTTTCGCAGGATGGCGCGCAGCCGCCTGCGGACGAAGCCGTCGATGACGCCGAACAAAGCCGGTGTGGCATGCTTAAAGTAGCCAAACCATCCCCGGAGCGTCGGGTTGAGGTCACTGATGATCCGTTCCAGGCTGTCGCCGCGGCTGCGGATCGTCTTGCTCCTCACTTTGTCCCTGAGCGCCTTCAAGCTCTTCTTGCGCACCAGTCGGCGACCGGCCTCAAACCGGTAGCCGAGGAATTCAAACCCCTCTCCCGGTTGTCGGCTGTCCCCGACCCGTGTCTTGTCTGGATGGAGCCTCAGCCCATTGGCGGTCACCCACCCCTCGACTTGGCGCAGGGCGGCCAGGGCATCGTCTTCCGTACGGCAGAGGACCACAAAGTCGTCGGCGTACCGCACCATCCTGCAGCCGCTCTGTTCCATCAGGAGGTCGAGCGGGTGCAGATAGATGTTGGCCAGCAGCGGCGAGATGACCGCCCCCTGGGGCGTTCCCGTTGTCGGCTGCCAACGCGCCATTTCCTTCATGATGTCCTGCCGCAGAAAGCCTTCAATCAGCGACAGGACCGGCCCGTCGCGGATCGCGCTCGCCACCAGGGCCATCAGCCGGTCGTGCGGAATGGTATCGAAATAGCTCTTCAGGTCGGCATCCACCACCCAGGTGAACCCCTCCTTCAGAAGCCGGTCGACTTCCCGCAGTGCATCTTTGCCGCTTCGTCCCGGACGGAAGCCGTAGCTGCCCGGCCGAAACTGGACTTCAAAGATCGGTTCGATGGCCATCTTGAGAGCCGTCTGCACGACCCGGTCCTTGACCGTCGGGATCCCCAGCGGACGGGTTCGCCCGTCGCCTTTCGGGATCTCCACCCGTTTGACCGGGTGCGGCCGATAGCTGCCATCCTGCAGACTGAGGTAAAGTTCCTGCAGGTAGCGCTCCGCTTGCGCGGCGAACCGTTCGATGCTTTGGCCATCCACACCGGCCGCCCCGTTGTTCCGCGCGACTTTCCGCCACGCGGCGTCCAGGGTCGTCGGTCGGATGACCTTGTCCACCAGGCTGAACCACTTGCCTCCTTTGACGCCGTTGACCAGCGCCGACACCATGCGCTCCGTCCAGATCGATGCTTCCGCCCACCACCACTCACGCCGGCGGGCTTCTGCCCCTTGCTTAGCCCTTTCAGGCACTGCCGAGGCGACCTCTTGCTCCATTCCAGACCTCGCGCCTCCAACTTCCTCCCTCCCTTCCCTCAGGGCGGTTTTGCTTCCCGCCCCTTCCGCCGCGCGAGGCGGCATCGGTACTATGAAGGGTCTGACTCCTGCCGCTCTCACCCCGACCGGCAGGTCTCTCCGCTTACTCCGCCTTGCCGTCCCGGCATTCCGTCCTCAACCACGCGGGCTGCCCACCGGTCGCTTTGTCAGTCGCCTCAGCGCCAGCGGTTGCTTCCAGGCTTCGCCACGAATGAGCAGGCTCGCCACAGCATCACGCCGAATCAGGTTCGTTCTCCTACGGACTGCCGGTTCACCTCCGGTTGCTTTCCACCCCGCCTCGCGGCGACGCAGTTACCTTCAATTACGGAGCCAGCGACCGGCTCCGGCACGGACTTTCACCGTGCTGACAAAGCGTCCTCACGGACGCACTCATCCCGGCGCAGGCCGGGACCCATTTCCGACATGGGCACCGGCCTGCGCCGGTGTGACGACACGGGAGGCTTAGCAATGCGGAGAGAGCCAAGATGAAAGTCGGCATTGCGCTTAACATGTTGTCTGAGGCCGGCCGCCCGGATGTTGCGGTCGTGTCCGACCATCTGGCGATGGGTGATCTGGCCGAGCCCCTCGGCTTCGACTCGCTTTTCGCGTTCGAACACCATTTCACCGGCTATGCGATGTCGCCGGCGCCGCTTCAGCTCCTCGCGTATTTTGCCGGTCGTACCAAGCGGATCACGTTCGGGACCTCAGTTATCGTGTTGCCGTGGCACGACCCCATCCGGGTCGCCGAGGAGATCGCACTACTCGACATCCTATGCGGCGGACGCTGCCTGTTCGGCTTCGGCCGCGGCGCGGCAAGCGTCGAATATGAGGGATTCCGCATTCCGATGAGCGAGGCGCGGCCGCGTTTCGCCGAGGCGGCGCAGCTGATCCGCAAGGCGCTGCACGAGCCCGAATTCGAGTGGCAGGGCGAATTCTACCAGATCCCGCGCACCTCGATCCGGCCACGGCCGATCTCGCATCCCGAAGAGCGCTTCTTTGCTTCGTCGGTCAGCCCGGAATCGGCGGAGATCATGGCCAAGCTCGGCTTTGGCATTCTGGTCGTCATGCAGAACGAGTGGCCGAAAGCGGCCGAGAACATCGTCGCATATCGCGAGATCGCGAAGAGCGTCGGCCACAACCCGCCGCCGCCGATCATCCTGACCAACGTCTCCTGCGCCGAAAGCCGCGACGAGGCACACGACCGGGCGATGACCTGGCTCGGCAAGAAATGGCAGTCGATCGACAACCACTACCATTTCTCCGACGGTCATCTCGCGACCGTCAAAGGCTACGAGAGCTACGGCAAGATGGCCAAGACCTACGCCCGCCTGCAGAGCGAGGAGGAGCGGGTCAGGGCCACCGAGTTCTACGTCAAGATCCAGATCGTCGGCACTCCTGAGGACTGCATTCAGCAGATCGCCGAATTGCAGCGGGTTACCGGGACCGACCATGTGGTCACCGAATTCTCGTTCGGCGGCATTCCGCATGCCGACGCGGAGAAGAACATGCGGCTCTTCGCGAGCCGGGTGCTGCCGGTGCTGCGGAGCGACGCGGCATTTGCCACACCGCCGGCGCCCGCCGCGGCGCCGAAAGATGCCGCAGCCACCGGTATCTTCGCTCCGGCATAACCCCAAGCGAGAACCCCTCTCCCCGGCAAGCGGCGGAGAGGAGCTAGCGAAAGGATCAGCTGAGGCTGCCGGGGTAGTCCCGCCAGATGCTCGGCTCGAGGCGCAGATAGGTGCTCGCCGGATAGGTCGCGAGCCAATAGCGGGCGCACTCCTCGCCGGTCGGGTTCCACAGGCCCGGGAAGCCGCGCAGATAGGAGAGAAATTCGTCGAGCAGCTGCAGCCGGTTGCACCAGCCGATATGCCGCGGGTGCAGAGTCATGTGGAAGTGACGGCCGCGCTTGTATTGCGCATCGAATTCGGCCTTCCAGTTCCGCGACAGGGCGTCGGGATGCTCGAGGCCGGTGCCCTTGCGGGGAAACATCAAAAAGAACTGATCGTCGAAATGGTAGTAATAGGGCAGCGTCAGCAGCGCCCGCCGGCTGGCAAAGTCGGTGACCCAGTAATGCGGTATGTCGTCGGCCAGGCCATTCCCCATATAGGCGTACCCGGCATCGAGCAGCAGATCCATCGTGTTCGGGCTGATCGTCCCGCCGGCAAACGGATCGCCTTGCCGCGGCAATGAGAACCAGCCGGTCGGCCGCCGGCCGGTTATCTCCGCGAGGATCTCGGTCGTGCGCGCGATCCGCTCGCGCTCGTCCTCGCGCTCCAGCCCGCTAACATCCTCGTGCTTGAAACCGTGGGCGACGATCTCGTGGCCCTCGGCGACTAGGGCGCGGACCTGGTCGGCATAGATATGCGCGAGCACCCCGGGACGGCGAAGGTCGCCTTGAGGTCGTATCGCCGCAAGACGGCGAGCAGCGCGGACAACCCTTGATTGGCACCGAATTCAGCCTCGGGTGTCGTCAGGTCCGCGGCGCGGATCCCGTCCGGGCCGGCCGCGAGGCTGAGGTCGACGGTGATCCCGACACAGCAGAGCGCATCCCCCGGCCAGCGGATTTCGTCATCGGCGAGGCTCTTCTCGTCCGAGATCGTGTAGCGTTCCTTCCAGGGCATGGGTCAGGCGGCCTCGGCCCGCGGCGGGAATTTTTCGAGGCACCAGCGGGCCACCTCCTCGCAGCTCGGGAACCACACGCCGGGCAGCCCCTTCATCCGGGTGATCAGCCGATCGAGCATCGCGACCCGCAACGCCCGGCCCGAGACGAACGGGTGCATGCAGATGTTGAGGTAGCCGCCTTCGCGGTACTGCTGGCGGAACGCCGCCCACCAGAGGTCGAAGACCCGCTCCGGATCGGTGATGCGCTG
>Ga0137403_10004162_pt1 | contig 17110 bp, 15 predicted proteins | sample CZOMad2_1_16fung_FD_122057 | JGI IMG/M metagenome (GOLD analysis project Ga0137403, IMG submission 122057) | Vadose zone soil fungal communities from Angelo Coast Range Reserve, California, USA - CZOMad2_1_16fungal (Hybrid Assembly) | ecosystem: Environmental > Terrestrial > Soil > Vadose zone...
CGCGCCGCCTGGAACGTGGTGACGTCACTGAACCACAATCAATCCGCGAACTACGGAGAGGAGCGCCAGTCGGCCGATGAGCGCTACGACCGCGCCCACGAGTTCATCGACGTCTGCCGCAAGCTGTGGGCGAGCTGGGACGAGGATGCCGTGGTGATGGACCGCAACGCCGGCATCTTCGCCGACCCGGCCAAGGTGCATCGCATCGACCATGCCGGCCGCTTCTTCAAGTCGCGCGGACCGCTCAACGTGACGCGCTCGCCGCAGCATGGGCCGGCCATCCTGCAGGCCGGCACGTCGGGCAAGGGCCGCGACTTCGCGTCACGCTACGCCGACGCGGTCTTCGCCATCCAGCCCTACCTCGCCGGCGCCAAGGCGCTCTACGACGACATCAAGCGCGGCGTGGTCGAGGCCGGCCGGCCGCCGCAGGCCTGCAAGATGCTGTTCGGCGTGCAACCGATCGTCGGCTCGTCACGCGCCGAGGCGGCCGACAAGCAGGCCGAGCACAACGCCCTGGTGCCGCTCGAGGGCGGGCTTGCCATCCTGTCCGGCCATCTCGACTTCGACCTGTCGACCCTGCCGCTCGACACGATCATGGCGCATCGCACCGAGCCCAAGCTGCAGCGCATGCAGACGCGCTATCGCTCGATGACCGGCGAGCTCCTGACCTTGCGGCAGGTAGCGCAGAATCACGGTCAGGCCGTCGGCCTGCCGCAGATGGCCGGCACGCCGTCGGACATCGCCGACCAGCTCGAGGCCTATTTCGACGCCGTCGGTGGCGACGGCTTCATGATCTCGCCGATCTATTGCCCAGGCGCGATCGAGGAATTCGCAGACCTGGTGGTGCCGGAACTGCAGAGGCGCGGCCGCTTCCGGCGGGAATATGCGGGCACCACGCAGCGCGATCACCTGGGCCAGGACAAGTGACGCAGGGGATGGATAGGACGGCCGGACCGTAACATTCGACGTATGTCGGATCGGAGATCAGCCCTGGACCAGGAATCCCCCGCGAAGCGCGCGCCGAAACGCCGGCTCGGATACGGCCTGATGGACGTCTTCGTCGTTGCCGCCTGCAGCCTGACCTTCGCGGTCGTCATCGGCTCGGGGCTGCGTGGCGAACCCCAAGGCCCGCCGATCGGCCTGATCGCCCAGGACCTCGGGACGACGCCCGAGCATTTCCAGCAAGTCGCCGACAGATTCCTGCCCCGCTATCCGGCGGCGCCGCCGACCGAGGCACAGAAGAGACAAATCGCGACGGCCCTCGACGTTTCCGTGGAGCGATTGGATTCGGTCATGGAAAAGTACCGGCCCGACCGGCTGAGGCCGCGCTAGTCGTTGCTGTGAGCGCGTCACTGGAGGCGGAGTAAACGACGCCGTAGTGGCGCTCAAGGGTCGGCGGTCCGAAGAAAGCACTCCAGGTTTCATTGACGGCGGTCCCGCCGTATCCTCTCGCTCAAGAAGGCGGAGGCAGCCAATCTGGCGACCTGGACATTCAAGACGCTTGCACTCTACAACATCACAACAAATTACAGACCCCTAGTGGCACTCACGGACTTCCGGCACGTGTATCGAGAGAGAACTCCGCCTTCTGGACGTCACGTTGAACTGGCTTATCTTTCAGAAGCAGTTCCAACAACCTTCGCCACTCGCATGTCTCCCATCAAGTTTCTTCTGTTGCCTTCGAATTCCAACAAGCAAGACATAACGAGGCGAGTCCACGACAGTTCCTTTGTCATTACAATGCAAATTTGGAAGTTCCTTTTGCAAGTCGCGGGGTTGCCTTCATTCGGCATTTGGACACGCTGCGACGAAAGGCGAGATGACGTTTTCCGTATCTTTCCGCAGATTCCCGATGAGTTCCCTTGGCCACCCAAGCGCAATTTTGATGGGTCAATCAACAGTTTCCACACGAGTGTGGGTCTGCGATTATTGTTTGATGTTTCGAATTGAACCGTCAATAACGTAGCCCGTAAGAGGATCGCCGACAAGCTGCTCGGTAGTCCTAGCGAAACCAGGTCCTCGGAATCACCGTGCGCCCGACTCGGGATCGACACCATAAGGACACATCTTGTCCCGAGAGATTTTCCCGTTGCTCAAGCAGCCATCGTCAATACCCTGGCACTTCAACATATATTCATATACAATCCCCGACACTATAACCGCCGTGTCGCCTTTCTCGGTGGCCGGCGATCCTCTAGGGTGCGAACACAACGCAAGCGAATCCGCGATCTGAGGGACACATGCTCATTTCCAGCCCCGCAGTGACTCGCCGTCATTTCCTTAGAACGACCATTGCTGCCGTGGGTGCCGCGTCGCTGCCACTTGGCGACGTTGCAGCCGCACCCTCTGCGAAATATACCCGTTGTAACGTCATGAGCGAGGGCGGAAAAAAGGCCCTAGCCAGCTACGCCAAGGGTATCGAGGCGATGCTCAAGCTTCCAGCGAATCATCCCCAGAATTGGTTCCATAACGCTTTCGTACATCTGATGGACTGCCCCCATGGGAACTGGTGGTTTTACGTTTGGCATCGCGGGTATCTGGGCTATTTCGAGCAGAGTATCCGCAATCTTAGTGGCGACGACACGTTTGCGTTTCCCTATTGGGACTGGACCACGCTCCCGCAAATTCCCGATCCAATGTTCGACGGAGTACTCAACCCTCATAACGCCGCTTTCGAGCCATACACACGCGACCTTGCCGTCTTCACGGCGTTTGCGCAGCCGGCGCTCAAGTCCTACTGGAACAACCTCACCTCCGATCAGCTCGTCCAGCTCAAAGCGCGCGGATATGCCGATTTTGACGCGCTTTGGAACGACGTTACGGGATTTGATCCACATCAGACGAGTCCACACGGCGTATCCGGAAACATCGCCTATGCGAACCCTTGTGGATCGCGCTATCTCACGCGTGACAACCCCAAGCTCGATGAGAAGACAGCCTACAATGTGTCGGAATTTGTTGTCTATTCCGGATTGCTGCCAACGGATTTTTATAATCCGGAGCCTGACCTCAGCTTCAACAGCTCGAAGACAACTTCGCACAATGCTCAGCCAGGCCGCCATTCTTTCTCGGTATTGGAAGGCTTGCCGCACAACAAGGTCCACAACTACATCGGCGGCGTCGGCCCAATCGATCCCGGGCCATACGGCTACATGACGAATTTTCTCTCGCCACTAGACCCTATCTTCTTTTTGCATCATGCCAATATCGACCGGCTGTGGGATGTCTGGACGCGCAAGCAAAAGCGGCTCAATCTACCGTATCTACCGACCGGCAAAGATTTGGAATCGCTGTCCAACGAGCCGTTTTTGTTTTATGTCGACGGCAAGGGACAATATGTCGGCGGTCGTGCCGGGGATTATCTGAGCATGGAGAAGTTCGAATACGACTATGAGCCTGGCTTCGGCGAAAAGATCGTCGGGCGTACTAGCATCGGACCGACCGAAAAGCCCCTCTTGCCACCAATTAAGGGCACGGTGAAGGGTAACACGGCATTGCTTGCCATCTCGCCTGACACGATCAAGAAACATCTAGCCTCGGATCAAGGCGTTTCTCTGTTTGCCGAGATAACGCTCCCGCATCCCGACGCCAGCTCCATCGCGCGAGAGTTCGACGTGGTGGTAGGTGCACCCGCAGATGTGACACAAGTGGGGGCCGATAGCCCCTACTACGCTGGCACGATCGCCTTCTTCGGTAATATGATGAGGATGGAGGGGTCGCCGACCGACGCGACATTTGCAGTTCCCTTACCACGGGCGCCCGAGGCATTCCACGCTTTCGTAGAGACAAAGAACGCCTTGCTGAATGTGCGCATCCTCGCGGCGCAGGGCCGCGGGGAAAAGGTTCCAGCACTCAAGTCCGCGTCGATCCGTGCGCTCTAATCTTGATGCGCGGTCTACTTGTTGCAACGTTGTTCGTTGGGCTGTTTCCGCAACCCGCTTGTGCGGACGCTGGACGCGTTGTGACATTGACCCTGCCGCACGCACTGAGTGCGGGCGAGACCGCCTCAATTGAAATCAAGGTTGGAGCCATCGAGCGCGGAGCGGAGATCGAAATCATAACAACGGCGGGTCAATTCTTGGGTGTCGTCTCGCCGTTTGGCATTCGCTCTGGCGAACCCGCCGGTACTTATACTGTCCCCTTGCCCCTCGACGCTATCGCCAATAACCGCGTGTCGTTGTGTCTGACTCTGAATCGTCACGGCCAAGACAAACGCGCGCCTACGACTAAAGAAGTGATAAGCATACGTCTTAAGATTGCGCCTGCTGCGCGATAGGCGGTCGACCGACGCTGCCGGATTCGGTCATGGCAAGCGGCATCACTTATCGCTTACGATCTTGACGTTCCGCATGCCGATGCTGAGCGATGCCGACTCTCATACTATGACACCTTATAGCTTCTTAGCCGCACTTCCCGCCCTGTTAGCGTTGGCCGGTTTCGTCGTGTATCAGCTTGTAGGCACGAACCGGTCGGGCGACGAAATCACACGCCGCATCGTCGACAAGTTACGGAAGAATGCGCCGACGAAACTCACCGAGGATAAGCGCCTCTCGGGATCGCAACTCGAACGCCTCCTCCTGGCAAACCAAGAATTACACAAGGTGGTCGGAGAACAAGACTTCCTCTTGCTAAAGCAAGCTCTCCACCAACAATTCATTATCTCTCTGACGGTCTACTCTCTCGCCGTTCTCTTCTGTGCCCTAAGCGCGTTCCTCTTTGTTCGTCAGGTTCAAGCCAAGAAGGAATTCCGGATTGACCATATTTCGTTCGCCAGCACCGAGTCACAATCGGGCGGCATCCCAGTCGACACCGATCCCCTGCAGATCTCCTGGCAATCTTCTGGCGAGCCGGAAGATGCCACGGCGTATCTTGAAAACGTGCAAACGCATGCGAAAACCGACGTGGTTGTGGTGCCGGCGTCAGAGCATACAATTCGCTTCCAACCCGCCTCATACAAAGCCATTCTCACCAATCGACACCGTGGCGACAGCAACCGCATTCGCCTCGTTCTCCAATCAAAGCTGGGCGTCTTTGCTTCGGACGTGATCGACCTACCGGTAGGATTGACTGTTCTGACGGTTGTCGATTCTACAGCGCAACTTACTGTGGCCGCGATGATCGACAACAGCCGTATCCCCAACTACGACTTTGAAGCCAAAATAGCCATCCCACCCCGAACGTCATCAGGACGATTTGTTTCGGTCGGGCCAAGTATCTCGTACCGTTTCAAGCCGCAAACAATTCTGAACGCTAAGCACGTCGATTGGCCAAGCGCAAAGGGCGTTTATCTGGGACCAGATGACCCACGTCTCGTGCGCTTCCGGTTTCTGATTGATAGTTCATTGAATCCGTAAAAGACGGCACAGCTCGTGCGCGCACGTCACTCGTCATCGTCCGCCTCTTCTTCATCACCCTCAGCTTCGCCATCTTCATCCTGCGCTGTATACTCAATGCCTTTTCTGCCGTCATAGTAAGCCTTGGTGTCGGGGTGATCCACGGTGACGTCGTTTACGACCTGATCGAAAAGGCCGAGGTCTCTGTGCTCTAGACCTAATGCATTGTCTTCCAGCTCCTCGTCGGTGTATTCCCGCATGGCCCCTCCCACCTTGTCTATTCTGTTGAACCGGGCCTGGTCCGTTCGCTCTCACTTGGTCGATTGTCGAAACACTCCACCCACAATTTCCCGCCGCTCTTGACTAAGCCGAACTCCGCGAAGGCGGGCTTCGCCGATTGGTCAAAATATATGGGCCGACTGAAACAGAACGTACCTGGATTGACTTCACAATAGTTTTCCATCTCTCGGTAGCGTTTGCCCTCCTCCGACCATCCGCGATTCAGGTCTCGTCGCTGCACAAAGACATTCGCCTCAGCCCGATCCACGGCACCCCCAATCGAGTGTGCAATGTAGTGCCCTTTATCCCATCCCCTCCCGAAAGCTCTCTCAGTTGCGCCCACCCAGCCTCTAAGCCGATAGTCATCCCGCGTGCGCTTTTGCGGCGAAGATAGGCCGCTGACGGCGATGAGCCTTGCTTCGAATATCGGACTGTGCGCTACGACCCCTGCCGCTTGAAGGCTGGCATAGTCGTTTCCCGAAGCACCATCTGCACATACCTGTCACGCCAGATATGCGGAAGTTCTTCAGCCAACAGCTCAGCAGGAGTCCTTCCTGAGTCGCCAATTACTTCATTCAAGAATGACACGTAATCTATTTTCCAGACGCTAGGCCGATTCTCATCGGAACAACACCTTGCGTCCGGATTGCGTGGGTCTTGCGCATCAGCCATACATAGTCCGCAGCTAACGTCCGTCCAAGTCCTCATAGAATACACAGCCGATGCCGAGATAGTTGAAAAACGACTGGGTCTCACGCCCCTGCTCGCGCTCGATCCTCACATTCGACGCCTCTTCCAATTTTCCCAATATGTCGGAATTCAACCCGACCCTATGCAATAGACTCAATATGTTTGTGTCCATCGCGAGTGCGCAATCTCCCACGTCCAAGATCAGATCTGCTGCAAAGCGCTCCCGCGCTTGCTTTGCTCGGCGGAGTCTCCGTCTCTCGCGCTCTCGTCCATCGCCGCGGTCAATTCGCTCGTTGCGTTCGTCCCTTTCATCCAACATCGTATAGATTGCGCTCACGGGTTCTCCCCTCAGCACTTGTCGCGAAGCGCCGTCCAGCCCCACAAACCGAAACGCCTTGGAAAAAGCAATTCGCCAAGCCTTGACGGGATCCACTTCCAGGTCTCCATCCCGTAGTTCCCCGGGCGGATCTAGCACATTGCAAGCTGCGGCCTTGCCCTGATTCGCGAAGTACACAGAGGAACAAAACGCGAGTGGGAGTTTTTGTTGTGTCTGAGGAAATCTCACTCTCGTCCGCGCGACTTGGGTTTTGGCATGGCTTTTACGCGAATTGTCGACCTCCTTTCCCAGCGAGCCTTTCGATTCGGCCACGATCGTCCATTTCTTCTTTGTCTTGGGATGACGGGACTCGGCTATGAAGTCTGCCACCGGCTGGTTCTTAGGAATGGGCGGTAATCCCTCAGAATCGAAGTACTCGATGGTATTCACAATCGGTTTCGCCCGAAATTCATCACCAAGCACTACGGCCATCAAGCCGATCGCCATCTCTTCGGCGAAGAGACCGCGGTACCGGGAGTCGACTGAGTCTCGATCATATTCGTCGCGCACCATGAGAGGCTTACCCGTTGCCAGTATCCAGTCTGCGTATCGCAACGCGGCGTACCACTGTCCGATATCGTTCTGCCGCAATGGGGTCAACAAGCACCCCGCATCAAGGAAAAGTCTTCCGAGTACAACATCGATTCGTCTGACAGACGGCGCCGGAAGTTTGGAGAACGTCTTCAGATCAACGTCGATACTGACCTCAAATTCCACTTGTCGCTTCTGGAGTCGCGCCATCATGGCGCGAAAAACTAAACCGGTCTGGCTCAATGAACCAAAAGCAATATCGTCAATGGGTACCTGAGCGGCAACCGACGTCGAGACCATGTCAATTTCAAAGGATATGAGTCTCCATACATCTAACGGCATTTCGTTGTTGTTGTACCAGATCTCCTCCGGAGGCAATAAAGGAACTACGGAAGGGACCTGGTCATTCGCACATCCTGTTTGATCATCGAAGACCGTCTGGTGACGTAGGTTCTGACAATACGTCGAGAGGACGTCGAGCGCATCCGGTCGAGAAGGATCTAGCGAACGGATTCCCTCCGCAGCGGTTCTGAGACTGGCCATTTCCAGGCGGAAAAAGGCATGGCGCCCCCCCTGCCCACATAAGCCGACGACTTCGCCCGCAGAGTTAGGAGGCGGCACCGGTTGTCTTGAATTTTCTACCGAGAGCGTCCCATCCAACGCAGTCAATATCCGCTCGGCCGATAGTTGATAGCTCCTGAAAAGCAAATGGGCGGGGAGATCGTCGCTCATCTTTGATTACCTCGGCGACGGGAAGCGCTCCGTCGACGTTTACCGCTCGCGGAGCCTTGTGCTGGCTCGATCGCGTTCGGTCCACGTCCCTTCACCAGTCCGCCCGCCACGGCAATAAACGGGTCAGAGAAATCGATCCGCAGTTCCACCCACAGAGGATAGTGATCCGACATCTGGTACGTCCGCCACTTTCTGTAGAAGGCTCTCTTGTTCGCCGCTCTTTTGTACTTTTCGGGACATGCCTCCCGCATCTCAGCGCTGTACATCTGCGTATCCTGGTCACGGAAAACCGAACCGGTGAATTGAAATATCCCTTTGCGTGGCAGCTTCTTCACTGGCAGGTCTCGCGACTTGGGCCATAACAGGTGTCGAGGGTCGTGAAAAGCAATTTGATCAAAATACTTATCGCCTCCAAGATTGGAGGAGCCAATAACAGGCACCACGAAATCGTTTTTCTCCAAGGCACGAAATGTCGCATCGCGCGGACTGAAGATATTGAAGTCACCCAGCAAAACGATCGATTCTGGCTCGCCATTATCATCTTTCTGCCGGCGAGCATTCTTTTCGGCCAGGAACTCGCTGAGCCGTTCTATTTCCTTAAGTCGGCGTGCATCAAGTGGCTTCGAAGTTCCGTAGTAAATGTTCAGCACACGAATCAAGCGCTTGAGATCTGCAAGGTTCTCCTTTACCTCTTGCACGGCAATTAGGTCGAAGTGATTAATGATTTCCGCAATATATTGAATGGATTCATCCAGCCGGTGGCCGAACATTGCATTGCGTCCAAATTCACGAATATTCCAGCTCGCAAGCAGCAGAGTTTCTTCGACCGTCCTGACTGGAACCTCCTTCCGCAGTCTTCTGCGCAGAGACAACAGCCCTGCCGCAATTCTCTTCTTCGTGTGAGTAACTTGCGTTCCGGATAGAGTGTCGAAGATTTCCTTGTAGTGGGGCATATGCACCACCTCTGTGGCCTGAATCTCTTGAAAGTTGCCCGTCAGCGAGTTAACAGCATCTTGAAACCGATCGTAGGCAGGAGTATCTCGCTAATCGTAGTCAATATCTACTTTCTTCATTAAATTATTACTTTCCTCTCCAAGTTAACCATGATATAAAGGCGCAATTCTTCTCTTCGCCGCAGGAACCGTCATGAAACGTGCACTCTCGGAATACGCTACGGCCCCGCCATCCCGGCGTCCCCTGAAGATTTTCTCGACAGACCCAATGCTGGGCCGGACAGCGGGTAACCGGATTTCCATCGATATCGCGAACGAGCCGTTGCAGCCAGGCCCGGTAGGCAGTCGCCTCGAAGTCATTGACTATGACGGAGGCCATGATCGTTTCTATCCTCCCGTAGACCTGAACGACCCGGCGATCCTCATGCAGGGGGGCCTTGATCCCACAGAGTCAGATCCCCGGTTCCACCAACAGATGGTCTACGCGGTCGCCAAGAGGACACTTGAGAATTTCGACCGGGCACTTGGAAGGGTCGTTGATTTTCGGCGGAAGGGACACGACCGACTTCGACTCTTGCCTCACGCTTTTTACGGTGCCAATGCTTTCTATGACCGCGCTCTCCACGCCGTCTTGTTCGGATATTTCCGCGCGGATCAGGATGACCCGGGCCCCAACCTACCCGGTCAAAACGTCTTTACATGCCTCTCCCACGACATCATTGCTCACGAAATGACCCACGCCGTGGTTGATCGCTTGAAGAGATACTTCATGGAACCAAGTAACGAGGATGTCCTCGCCTTCCATGAAGGATTCTCCGACATCGTGGCACTCTTTCAACATTTCTCGTTTCAGGAAATCCTTCGCCAGCAGATACAGAAGAGTCGCGCGGACCTGCGCTCAAATACTCTGCTCGTCGAGCTTGCCCGGCAATTCGGATACGCGACTGGTGCAGGGAGAGCGCTGCGCTCGGCTCTCGATAAGCCAGAAGCAAAGCTGTACAAGTCGGTCACTGAACCTCACCAGCGAGGCTCTATCCTTGTGGCCGCTGTCTTTGATGCGTACTTCGCTACCTACCAGCGGCGAATTCGAGACCTGATAAGGATCGCAACCGGGGGATCCGGTGAGCTTCCGAAGGGAGACCTGCATCCTGATCTCGTGAATCGCATTGCGAATGAAGCTGCCGCGACTGCGCAACAAATTCTGACAATGTGCATGCGCGCCTTTGATTACCTACCACCGGTGGACATCACGTTCGGTGACTTCCTTCGAGCGCTGGTGACTGCCGACTACGAACTCGTTCCGAATGACGAGTTCGGAGAGCGCGGAGCTTTAATCGAAGCGTTTCGCCTCCGGGGTATCTTCGCTGAGAACGTTGCTTCCCTCGCCGAAGAGTCTCTCCTCTGGGAAGATGCCGACCCCTCGATTCAGAAACTGCCGCTCGAAGGGCAAGACATGTTGCGCGAACTCTTTTTTGCGGCAACGGACTTTGGGAAAGGTTCTTCACCGTGGATCAATTGGAGCCAGCAAACTTCAGTGACAAGACCGTCGGCGGGACTCGAAGATGCTGGGATCGAAATCTCAAGCGAAATGGCGAAAGTACTATGGGATTATGCAAAAGCGAATGCCCAGCATTTCCACCTTAGCACCGATCCCAACGCAAAGATCGAGGTTCACGGCTTTCATCCTGTTTTCCGCGTCGCACCCAACGGCCAGCTCTTGATTGAACTTGTGGCGCAGTTTAGACCGACCATTCGCGCACGACCGAATTCGGAGGATTGCCTCTGCGCGGAGGCACAACACTTATCGCATCCGCGGACGGTACGGTCCGATACGTCATCAGCAAACCGCTCCCTTCTCCAAACCTCGACGCAAGCAAACGGCTAGAGGCCGAAGCGCGTGTGGAGCGACAGCGAAGCTATATTCGTCGAATGGATATGGAGGATCCGAAGCTCGGTTACTGTTCCGAGCAAGAACTCGCAAACCGCATGAGACTCCGTATGAGCCTCTCGGCGTTGCATCAAGGATTTGTAAGCTGATGTCTTCCGCAGCCATTACCATTCGAATGTACAACGTCGGATTCGGCGACTGCTTCCTTGTGAAGATTCCGCACAACAGCGGGACGCTCAAGATCCTGTTCGATTGCGGTTCCATCAAAGCTGGCCCCAGGCCGATGGCGGAAGTCGTCAAGGACGTCGTGAAGGAGGTAACCGAACCCGACGGAAAGGCCCGCATTGATGTGGTTGTAGCGACGCATCGCCACAAGGATCACGTATCCGGTTTTGCAAATGCACTTTGGAAATCCGTAGAAGTGAAAGAAGTCTGGCTTCCCTGGACCGAGGATCCGAACAATCCGGAAGCACGGAAGATTAGGGATACCCAGAGCAAGCTCGCGGCATTACTAACGAGCAATACGGAGAAAGCACGCGCGCAATTAACTGCGGCGAGCCCCCCGGCTTTGGCCGCCAGGCTTGAGGCAATGGCGGACATCGCCCTCAATGCGCTTACAAACGAAGTGGAAATGCAGACTCTCCACGAAGGGTTCTTGGGAAAACCCTTGCGTCGCTTCCTGCCAACCGACAAAACCGCTGATGCGATCTTTCAAACGCCTGCGCTGCCCGACGTACTTATCCATGTTCTCGGACCTTCGAAAGACGAAGACGTCATCCGTGATATGGACCCGCCAGCAGGTCAAAGTTACCTCCAGCTATACGAGGGCGGAGCCAATCCGACGGCTTCCGTCCCCGACCCATTCCGCGAGGACTGGTGGCCCGAGGTCGAACCTCCCCAAACCGCGCCACTGCTTTCGGTGGATGATCGCGCTCGCATACGGAACGTAAATTCAGAATTCGATTTCAACGTAGCCGTGGCTTTGGACAAAGCGGTGAACGGAACCAGCTTGATGATCATCCTGCGCGTTGCCGACCAGTGGTTGCTCTTCCCAGGTGATGCGCAGTGGGGTACGTGGCAGGCCGCCCTCGCGAGTACACGTTGGAAGCCTCTGCTCGAAAAAATCACGTTTTACAAGATCGGCCACCACGGAAGCCACAACGCCACTCCAGTGGAATTCGTTGAGAAAACCGTTGGCAATAACTTCTGGGCGATGGCTTCTACCCACCATGTCAGCCAATGGCCCTCCATTCCGAAGGAAGAATTGCTCACCGCTCTGGGAAAAAAAACCACCAAAATTGCCAGAAGCGACCGCGAGAGCGAGGCTCCGACGAGCGACTTCCAAGTGGTTGCCAACCATTACATTGAAACCCAAATTCCCTTGTGAGTGACGAGAGCATCGAGTTTCGGCGAGCCATCAGCCATGATTTGGAGAGGCTTAGGGAATAGACTAGCGGACAACCCATGACAAAAATACTTCTGGTACTGGTTTCGGTTGCACTATTCGTGCTGGCGGCCGCGTTGAAAGAAACAGGCTTTCACTTCCTCGGCGCATCCCCTCCGCCGTTAAATCAATTGGCGATCGGAGCAAAGGCCATTGGCGTAGGATTGCTCTACTACATTCTTACGGTAGCGGGTATCGCAGCCGGCGTGATCTTCGACGCGCTGGGTGAAGTCCAAGACGGCAGTCACGTGACCTGGGCACAAATCAAGAGCTTTCTTCTCGCGGCTCGCTCTTGGAGGGGTCTCGTGGCCTCGCCACTGATTTTCCTCACTGTCTATATGGGCGTCGGCAGCAACCCAGTTGCTGTGCCTTTCATTTTGCTCGCCTTCCAGAATGGTTTCTTCTGGAAGGCAGCGATGTCTCGGCTGGCAAGCGCCTGACCCAATGCACCCGCAATGACCCCAAGACGTCTCCTTGCCGGGATTCTGCCTCTCGCCTTTATGGCTCTACTCGCTCTTCTTCTGCACTTCTTTCAGGACTACGAACAGCCAACGTGGCCACAGGTAGCGATGCAAGGATGTGCTGAAAAGAACTTCGCGATTCCCTCAACCCTACTGCCCCCGGAACTGGTCACCCTGCTCGGGAACAATGCTGCGATAAGGGAACAGGAGCTTCGCAGTTCTCTCCTCACCAGCCTTGACGAACTCGCTGCGCAGGCATTCCCAGGTGTACCTATAAACGTCAACTGCGAGCGCGCTGCCTATGAGCCGAACATGGTCAATGTTTACATGGTCGCAAACGATCCGCACAACCGTTTCCTTTGGGCCGATGGCTTGATCCTCACTCGAAGTGATGCGGGCCATGTGCTGGTTCTGGGGCCACGATTCTGGAATTTTTTTCGCGAGGCATGGCGGCCGGTTCTGAGCTGGCCCAGAGAAGTGTCCTCACCCGAATTCGCTTCGGCGGCGGGTGAGTACTACGTCCCGCTGTACGAACTCTACCTTCAATGGGCGATCGCCCACGAGTTGGCCCACATCAAGCTCGGACACAAACCACAAGAATTCTGGTGGGACCGATCCAAGCAACAGCGACTGGAGATTGCCGCGGACGTCGAAGCTGCGAGAATGTTGCGGACTGACTACTATCAGGTCACCCCGACACTTCTTGGACTCGTCAAGGAGACCATGAAATTTGAGTTCGCAACGACTTACGGCCACCCTTGGACAGCGGCCGATGGCGAACCATTTACATACAATTGGCTCACCCCGGAGAGTGGATTTGCCAGTTCGAGCTGGCATGTCAAAATACGCGCCTGCGACCTCACTCATCCGCCTTTTTTGTTACGGTCCGTATCGATGCTCGAAGCAGCCTCGACAGTTGCACTCGAGCAGAGTGAACGCATTCGTATCGAGGAGAAACGGCGGACGAAGGAAATCCTTCAACAAGAGCAATCCGTCGAAAGTGAGTTGGCGTTGGAACAACTAGAACAGGAGACGGCAGCGCGCGAACCCAGCCGTTCCGATCACTGGCCCACCGCAGTGAACCAATTGGCCCGTCAGTTGAATGCTCGAATTGAAGTGTCCAGGCCATTTCTGGGAATCTGCCTCGACGAAATCAAGATCAGTCGAGATTCTCACCCAAATTGAACGCGCATGGGCAATTGCACCGCATATCGTGGCCCGTGACAAAGCATCTGCCACGAAAAGAAGATCGAGCGTTCGAGAACCAAAGCTCAGTTGCAAAAGACCCGCAAATGCACTCCAAGTTGAATGCAGTTCGCATGTAATGAGGAGAGCAGATGCACCGTTTGGCCCGTCACAGCATCGCGCAACTCAGGTTTCTTGAGCTGCTCCAGAAGAACATCCTTTTGCAGAGTTCGTCCCAACACTAACCAGACCTCTCGCTCCGCCAGAGGATGATCGAGGATTTCTAAGCGCAATTTTTCCCACAAACGCTCCCCCACCGGCAAAGACGAGCGACCGGCCCTCCAGCGACGGATTTGCGTTCCCGACCAGTAAGAATTGCGGTTCCAACGATTCAAATGCATGGGTTCTGAACCACCTCGCGAAATCAGACTAAGATTCTTCAGAGCTTGAGCAACAACGATATGCAGTGCCGACGCCGAGACCACGTGGTCGCTACCCTGCTTAGCGTGGATGAATGCAATTTTGCGACGAGCAAAGTCCGCGCAAACGAAGTCTGCGGCCTCTGTCTCCAGATCGTCACAGAACAAGAAGTCTCGGCGCCCAAAATTGGTCGCCATCAAACCTGTTTTCTTGTTGGACTCAATCAGGTTGAAGATACTACCGTTGTCCCAAGTCTTTTTTTGCGCACCCACCTTTCCTTTTTCACTGTCAACAACAGACAGTGCGGGCCACCGCGTTAGAACAGAGGCCAATCGTTCCTCGGCATGCGCGTAATCAATGCGATAGAACGCCTGGGCCGTGTAAAAAACCATCGGATCGGTAAGCGCGACAGTAAAAAGATCGTCATTGTTGTTCAGAGATGTCTCGAATCCGGTGCCTTCGCCCTTGCCATCCTCCTTTATAAGGACCTCCGACTGTAGGCCTGTCTCCTTGATTCGAAAGCGTGCCGCGTTCGCTTCATACAGTAGTACGACGGTCTTGTCCTCGGGGGGGCGGTCAACATCCTGCAGGAATTTGTAACGAAAAGTGCATGAAAATCTTGTCGGAGCAGCAGCGTTTGCGTCGATCGGTTCCACCTCGACGATGGAATCCATGAATTCGACGGGCTCTCCATTTTCAGTTTCCGACGTTAAATCGCCACCGAACATGTTTAGAATGAGAAATTTCGGCGAAACGATGGCAGGGGCAGCAATCGGCGACAGATACCTGTTGAAGAATTCAGGCACTTCCCTGTTGGCTGCTTTTATTCGTTGGCTTAACTCTCGAGTCCAGCCGACGAATTCACGCAAACTGAAGAGTGCTTTGTCGAGGCTCGCCAACTCCTCAGATAACCGTCCTCGCTGAAAGCCGAGATAGTGCCGTCTGATTTGATCAGTATCTTTGACATTCGCGCGTACGTTTCGACAAACGAACACAGCATCCGAAAGCTGTGCAGGCGTCTCCGAGAGATCGTCTGCATGCAGAGTTGAACTTCTCACGGTCGGTCCCGCAGGCCACGGATTTACAATTGAGACTTGCTTCGGTGTAGTGCCCGATTTCGACAGGATTTTACCCAGCTCGTTAGGACTGAGTTTTTTGGTGTATTTACTTAAGTATTCGGCGGGATACATTCCTTCTGTGTCGACCAGAAACAGTAAATCGCCATGACGAACGATCCCCATCGCCCCCAGGCGCATCTCATATTGCGAGTGCTCAATGAGCAAGGGAGTATTTCCAAATACCATGTACACCCATAACCTGGAATTGGAAGGGCCAGAGAGTGGACCACGGGCCGGACCAAGCAAAATACAGTCCTCCAACAACAAAAAGTCCGTCGTGAATTCCACAAACTCATCCCAGCGGAATTTAGCGCTCAATTCACGCACCACGCAAGTTGCCCGTAAGAGGATCTGAGAACTCAATTCTGCGCTCGATGGATTGAATTTCTTCCTGAAGCGCCTGCCAAAATATTCCATATCCGGCTGTTTGCGTATGAGTTCGGTCAAAACCGATCGATATCTCTCCGGATCCACGAGATTCGGCTGTACTTCAAATTCAAGGTAGTTCTTCCAGGATTGACGTACGGGCAGGCCTTCCGAATGGAGGACCATCGCTCTTCCTGTCTTTCGGGGGCTTGTCCGCAACACTCGTCCGACTTGCTGGATCAGCTTTCTGTCGTTCCGAATGCGATTGAGAATCGCAACAATGCAAAATCGACTGTCATCCAAACCTTCTGTGAGCTTGTTCTGATGAACCCAGATACTGAATTTCTCACGCCTTGGGTCCGGAGTTTGACGCTTCAGCCATTTTACGCGCCTCCTCACAAAACGCTCATGAATGCCGAGAGCGTTCAGGTTGTATGTTCTGAGTAGGCGAGTCACAGCTTCAACCGTTGTCTTGCTCGAACAACACACAATGGCCCGGCCGTCTTCGAGCAACTCCCTTCTCTCCGAACTTTTCCAGTACTTGACGAAGGCCCTGCACCAGCTGCCGACGGATTTCTTGGGCTCGGGAACTTGGAGAGACTGAAAATCTACGTTACGGATGATTTTTCGCTTTACTGCATCTCGGTGTGTGAAGTTGAAAACGTTTTCCTTCTCCACACGAAATAACTTGAGGTCGTTTCTATACGGGGTCGCTGTAAGGAGCAGCGTGGGCTTTTCGAGGTACTTGACCGCTTGTCCCCATTCGGCCGCAGGCTCGTAATGTCCCTCATCGACAAACACTTGCCCCAGCTTCTTCGCCAGTTCGTCGTATCGTGGTCTTTGGTTCTTAAAGATCCCGACCAAAGTCGCAAATGTCGCCACCAAAATGAGACTTTGCGACTGTTCCCCCAGAACGGTGTCCAACGTCTTAGGAAACAATCGAAGGACCTTCGGTTTCGGGCTCGGCTTCCACCCGCGACTTTCCCAGAATCGTTCACTCAGGTCATCAATCATCTGATCACAAAGGTGCTTCCAGGGAGTCAGTATCAGACTCCAACCCGTCGGCGGATCGACAACACATAGCACGGCGATCACCCCGGTTTTTCCGGTGCCGGTCGGCATTCTGACGAGATTGGTTCTTTTCGGGGAACTCGCCTGTAACCGCGACCACGCGAACTCAATCGCCTCTCTTTGATGGGGCCAAAGAGCGGCTCTAAGCTCTTTTGGGAGGTTTAGGGATTTCACCCCAGGCCTGCCTTGTAGACACCTGTTCCAGTCACCAACATATTATTTGCCGGCACAACTTCGCCGTCACATAGAGCGCAATTCCGGCC
>Ga0137403_10004163_pt1 | contig 17109 bp, 15 predicted proteins | sample CZOMad2_1_16fung_FD_122057 | JGI IMG/M metagenome (GOLD analysis project Ga0137403, IMG submission 122057) | Vadose zone soil fungal communities from Angelo Coast Range Reserve, California, USA - CZOMad2_1_16fungal (Hybrid Assembly) | ecosystem: Environmental > Terrestrial > Soil > Vadose zone...
TGAAGAAGCTCGTCGCCTACTCGAGCGTGAGCCACCTCGGCTTCGTGATGCTCGGGATCTTCACGCTCAACCAGCAAGGACTCGTGGGCGGTCTCATCCAGATGGTGAACCACGGACTCTCGACGGGCGCGCTCTTCTTGATGGTCGGGATGATCTACGAGCGCCGTCACTCCCGGCTCATCGCCGATTTCGGCGGGCTGTGGCAGGTCGTGCCGGCCTTTTCGGCGCTCTTCCTGGTGGTCACGCTGTCGTCGCTGGGGCTGCCGGGGCTGAACGGGTTCGTCGGCGAGTTCCTGATCCTGGTCGGCGCCTTCCAGCGCAACCCGTGGCTCGCCGCGCTGGCGACCAGCGGGATCATCTTCGCCGCGGTGTACATGCTCTGGATGTATCAGCGCGTCGTCTTCGGCGAGGTCACGCGCGACGCGAACCGCCAGCTCTCGGACCTCACGACGCGCGAGTGGGCGGTGCTCGTGCCGGTCGTGGCGCTCATCGTGTGGATCGGTGTCTATCCGGCGGCGTTCACCGGGAAGACCGAGGTGACCATCGAGGCGCTGATCGCTCAGGTCCAGAGCAAGACCAGCGCGAACCGCTGACCATGGACGCGATCGTCTTCCCCCCCGTCCTCCTCGGCCCCTTGTTGCCGACGCTGATGGTGCTCGCCGCCGGCGCGCTCGTGCTGGCGCTCGACGTGTTGCCTGGCACCCGGCCGCGCGAGCTCCCGGCGATGGTCGCGCTCGCGGGCATGGTCGGGGCGCTCCTCGCGACGCTCGCGCGGTGGGGCACGCCGGGCCGCGCGTTCCGCGACATGGTCGTGCTCGACAACTACGCCCTCTTCTTCAACGTGATCATCTGCTACGCGGGTGCCCTGGTCGTGCTGCTCTCGATGGACTACCTGCGCCGCACCGGAAGCGACTCCGGCGAGTACTGGGCACTGGTGCTCTTCGCGACCGCCGGCATGATGCTCCTCGCCGCGGCCGGCGACCTGATCGTCGTGTTCCTGGCCCTCGAGCTGATGTCGCTCTCGCTCTACGTCCTGGCGGGGCTCTTCACGCGGGAGCTGGCCTCCGGCGAAGCCGCGATGAAGTACTTCCTGCTCGGCGCGTTCGCGTCATCGTTCCTGCTCTACGGCATCGCCCTCGTCTACGGCGCCGCCGGGACGACGAACCTCGACCGGATCGCCGCGGCGATGGCCGCGCGGCCGCGGGATCCGCTGTTCGTCATCGGCCTCGGGCTCCTGCTGGTCGGGTTCGGCTTCAAGATCTCCTCGGTGCCCTTTCACATGTGGGCGCCCGACGTGTATCAAGGGGCGCCGACGAGCGTGACCGCGCTGATCGCGACCGGCTCCAAGGCGGGCGCGTTCGCGGCCCTGATCCGGGTGCTGACGGTGACCCTGCGCGGCGTCCCGCCCGACTGGGCGGCGATGCTCTGGGTCGGCGCGGCCGTCACGATGACGGTCGGCAACGTCGTCGCGCTCGCGCAGTCGAATCTCAAGCGGATGCTGGCCTACTCGTCGATCGCCCACGTCGGGTACATGCTCGTCGGCCTGGTCGCCGGCGGAGTGGGCGGCGCCAGCGCCGTGCTTTTCTACCTCTTGACCTACACCTTCACGACCGCCGGCGCCTTCGGGGTGATCACGTTGTGCGAGCGCGCGCGCGTCGAGGCGGTCGAGGTCGGGGATTACGCCGGGCTCGCGCGGCGGCACCCGGTCCTGGCGGCGGCACTCGGCCTGTTCCTCCTGTCTCTGGTCGGCATTCCGCCGCTGGCCGGGTTCGTCGGCAAGTTCTACGTGTTCGGGGCCGCCGTGAGCGCCGGCTATTTCTGGCTCGCGGTCATCGGGGTGTTGAACTCCGCGGTGGCGGCGTACTACTACCTGCGCGTGGTCGTGTACATGTACATGCGCGAGCCCGAGGGCGCGGCCACCACCTACGCGCCCTCGTTCGCCGGCAGCCTGGCGCTGACGATCGCCCTGCTCGCGATCGTGCTCCTCGGCGTCGTGCCCGCGCCCTTCGTCGATCTCGCCCAGGCCGCCGTCGCGCCGCTCCTCCGGTAGCCGGATGGACGCGGCGGCCTGAGCCCCGTGCCCGTCGGCTTCGTCCTGCCGCATCGCGGCTGGCTCTTCGACCTCGACGGCACCGTGTACCGCGGTGAGTCGCTGATCCCCGGCGCCGACGACGCGATCGCGGCGCTGCGGGCGGCGGGCCGGCGGGTCGCCTTCCTGTCCAACAAGCCGCTGCAGAGCCGGGGGGACTATGCCGGCAAGCTCACGCGCCTGGGGATCCCGACGCGCGAGGACGAGGTCATCAATTCGTCCCTCGTGCTGGCCCGTCATCTGTCGCGGCTCGACCCGCGGGCACCGGTCTTCGTCATCGGCGAGCCGCCGCTGATCGCCGAGCTTCGCGCCCACGGCTTCGAGGTGCGCGGCGACCACCGCGTCCGCTGGGTGGTGATCGCCTTCGACCGCACCTTCGACTACGCGAAGCTGAACACCGCGCTCCAGGCGGTGCGCCAGGGGGCCAGGCTCATCGCGACCAATCCGGACCGGACATGCCCGACCGAGGACGGGGAGATCCCCGATTGCGCCGGGATGACGGCCGCCGTCGAGGCGGTGACCGACCGCACGGTCGAGGTCGTCGTCGGCAAGCCGTCCCCGATCATCCTCGAGGTCGCCCTCGAACGGCTGGGGGTACCGGCGCGGGAATGCGTGATCGTCGGCGACCGTCTCGAGACGGACATCGTCATGGGAAAGCGGCTCGGGCTCGCGACGGTCCTGGTGCTCACCGGCATCACGCCCGCCGGCGACGCGCGCATCGCGGCCACGGCTCCGGACCTCGTCCTCCCCTCGGTCCGCGACCTCCTCCGCCGCTGACGCGGAGCGAGCGGGTCCGGTGGCCGGCCGGGCGGGCCGTCCACCGGATCCACGACGACGCACCGCCAAGGTTGACGGCCGTCGGCGCCGGGCAGTACGGTGAGGACGGGGGTGCGCGAGCCATGAGGAAGACCACACCGGAGTGGGCGGAGGAGATCTCCCGGCGCCTCGACGGCCCGGTGGCGCGACGAGCGTGATGCTCAACGCCCCGCGCGGCTGATCGTGGCCACCGTGCCCGCCATCCCGGCTGTCCGCGGGGTCGCCTGATCTGATGATCGGCCGTCCCTGGCCGCTCGAGGACGCGGAGTACGACGTCGTCATCGTCGGCGGCGGCATGGCGGGCGCCGGCGTCGCGCGCGAGCTGGCCCTGCGCGGCGTGTCGGTGGCGCTGGTCGAGAAGGGCGACTTCGCCTCGGCGACGACGTCACAGTCGTCCAAGCTCATCCACGGCGGCCTCCGCTATCTCGAGCTGTTCGACTTCGCCCTCGTGCGGGAGTCGCTCCGCGAGCGCGAGACGCTCCGCCGCCTGGCGCCGCACCTGGTTCGTCCGCTCCCGTTCCTGGTGCCGATCTACCGCGATTCGTCGCGAAGCCTCGTCAAGGTCCGTATCGGGCTGAAGCTCTACGACTGGCTCGCGCCGGGCCGGAACCGCGAGCGCTACCGCGTCCTGCCCGCGGTCGACGCGCTCTCCCTCGAGCCGGCGATCCGGGCGCACGACCTCCGCGGCGCCGGCTACTATTTCGACGATCTGCTGGTCTTCCCCGAGCGTCTCTGCCTCGAGAACATCCTGTCGGCCTGCCGGATGGGCGCGCGCGCGTTCAACTACGCTCAGGTCGCGGAGGTCGCACGGGACCGGCGGGGCGTGATCACCGGGATCCGCGTGCGCGACCTCCTGACGGGGCGCGTCGCGAAGCTGGGCGCGCAGGTCGTGGTCAACGCGACCGGCCCCTGGGTGGACGAGCTCCGCGCCGCCGCCGGCGTGTCCGAGCGCGGCCCGCAGATCGTGCGGCGGACGAAGGGCATTCACTGTCTCCTGCCCAGGCTCACCGACCGCGCCATCTACCACTCGACCGGCGACGACCGCATGATCTTCGTCATCCCGTGGCGCGAGTTCTCGCTCGTCGGCGCGACCGACAGCGACTTCAACGGCGACCTGGACCGCCTGTACGCGACCGGCGACGAGGTCACGTATCTCCTGGGCGAGGTGCGCAACGTCCTGCCCGACCGGCGCGTCGCGCTGGAACAGGTCGTGTACACGTACGCCGGCGTCCGCCCGCTCTCGTTCGAGAAAGGCAAGCGCGAGTCCGACGTCTCGCGGGCCCACAAGGTCGTCGCCGAAGAGCAGGGGCGCTTCCTGTCGATCACCGGGACCAAGCTCACGTGCTTCCGGAGCCTGGCGGCCGGGCTGGGCGATCAGGTCATGCGCACTCTCGGCCGCCGCGGTGAAAGCCGCAGCGAGCGGGTCGCCCTCGACGGCACCGACGACGACGTGTCTGGAGCCGAGGCGCGCGCGTGGCTCGACGTCTCCGCCGAGGCGGCGGCCACCGGACTCGACCGCGACACGCTGGAGACGCTGGTGTCGGCGTACGGCCGCGGCTGGACGCGCGTGGTCGACCTCGCCGGCAAGGTGGCGGGCGGAACCGAGCGCCTGTGCCCCACCAATCCCGACGTCGTCGCCGAGCTGCACCACGCGGTGCAGGAAGAGATGGCGGTCTCGCTCCAGGACGTGCTGCTGCGGCGGACGGGCATCGGCACCAGTCGCTGCCAGGGGCAGGACTGCGCGGAGTCGATCGGGCGCCGCATGGCGCCGCTCCTCGGCTGGACGCCCCGACGGATCGACGCCGAGCTCGAGGCCTATCACGCGCACGTCGAGCGCTCGCACAAGTTCCGGACGTAACCGCGGCGTCGCCCCGGCGCCACCGAGCCGTCGTACGCCTGTGCTATAGTGCGGCGCACCTGGCACGGACGACTCCCCGCACGAACTCCGTGGTGCGCGCGGCAGGCCGTCGCGGGGCTGGGGCCCCGCCGGCCGAGGCGCGACTCTGGATTATGGAGGCTCTCATGAAGCGCTCGACCCTGAGCGTGCTCGTCGCGACGGTGCTCCTCGCCGGTCTTCCGTCGACGTCCGGCGCCGCGACCGAGATCCAGTTCTGGCACGCGATGACGGCGGTGCTGGGCGAGCGGGTCAACGAGATGGCCGCCAAGTTCAACGCCTCGCAGAGCGACTACGTCGTGAAGGCGGTGAACAAGGGCTCGTATCCGGAGGCACTCAACGCGGCGATCGCGGCCTATCGGGCGAAGCAGCCGCCGCACGTCGTCCAGGTCTTCGAGGTCGGTACCCAGACCATGCTGTCGTCGGGCGCGGTCTACCCGGTGTATCAGCTCATGAAGGACAACGCGGTCGCGATCGACTGGAACGACCTGATCGGACCGGTGAAGAGCTACTACTCGACCGGCGGCAACCTCTACTCTATGGCGTTCAACTCGTCGACGCCGATCCTCTACTACAACAAGGACCACTTCAAGAAAGCCGGCCTGCCGGACAAGGCGCCGACGACCTGGGACGAGGTCGAAGGGATGGCCAAGAAGCTCAAGGCGGCGGGCGTCAAGTGTCCGTTCGGCTCGGCGTGGCCGTCGTGGGTGCTGGTCGAGAACATGCACGCCTATCACGATCAGCCCTTCGCCGACCACAGCAACGGGTTCGACGGCCTCGCGACCTCGCTCAAGATCAACGGCCCCTTCGGCGTGAAGATGATGGAGCTGCTCGCGCGCGGCGCCAAGGAAGGCTGGTTCACCTACGGGGGACGGCTGAACAAGGGCGAGGCCCTCATGACCGCCGGCGAGTGCGGGATCTTCACGACCTCGTCGGCCTACATCGGGAACCTCACCCGCGCCTCGGAGGGGAAGTTCACGTGGGCGACCGGGTTCCTGCCGCGGCTCGCGGGTTTCCCGCAGGGGAATTCGATCATCGGCGGCGCCACGCTCTGGGTCATGAAGGGCGCCAAGCCGGAGGAGTACAAGGGCGTCGCGCAGTTCTTCAAATACGTCGCCTCCACCGAGAACCAGGCGTGGTGGGCGGGGGTGACGGGATATCTGCCGCTCACGAACGCCGCCGCCAAGGCGCTGGAAGCGTCCGGCCACTACGCGAAGAACCCGAACCAGAAGACCGCCGTCAATCAGATGAACACCGGCAAGGCGACGCCCAACAGCCAGGGGATCCGGCTCGGGAACTTCAACTCAGTCCGCGACGCCATCGAGGAGCAGATGGAGAACATCTTCAGCGGGAGCAAGACGCCCAAGCAGGGCCTCGACGATGCGGTCGCGAAGGGAAACGAGATCCTGAAGGAGTTCGCGGCGCTCTACAAGTAGTCGGCGACCCGCGCGGATGAGATGAAACGCACGGTCTTCCGCAACCGCTGGCTGCCGTGGGCACTCGTCGCTCCGCAGCTTGCCGTCACCATCGCCTTCTTCTTCTGGCCGGCGTTCGACTCGCTGCGGCTGTCGCTCTATCGGGCTTCGCCCTTCGGCGACCGGTTGATCTTCATCGGCGCCGGCAACTTCGAGCGGCTCCTCGCCGATCCCGCCTACTTCCGGAGCGTGGCGACGAGCTTCGTCTTCTCGTTCTTCGTGACCCTCGTCGGTCTGTCGGTGGCGCTCCTGCTGGCATCGCTCGCCAACGCGAAGATCCGCGGGCTCGCCGTCTACCGGACGCTCCTCCTGTGGCCGTACGGGATCGCCCCGGCGGTGGCGGGCGTCATCTGGCTGTTCGTCTTTCATCCGTCCTTCGGCGTCCTGCCGTACCTCTTGTCGTTCGTGACCGCGTATCAGTTCAACTGGTTCTTGAAGGGCTGGGTGGCGCTGGCGCTCATCATCGTCGCGGCGATCTGGAAGCAGTTCGGCTACAACCTGGCCTTCTACCTCGCCGGGCTCCAGGCCATTCCGGGCTCGGTGCTCGAGGCGGCCAGCGTGGATGGGGCCGGCCCGATCCGCCGGTTCTTCGCGATCACGTTCCCGCTCCTGTCGCCGGTCACCTTCTTCCTGTTCACGCTCAACATGACCTTCGCGTTCTTCGACACCTTCGGCCTCGTCCACGCGGTGACGCAGGGGGGGCCCGGCGACGCGACGTCGATCCTGGTGTATCGCGCGTGGAAGGACGGCTTCGACGGCCTCCAGCTCGGGTACTCCGCGGCGCAGTCGGTGATCCTGATGGTGCTGGTGATCGCGCTGACCGCGGTGCAGTTCCGCTACGCGGAGAAGAAGGTCACGTACTGATGGCGTCCGCCGGTCGCGTCGCCTCCGCGGGAGTCGCCGTCCCGGCCGAGCTCGCGGGGGGCCTCGGCGCCGCCCGGCGGCGGGACCTGAGCGGCGTGGTCGCCCACGCGATCCTCGTCGCCGCGGTCGTCATGCTCGCGTTCCCGCTCTACTACGCGTTCGTCATCAGCACCCAGACGCTCGACGAGGTGACGAGCCTTCCGCCGAAGCTCGTGCCCTCGACGCACATGCTCCAGAACTATGCCGATGCCTGGGCGCGCGTGAAGATGGGCCGGCTCCTGCTGAACAGCGCGATCGTCGCGCTCGCGGTCGCCTTCGGCAAGATCGCGATCTCGCTCCTGTCCGCGTTCGCGATCGTGTACTTCAACTTCCGCGGCAAGCAGGCCGTCTTCTGGATGATCTTCGTCACGCTGATGCTGCCGGTGCCGGTGCGGATCGTGTCCACCTACCAGGTCGTGAGCGTCCTCGGCTGGGTCGACACGTACTGGGGGCTCACCATTCCGCTGATGGCGTCGGCGACGGGGACCTTCCTGTTCCGGCAGTACTACCAGACCATCCCCGACTCGCTCGCGGAGGCGGCGCAGCTCGACGGCGCCGGCCCCATGCGGTTCCTGTGGTCGATCCTGTTGCCGCTGTCGAAGGCGAACATCGCCGCGCTCTTCGTCATCCTCTTCGTGTACGGTTGGAACGACTACCTGTGGCCGCTCATGGTGACGAACAGCCCGGAGATGAGAACGGCCGTGATCGGGATCGACTCGCTGATTCCCCGCACCTCGCAGCTCCCGGAGTGGAACGTGGCGATGGCGGCGGCCATGATGGTTCTGCTCCCACCCGTGGTCGTGATCGTCGTCATGCAGCGGTGGTTCGTGAAAGGCCTGATCGAGACCGAAAAGTGACGCGGATCGCGGCGCACCGCGGCGGCGCGGCCCTCTGGCCCGAGAACAGCCTGCTCGCGTTCGAGAACGCCATCGCGCTCGGCAGCGACCTGCTCGAGCTCGACGTGCACCTGGCCGCCGACGGCGCCGTCGCGGTGATCCACGACGCCTCGGTCGAGCGGACCACCGACGGCACGGGCGCGGTCGCGTCGCTGACGGCGGCCGACCTGCGCCGCCTGCGGCTCCGGGGACCGGACGCGGCCCTGACCGCCGAGCACGTGCCGACGCTCGACGAGGTGCTCGCGGCGGCCGCCGCCTCGCCGGTGCGGCTCCTGGTCGAGGTGAAGGGGCCCGCGCCGGGCCTCCGCTACGACGGGCTCGAGGAGCGGACCCTCGCCGCGCTCGCGCGCGCGGGACTCCAGGCGCGCGCGACCGTCATGGCGTTCAATCCCGACGTGATCGCGCGCGTCCGCACCCTGGCGCCGCGCGCGCGCACGACGCTGCTGGTCTCCCGCGGCGCGGTCGAGCGGGCCGGCGCCCGCCCCGAGCAGACCGTCGACTGGGCGATCGCCGCCGGTGTCACCGACGTGGGCCTCGAGCACACGCTCGTGGACGAGCGGGTGGCCGCGGCCGCGCGGGCGGCAAAGCTGGTGCTCGGCGTCTGGACGGTGAACGACGCGACGGCCATGCGCCGGATGCTGGCTCTCGGCGTCGACGTCCTCACGACCGACCGACCCGACCTCGCCAAGCGCGTGCAACGGGGCGACGCGTGACCCGGGCACTCCGCGTCGTGGCCGGCGTCCTCGGCGCCCTGCTGTCGCTCGCGGCCCTGGCGGCGCCGGTGGGCTTTCGCCCGGCGACCCTCGTCGCGGCCCACCGCGGCGGCGCCGCCCTCTGGCCGGAGAACAGCCTGCTCGCCTTCCGGCAGGCCCTGGCCCTCGGCGTGGACGCCCTGGAGTTCGATCTCCACATGACCGCGGACGGTGAGGTCGTCGTCCTCCACGATCCGACGCTCGACCGCACGAGCACGGGCGCGGGCCCGGTGCGCGACCTGAGGCTCGTCGACCTCGCCGCCGCGCGGCTCAAGACGCGCGACGGGGCGATCACCGACGAACGGGTCCCGACCTTCGCCCAGCTGCTCGACCTCGCGGCGCCGGCGTCGGCCGAGCTCCTGCCGGAGATCAAGGTGGATGGACACCGGCGCCGGTACGACGGCGTCGAGGAGAAGGTGCTGGCACTGCTCCGCTCGCGGGGACTCCTGGCGCGGGCGACGGTCCAGGCGTTCCAGCCCGAGACGATTCGCCGCCTGCGCGAGCTCGAGCTCGGGGCGACGGACCTCGGCGTGAACCATCGGCTGATCGACGCCGAGGTGATGGCCGCGGCGCGCGACGCGGGAATCCGGCTCGCGGCGTGGACGGTGCACGAGGAGGCGGACATCCGCCGGATGGTCGAGCTCGGCGTGGACATGGTCATGAGCGATCGCCCCGATCTCGTGAAGCGGGTCACCGGGCGATGACCGCGCGCCGTCACGTCCTGGCCCTCGACCAGGGCACGACCGGGTCGACCGCGCTGGTCGTCGATCCCGACGGCCGCGTGCTCGCGCGCGGCTACGCGGAGCTGCCGCAGTACTTTCCCAAGCCCGGCTGGGTCGAGCACGACCCGGAGGAGATCTGGTCCAGCGTCGAGCGGTCGGCGCGCGCGGCGTTGGCCGAGGCCCGCGTGACCGGGAGCGAGGTCGCCGCCGTCGGCATCACGAACCAGCGCGAGACGACCGTCGTGTGGGAGCGCGCGACGGGCGCGCCGATCCATCGCGCCATCGTCTGGCAGTGCCGCCGGACGGCGCCGCTGTGCGACCGGCTCCGCGCCGACGGCGTCGAGGGGCTGGTGCGCAAGACCACGGGGCTCGTGCTCGACGCCTACTTCTCCGGGACGAAGATCCGCTGGCTCCTCGACGAGATTCCCGGCGCGCGCCGGCGCGCGGAGCGCGGCGACCTCGCCTTCGGCACCGTCGACTCGTGGCTGCTCTGGAAGCTCACGGGCGGCCGCGTCCACGGCACCGACGCGACGAACGCCTCGCGCACGCTCTGCCTGGACATCAAGACCGGCGACTGGAGCGACGAGATGCTGAAGATCCTCGGCGTCCCGCGCGCCGTGCTGCCGGCCGTGGGGCCGTCGGCCGGCGGCCTCGGCGAGACGGCCGACCTCGGCTGGCTCCCGCGCGGCGTGCCGATCGCCGGGATCGCCGGCGACCAGCAGGCAGCGCTGTTCGGGCAGGCGTGCCTGGCCCCCGGCGCGGCGAAGAACACCTACGGGACCGGCTGCTTCATGCTGCTCAACACCGGGCCCGTTCCCGTCGCCTCGTCGCACGGGCTCCTGACGACGATCGCGTGGCGGATCGACGGGCAGACGACCTACGCCCTCGAGGGCAGCGTGTTCATCGCGGGCGCGGCCATCCAGTGGCTGCGCGATGGGCTCGGGCTGATCCGGAACGCTGCCGAGAGCCGGGCGCTGGCGGAGTCGGTGCCCGACACCGGCGGTGTCTACTTCGTTCCCGCGTTCGTCGGCCTGGGCGCTCCCCACTGGGACATGTACGCGCGCGGGACCCTCCTGGGCCTGACGCGCGGCACGACGGGCGCCCACCTGGCGCGGGCGGCGCTCGAGGCGATCGCGTTCCAGAGCCGTGACGTCCTGGAGGCGATGGTGGCGGACGCCGCGCTCGCGGTCCCGGAGCTGCGGGTGGACGGGGGTGCCGCCGCCAACGACTTCCTGTGCCAGTTCCAGGCGGACGTCCTGAAGGTCGCCGTGCTCAGGCCGCGCGTCATCGAGACGACGGCGCTCGGCGCCGCCTACCTGGCGGGGCTGGGCGCGGGCGTCTGGCGCTCGCTGGACGACGTCGGGCGGCGCTGGACCCTCGAGCGGCGGTTCGAGCCTCGACTGGACGAGGCAGCGCGCGCGGCGCGCTACGATGGCTGGCGTCGAGCGGTGGAGAGAGCCAAAGGATGGGTGGTCCCATGAGAGGAGACGCGCGATGAAACGATTCGCGATCCTGGCGTTCGCGGCGCTGCTCGCCGCCAGCGCGTTCGCGCCGGCCGTCGGGCAGGCGCCGCCGATCGAGAGCGAGCTGGCGCTGATCACGCCCGTGTCGAAGTTCATCCACGACGCGGCGCTCAAGGCGTTCGCCGACTACGCCAAGGAGAAATGGAACGTCACCGTGAAGGTGAGCGCGATCCCGGCGGGCACGCCGGTCGCCTACGGCCGCGTCGTCGAGTGGAAGGGGCGACCCGAGGTCGACATCTTCTGGGGCGGCGAGTCCGCGCTCTTCGAGAAGCTGGCCGAGCAGAAGCTCCTGCAGAAGGTGGAGATCTCCCGCGAGGTGTGGGACTCGATCCCGGCGTCGATCGGGACGCCGAAACCCATTCCGCTCAAGGACAAGGACGGCTACTGGGTCGGCACGGCGCTCGAGCCGTACGGGCTCGTCTATCATCCCAAGAAGATCCAGCGTCTCGGCATCCCCGAGCCCCGGGAGTGGGACGACCTGCTGAACCCGAAGCTCCGCGGCGAGGTCGCCCAGTGCGCGCCCACGCGCTCCTCGTCGTCGAACGCGACGTACGAGGTGATCCTGTCCGTGTACGGCGAGGACAAGGGCTGGGAGTGGCTCCGGAAGCTCGCCGCGAACACCGGACACTTCACGGCGCGCAGCCGCGACGTGCCGACCGTCGTGGCCAAGGGCGAGTTCAGCGCGGGCTTCGCCGTCCCGTCGTACATGGCGTTCGAGGAGAAGCTCGCGGGCTTCGACCTCAAGTTCGTGGCGCCGAAGAACGCCTTCGTCACCCCCGAGCCCATGGCGATCCTCGCGGGCGCCCGCAATCCCCGGGCGGCGCGCGCCTTCATCGAGTTCCTCCTGAGCGAGCGCGGGCAGCGGGTCTTCATGGAACGGGGCCTGTTCCCGATCACGCCGAAGTACAAGGTGCAGGGCCCCCCCGGCTCGACCGCCGAGATGGCCGTGGAGTTCACCGGCGGCGTGCGGTCGTACTTCGAGCGCGAGATCGCCAACGTGTACGACGAGGCGTTCGCGCAGAAGCGGTCGGATGCGCTCAAGCAGAAGTTCCGGACGGACATCGAAGCGACCTGGAAGAAGCCGTAGTGTTCCGTCCCAGAAGTCATGTGAAGACATCGCGGCAGGCGGAGGCGACCGGTGGGTGCGGTAGGGATCGACTGGACCACGCGGCACGCGTTCGCGGCCCCGCGGCGGCTGGGCTCCATCCGGGCGCGCCTCGCACGCCGCCGCTTGTTGGGAACGTCCCGTCGACCCCTACCACACCCGCCCGTCACCTCCGACGCTCCGTGATCGTTGACGGGACTTCGCGGACGGGACACTAGCTCGTGACATGAAGATCAGGCTGCGCCAGGTCCTCAAGCGGTTCGGCGGCGTGACCGCCGTCGACGGCGCGAGCCTCGAGATCGGCGACGGCGAGCTGTTCACGCTGCTCGGGCCCTCGGGCTGCGGCAAGACCACGCTGCTCCGGCTGATGGCCGGCTTCTACACGCCGGACGGCGGCGAGATCTGGTTCGGCGAGCGTCGGGTCGACGGGCTCCGGCCGTATGAGCGCAACATCGGCATGGTGTTCCAGAACTACGCGCTCTGGCCGCACATGACGGTGCGGGCGAACATCGCCTACGGGCTCAAGCTGCGGAAGCTCGGCGCCACCACGATCGCCGAGCGCGTCGCGGCCGGCCTGGGCAAGGTCAACCTGGCCGGCCTCGAGCTCCGCTATCCGGGCCAGCTCTCCGGGGGCCAGCAGCAGCGCGTCGCGCTCGCGCGCGCCCTCGTGCTGAACCCCGACATCCTGCTCCTGGACGAGCCGCTGTCGAATCTGGACGCGAAGATCCGTGTGCAGGTGCGCGCCGAGATCCGCAAGCTGCAGAAGGACCTGGGGATCACGACCGTGTACGTCACGCACGATCAGGAAGAGGCGCTCTCGCTCTCCGACCGCGTCGCCGTGATGCGCGACGGCCGGGTGCTCCAGGTGGCGCCACCCAAGGAGCTCTACGAGCGGCCGGTCGGCCGGTTCGTCGCCGACTTCGTCGGGACCAACAACTTCCTCGCGGGCACCTGCCGCGAGATCGCGGCCGATCGGGTCGCCGCCGAGACGGCCATCGGCACCGTGCGAGGGTCGGCGACGCCGCGGGTCGGCCTCGGCGACCGCTGCGTGCTGGCGGTGCGTCCCGAGAACATCGCGCTCGGCGCCGCCCACGAGAACACGTTCGCCGGGCGGGTCGTGCTGGCCTCGTATCTGGGGAACACGCTGCGCTACGACGTCGAGGTGCGGGAGGGCGTCGTGCTCAAGGTGGACGTGGGCGACCCGTGGCACCACGAGGTGTTGCCGACGGGCTCGGCGGTGCGCGTCACTTTTCCGGCGTCGGCGGCGCTGACGCTCCCCGACGAATGACCGACGGCGCCGCGTCCGCCGGCCGCAGCCTGGCGCCCTCGCGCGCCGGCCGCCTGGTGCCCGCCCTCGGCGTCGGCGTCATCTGGCTCTTTCTGCTGCTCTTCCTCGTCTATCCGTTGCTGCGGATCCTCTACGACGCGTTCAGCGACGACGCCGGGCGCCTGACGCTCGCGAACTTCGTCGAGTTCGCCCGCGATCCCTACTACCTCCGCTCCCTCCTGAACTCGCTGCTGCTCGGCCTCGGCACCGTGGCGGCGACCTCGGTGCTGGGATTCGCGGTGGCGTTTCTCCTGGTGCGCTACGATTTCGTCGGCCGCAATCTCTTCGGCTACCTCACCCTGATCCCGATCATCTCGCCGCCGCTGGTCGGCGTGCTCGGGTTCACCTTCATCATGGGGCGCGCCGGTACCGTGAACGTGCTCCTCGAAGACTGGTTCGGGCTGGCCAAGCCGGTGAACTTCGTCTACGGGCTGCACGGCGTGTTGCTGGTGGAGACGCTCCACCTGTTTCCGATGATCACGCTCAACGTCGTGGACGCGCTCGCCAAGATCGACCCCGCGCTCGAGGAGGCGGCCGAGAGCGTCGGTGCCCGGGGCTGGACGAAGCTCATCCGGATCACGCTGCCCCTCACGACGCCGGGCTACGTGGCCGGTGCGCTGCTGGTCTTCATCTGGACCTTCTCGGACTTCGCCACTCCGCTGGTGCTCGGCGTCCACGATCTTCTCGCCTCGCAGGCGTACCTCAACATCGTCCAGTTCGTGGACCGGCGCTTGTTCCGGATGGGCATCGTGATCTCGGCGCTCATGGTGGCCCTCGCCGTCGTGTTCCTGGTGGCGGCGCGCCGGTACGTCGCGATCAAGGACTACTCGTCGCTCTCGTACTCGAAGGTCGCGCGGCGGCGCCTGTCGCCGCTGGGCCAGACGGGGGCGGTCGCGTTCCTGTCGGGCCTGATGCTCCTGTCGTTCATCCCCTACCTCGGCGTGTTCTTCGCGTCGGTCGGCAAAGGGTGGTCGCTGACCCCGTTTCCGGTTCGCTACACGCTCGGCTACTTCGAGCGCGTCATCGTCGAGACGCCGAAGTACATCGTGAACACCTTTCTCTACTCGACGCTCGCGGTGGTCCTGTGCGTCGCGATCGGCGTGCCGATCGCGTGGATCCTGGCGCGCACGCGGCTGCCGGGCCGGGACACGCTCGACGGGCTCAACACCCTGATTCTCGCGATCCCCGGCACCGCCATCGGCATCGCGTACATCCGCGCGTTCCACTTCGACCTGCCCGGTTTGGGCCACGGGCTCACGAGCCTCTGGATCATCCTGCCGATCGTGCTCGCGGTACGGCGACTGCCGTACACGGTGCGCGGTTCTTACGCGTCGCTCCTGCTCGTGCACCGGTCCATGGAGGAGGCGGCGGCGAGCGTGGGCGCGCGGGGGCTCCGCTCCTTCAGCGACGTGACGCTGCCGCTGATCTGGCGGGGCGTCCTCGTGGGCGCTCTGTTCTCGTTCATGACGTCGCTCCAGGAAGCCTCGGCCGTCCTCTTCCTCTCGCTCGGCGGCTGGGAGACCATCACGGTCGGAATCTTCTCCTTCTACATCGCCGGCAGCGCCAACGAGGCAGCCGCGCTCGGCGTCATCCTCATCGTCGTCGCCGCCGTCAGCGTCGGCGTCATCAACCGCGTCGCCGGCGCGCGGATGGGGGGCATGTTCGGCTAGATTGTACCGCACTGGCTCCGCGGCGCTCTCGTCCAAGACAGCGAAATCAACGACTTCCGATCGCTTGTTCGCTCGGAGTCGATGTGCTAGTGTCCTTCTTCACATGGCGGAGCCCGGGGACCAGGGCACCTGGAAAGCCCTCGGGGAGCTGTCCTCGATCGGGCTCGTGCTGGTGGTCGCGACGGTCCTCGGACTCGTCGCCGGCTACTACGCGGACCGCTGGCTGGGGACGACGCCCTGGCTGCTGCTGACGGGGCTGGGACTCGGGATCGCGGCGGGATTCGTGAACCTCTTTCGATCGGTGAACCGTGCCGGGCGGGAGATCGATGACTCCAGGTGAGCTGACGACGCGGGTGACGGTCGACACGTGCGCCGCCGTCGCGGCGCTGACCGCGCTGGCCGCCTGGTTCGGCGGAGCGCCGGCGGGCCTGGGCGTGCTGGCGGGCGGAGCCCTCGCGGTCGTGAACTTCCGGTGGCTGGTGGCGCGCGCGTCGGCGGCGACCGCGGCAGGCAGCGCGTCGGCCGCCGCGTGGCTCGTGGGTGCGGGGCTACGCTTCGCCGCCTGCACCGCCGCCTGCGTGCTCCTCCTCGCCACCGGCTGGGCGCACCCGGTCGCACTGGTGACGGGGTTCACGGTGTTACCGTGCGACCTGATCGCGCGCGGCCTGGCGGCCTCGCGCACGGAGCGCTGAGCCATGGAAGCGATCGAGCACCCGCCGATCTTCCGCCTGCCGGGCATTCCCGACCACGTGACGTACACGTGGCTCGTCATGGTGATCCTGGCCACCGTGACGTTCGTCGCGTCGCGCAACCTGCAGCTCGTCCCCCGCGGCATCCAGAATTTCCTGGAGGTCGTGCTCGAGCAGTTCCTACAGATGATCGACGACGTGATGGGCCACGAAGGCCGCCGTTACCTGCCGCTCCTCGCGACCCTCGGGCTCTTCATCCTCACCGGCAACCTCATGAGTCTGGTGCCGGGGTTGGCGGGTCCGACCGGCAATCTCAACACGACCGGGGCGTGCGCCATCGTCGTGTTCGTGGCCTACCACTGGATCGGCGCGCGAAAGCAGGGCGTACTGGCGTATCTCAAGCACTTCGCCGGGCCCGTTCCGCTCCCGCTCAAGCCGCTCATGTTCGTGATCGAGCTGATCAGTCACCTCGCCCGGCCGCTCTCGCTCACGCTCCGACTTTTCGGCAACATGGTCGGCGGTCACATCCTGCTCGCCGTGATCTTCCTCCTGATGGGCCTGGACGGTCTCCTGGGCTGGGCACTGTCGGGCAGCGTGGCGGGCGCCGTCGTCGGCGGGCTCGGCAGCCTGATCACGATCATCTTCACGGTCGGGTTCCTCTACCCGCTGAAGATCCTGGTGGCCTTTCTGCAGGCGTTCATCTTCGTGATGCTGACGATGCTCTACATCTCCGGAGCGATCGAGGAGGCCGAGCACCATTCCGAGCACCACTAGCAGATCACACGTATAGAGGAGGGAGTCGTGCGACGTTCACTGATTCTGGGGGGTGTGGCGGTTCTGGCGTTTCCGACCTCGGCGCTGGCGGCCGACGGCGGTGCGGGCGGCTGGATCGGACCGTTCGCCGTCATCGCGGCCGGCATCGGCATGGCGATCGCGGCGGGCTTGTGCGGGCTTGGTCAGGGCAGAGCGGTCGCGTCGGCCGTCGACGCGATGGCCCGGCAGCCGGGGGCCGCGGCGCGGATCCAAACGGCGATGATCATCGGTCTGGCACTGATCGAGTCCCTCGCCATCTACACGCTCGTCATCGCGTTGATCCTCCTGTTCGTGAAGGGCATCCAGTTTTCGTGACGTCCAGCGGATAAGGGGACCGGCGCGCCGCTCGCGCCTTGCGCGCGGCGCGCCGCACGATGACGCCACGCTCGAACGCGCGCCTCCCGAAGATCCCCGAGATGACGATCCGTCGTCTCT
>Ga0137403_10004164_pt1 | contig 17109 bp, 15 predicted proteins | sample CZOMad2_1_16fung_FD_122057 | JGI IMG/M metagenome (GOLD analysis project Ga0137403, IMG submission 122057) | Vadose zone soil fungal communities from Angelo Coast Range Reserve, California, USA - CZOMad2_1_16fungal (Hybrid Assembly) | ecosystem: Environmental > Terrestrial > Soil > Vadose zone...
TCCCCGGCTTGCTTCGCGGCGAGGATCTCCCCGGGGGCAGGGGTGAAGTGGATTTGGACGATCGCGTCATGGATCGCTCGGCGGGTCCGTTCGGAGATCTCGGAAAGGTCGATCGCGGGCGGGATCGGGGGCGGGGTAGACTGCGGCAAGCTGCGCATGGGGTGGTCTCCTGTGCGTGGTCAGGCTCCGGCGAGTGGTGACACACCCGCCGGGGCCGTCTGAAGGGTCCGCTCCCTTTCGGGAGACGGAGATTGAACCCGGCGCCACAACGGCGCCGGTCGTCTTTTGGGGGAAGGTGGAACGAGAGGACGAAGCACGTGCACCAGTGGTCCCCGAGTGGTCCCCGAAGCGCAGAGCACCCCGGAGCCGTTTCCAGGCCCTGGCCGTAACTACCTGATTCTAGGAGATATAAATGGTGCGCCCTAGAGGATTCGAACCTCTGACCTACAGCTCCGGAGGCTGTCGCTCTATCCAGCTGAGCTAAGGGCGCAGGGTAGGGAAGGAAAGAACATGGCCTGCCTGGAGGGATTCGAACCCCCGACCCGCGGCTTAGAAGGCCGCCGCTCTATCCAACTGAGCTACAGGCAGCCGATCGCGCGCCACGTCCAAACTGCCAGTCGGTACGACCCCAGGTCGCCGTCGGTATCGGGGCGCCCAGATTTGAACTGGGGACCCCCTGCGCCCAAGGCAGGTGCGCTACCAGGCTGCGCTACGCCCCGACGGAAACGCGCAGGCCAGTCTAAGACAGGGTGTTCGGCAGTGTCAAACCGGACCGGGAGAGCGCCTCCCCTGCCGTGGTAGCCTTTCCCGCCTTGGCCGCCCCCGCTCTCTCCCGCGCCCTGCTCACGCCGGGGCCGCTGCCGCCGCTTTCGCACCTCGGGGTCACCCTGCTGCGGCACGCGGTGGGCACCGGTCTGCGCTATGCCCTCTACCAGCTGGGGCTGCCGCTCCCCGAGGCGCCGCCGGTGCGGATCGTCCGCCTGCGCCTCTATCTGGACGACGGCAAGCTCGCCCTCCTCCTGGCGGACGCCCCCGGGGGCGCCGAGGTGGTCGCCGCCCTCTCGGACCCCGGCGGCGCCGGAACCCTCCCCCCGGGCGCCCGCGCCCTCGCCACCGCCGCGGCCCTCCACCGCGCCCGCCTCCACCTCTTCTCCGCCCTCCCGGCCGGCCGGCCGGTCGACACCACGGGCTCCCCGGCGGAGCTGCTGGCCCGGTTCCGCGACGAGCTGAGCCGGGGGCTGCCGCGGACCAGCGATGCCCTTTTGGCCGACCTCCTCTCCGCTCTCGCCCGGCGCGCCCGGCGGGCGAAGGGCCAGGAGATCCCCCCGGCGCTCAGCCGGTCGGCCCACCGGCTTCTCACCGGCCGCACGGTCGATCTCCACCGTTTCGGCCCCCCGGACCTCTTCCTCCCCTCCTGGGCCGCCACCCCCGAACGGGCCGAGGCTGCCCGCCGGGAGGCGCCGGCTGCTTCCCCCATGCTTCCCCATGATCCCCTGCGCGGCCGCTTCCGGGAGGCCTACCGTGTCCTCCTCGATCGTCTCGCCCCCCTCTATCGCGCCGTGGCGGCGACCGCCACCGCTCGCGGTCTCCTCGACACGCCCGAGGACGCCTTCTTCCTCCCCTTGGACCTGGCGGGCGACCTCACCCAGGAGTGCAAGCCCTCCTGGCTGGAATCCGGGGTCCGCGCCAACCGGGCGGAGTACGAAAGCGCCCGGAAGACGACGGCGCCGCCCGAACGGATCACGGGGCCGGAGGAAGGGGTGACGGTCCTGCTCGCGGAGCCGAGGGACTGGGAGCTGGGACCGGTGCTGCCGCTGCCATAGCGTCCGGATAGCGTCCGGTTGGGTCCATGCGCTTTGGCCCAGCGTAAGCAGATACGGCTCAGCTCCCGAGACTTTGGGCCAGGGGAGACGGAAGCGGCGATAGACGCGGTGCAACGACCTGTCGTCCCTGTACAACGTCACGTTGCCACGGTGCAACGACCCGTTGTCCAGGGTCCATCGTTACCCTCACTGGCTCCATCCTGGAGCCACCCGACCCGCAAATGGCTCCATCGTGGAGCCACTTCCGACCCCAAGCGGTCCCGGCTCACCGGGCAACATCGATGGCACAGCCCCCTGCACTGCCGGAGGGGATTGTTGCTTGTTGCATCCCTTACGAAACGCAGGACAAAAAGGAGACTTCGATGAAGAAGCAGCCTGTCAAGAAGATGAATCTTAGCCGCGAGACTCTGTACCAGCTCGAGTCGAAAGAGCTGCAACCGGTTGCCGGAGGTATCAGCAACCTCCTTTCCGGCTGCTGCGATGACACTCGCCAGCGCACGTGCAAGTGCCCGTAGACAGAAGCTCCGTGCCCCGCTGAGTCTCGGCCGCGCCCGTCCCGTCCATCTTTCCGAGCGCGCGTCGTCACCAGGTGTGCGGGTGCCGGGGGGCGGCCCCGCACCCGTTCTGGCCCTCCCGCGACAACGCCTACAGGACGCGGCCCTCCAGGGCGCAGAGCGCGTACTCGCGCAATTCCGGATGCAACCTCACCTGGCCGGCCAGGAACTCCGAGATGAGGGTCTGGCAGCGGTCAGGATAGTACCAGCGCCAATGCCCGAGGCCGTGCAGGGCGCTTTGCTGACAGGCGAGGGAGGGCAGCGAGAGCGTCGTCTCCATCACCCACAGGCAGGCGTTGTCGATCTCTCGGCGGAGGGGGTTCTCCGGTTGACCGTAGAGCGGGAACACGTCCCACCACATGTAACAGACGGGGTTCAGAGCGCCGCCTTTGCCGCCGAGTTGGGGAGCGCACCGCGGTACGAAACAGGTCTCGAACAGTTTCGCGATGGAAAAGATACAGTGCAGCCGCTCGGCGAGCGGGACCGTGGTCTCGCCCAGGGCGTAGAGCGGAGATCCGCCTTCCTCGATCAGGAAGGAGAGCCCCTGGTTCACCTGGGCATCCGTATACGGGGCGAGATGCTCCCCCGCCTCCCGGAAGAGCCGCGCCGCATGCGCCACGACCTGCCCCACGGCATCGTCCCAGTGCCAGGCAGGCTCGGTCACCGGGTGATCGAAGAGATACCGCACCCACTCTTCGAACGGCAGATCGGTCAGCATGCGGCCCATCGGACTCGCGGCGACGCTCAGTTGTAGCCGAGCGACTTGAGGCGCTGGGCGTCCTCGTCGCTCAGGCTCTTCGACTGCGGCACCGGCCCCTTGCCGCGATCGGCGAGCCAGCGGCGCAGAAGCTCGTCGAGCCGGCGTTCTTCGGGAAGGCCCTGGCCCACCCGGTTGACCGACTCGGCCGGATCGGCCCGCTCGTCGAAGAGGTAGGGGCCGTCGGGGAAGAAGCGGGCATTGCCCGAGGACAGCATGTAGCGATGGGTCAGGGTGCGGACCGAGACCCCCATCTTCTCCGCGTGCTCCGAGAAGACCACCCGCCGCCCACCCTGGGAGCCCTGCGAATCGTGCTGGAGGTCAAGGCCGTCCGACGGCGGCGCTTTCAACCCTGCTCCCGCGAGGAGGGTGGGGAAGAGATCGATCGTCTCGACCAGCCCTTCGATCCGATGCCCGCGGGCGTCCTGCCGCTTGCCGGGCCAGCGGATGAGGAGCGGCACGTGGGTGGTGGTGTCGAAGAGCCCCACGTGGCGGTAGGAGATACCGTGCTCGCCCAGGTTCTCGCCGTGGTCGGCGACCACCACCACGATCGTGTCCTCCCCCAGGCCGCGGCTGTCGAGGAAGTCGAGGAGGCGGCCGACCTGGCGGTCGGTGTAGGCCACCTCGCCGTAGTAGAGGTCGGTATTGGCGCCGAGAACCGCCTCGGTGAAGGAGCGCGGCCCCACCGGCCGGAAGACCACCCAGGCCGGCACCATGCCGAGCCCCTCCGCCGCGGCCGGCCGGAGGCCCAGGGCGTAGGGATCGGGCGGGGTGTGCGGGGTGTGCGGGTCGAAGAAGTGGACCCAGGCGAAAAACGGGCGGTCCCGGTGCGGACCGGCGGCATGCCCGGCGAGCCAGTCCATGGCCATGTCGGCCGGCAGCTCGGCGGCGAAGTGCTCGGTGGGCTCGGTGACGTCCCCGAAGCCCCGGCCGAGCCCGGAATTGTGGTCCCCCAGGTGGCGGGCCGAGATGATCGCCATGGTGTCGTAGCCGGCGCGGGAGTAGAGTTCGGCGAGCGTCGGGTGGCCGGCCGGCAGCGGGGTCTTCAAGTCATAGACCCCGTGGTGCTTGCCATAGAGGCCGGTCATCATCGAGATGAAGCTCGGGTTCGTCACATTGAAGACGCTGTACGCGTCTAGATAGACGTCGCTCTCCCCCGCGAGGCGGTCGATCGACGGGGTGAGGCTGGTTGCCGGCGGGCGCCGATCGTTGGTTCGCCGGGAGGCGCCCACGGCGTCGGCACGCAGGGTGTCGATGCCGAGGAAGAGGACGTTGGGATGGACCGGCCGGTGATGGGAGGTGACCGGGCCTCGGCCATAGACCGCGGGGCTCCCCCAGAGGGCGTTGGGGATCGGAGTGCCAGGCGGCCCCGAGGGGGGGCCGTCGACCTGGAGCAGGAGCTCGACCGCCTGGCCGGCCCAGGGGGAGAGGTCGACCTCGGCGGTCGCCTTGGCGATGGGACCGACCGGCTCGACCGCCACCCGGTAAAGCTCCTCGATTCTGCCGCCGGCGCGAAGGCCCATCCGGTACGTGCAGGGGCATGGGGCCTCGGCGCCCAGGGGGACGAAGGAGAAATAGGCATCCTTGGGGAGACGCAGATGCCATTTGAGCCGCGAGCCGACCTGCTGCTCCACCGCCCGCACCTGGCCGGCGGTGCGGCGCGGAAAGGCGGCGAGCTGCTGCGGCGGGACCTTGCTCATGTCCCGCACCTCGGCGGCGCCCAAGAACGAGATGTGTTTCGAAAACGGCCGCGAGGCCTTGCCATGGAGCGCCATCTCGACCTCGGGGGGCTCGATCCAGAGGTCGGTCCGCTGCCAGGCGCCGGCCCGCTCCGCCGGCGGCCGCGCGCAGGCGGCGAGCCCGAGAAGGCCGAAAAGGGGGAGAGTCCGGGTGAGGAATCGGGAGGGGGTGGCCACGTCGGTGGAGTGTATCGTAGGCGGGGGATGGCACGTGTCGTGCTTCCTCGTCACGCAGGCAAACGAGATGCAGTCCGATCTCCGCCGGGACACCGAAACCAGTCTTGTGAGGAGAAATTAATGGATATCCTGACCTGGATCATCGTCGGCCTGGTGGCCGGCGTGCTCGCGTCGCTCGTGATGGGCGGGGGCTACGGCATCATCGGCGACATCATCATCGGCATTGTTGGCGCCTTCGTTGGCGGCTGGATCTTCCGCCAGCTCGGCTGGCATCCCCCCTTCGGAGGGAGGTTGGCCAGCACCATCTTCATCGCCTTCATCGGGGCGATCGTCCTGCTCTTCCTATTGCGGCTGATCCGGCGAGCTTGAGGTCGGCGGGGCTTCGAAAGCCCCGGAGGGAGGGACGGCGTGGAGCCTGGGGCGCAAGACCCCACCCAGGCTGCCGTCCCCCCTTCGGGGCTCTACTTCAGTCAGCGTTCTACTCTCCGGCCGTCCCCGGAATCTCACTCCGGACGGTCACCGGGATGCCCATCTTTTCGCGCAGCTTCCCTTCCAGCTCGTCGGCAAGCTCGGGGTTGTCGCGCAGGAACTGCTTCGAGTTCTCGCGCCCCTGGCCCATCCGCAGGTCGCCGTAGCTGTACCAGGCGCCGCTCTTCACGACCTGCTTGTGCTCGACGCCCAGGTCGACCAGCTCGCCGGTGCGCGAGATCCCCTCGCCGTAGTCGATGTCGAACTCGGCCTGGCGGAAGGGGGCGGCCACCTTGTTCTTGACCACCTTCACCTTGGCCCGCGAGCCGGTCACCTCCTCGCCCTCCTTGAGCGCGGCGATGCGGCGGATGTCGATGCGCACTGAGGAGTAGAACTTGAGCGCCCGGCCGCCGGTCGTCGTCTCGGGGTTGCCGAACATGACCCCGATCTTCTCGCGGATCTGGTTGATGAAGATGAGGCAGGTCTTCGACTTGGCGACGATCGCGGTGAGCTTGCGCAGGGCCTGCGACATGAGACGGGCCTGGAGGCCGACGTGGGAGTCGCCCATCTCGCCTTCGAGCTCGGCCTTGGGGACGAGGGCGGCGACCGAGTCGACCACCACCACGTCGACGGCGTTGCTGCGCACCAGCATCTCGGCGATCTCCAGCGCCTGCTCGCCGCTGTCCGGCTGGGAGACGAGGAGGTTGTCGATGTCGACCCCGAGCTTTTTCGCGTACTCGGCGTCCAGCGCGTGCTCGGCGTCGATGAAGGCGCCGATGCCGCCGCGCTTCTGGGCCTGGCCGATGACCGAGAGCGCCAGGGTCGTCTTGCCGGAGGACTCCGGGCCGTAGACCTCGACCACCCGGCCGCGCGGGAAGCCGCCGATGCCGATGGCGTAATCGATGGACAGCGACCCGGTGGGGATCGCCTCAATGGCCAGGTGCTCGCGCGCCCCCAGGCGCATGATCGAGCCCTTGCCGAACTGGCGCTCGATCTGCGACAGGGTGCCGTCAATCGCCTTCAAACGGTCGAACTTGGGTTCTGCCATGGAATCTCTCGCTCCTCGGCCGGAGGCCTTTCACCCATTCTATCCGGGGTTCGTCGTCGGATCGCTGGAAGTGGTGGGAGACGACGTTGGTGGCTATAGTAGAGGAAGAAGAGGATGGCGTCAATCAGGCGGTACCTCTTTTCGGTTATCTTCTTCCGCCTGCGCGAGGTCCCTCCCCTCCACGTACAATCCCCCCATGCGGGTCTGCCTCACCCATCTCGGCTGCAAGCTGAACCAGGCGGAGATCGAGGCCATGGCGCGGCGGTTCACCGCGGCCGGCCATCACCTCGTGGGCTCGCCCGGGGCGGCCGACCTGCATGTCGTCAACACCTGCACAGTGACGCAGACCGCCGCCCGCGAATCGCGGAAGACGCTACGGGGCGGCAAGCGGGCGAATCCGGGGCTGCGCACGGTGGTCACCGGCTGCTGGTCGGCGGCGGAGCCGGGGGCGGCGGCGGCGCTCGACGGCGTCGATCTGGTGGTGCCCAACGGCGAGAAGGAGAGCCTCTTCGAGCGGGTCGCCGCGGCCTTCCCCGATCTGGCGGTCGCGGAGGCCGCCGAGACCGATCCGGTCCCCGTCCCTTGGGTGGCGATGGAGATGGGCCACACCCGGGCGCTGGTCAAGGTGGAGGACGGCTGCAACATGCAGTGCGCCTTCTGCATCATCCCCCAGACCCGCGGCCGCCAGCGCAGCCGCCCGCCGGGGGAGGTGGTGGCCGAAGTGCAGGCCCTCGCCCGTGCCGGCTGCCGGGAGGTGGTGCTGACCGGGGTGCAGATCTCGGCCTACCGTTCCGAGGGGCTGGCTCTCGTCGATCTCGTAGCCCGGATCCTGGCGGAGGGGGAGGCGCCGCGGCTGCGGCTCACCTCGATCGCCCCCTGGGAGCTCGACGACCGCCTGCTCGACCTCTTCGCGGAGCACGGCGGCCACCGCCTCTGCCGCCATTTCCACCTCTCTCTCCAGAGCGGCTGCTCGGCGACCCTGCGTCGCATGCGCCGCCCCTACACCGCGGAGGGCTATCTCGACCTCCTCGCCCGCATCCGCCAGGCTGTCCCGGAAGTGGCGATCACCACCGATGTCCTCGTCGGCTTCCCCGGGGAGACGGCGGCGGAGTTTGAAGCGAGCCTCGCCACCGTGGCGGCCGCGGGGTTTGCCAAGGTCCACGTCTTCCCCTTCTCTCCCCGCCCGGGAACCGCGGCGGAAGGGATGCCCGGCCAGGTTTCCCCAGAGGAGAAGAAGGAGCGGACGGCGCGGATGCTTAAGATGGCGGCCGCGGTCGAGCGCCAGTTCCAGGAGGAGCAGGTGGGGCGGCGGGTCACCGTCCTCTGGGAGCGCCCGCGAGGGGGGCAGGCGAACGGCCTGACTGACAATTACATACGGGTCTACTGCCAGACCCACCGCGATCTCTGGAACCGCTTCGTGGCGGCGGAGGTGGTGGGCCTCGCCGAGGGCACCGAGGGCGGGGTGATGGGAGAGCTGCGGGCGTGAGATAGAGTCTCGCGCCATGAGCGCGGAGCCCACCGTCTACCTGATCGACGCCAGCCCGTACATCTTCCGGGCCTATTTTTCGCTGCCCGACAGCCTGCGCGGCCCGGCGGGCCAGCCGGTGCAGGCGGTGTACGGCTTCGCGAGCTTCCTCTTGAAGCTGATCGCCGACGAGAGCCCCTCCCATCTGGCGGTGACCTTCGACCGCAGCCTGACGACCAGCTTCCGGAACGACCTCTACCCCGCCTACAAGGCGCAGCGCGCCCTGCCGCCGCCGGAGCTCGAGGCGCAGCTTGCGGCCTGCGAGGAGATGGCCGCGGCGCTCGGGGCCGCCACCTTCGTCGACCTGGTCTACGAGGCGGATGACTTAATCGCCACCCTCCGCGCCCGCCTGGAGGGGGAGCCGGGGGTCCGGTTCGTGGTCGTCACCTCGGACAAGGACCTCGCCCAGCTGGTCGACCTACGGACCTCGCTCTACGACTTCGGCAAGGGGATGCGGCTCACCCCGCCGGAGGTCTTCGCCAAGTTCGGCGTCCGGCCGGACCAGGTGACCGACCTCCTGGGGCTCGCCGGCGATGCGGTCGACAACATCCCGGGGATCTCCGGGATCGGCGGCAAGACCGCGGCCGACCTCCTCTCCCGCTTCGGGCATCTGGAAGAGCTGTACGAGAGGCTGGAGGAGGTCCGCGAGGCCCCCGGCCTGCGGGGCGCCAAGTCGCTCTACGTCAAGCTTAAGGCAGGGCGGGAGATCGCGCTCCTGTCGAAACGGCTGGCGACCGTCGCCCGCGACGCCCCGGTCGGCAAGGCCGGTCTCGCCGACCTCGCCTACCGGGGCGCCGACCGGGAAGCCGTCGCCGCGCTCTGCGATCGGCTGGGCTTCAAGACCCTGCGCGACCGGATCTCCCGCTGGCGCTGAGGATTTCCCCTTACGATCCCACATCCGGTAACATCCGTCCTGTCTTTGGAGGACGGGTATGCTGGAGAGAGAATTCAGGATCTCGGGAGAGGCAATCGGATCAGGCCAGGACCCACGGCTCCGGGCGCGGCCGCCGGGCCGGCCGGCGCTGCGGCGAGAGGGGGCGGTAAGGAAGGAGCCCCGGGCGGCCGGGCCGGCGCCGGTCTATCAGCTCAAGATCTCCCTTTCCGGCAGCCGCCCCCCCATCTGGCGGCGGCTCCTGGTGCCGGGGGACGTCACGCTCGGCCGTCTGCACGACGTCCTCCAGATCCTCATGGGCTGGCAGGACATGCACCTCCACCTCTTCGCGTCGGGGCGCACGGTCTACAGCCCGCCCGAGCTGGACATCGGGGTTCCCAGTCGCAACGAGCGCAAGGTCCAGCTGCGCGAGGTCCTCCTCCGCGAGAAGGAGCGCCTGCGCTACGAGTACGACTTCGGGGACGGCTGGGAGCACGTGATCGTCGTCGAGAAGATCCTGCTTCCGGGAACCGGGGGGGACCGGCCGGTCTGCCTGGCCGGCAAGCGTAGCGGCCCACCGGAGGACAGCGGCGGCATCCTGGGCTACGAGCGGCTGCTCGCCATTTTGCGTGACCCGGCGGACCCCGAGCACCAGGAGCTTGCGGCTTGGGTGCCCAAGGATTTCGACCCCGAGGCCTTCGACCTGGAGGCGATCAACCGAGCGCTGGCGCAGCTGCGGTAGGCCGGCTGGTGTCCCTCTTCGGGGATGCCGGGCCGAAGCAGGATCTCTCTTCCGAGATTTCGCGGCGCCCGAAGAGCGGTCCAGGCCGGACAAAAGGTATGGGGAGTGGATCTTGTTTCGCTTTCGCGAGAGGAGGTTTTCGTGGCGTAAACCACTGAGAAACAAAAGCTTATGCTTGCCCTGAGGCCGCTGCCGCTATAGATTCCAGCGATGCCTCAGCGCAAGCCGCCGCCGACAACCTCGCCGCTCGAGGACGAGGAGCTGGACATCGCGCTCATCGTCCTGCGGGCCGCCGTCCGTTGGAAACAGAACGACCTCGCCAAGGCCTCGGGGATCGGCAACAGCTCGATCTCGGACTACGAACGCCGGAAGAAGGCCCCGGGCCGCAAGAACCTGCGCAAGATCCTCCAGGCCATGGGCTATCGCGAGAGCGTGCTCGAGCTCGTGCGCACCTTCCTGCACGAGCTGCGCACCACCCACCGCCTGGCGCCGGGCGAGACCCTGGATCTCGCCGCCGAGGGAACGGGTGGCGGCAACGCCGTCCTCGACGAGGCCGGCTGGGAGGCCCGGATCAGCCAGGTGACCGGCGAGGTCGGGCGGACGGCGGAGCACGTCATCCAGCTGCTGCTCGAGCTGCTGCGGGCGCGCAGCGGCCCGGGCGGCGAAGGCCCCTCACCCCCGGCCCCATAGGCGCTACCTTAGAGCCCGCGCAGGGCAGGCACAGGGGCTCGGCCCCTACCTGCCCTGCTGCTACCTTCATCTCTCCACCCCACTTCGCCTATTTTCTCGGAGAGAACGGTCCGAGGCAGGGCAGCGTAGGGGCAGAGCCCCTGTGCCTGCCCTGCCTCCGCGCGGGCCTCGCCTTGACACCCCTCCGGTTCTCTCCTACGCTATTGTCATAGTCAACTAGTACAAAGAAGAGATCGCCATGCCCGTCCGTTTCCAGCTCGACACCGCCTCCGGGGTGCCGTTCTACCGGCAGATCCTCGACCAGGTCCTGGCCGGGATCGCGACCGGGGCGCTGGTGCGCGGCGAGCGGCTGCCCACGGTGCGGGCGCTGGCGGTGGATCTGGCGGTCAACCTGAACACGGTGGTCCGCGCTTACAAGGAGCTGGAGATCCGCGGCGTCCTCGCGACCCAGCAGGGGAGCGGCACTTTCGTCGCCAACGAGGCGGTCTCGATCGACGAGGTGGAGAAGCGGCGCCGGCTCAGTCAGCTCCTCGACGAATTCCTGGCCCGGGCGGCGGCCCAGGGCCTCACCCTGGGAGAGATCCGCGAGGCGCTCGCCGAGCGCGAGGCGGTCTCCTAGAAGCGGCTCCCCCGCGGAGCCAAGGAGAGAACCATGTTGCCAGGCATCCTGCGCGCCACGGCGCGGCAGTTGAAGAAAAAGATGGACAAGATGGAGGAGAAGCCGGAAGAGCGCGAGCGGGCGGCGAAGCGACAGCAGGAAGAGGTGCGCAAGTACGTCAATTCCACCTCGGTCGCGGCCGCCGTCTTCGTCTGGCTCGTCGGCCTGGGGGGGTGCGCCGCGCTGGTCGCGACCGGCTCGCCGGTCCCCGGGGCCGTGCTGGCCTTCGTCTCCCTCCTCCTCGGCCTCTACCTGATCTTCTCCCTGAAGATCGCCAACCAGTGGGAGAAGGCGGTGGTCCTGCGTTTCGGCAAGTACCGGGGACTCGCCGGCCCGGGCCTCTTCTGGATCGTGCCGGTGGTCGACAGGGTGGCCCACTTCGTCGACCAGCGGGTGCGCGCCTCGGACGTCACCGCCGAGTCGGCCCTCACCCGCGACACCGTCCCGGTCTACGTCGACGCCATCGTCTTCTGGCTGGTGTGGGATGCCGAGAAGTCGATCCTCGAGGTCGAGAGCTTCTGGAGCGCCATCTTCCTCTCCGCCCAGACCGCTCTCCGCGAGGCGATCGGCCGCCACGACCTGGCCGAGATGATCACCGAGCGGGAGAAGCTCGGCCACGAGCTGCAGCGCATCCTCGACGAGAAGACGAACCCCTGGGGGATCACCGTCCAGTCGGTCGAGATTCGCGACGTCAAGATCCCGTCCGACCTGGAGGACGCCATGTCGCGCCAGGCCCAGGCCGAGCGCGAGCGCCAGGCGCGCATCATCCTGGGCACCGCCGAAACCGAGATCGCCGGCAAGTTCGCCCAGGCCGCCGAGGTCTACCAGGGCAACCCGGTCGCCATGCACCTGCGCGCCATGAACATGCTCTACGAGGCGATCAAGGAGAAGGGGAGCATGGTGATCGTCCCCTCCTCGGCGGTCGAGACCATGGGCCTGGGCGCCATGACCGGCCTGGCGTCGCTGGGCGGGGCGAAGGTGGGCGAGGGAGGAACGCGGTAGTTGGCGCCGACGCCAGGTGGTCAGAGCATGAGATGAAACTGCCGATCGGGTCCCTCCCCCCTGGGCGGGCGTGAGGGGGGGGATGGGGGGAGGACAGGAGGGGGGTGGGATCGCGAAAGAGGCGTGAGTCCAGCGAGAAATTGTCCTGGATCTCGGCGCCCGTGTGCCTGCACGCGATGACCGCGCACCTGCACGCAGCGACCGTGTACCTGCACGCGACGATCGCGCGCCTGTACGCGGTGTCTGGGTGCAGGCACGCCATCACCGCGCGCCTGTACGCGGTGATCCCGCGCAGGGACGCAAGGACCGTGCACCTGCACGCGACGTCTGTGCGCCTGCACGCCATGACTGCGCGCCTGTACGCAAGGACCGCGCGCCTGTACACAATCACCGTGTGCCTGCACGCGATGAGCGCGCGCCTGTACGCAGAGCCCGTGTGCCCCCTGCCGCTCGGTATCCATCGATACAGCCGGTCCCCCGAAACCGGCCCCACGCTATGCTGATTGAGCTTCCGCTCAACTTGCTCTGGCGGGGAGAGGGTCCATGCACGAGCTGCGGGTGCTGTTCGACCGGATGGGGGATGCCGTCACCGTGCGGTTGGTCCCCGGCTGGCGCGGGGGAGCGGGGAAGGCGGTGCCTTTCACCGCCGCGCTCTCCGAGAAGGAGTACGAGGATCTCCGCTGGTATCTGGAGGACTACCTGGACCTTCCGGACGGCGGTGCCGTGGTCCGGGCGCACCGGGTGGAGCAAGAGATCGGAGCCTGGGGCCGGCGGCTCTACACGGCTCTCTTCGGGGAGGGCGATCCCCCGGAGGTGCTGCGGGAGCTCCTCGCCGCTCCACCGCCGCGGCTCCTCACCATGGCGACAGACGACGGCGCGCTCCTCCGCCTCCCCTGGGAGCTTCTCGGCGATGGCGCCGGCCCGCTCTCGCGGCGGGGCGTCACGATCCGGCGCCAGCTCGAAAAGGCCGCGGCTCCCCAGGCGTTCCGAGCCAGCACGCCGCTCCGTCTCCTCTTGATCGTCAGCCGTCCGGCCGACCTGGGATTCCTCGATCCGCGCCTGACCACCCGCGGCATGCTCGACGCCCTGGCCCCCCTGGGGGACGGCGTCGCCATCGATTTCTGCCGGCCGCCCACCCTGCCGCGGATGGAGGAGATGCTGGCCGAGGCGGATCGCCATGGCGAGCCTTACCATGTGGTCCACTTCGACGGCCACGGTACTTTCCTCCCGGAGATCGGGCTCGGTGCCCTCTGCTTCGAGAAGCCGGGGGACGGTGGAGTGGCAGCGGATTTCGTGCGGGCGGATCGGCTGGGCGACCTCCTGGCCGTCCATCGCATCCCCCTGGCGATCCTGGAAGCCTGCCGGAGCAACCAGATCGGCCCGGTCCCCGTCTTCCGCTCGGTGGCGCCGCGCCTTCTCCAAGCTGGGGTAGGAAGCGTGCTCGCCATGAGCCACGCGGTGCACGTCGAGGCAACCCGGGTGCTCCTCGAACGCTTCTACCGCGATCTTGTGAAGGGGCAGACGATCGGCCAGTCACTCGATGCAGGCCGCGGCGCCCTTCTTGCTCAACCCTATCGCTGGATCGAGTTCGGCCCAGGCGGCAGGACGATTGAGCTCAGGGACTGGTTCCTCCCCAACCTCTACCAGCAGGGGGCCGACCTCGCCCTGGTGCCGGCCAGCGGGCCGGCCCGGCCGACCCCGCCGGTCTCAGCTGCAGCCGATTTCCGGTACGACGTGTTCTTCAGCCATCGGCACGCCGACTCGGCGCGCATCGAGCGCCTGGCCACGGAGCTGCGGGACCGCCACCATCTTCGCGTCTTCCTGGACAAGTGGGAGATCCAGAGCGGTCCGCTTCACGAGCAGTGCCGGGAGGGGATCCGGAACAGCCGCTTCGTGCTCGTCGCCGTGTCCCGCGCCGCCCTCGATTCGGACTGGGTGAACGCCGAGATCGACATGGCCCATGCCCGGGACCCCCGGGGGCGGAACATCATTCCTCTCCTGCTGGAGGATGTGGAGCTGCCCTTGGACCTCCAGGCTCTCCTCTGGTATGACTTCCGGGACCCCGGCCAGGACACCACCGAGACCCTGGAGCGCCTCGCCGGCGCGGTGCGAGCGAGGGCAGGCGAGGTGGCGCAGGTTCGCGGTTCACGCCGCGAGCCTGCGGCCGGCAAGGCGCTCGAGGCCTTCCCGCGGGCTCCGTTCTACCAGTTCCACGGCCGCGCCGCCGAGCTCTACCGGTTGGAGCAGGCCCTGCGCGACCATCGTGCCGTTCTCCTCCACGCCATGGGAGGCATGGGCAAGACCGCGCTCGCCCGCGAGGCAGCACTCTGGTGGACACTCACCGGCCTCTTCCCCGATGGCGCCTGTTTTCTCTCCTTCGAGCAGGGGGCCGGGGCTGACGTCATCGTCCGCGTCCTCGGAACCTCGCTGGAGGGCACCGCCTTCGAGGCCCTGCCCGCGGCCGAGCAGCAGCGCCGGGCGCGCCAGCTCTTCGACCAGCGGCGGATCCTCCTGGTATGGGACAGTTTCGAGAGCGTCCTGCCGGCCTTCCAGCCAGGAGGCGGAGCGGCCCTGTACTCCGCGGAGGAGCGCGGTCGGATCTTCGACCTCTTCCGCGATTTGACCGAGAACGCCAGGGGCGAAGGGCGCCTCCTCATCACCTGCCGGCCGGAGGAGTCGGGCCTCGCCGGGGCGCGGCGGCTGGAGCTCGGCGGCCTGGCTCGCCCGGACAGCCTGCATCTTCTGGCACGGGTCCTAGCTGTCCACGGTGTCGAGCTCTCCGACCCGCGCCTCTCCCGCGAGGGGCTGGAGGCGCTGCTCGGGATGCTGGCGGACCACCCCCTGTCGATCGAGCTGGTCGGTCCGCACCTCAAGGACCGGGCGCTGACGCCGGAGAGGATCGTCGCGGAGTTCGGCCAGCTCCTCGAACGCTTTCGAGGCGATGCGGAAACCGAGCGCAATCGTTCGCTCCTCTCCTCGCTGGAGTTCTCAACTCGCCGCCTTTCGGAGGAGACCCGTGCGGCTCTCCCCTGGCTCGCGCTGTTCCGCGGCGGGGTTTTCGAAGGCAACCTTCTGAAGGTGAGCGGGCTCGATCCGGAGCGCTGGGAGTTGCCACGTGGGGAGCTCGAACGAACCGCCCTCGTGCGGGTCGAGCGGGAGATCCTGCTTGCCGGCCGCCCCTACCTGCGGTTCCACCCCACCCTCCCCTTCGGCGCTGCGACCGCTGTGCTGACGGACCTGGATGTGGCGGGGGCGCGAAAACGCTTCGTGCAGGTGTACTTGGAGGTAAGGCAGGCGGTCTACAGAGCCTTTTTCGGCTCCAACCCGGGCGGCGGTATGGAAGTCATGACGCGCGAGGAGGCCAACTTCCGAACGGCGGTTGCCTGGGCCCTGGCGGCTGGGGAGTACGACGTGGCTTCGGACCTGGGCGATACCTTCGGGAGCTACCTTCAGCGATCCGGGCGGTTCCGCGAGCAGAATTTCTGGGTGGCTTGGCTTGCCGCTGGAGTTGAGAAGGGTGGATTCACGGAGGCGTATGCCCAAAGAGAGCGGGATTCCGCCTGGGCTCTCTTCGCTCAGCATGGTCGCACGAGGGAGGCGGTCGAGAGGCTCGAGGCCCTCCTGGGTCGGCTCCAGGGGACTACGGCGTTCGATCCCGCATTCCAATTGGCTACGACGCAGATGGTTCTGGGCCGCATCTTCTCCGGGAGTGGATCAGCCGCGCGCGCGATTCCTGTTCTGGAACAAGCCGTCCGGCAATGGGAGGAGATCGTTGATAGGAAAAAGGCGGCAAATGCGTTGACGGAAGCGGCAAATGTGAATCTCGCAGCGGCTCTCGGATCTCTGGTCAATGCTTTGCTGGGAGCCGGCCGTCTGCCGCAGGCCGAGGCGACTGCCGAGCGGGCAGTCGGGCTTACGAGGGAGCTGGGGCTCAAGCGGGAAGAAGCGGTCGGCCTCGGCCAGCTCGCAGAGATTCTGACAGAGCAGGGAAAGTTCGGTGAGGCGAAGGAGCGCTACCACGAAGTCCTTGAGACTGCCCGCCAGGCCAAGGACAGGGAGCTCGAGGCAACTTTCCTCCAGCACCTGGGGAGGTTAGCCAACAACCAAGGAGACCTCGCCGGAGCTGCTGAATACTACGAACAGGCTCTGAAGCTCTTTCAGGACATGGAGGACGAGGAAGGTATCCAGCAGATCTGCAACCACCTGGGGGCTGTCGAGGCAAAGGCAGGGCGGCTCGCGGAGGCTCGCGCCTGGCATGAACGCTCCCGGGAAATCGCGGAGGGCCGCGGGGATAGGAACGCCGTGGGGGACGCGGCACAGAACATCGGTATTACCTGGCAGATGGAGGGCGAAGCTGTGCAGGCGAGAGGAGACGAGTCTGCTGCGCGGAAGTGCTTCCACAAAGCTGCCGAATGGGTCCGCCAGAGCCTGGAGATCGCACAGCTACTGAACCAGGAGCCTGGAGCCGCCGCTTCTCACAACCAACTCGCCCAGATCAACCTGCTCCTCGGCGATCTGGACCGGGCGGAAGACCAGGCGGAGAAGGCGCGCGAGATCCGAGAGCGGCTCGGGTTGAAAGAGGTTTCTCAGACCTATTGGGTCCTGGCCGACATCGCCCAGGCTCGGGGGGATACCGCCCAGGCGGCCGCCTGGGGGCAGAAGCACGATGCCGCCCGCGCCGAGCAGCGGCGCCGCGCTGCAGGTCCAGGTGAGCCAACCGGTCCGCCCAGAGAGGTCAGCACTTAAGGAGGGCTCCGGCAGCTGGACACTCTGGCCGAGGAGGGGCGGAGGGCTGAGCCCCGCTCCTTACTCCAACTCGTCGCCGGGGTCCGGAGCGACATCGGGAATCTTGGCGAGCACCGCCAGGAACCTCTCTCTGCTGCCTCGTCGGGCCCTCTCCTCAAGGTAGTCGACGGTCATCAACGCAGCCATCTTCTCCGCGACCGCCGAGCTGATGAATTGATTGATCGAAATGCCCTCCTGCTGGGCAAGATCCCGCACGCGCTTATGCAGCGAGTCCGGCAACCTGAGACTCAGAGTACTCATCGCTGCTCC
>Ga0137403_10004165_pt1 | contig 17108 bp, 16 predicted proteins | sample CZOMad2_1_16fung_FD_122057 | JGI IMG/M metagenome (GOLD analysis project Ga0137403, IMG submission 122057) | Vadose zone soil fungal communities from Angelo Coast Range Reserve, California, USA - CZOMad2_1_16fungal (Hybrid Assembly) | ecosystem: Environmental > Terrestrial > Soil > Vadose zone...
CGGATCATCCCCACCGAGCCGATCATGATGCGCTCGAAGTCGAGCGCCATCATGGCGTAGTAGAAGCCCATGCCGCGCTCGCCCACCAGGTGGTCGCGCGGCACGCGCACGTCCTCGAAGAAGACCGCGTTGGTGCGGATGCCCGACCAGGTCCAGAGCGGCTGCACGGTGATGCCCGGGCGGTCCATGGGCACGATCATCATCGAGATGCCCTTGTGCTTGGGCGCCTCGGGCTCGGTGCGCACCGCGACCCAGTTGTGGCTCGCGGTGTGCGCGCCGGTGTTCCAGATCTTCTGCCCGTTGATGAGCCACTCGTCGCCGTCGAGGGCGGCACGGGTCTTGAGACTCGCCAGGTCCGTCCCCGCGTCCGGCTCGGAGTAGGCGACGGCGAAGTCGATCTCGCCTTTCAAGATCGGCGGCAGCCAGCGCGCCTTCTGCTCCTCGCTGCCGACGCGCAGGATGGTGGGCGCGACCGAGCTCACCGCGAGCCGCATCGCCGGCGCCCCCGCCGCCATCATCTCGTCGATGAAGATGTACTGCTCGACCGCGGACTTCCCGAGACCGCCGAACTCCTTCGGCCAGCCGATCGCCCACCAGGCCTTCTCGAACATCCGGCGGTGGAAGGCGCGCGCCAGCGGCCCGTCGCCCTCGTTGCCCGCCTGGCGCATCTCGGCGACCAGCGCCGGCGTGACGGCCTTCTGCAAGAAGCGGCGCACCTCGTCGCGCCACGCGAGCTGCTCGCGCGAGTAGGCGTAGCGCATCAGAAGCGCACGACCTGCCGCACGTGCACGATCTCGATCCTCCCCGTCTCGCCGATCAGCACGTTGATCACGAAGGTGAAGAACGACATCAGGAGCCAGCCGCCCAGCGCCGACCAGAAGCCGTGCACGTTGAAGCCGTTCACCACCTTGGCGGCCATCCAGAGCATGCTCGCGTTCACCACCAGCGTGAAGAGGCCGAGCGTCAAGATGTTGAGCGGCAGCGTGAGGAGGAGGATGAGCGGGCGAACGACCGCGTTGAGCACACCGATGGTCACGGCGGCGAAGACGAGCGCCGCGAGGCTCTGGATCTCGATCCCGCGCACGATGAGGCTGGTGAGATAGAGCGCGATCGCGCTCACCAGCCAGCGGACGACGAGCCCCCGCATGATCAGCGCGGGTTCGTACGCGAAGCGGCTGCGGGCTGCAAGCGCCCCGGGAGACGCACGCGGAGCACGATGGCGGCGGCGAGGAGGCTCGCCACCGTGACCGTCGCGAGCACGGGCCCGAAGCTCCCCGTGTGGTCGCGGAGGTAGCCGGTTGCGGGCACGCCGATCGCCTGCGCGAGCACCAGGAAGGGGCTCATGCGGCCCGCGATCGCCCCGTAGTGGAGGCGGCCGAAGGCCGCGGCGTTGAGGCTCGCGAACAGCGTCGCATTGCCGCCCATCGCGTAGCCGTAGAGGACGACGTAGCAGGCGAGCAGCGGCATGCTGCGCGTCGTCCAGAGGAGGAGGACGCCGGCGCTCTGCAGACAGAAGCACACGGCGGCGACGCGCCGCTGGTCGAAGCGGTCGAGCAGCGCGCCGAAGCCGAGCTTGCCCACCACCCCCATCGCCGCGGTCGCGCCGAGGACGAGCGAGGCGACCGACTCGGGGAGCCCGCGGTCCACGAGGAGCGGCATCTGGTAGAGCAGCACCGAGGCGAGGCCCGCCATGGTGAGGCTGAAGGCCGCCGCCATGAGCCAGAAGTTGGCCTGCCGGAATGCCACCTCGGGCCGGACGGAGCGCTCGATCTCGCGCTCCACGAGCGCCAGGTCGGCGGGCGAGGCGTGGGCGGCGGCGGCGAGTCCGTCGGGCAGGAGGCCCAGGTCGGCGGGATCGCGGCGCATGAAGAGCAGCACCGGAGGGAGGACGATCAGGGCCTCCAGCACGCCGAGCACGGCAAACGCCTGTCGCCAGCCGAAGGCCGTGACGAGGCGTTCGGCGAGCGGCGCGAACACGATCCCGCCCGCCGAGATGCCGGCGGTGGCGATGCCGAGCGCCTGGCCGCGCCGGCGCACGAACCAGCGCGCCACGGCGGAGTTGTTCGGCAGCGGACCGATGCAGGTCGAGCCGAGCGCGACGGGACCGGCGAGGCAGAGGTAGAGCGCGGCGAGCGAGTGGACGCGCGAGAGCATGAGGAAGCCCACCGCCAGCACGAGCGCGCCCACGATCTCGACCGGGCGGGCGCCGTGGCGGTCGACGGCGCGGCCGACGAGCAGCGAGTAGCCGGCGGCAGCGAACTGCAGGACCGAGAAGCCGCTCGCCACCGGCGCGTGTCCGCCGAAGGCCTCGGCCAGCGGCCGGAAGAAGACGCCCCAGGCGTAGAAGATCATGCCGGTGTTGACGGCGTGGCAGATGAAGGCGACCAGCACGATCCACCAGCCGTAGAAGACGGGAGCGTTTTGCCCTACTGCACGTGTGTCAAAACCGTCGGAAGTCGTGCTGTTGGCGGGCCGATCCCGCTCGTCGCGCTTCACCGAGTCTCCGAAGATGGTCGCCTGGCGGTAGCCTGGAGGACGCTTGAATCCGTGGGCGATGGGACCTCACAGCGTTGGAAGCATGTAGCGGCCGCGAGCCTCGTCTCGACCCGTGGACGTTTTGGCCGGTCCGCCCTGGTGATACAAGCAGCCCCGGATGCGGTGGCCAGCGTGGTGGGATTGGGAGCTCGAGCTTACACCGCACGTCCTCAAGCGCATGGTCGATCGAGGGTTCACGGAGGTGGACCTCCGCCAGATGCTCGAGGATGCGTCGCGCTTCCGGCCCGACGCGGAGGAAGGGAGATGGGTCATCGTTTCACGACACCGCCGTCGGTCGTGGGAGATCATCGTCGAACCGGATGAGGCCGAACAGGTGCTCGTGGTCATCACCGCTTACCCTGTGGTAGGAAGGAGAAGGTCATGAGAGGTCGGTATCTCGAGGTGACGTTCCGCAAGGGGCGGGCGATCGCTGCCTATCTCTACCTCCCGCGACGTGGAAGCGAGCGGGCGGCACGGGTATCGAAGGCGTCGGCGGGCCTCCTGATCGACTACGACCCCCACGGCAAGCCGATCGGAATCGAGATCACGGCCCCCGGGCGGGTCAGTCTCACCGCGCTCAATCGGGTGCTCTCGCGTCTCGGCCAAGCGCGGCTGAGACCCGAGGACCTGGCTCCTCTCCTGGCTGCCTGAGCGGCCGAGCGCCGTGAGGCTCAGGGACGAGCTCCTCGCAGCGATTGCCCCCACAGAACGGAAGGACCACCTCGAGTACTTCGCGGCCCGCCTGCGAGTCTTCACGCGACACCTCCTGGTGCTCCAGAGTGGGATGACCGCCAAGGCACGGCGGGACGCTTCGATCGCCCGTCCCGGTAGTCCTTGACATTCAAACTCAGTCGAATAATTATTCGAGCATGCCTGCGGATACTTCGCGGCTCGACTACGCTAGCTGTCGGGAGACGCTCCGCCGCCGCCTGGCCGAGTCCGCGCCCGGACGCATTCAGCTCGTCACCGGGCCACGCCAGGTGGGGAAGACGACGCTTCTCCTCGAGTTGGCCGCGGAGCTGGGCGATCGGGCCATCTACGTTGCTGCCGACGGCCCCGAGGCGGCGCTCCCCGGCTTCTGGGAGCGACTGTGGAACCGCGCCGAAGAGACGACCGGTTTGCGGGGACGAACGGTCGTCCTGATCGACGAGGTCCAGCATCTGGCCGATTGGGCCGCACGCCTGAAGGCCGAGTGGGACCGACTGCGACGGAGGCGCCTCCCCGTTCATGTGGTTGCCACGGGTTCTTCGGCCCTTCGCCTCGCGAGTGGGTCGAAGGAGAGCCTGGCCGGACGGTTCGAGCGCCTCACGCTTGCGCACTGGTCGGCTTCCGCCCTCGCCCAGACCTTCGGGCTTGCGCCCGACGACGCTGCGGAAATGGTGGTCCGGATGGGCGCCTACCCGGGCGCCATGGAGCTCCGGAACGACATGGCCCGCTGGGTGGCGTACGTGCGCGACGCCATCGTCGAGCCGGCCATCGGCCGTGACATCCTGGCCCTGGCCGCCGTCCGTCGGCCGGCGCTCCTGCGTCAGGTCTTCGCGGTCGCGGCGGCCTCTCCAGCGCAGGTCGTCTCACTCCAGAAGCTTCAGGGCCAGCTCCACGATCGTGGCGCGCTCGAGACCATCGCACACTACCTCCATCTGCTCGAGGAGGCGTACGTTGTCGCTCCGCTCGAGAAGCACGCGAGCCGGCCAGCGCGACGGCGTGCCGCGCCGCCTAAGCTCGTCACGCTCAGCAACGCGCTCCTGGCCGTGGTCGACCCGCGAGGCATTCCGGACGCGACGCGGGAACCGGCGCGGTTCGGCGCCTGGGTGGAGAACGCTTGCCTCGCGTCTGCGTGGAACGCCGGCTACCGCGTGGCGTACTGGCGCGAGGAGCCGATGGAGGTGGACGGGATCCTCGACGGTAGCCGGGGCGCCTGGGCCATCGAGGTGAAGACGGGGGCCTTTAGCGCCGCCGATCTCCGGGGGCTGCTCGAGTTCACCAGGCGTTTTCCACGCTATCAGCCTCTCCTGCTCTGCGACCCCTCCGGGCTGCCGGGTGCGGCCCGGGTCGGGGTGCCGGCCATTAGCTGGAAGCGCTTCCTGCTCGAGGGGCCTGGACTCTGACGTCGGGAAGCGCGCCCTGCGCACGACGTCGACGACGATGAGCGAGCCCGGTCGCCTGCTCACGACGCACGCGGGCTGGGCATGCGGATCGTGTTCGTCCCGAAGGACCACCTAGACGAGGCACCTCACATCGACCTCCAAGAGCAGAAGCGATGAGGGCGGTCGGCTCTCCGACGCCCCACATCCAGGCGCGCTCTGCTTTCGTGGGACCAGATCATCAGGCCGGCGGTCGGTGGCGAGTGTGCGGAGGATCACCGGGCGGCTTGTAGGCTCCGGAGCAGGTCCGCAGCCGTCTTGAGGGTTCGGTTCAGTATCGCAGCGTCCGGGACGCGCACGCGGAGGAACGTCTCGCCCGTCGTCGGGTCGCGCACGAGGTCGAAGGGCCGGCGGGCCTGGCTCGCGTCCCCGCCGTCGCCTCGCGCGGTGCGGAGCATTCGGGCGAACTCGCCGAAAAGCGTGAGACCGCCCTCAAGGAGCGTCGCGAGCGGGTCCGCCCCAGGCGTCGGCGCAAAGGGAGTCGCTTCACGCGCTGCGCCGTCCCCACCGCCACCGGGCCCGTCATGGTCCGGGGCCGCCGCTTCCTCTTCCTCGGCCGTCTCGTCCGACTCTGCCGGAGGTGCGTGCAACGTGCCCGTCGCCTTCTCGACCGTTTCCATGAAGCGCGCGAGGCGGCTGCCGCTGAGGGACACCTCCGCGTCACCGCCGTCGAGCACGCCGGCGAACAGGGCCCGTTTGAACCCGAGCAGCGACAGCATGCCCTCCTCGATGGTCCCCTGGGCGACGAGATTCACCACCTGCACCGGCCGTCGCTGCCCGAGCCGGTGCACTCGCCCGATCCGCTGTTCGAGCACGGCCGGGTTCCAGGGGAGGTCGACGTTCACGACCACGGACGCATGCTGCAGGTTGAGGCCCACTCCGCCAGCGTCGGTCGAGAGAAACGCGCGGCAGCCCGGATCGTCGCCGAAGCGATCGACGAGACCGCCGCGACGCCTGGCCTCGATCCCCCCGTGGAAGAGCACGTGGCCCCACCCCCGCGCCTTGAATCGGCGGACGAGGAGGTCGTGCATCCGCAGCCATTGGCTGAAGACCACGACCTTTGTCTCGGGCCGCTCGAACAGCTCGTCGAGGAGCGTCACCAGCTCCTCGGTCTTCCCGCCGAAGTCGGTCCGGCCGTCGAGCAGGTAGGTACTGTCGCATGCCATCCGCATCTTCTGGAGCGCGATCATCAGACGCCGCTGATCGACCTCGGCGAGGAATCGCTGCCGCCGCCACTTGGCGACCAGACGGGCCACCAGCTCGCGATTCTCCTCGTGGTGACGCCACTGCTCGGGCGTCATCGGTATGAACAGGGTTTTCTCCAGCCGCCCCGGGAGCTGATCCAGCACCTCCGCCTTCCGCCGGCGGACGAGGATCGGCGCGAGAGTCCGCCCAAGGCGATCGAGAGCGCGGTAGCCGACCACCCGCCCGGTGTCGGGGTCGCGAACCTGGTGCTCGTGGAGGAGTCGAAAAGTCGGGCCGAGGCGATGCTGGTCCACGAACTGGACTATCGAGATCAGCTCCTCGAGACGGTTTTCGAGCGGCGTCCCGGTGAGAACAAGAGCGTAGGGCGAGGCGATCTGCTTCACGCTCCGCGCCGTGCGCGTGGACCAGTTCTTGATGCGCTGCGCTTCGTCGAGAACGACCAGCTCCGGTGACCACGACGCGATCAAATCCAGGTCACGGTGGACCGTGTCGTAGCTCATGATCTTATAGAAACTCGCGCTCGCGAAAAGGTCCGTGCGTGGGGCACGGCTTCCCCCGACGACGATGGCAGACCGCTCGGTGAAGCGCGCGATCTCCCGCTCCCACTGGTGCTTGAGGGAGGTTGGACACACGACCAGGACGCGTCCGACCCCGAGGTGGCGGGCGAGGATCTCGGCCGTGACGAGCGCCTGCAGGGTCTTCCCGAGCCCCATCTCGTCGGCGATGACACACCTCCCGGCCCGCGCCGCGAAGAGCGCGCCTTCTCGTTGATAATCGTAGAGCGAGGCGCGGACGAGCCGTTCGAACGCTGCGCTCCGCACGCCGCGGGGAAACGCCCGCGCGAGCACGTCGCATCGGCGCTCGGCATCCCGCACCTCGGCGACGAACTCGAGCACGTCGTCGTAGCAGCGGAGCTCGTGGTCGAAGCGAGCCGCCTTGGAGAGGAACACATGGAACGTCGCCACGGCGTCCGAGCGGAGCAAGCCGTCGCCATCGAAGTACCGCGCCGCGAGGCGCGCGAGCGTCGGCGGACACGCCGTCCCCCGGCGGAAGCAGACCTCGCGGCGGGCGCCGTAGCGCAGCGCCACCGAGCTGTAGCGCGGCCGGAACCCGCGGTGGAGCGCCGCTCGCCCGCCGCGCGTGCGCGCGAGGCGGGCGAGCGTGAACTCGACGTGCTTGCACGTCCCGAGAGCATTCGTGCGAAAGTCCGGGCACGAGCAGAAGTTGACGCCGGGCTCCGCGCCGCGGATCGCCACGCGGTAGGTCCGGCCGCTGGCAGGATTCGTGACACGGAAGTCCGAGAAGACGGCCTCCGACCCGATGTTCTCGAGGAGGAAATCCTGCTCGCGGCCGTACTGGCGGCGCAGCCCTACCTGCCAGTCCTCGAGCGACACTCCCTCGGGCGGCTGATGCCTCGAGACCTTCGCCGTCTTGCGATGCCGCTTACCCCTCGCCGCGACCGCCATCAGCGGAGGCGGTCTCGCACATCTCCCAGTCGTCGTCCAGCGTGCGTTGGCCGCGCCGGGCCTCCACACTGGCCTCCCGCGCGCCACCGGTCCCAGCGCCACTCGTTCCGCGCGACGCCGCAGAGGTAGGCGAGAGTCGTCGTGGCGGCGATGCGGAGCCGCGGCGCGCGCCGGATGCCGTAGACCATGACGAAGACGGCGTCGGCGACGTGGTCCTCCGCGACGGCGATGCCGCAGCGGCAGCGGCCGGCGACGATGCGCGCCGCGCGGCCGCGGAGCGCGTGCAGTGCCACGGCGGCGGCGCCGCGATCCTCGGCCCGCAGGCCGAACCATGCGGCGACGGACGCAGCGGCCGGGCCAGAGTCCTCGCGCGCCACGCTGTCAACCCCCTCTTCCGCGGTCTTCCGGCGGCTCGCGTAGCGTCCGGATCGCGTGCCCCGGGGTGACCCCCGTCCCGCGCCCACCAGCTTCCTCAGTACTGAAGTACTGAGCAGGGCCTCTCCTCGCCGCCTGAGCGGCCGCGCGCCGAGCGAGGGTCAGCCTCCGAGCCGCCGAACGAGCTCCCGGATCGACGGCAGCCGATCGACGCCGAGCGCCATCTCGGCCAGGTCGCCGACCTGGCGCGGGCCGAGCACGGAACCCGCCAGCGTGTCGAACTTCCCGCGCAGGCGGCGCCGCTGCGCGCCGAGATCGGACGCGGGCACGCCCGTGTCGGCCTCCTCCTCGAGACGGCGCCCGCCCGCGACCACGGTCACACGCGCGCGCGTCGGAGACAGCGTCCGGTCGACCTCGACGCGCACCCGGTCGCGCAGCCGCACGACGGAGGTCTCGGCCATCTTCGCGTCGGAGTAAGTCGCGACCGCGCCGGTGTCCTCGCCGAGCAGGGCGAGCGCCGTCGTCGCGCGCAGGCTGAACTTCCCTTCGAGGCCGGTCCTCGGCTCGGCGATGTTGCACACACCGAGCAACGACGGCGCGACGGTCACCGCGACGGCTTCGATCGCCTGCGGATCGACCGCGTGCGCCTCACGGAGCCGCCGCGCCGCCTCGATGGCGGCGTGCGTCAGGTAGCAGGCCGCGTGGTACTTGAAGAGCGTCTCGCGGATCAGGAAACGGCCGGAGAGCCCCTCGAGCGCCGACGGTCCGGGGACCGTCCCCGCGTGCGTCTCGGCAAAGCCCTGCTTCCTCTCCAGCACGTCAGCGGCCGCGGTGAAGCCGCCGCCGGCGAGCAGCGCGGCGAGCAGGCCCGCCGACGCCGCGCGGCCGGCGTGCAGCGGCTTGGCCATGGTGCCGAACGCCGACTTGAGCCCCGCCGCCTCGGTTCCAGCGAGGCCGATCGCACGCAGCCAGCCTTCCTCGTCCAGGCCGAGGAGATGTGCGCTCGCCGCGGCGGCGCCGAACGTCCCGAGGGTGCCGGTCGCGTGGAACCCCACCTCGTAGTGCCGGCCGCCGAGCAGCGCTCCCAGCCGGCATTCGAGCTCGACCCCCGCGACCAGCGCGGTGAGCACCCGGCGCCCGTCGGCGTCCTCCGCCTCGCCGAGTGCCAGGAGCGCCGGCAGCACGGGCGCGGAGGGGTGGCCGTTCATCCGGGTGTGCGTGTCGTCGAAGTCGAGCGCGTGCCCGGCGGTCCCGTTGACCAGCGCGGCCGTCAGGCGCGAGGCGCGCTCCGTGCGTCCCACGAGCGCCGCCTCGCTCGAGCGCTCCGGGCGGACCACGGTCGCGACCAGGATCTCGACCGGCTGCTCCCGGGCCCCGCCCAGCGCGCAGCCGAGGAAGTCGAGCAGGCACTGCCGCCCGACCTCGCGCGCCTCCTCGCTGATCTCCTCGTAGCGCAGCGACCGGACCGAGTCGACGAGGGCGCGCGTGAAGGTGCCGGCGCTCATCCGCTCAGGCGAGGACGAATCGGTACGCGTCGTCCTGCTTTCGGATGCGACCGGCCGAGGGGGTCGCGAAGTGCGTGCCCAGCACCAGCACCCCCGAGTCGGCGTAGCGCTCGCAGAACGCCCGCCGCGTCTTCTTCGCTCTGGGCCCGTCGTAGTCGAACTTGTTGTCCCACTCCGGGTAGCGGCAGAGGATGGGGTGGTGCATCAGGTCGCCGGTGATGACGGCCTCCTCTCCCCGCGACGAGATGCGCACCGAGAAGTGACCGGGCGTGTGACCCGGCGTCGACTCCAGCCACACCTCGTCGGTGAGGCGGTGCGCGTCGTCGACCAGCTGCGACATGCCCGCGGCGACCACGGGACGAACGGAGTCGTCGACCGGCCCCTTGAGGAACGGTTCCTCCGCGGTGGAGAAGAAGTCCCACTCGGTACCGCCGATCAGGTAGGTCGCGTTCGGGAAGGTCGGCACCCACCTGCCGCCGCGCAGCATCGTGTTCCAGCCGACGTGGTCGACGTGCAGGTGGGTGCAGAGGACCAGGTCGACCGACTCGCGCGCGTAGCCGGCCTGCTCGAGGTTGGCGAGGAACGGCCACTGCTGGCGGTTCCACTCGGGGATCGGGCGCTCCTTGTCGTTGCCGATACAGGTGTCGACGACGATGCGCTTGCCGCGCGACTCGATCACGAAGGCGTGGATGCTCATGCGCAGCAGCCCGGCATCGTCGGTGAACGTCGGGTGAAGCCAGTCGCGTTCCTTGCGGACGTTGGCCGCCGTGGCCTCCGGCAAGAGCAGCGTGCCGTCCCACGGCGCCTCGGACTCGATCACCCGGGTGATGCTCACGTCGCCGATCTTCCACCGGTTCATGCGTTCTCCCTTCTAGATGCTCCGGCCGCCGTCCACCGCGAGGCAGACGCCGGTCAGGAACTCGGCGTCGGACGACGCCAGGAACAGCACGGCGGCCGCCACGTCGCGGGGCTCGGTCAGCCGCCCCAGCGGGATCGTGGAGACGAGCTGCCTGCGGACCTCGTCGGGGAGCTTGTCGACACCGACCGCACCCTTCATGAAGCCCGTCTCCGCAGCGACCGGGTTCACGGCGTTCACGCGGATCTTGAAGGGCGCCACCTCGATCGCGAGCCCGCGCGTGAGCGTGACGACGGCGCCCTTGGTGGCGTTGTAGGCGGTGACGCCGGGACGGGGGGCGACGGCGCCGATCGAGGCGGTGTTCACGATCACGCCGCCGCCACGCTCCTTCATCACGGGGACGGCGAACTTGCAGCCGAGGTAGACGCCGCGCACGTTGGTCGCGAAGACGCGCTCGTACTCCTCCTCCGGCAGCTCCCAGAGCGGCATCGTCCGGTGCGAGAACCCGGCGTTGTTGACCAGGACGTCGAGCCCGCCGAAGGCGGAGACCGCCAGGTCGATCATCGCCTTCACTTCGGCGGAGCGCGAGACGTCGGTGCGCACGAAGCGCGCCGTGCCGCCCTCCGCCGCGATCGCGGAGGCGACGCGCCGGCCGTTTTCCTCGTTCACGTCCGCGAGCACGACCCGCGCGCCTTCGCGGGCGAAGCGGGTCGCGATGGCCTCGCCGAAGCCGGAGCCGGCTCCGGTCACGATCACCGTTCTGCCGTCGAATCGCATGAACACCTCTCAGGCGAGCTTGATGGTCACGCACTTGAGCTGCGTGTAGTGGTGGAGCGCTTCCAGGCCCTTCTCCCGTCCGTAGCCGCTCTGCTTGTAGCCGCCGAGCGGCGTCTCGACGCCGCCCGCCATCCACTCGTTCACGTAGACCTGCCCGGCCTCGAGCCGCGCCGCCACGCGGTGCGCGCGGGCGAGGTCGCGGGTCCAGATGCCGGCGGCGAGTCCGTACTCGGTGTCGTTGGCGATGCGGATCGCCTCCTCCTCGTCGTCGAAGGGAATCACGCACGCGACCGGGCCGAAGATCTCCTCGCGCGCGATCCGCATGTCGTTACGGACGCCCGTATATATGGTGGGGGACACGAACCACCCTCGGCGCAGCTCCGGCGCCGCCGGCAACGCCCCGCCGGCGACCGCCACCGCGCCCTCGGCGCGGGCGATCTCGTAGTACTGCTGCACCTTCTCGTACTGGGCGCGCGTGGTCATCGGCCCCATCATCGCGTCCTCGCCGGCGCCGACCCGGATCCCGGGCAGCGCCTGCGCCATCGCCGTGGCCAGCTGGTCGTGGATCGTCCGCTCGACGACGACGCGCGTGCCGGCGAGACACACCTGCCCGGCATTCATGACGAAGGCACGGAGCGACCCGGGCACGGCGCGGCCGAGATCGGCGTCGGCGAAGACGATGTTCGGCGACTTGCCGCCCAGCTCGAGGGTGAGCGGGATGATGCGCTCGGCGGCGATCCGGCCCACCTCGCGCCCGGCGCGCACCGAGCCGGTGAAGGCGACCTTCCGCACGTCCCGGTGCGCGACCAGCGCCGCTCCGGCCTCCTCGCCCGTCCCGGTCACCACGTTCAGCACGCCCCGTGGCAGTCCGCACTCCTCCACCGCGAGCCGCGCCAGCTCGAGGAGCGACGCCGAGGTGAACTCCGAGGGCTTCGCGACCACCGTGTTGCCGGCCGCCAGCGCGGGCGCGACGGCGCGTCCCGCCTGGTTGAGCGGGGCGTTCCAGGGCAGGATCACGCCGACCACGCCGAAGGGCTCGCGGCGGGTGTAGGAGTGATAGCCGGGCCCCAGGTCGATCGTCTCGCCGTGGATGGCGTTCACCAGCCCGCCGTAGAGCTCGAAGTACTGCGCCGCGACCTCGATCTCGAAGGGCACCTGGACGGGGGGCTTCCCGGTCTCGAGGCGCTCGAGCTCCCCGAGCTCGCGGCTCTTCTCGCGGATCTTGCGCGCGACGTCGAGCAGGATGCGGCCGCGCTCGATCGGCCGGCGGTCACGCCAGCCGGCGAACGCGGCCCGCGCCGCCGCGACTGCGGCGGCGACGTCGGCGGCGTCGCCGCGCGCCACCTCGGCGATCTTGTCGCCCGTCGCGGGGTTGTGGTCGTCCAGATAGCGGGCGCTCTTCGGCGGCACCGCGTGCCCGTCGATGAAGTGATTCCAGCGCTCCTGCATCACGCCCGCCCGGTGAGGCGTGCGCGCTCCAGCACCGCCTCGAAGATGCGCACCGCCGCCGCGTCGACCAGGATGCCGCCCGCGCCCGCCGCCCCCGCGCCGCCCTGCTCCGCGGCCCGGTAGGCATCGCACATCCGCCGCGCGAGCGCGATCTCGTGCTCGGTCGGCGCGAAGACGTCGTTCGCGATCGCGATCTGGCTCGGGTGGATGGCCCACTTGCCGACGGCGCCGAGCGTCGACGCCCACGTCGCCTCGCGGCGGTAGCCGTCGGGGTCGCGGAAGTTCGCGAACGGGCCGTCGATCGCATCGAGACCGTGGGCGCGGGCGGCGACGATCATGCGGGCGCGCGCGTGGTGCCAGAGGTCGCCGGGATACTCGGAGGCGAGCGCCAGGCGAACCCCCTGGCTCGCCGAGAGGTCGCCGAACCCGAGGATCAGCGCCTCCAGGCGCGGCGAGCTGGCCGCGATGTCCTCGACCCGTGCCAGCGCAGCCGCCTCCTCGATCAGGGCCTCGAGACCGATCCGCCTCGGCAGCCCGAGCTTCGCCTCCAGCTGGCCGAGGAGCGTCTCGAAGAACCAGACGTCGCGCGGCGCCTTCACCTTGGGGAGGATCAGGATGTCCAGGCGCTCGCCGGCGCCGCCGACGACCGTCAGCACGTCGTCGTGCGCCCAGCGCGTGTCGGCACCGTTGACGCGCACGGCGCGGACCGTCCGTCCCCAGTCGAGCTCGCGGAGCGCGCGGACGACGTTCGCGCGCGCGCCCTCCTTCTCCGCCGGGGCGACCGCGTCCTCGAGGTCCAGGAAGACGAGGTCGGCGTCGCTCGCCGCCGCCTTCTCGATCATCTTCCAGCTCGAGGCCGGCGTCGCGAGCTCCGAGCGCCGCAGTCGAACCGTCATGAGCCCTCCCTGCGCGGGCGCGTGATGCCCGCCTCCGCCAGGACCTCCGCGGTGTGCTCGCCGAGCCGCGGCGGCCGGCGGTAGATCGCCGCCGGGGTGCGGGTCAGCTTGATCGCCGGCCCGGCGAGTACGACGGGACGGTTCCGTCCCGGCTGCTCCACCTCGACCAGCATGCCCCGCGCCCGGGCGTGCGGGTCGGCGAAGATGTCCTCGGCGGTATTCACGGGGCCGACCGGCACCTTGCCGGCGAGGGCCGCGACGATCTCCCGCTTCGTGTGCTGGCGGGTCCATCCCGCGATGATCTCGCGCACGCCGGCGGCGGCGGCGACGCGCTTCAAGTTGTTGTCGTAGCGCGGGTCGGTGGCGAGCCACGGCTCCCCCATCGCCTCGCAGAGGCACTTCCACTGCTGCTCGGTGGGAGCGGCGATCGCGGCGGCGCCGTCGCGCGCCGGAAAGACGTCGAACGGGCAGAGGGACGGATGACCCGTCCCCCGGGGCCCGAGCACGCGGCCGTCGTAGGAGTAGTTGTAGACCGCCGCCTCGCAGAGGGCGACGAGCGCGTCGTACATCGCCACGTCGAGGAACTGGCCTTGCCCGCCCTGCCGCGCCGCGTGGATGGCCGACACGATGCCGAGCGCGGCGAGCGCGCCCGGGAAGAGGTCGCCGACGCTCGGCCCGCAGGGGACGCCGGCCGTGCTCCCCGCCGCGCCGGTCGTGGCGACGACGCCGCCCATGCACTGCGCGACGATGTCGAAGGCCGGCCACTCGGCGTACGGGCTCGGCCCCGTGCGCGGATCCCCGAAGCCGCGGATGGCGGCGTAGACGAGGCGCGGGTTCCGCTCCCGCAGGCGTTCGTAGCCGACGCCGAGCCGGTCCATCACGCCGACCTTGCAGTTCTCGACCACCGCGTCCGCGCGCTCGGCGAGGCGGAGGAAGGCGTCGCGGTCGGTCTCGGATTTCAAGTCGAGGACGATGCTCCGCTTGTTCCGGTTGATGCTCGCGAAGTAGCCGCCGTAGTCGCAGCCCTCGCGGTCCGCGGGGAAGGGCGGCATGCCGCGCGTCATGTCGCCCTGCGGCGGCTCGACCTTGACGACGTCCGCGCCGAGGTCGGCAAGGAGCATGGTGCAGAAGGGGCCGGCCAGGGCCTGCGTGAGGTCGAGGATGCGGAGGTCGGCGAGCGGGCCCGTCGGGCGAGTCATCGGGCCGCCCAGTGGCTTCGGCGCTTCACGAGCACCGTCCGCTCGCCCTCGAAGACGATGGTGCCGTCCTGCTTCGTGCCCCAGTGCTTGAACCGCACCAGGCCCGCGTCCTCCCGCTCGGCCGCGCGCGCCTCGAGGACCTCCGTGTAGGCGTAGAGCGTATCGCCGTGGAAGACCGGGGCGCGAAAGCGGAGCTTGTCGAGCGCCACCTCGGCGAGCGCGTTCTCGGCCGTGTCCTCGGTCGCGAGGCCGATCACGATCGAGCCCGTGACCAGGCCGAAGACCAGCCGGCGGCCGAACGGGGTCCCCTGCATGCGGTCCTCGTTGAAGTGCGCGTCCGCGGTGTTCATCACGAGCTTCGTGAGGAGCTGGTTCTCGACCTCGCCCACCGTCGTGCCGCGCGCGTGCCGCATGCGCTGCCCGGGCTCGAAGTCCTCGAACCAGCGATCGCCGGTGAGCGGCGTCATCGGGCCGGTCTCCGGAGATAGGCGTCGGAGATGATGCGCTGCTGGATCTCGGAGGTGCCCTCGAAGATCTTGGTCAAGCGCGCGTCCCGCCAGTAGCGCTCGAGCGGGAACTCGCTCGTGTAGCCGGCGCCGCCGTGGATCTGGATGCCCTCGCTCGTCACCTTCTCGGCCATCTCGCTCGCGAAGAGCTTCGCCATCGAGGCCTGGACGTCGACCCGCTGCCCGCGGTCGGCGGCGTCGGCGGCGGCGTAGGTGAGCGCCCGCGCGGCCTCGATCTCGGTCGCCATCCAGGCGACCTTGAAGCGGATCGCCTGGAAGTCACCGATCGGCCGGCCGAACTGCACCCGCTGGGGGGCGTACGCGACCGAATCCTCGAGCGCGCCGCGCGCGAGCCCGATGGAGCGCGCGGCGGTGTGGATGCGCGCGACGGTGAGTCCCATCGCGGTACGCTTGAAGCCCGCCTCCGCATCCCCGTCGCCCTCACCTCCGCCGAGCAGGATATTGTCCTTCGGGATGCGGCAGTCGTCGAACGAGAGCTCCCACGTCTTCCAGCCGTGGTAGCCGATCTTCCGCATCGGCGTGCCGGCGATGCCCGGCGGGAACGCCCCGCGCTCCTTCTCGACCAGGAACTGCGCGATGCCGGCGTGGCGGTTCGCGGGATCGTAGGGGGTGGCGCGCGCGACGACGATCAGGAAGTCGGCGCCGTCGGCGAACGTGCACCACATCTTCTGGCCGTTCAGCACCCACTCGTCACCCACCAGCTCGGCGCGGCACCGGATCGAGGCGACGTCCGACCCGGCGCCGGGCTCGGAGAGCGCGAAGGCGCCGAGGCAATCCCCGCGCGCCATCCGGGGCAGCATCTCCCGGCGCCGGCGCGCGCCGAAGCCGGCGCCGAGGCCGTTGCCGCGGGCGATGATGCTCGCCACGCTGAGCCATGCGCGCGCCAGCTCCTCGGTGACGAGGACGTACTCGAAGATGCCGAGCCCGAGGCCACCGTATTCCTGTGGGATGAGGATGCCGAAGTAGCCGAGCTCCGCCATCTTCTCGCGCAGCGCCATCGGCATCTCGCCATGCTCGGGGTCGAGGCGGTTGGCGACCGGGAGCACCTCCTTCATCGCGAACGCGCGCGCCGCCTCGAGGATCGCCTGCCGCTCGTCGCTGTAGTAGGCTCCCGGGACGCGCTCGACGACGCCGGTCGCGAGGCTCACCGGGCGCCCCTCCGCGCGACCAGGTTCGTCCGCTCGTAGCGGACGACCACTTCACCGCGCTGGTTCTGCCCCTCGGTCCGCCAGGTGACGATGCCGAAGGCGGGACGGCTCTCGGATTCGCGCGCGGAGAGCACGGTGCTGCGCGCGGTGACCGTGTCGCCCGGATACACCGGGCGGAGGAACTCGACCTGGTTGATGCCGAGGAACGGCCCGCCCGCCTCGGAGAGGTCCTCGACGCTGAGCCCGACGGCGGTGCAGAGGACGAGGAGCGGATGGACGACGACGTCGGGATGGCCGTGCGCCCGGGCGAACTCGGCGTTGAAGTAGAGCGGCGTGAAGGCGAGCGTCACGGTGGTGAAGAGAGCGTTGTCGGCCGCGCCGAGGGTCCGTCCCCAGTGGTGCTGGAAGACCCGGCCGGAGTGGAAGTCCTCGAAGGCGTGGCCCTTCGGGACCAGGGGGAACTGAGCGAAGTCGGGGTCGCCCATGGGGCCGGTCCATAGCACATCCGCGCCGATGTCGATGAAGGGGAAGAAGGACGGGGCGGGTGGGAATCTCGCCGGTCGGTGTTCGACCGCTACCCGCAGGTGAAGAAGACGACGGGGCGCCCGCCATCGCGCAGCAGCCAGCACCCGGCGCTTCGAGGTGCCGGACGGACCGCCGCCTTCACCGGCGACGTGCCACGCGAACGAGCTCCTTCACCAGCTCCTCGGGCCGAAACGTCCCCTCGGCAAGGCGATGACTGCAGTCGAGGGCGAGCGCGACCGCTTCAGCGAAATTTGCCCAACCCTCACGGCCCTGGCGATCTTCGAGGTGAACGGATCACTCAGCGGACTGATCGCGCTCTCGTGCTCTCTCCGCCTCCTCCCGCTGGCGCTCGCGCTCGTCGCGCAGGAGCTTCATCGCGGCCCGGGCGTCCTCGCGGTCGAACGGCTGCGGCATGCCTAACAGGCTAGACGGTGGACAACGCGGATTGCCAACCGCCACGTGGTTGCAGACTGCGACCCGGGAGCCTTTCGGCGGAAGCC